>ERZ772892.181-NODE-181-length-82086-cov-20.795858_pt1 | contig 82086 bp, 71 predicted proteins | sample MGYA00512126_ERZ772892 | MGnify/ENA primary metagenome ERZ772892 (study PRJEB29015, sample SAMEA2737697) | human gut metagenome | biome: human gut; feature: human-associated habitat; material: faeces | place: China | collected 2012 ... | reverse complement strand
CCCCCCCCCTCAAATTTGTGTAAAACAGCAGGTTGCGGACTTTTTCTGGGTGTTGTCCAGAGCCCTGGACGACGGTCTTAACTGCATCCATTTCCATAAGGTCAAGCAGGAGGAGCTCTGCATCCTTCTTCGCGGTTATCATACTCCGGAGGAGCTGTACGCTCTTCTGCACTACGTCGTAGGATATAGCGCCCATTTCAAGGATTTCGTCTACGAATATTATAAAGGGATCTGCAACGTTCAGGATTTTGCATCCCTGGCGAACATGAGCGTCCGCAGCTTTCAGCGCAAGTTTAAGGCGGAGTTCAAACGCCCGGCTCACGAGTGGCTCCAGGAGCGTCGCGCCGAACGCGTCCTTCACGATTTACGCAATACGAATAAGACTTTTGCTGAAATCGCCACGGATCACGGCTTCTCTGCGTCGTCCTATCTCATTACCTTCTGTAAACGATATTTCGGACAGACTCCTATGAATCTACGCATCCATTCGGAAGCGTTTTCGCCCGATTTTTCAAGGAGGAGCAACGCTTCATCCCCGCGCCGGAGGTCGGAAAAACCCTCTGAAACGAGCGCTAATGCGAAAAACCTCCCGAAGCGGCGCGCCGCTTCGAGAACAAAGGCGTCTGAAAACCGATAACACGTGATGGCCTATGATATCGATATGCGAAATAAAAATACTTCTGCTCTCCCTGCTGCTGCCGGTCTGTTGGCAGGCGGGGTATGGGTAAGAATACTTAAATGAACAACGCAAAACGAAAGAACAATACTTTAACAACCCTTACACTTAAAATTTTTAAATCATGAAAAGAAAAAACTTCTTTGTAACACTGATGATGGGAGCGGCTCTGATCGCGGGTCTGGCCTCCTGCAACAAGGACAGCGATCACGCCGGCGGTGTTGACGACGGCGCTACGGGAGCGGTGAAGATCACGCTGGGCTTCGACAAGGCCCCCGGCACGTATGCTACGCAATCGACAGCCAAACCGGGCACGACTTGGGCATCCAACATCCATAGTCTGGCCATCTTCTTCGTGGACGGCGGCGTGATCAAGAATGCCCAGAGCATTGCTTTGCCAACTACGCAAGAGGTCTCAGGCTTGGACGAGGTGACGAGAACGATCAATAACGTTCCCGCAGGCACCTACACCGTCTATGTCTTCGCCAACTGGGATCAGGGCGACAATGCGAACGGCAAGAATTGGAGCATGGCTACCGCCAAGGGGCGCAATATCGCGGATCTATACATGGATGCGCTTGAAAATACGACGACTTACACAGCTTACAAGCACCAGACCTCGGAGGCTAATTCGGCCGGTTATAATGAGGCTCCCGAAGTGTTCGTAGCTTTTAAGGAGAACGTAAAAATTGAGGCGGACAAAACCACCGGTGAGGGTGCCGGAGAGTTGTATACGCTGACCCGTATCGTGAGCCTCGTGCGCGTGCGTATCGACCAGAGCGTGGACAACAATCTGAATCTCAATGACAAGATCACCTTCCAGGACGGTAATGCTTCGCTGCGTATCCGCCGTATCCGCACGGGTATCAACCTGCTCTACACCGACGCTACGTTGACGACGACGACCCGCCGTGCTCAAGCTAACGCCCAGGACAACGTGTTCTTCGCTCTGGGTGCGTTCAATGAAGCGCAGACCGCTACCGGTTACAGTGCAGATACTGTACTTACTGATAATTTCACCTCGTGGAAGGACGTGATCCTGATCCCCGCCGGCCATGCAACTACCAGTGCCGAGAAACTCGACGTGGTGGTTACCGGTATCGTCAAGACTGGTGAAACATACGTCCCCGCCGGCTATCCCAAGCAGGAACCCAATCCCAACTACGATCCGAACGGACCAAAAGATAACACCAATCCGGAATACATTACAATAGAAAGCGCTCCCGAGGGTTCGCAGATCGCATGGGCCGGCGCCGTCACCGCCGTGCTCACGGCCAACAACATCCTGGAGCTGAACCTTACGCTCAAGAGCACAGGTACGTGGGTAGACCCGACCGAACCCGACAAGCCGCTTCCCCAACCGGAGGAATACGGCAATCTGGAGATCAAGGTCGATCTGGCACCGTGGGGCAGCATCGCATCGGTGGATATGGAGTTATAATCCATCGTTCGAGCGACGAAACAAAAGGGGGAGAGTGGAGCAATCCCTCTCCCCTTTTCTTTTTTTCACTTTCATTACCCGGAGGAGTATTCAGGTATAAATTTTAGAACGTATGATACAACGCTACAAGAACATGAAAGGTCGGTTGCTGGGTTTATGTCTGGTGATCTTCGCCGCGGTATCCTGCACTTACGACTACTTCGAAGACGAGAACAATTTCAAGATATACATCCCGCAGCTCAAGGACGGGACGATCGACAACGTGCTGGTGTCCATTCACGACGCTTCCGGCACGCACCGCTATACCCGGTTCATAGAGGGACCGTTCGACCCCAACACCATAGGCAGGGACGGCATCCTGCGATTCAAACTGCCGTGGGGCGGAGGCTACAAGGTGAGCGCCTTCGCCAACGTGGACGAGACCTACTGCGATAGGGGCCAATCCTATCAGGACTCCCACATCTCCGAGCCGCTGCTCGGCAATGCCGGGACGGTACACACCCCCGGCCCCAACTTCCGTGTCGTACTTCAGGACGATATCACGTCCTACCCGCTGGAGCATCCGATGGCGGGCATCGTCGATACGGTCAACTTGGCAAAAGACAGCGTCTACAAGGCCAGCGTTCTGTGCGAGTTCAAAGAACTGCCGGCTGCCGTAGCGCGAATAGATATTTTATATAAGGGCGTCGGCACGCACATGAGCTTCGACGGCTGTTACCGCCGTCCGGCGGGTGGATACGTGCAGAGCTCGCACGAGGTAAGCTCCTCCGGCGCCGATTTCACGACAGGTCCCGAGTACGTCTTCCCCTCGGGCGGTACGCACTACGCCGACCCGAACCGCAATACGACGCGCGAGGCGATGGACCTCGCCGTGCGCTTCTACGATGCAAGGGGAAACGTCATAGGCGTGTTCAGCGGTTTCGATCAGGAGACTCCGCCGACGGTCACCGACCCGAAGGGCAACCCCGTACCGTGGAATTTCCACCTCGACCCGAAGCACCAGGTGAAGTTCGTGTTCAAGGGCTTCTTCGTCTTCGGCATCGAGCTCGTCGGATGGGGCGACATCGAACAGGGCGAGGTCACGCCGATGTAGACAGCATGGCATATATGAAAATAAAAATAACGATTACAATGAAAAAGTCTATCATCCGCATTGCCGGCATCATCGGGTTGCTGACGTTTCTGTCCGCCGGCCATGCCCGGGCGCAAGCCGTCAAAACGAATATCCCGCTGATCCTGGCGGGGAGCCCCAACGTGGGCATCGAATGGAACGTAGGCCGGCAGTTCACCGTGAACGGCGACGTGCTGTGGATGCCGTACATGTTCAAGAAACACGAAGAGGTGTTCCGCACGCTTATCGGAAGCATCGACCTGCGCTACTACGTCAAACCGAAATACTACTATACGAACAACGCCTTCGACGGTTTCTACATAGGCCCCTACGCCATGTACGGCAACTTCAACATCGGCCTGTACAAGGGCGAGGACAAGGAGAGCTACCGCCGCAAGGGCTGGGGCGTGTCGGCCGGCGTGTCGCTCGGCTACAAGTTCTACCTCGCGAAACGCTTCCGTTTGGATGTGAACCTCGGGGTAGGCTACGCCCACCTGCAGTACAACAAGTACCTGCTGGGCGGCGAGTGGGCGCACTATCCGCTGGAGAAGAAAAACACGAAGATGTGGATCGGCCCCACCAAGTTCGGCGTCCACCTGGTGTACAACATATTCAAATAGCCGTCGAAAAAAAAGATAATCCTGATGAGAAAATTTAAACGCAACGCAATACTATCGATGTGCCTGCTGCTGGCCGCATGCTGGGCTACGAACGCTTCGGCGCAGGACGAAGGCTCCCCGCGCAGCCAGGCGCGCAGCGAAGCCCGCGCAGCGCGTATGCAGCAGCGGGGACAGATTCCCGCTGCGGAGAAGAGCCGCTCCCGCGGAAAGCAGGAGAAAGCGGCCGCCGCAGAGGAGGCCCCGGCCCACAGCCGGGCCACGCGCCTGGAGCGTCTGGGCGACCGGGCGTTCATCACCAGCCGCTACGACAAGGCCATGAAATTCTATGAACGGGCCTCCTCCCGCGTGGACGGACACGACATGCCCGAATGGCTGCGTCTGGAGCTGAAGATGGCCCGCGTGTACAACATGCTGCAAGATCCCGAAAACAGCGCGAAACACTATACGACGGTCTACGAAAGCAGCGATTCCTTGCTGGACGTGGACGACGCCTGCACCTATATCGACGCGCTGCGCCTGCTGGATCGCACCCAGCAGGCCGAGGTCGTGGCACGCCACTATGCCTTCCGCAGTCCGCACAGCCGCAACCAGCGTTTCCTCAATACGCTCTACGCGCTCTCGAATCAGCAGCACTACTATAACAAGGGCGAAGCGGACTACGCCGTGCGCCTGCTGGCAGGCAGTACGGCGGCCGAATACTGGCTCGGAGAGTGGGACGGACGCATCTTCTGCGCGGCCAGCCAGAGCCGCATGCTCGACCCGCGCAAGGTCTTCTTCCACCGCACGGAGTATTTCTCCATCGGCGGCGACGGCGAGCTGAAGCCCCTGCGCGACCTGCCCCGCGAGGTGCAGAACGGGGCCGCCGCGTCGGAAGGCGACCTGCGGGTGGTCACGGGCATCAACTACCGCGGGTCGGACCGCATCCACGGCGTGGATGTCAAGGAACTGTTCCGCACCCAGCTTTTCTATACGGTATATAACGCCAGGCGCGGCGGATGGAGCGCCCTGCAGCCGTTGTTCGAGCATCAGGAAGAGGCGTGCTACGCCCACCCGGTGCTGCTGGACGGAGGACGCATGCTGCTGTTCGCCTCCGATCTGGAAGGCGGCTACGGAGGCATGGACCTCTACGTCTCCTACTGGAACGAGCAGACCGAACGCTGGTCCGACCCCGAAAACCTCGGCTCGACGGTCAACACCGAAGGCGACGAGATATTCCCCTCGATCATCGAAGACGAACTCTACTTCGCCAGCAACGGGCAGGAAGGCTACGGCGGATACGACATCTACCGCGTGAACTTCGTCGAGGGCAAGATCATGTCCAACTCGCTGTGGCATCTTCCTTACCCGATCAACTCCGTGTACAACGACTACGGGATGATGTTCCATGACGGGCAGGGGTATTTCATTTCGGATCGCCGGGGCCTCGAGTTCCGCGACGACATCTATACGTTCGAGAACGCCCGCACCTCGATTTCGGGATTGGAGGCGCTCGGCGTCTCGCGGGAATATCTCGCCCTGAACGGCGCCCTGACGCAGGTGACGGACCTGGAACGCGGAGGCGGCGCCCCGACGGACGACAGCCTGATCGAGAGTACGATCCGCATGCAACCCGAAGAGGGAGAGATCCTGCTCACGCTCTATTACGATTTCGACCGCTGGGAACTCCGGGCGCAGAGTGCCGAAGCGCTGCGCGCGCTGGCCGCCGACCCGGTGATCGGGACACTGTCCGAGGTCATCGTCGTGGGCTATGCCGACGAAATGGGAGCGGAAGGATACAATCAACGGCTCTCGGAACAACGGGCCAGGGCGGCGGCCGAGGAGCTCGTTCGCTGCGGCATGAAGCCCCGGATCGTCTGGGAGGGCCGTGGGCGCACCGCCCCCGACGCCGAGGACTACCGCGCACAGATGGAAGAGCGACGCCTGAGCCTGTCCGGAGGATGGAACCCCGAGACGCCCATGATCGAACTGCCCCTGCGCGAGCGCATCGAACTGAACCGCACGGCCCGCCGCGTGGACATCATCGTCAAAAAACAATAATCCGGGAAAAATAAAAACAGCATAAAATTATGAAAAGCATCGACAAATATATTCTGATAGCCGGCCTCTTCGCAGGCGTTCTCTCGACGACTCCCGCGGCCGCCCAATACATGCCCGTAGTCTATGACAAGAACTACGGACGCGCACACCAGTTCGAGGTCATGGAAACCGACTTCACCAACGGGGAGGCCGTAGCGGCCGGCGTAAGCGACTCCCGCGCATCGCTCACCTGGCTCGACCGCAGCGGCGGCAGCCGCCTGTTCAAGCGTTTCCCGGGCGATGAGTTCGAGCGTATCCTCGCGCTGGAGAGCGTTGGCGACGGGCAGGTGCTCGTGATGGGCTACCGCCACATCCCCGCCGGCGACAAGCGCAGCCGTGCTACGGGCCATGCCATGCTGATGGGCAGTAACGGCGTGGTGGAGCGCGACTTCTATATCGGCGAGCCGGGCACGAAGATCATGGCCGGGCAGGTCCTGCCCGACGGACACATCATCCTATCGGGCAGCACGCTGAATAAGGAGGGCCGCGAGGCGGGCTTCGTCTGCAAGGTGTCGCCCCGCAACAAGGTCGTCTATTTCTATACGGCCGTGACGGGCGCCGTGTGCCGCCATTTCGATGTGCTGGGCAACCGCTCGGAACTGCTGCACGCCGCCTTCACCGACGGCAAGGGCGGCAGCTCGGTGGTGCGCCTCGACGAAAACGGCAAGCCCTATTTCCTCACGACGCTGCCCGACGAGAGCTACCGCATCGAGCGGATGGTCTCGACCGCCGACGGTGACATCTATCTGGTGGGCCAGGGCGAGAAAGCCGGGGGCACGGTCGTGAAGATCCGTCCCGAGGGCGACGAGGTATTCAACAAACCCATCGTTCCGGCCTCGGCCGACACGCGCCTCGACCAACTCGGCGTGTTGCCTACCGGCGAGCTGCTGGTGGGAGGCCACGACTCCAAGAACTCCTACTTCGCGCTGCTGCGTTCGGACGGTACGGTGCTCATCTCGAGCGCCGACCGGGGCGAGGTTTCGGCCATCGCGCAGAACATCGCGGGCGATCACTGCGTCGTGAGCCTTTACGACCGCAGCGCCTCGCGCGGCAAGATCATCAAACTCTCGAAAGAGGGACGCAAGCTCTACGAGAAGAATACCGCGGCCAATTACACGAACCTGCGCATCAACGGCAACGACGACCTGCTGATGGGCAACTCCGCAACGGGACGCCTCTCGATGCTCTCGGCCACGGGCGAGACGCTCTTCGACCGCTTCGCCGTGGAGAACGAGCCTACGACCTTCAGCGAGGTCTGCCTGCCCATGAGCGGCGAGGCGTTCTTCGTGGGCGAGGGCAGCCGCGTGACGAAGCTGGCGCACGGCATCCACGTAAGCGACATTATCGTCAACAAACCCATCGACGGCTACGCCACGGCGACCTTTACCGTAACCCTTTCGGGCTTCGGATTCACGGACGAGGGTACACCCCGTCCCGTTACGGTGAACTACAAGACTACGCCGGTCAGCGCCAAGGAGGGGCTTAACTTCACGCCCGTGACCGGTACGCTTTCGTTCATCCCGAGCACCGACGGCCGCGACCGCTACCTGAACCGCTATACGGTGGAAGTTCCCGTCATGGCCAACGACCTGCTCGAAGGCGACCGCACGTTCGACCTTCAGCTTTCGGACGTTACCGACTCGTACCTGATCCGCGGCAAGAGCCTTGCCACGATCGTAGACCAGCCTTCGGTTGTGCGGATGATCTCCTCGACGGCCGGAACCGAGGGCGAGAGCGACGTAGTGTACGAACTGGGTATCTTCAAGACCAACGGCGTGCGCCTGACGAACGCCACCAAAGCCGATATCGTCATCGACGGCATCTACGGCAAGGGTACGGCCGACAAGATGGACTTCGACATGGGCCGCCAGCCGCGCCTGACGATCACCCCGGGCAGCCACAGCGGCCGCTTCAGCGTGCAGACGTTCGAAGATACGCGTTACGAGAACATCAAGACCGTCGTGGTCGATTTCAACAAGATACACGCCATGTCCGACACGGAAGTGTCGTTCGGCAGCAACGTGCTCAGCTGCGAAGGGCTGATCTACGACCAGCCGGCGCTGGTGGCCATCGAGTCGCTGGGCGACTACAACAAGATGAACAACGTGGTGTCGGGATTCTTCAAGATCTCGCTGCTGCGGGCCAAGGACGGCGCCGTGCAGACCAACTGCAGCGGCGGGGACATCTTCCTGCAGACCCAGCTGGATGATAAGGCTACGGCGGTGCAGGGTACCGATTTCGTCTTCTCCAACGCTCATGACCTGCGCATCTGGGGCGACGACCGCAGCAGCGCCGTCAATCTCAACGGTATGGTGCTCTACACCCCCGACAGCATCGTCAAGACCGTGGGCGTGAAGCTCAGCGGCGTCAGGGCCGCCGAGGGAGCCGGCAAGATCGGTATCGCTCCCGACAAACAAAGTGCAAGCTTCAATATCCTCAATAGATAGACGGATGATCGCGATGAAACGAAATAAGGTCGGACATCTGATCCGGACGGCTGTCCTGCTGCTCCTGCCCCTCGGGGCGGGGGCACAGGCTCCGGCCCCGCGCCACAGCGCCGAGGTCGCATGGGGCGTATCGGTACCGCTGGGGACGGGCTATCCCGACAAGACGGGAGCGGCCGCCTTCTCGCTGCGTTACGAGTACCGCTTCGCACAGCGGTGGGCGGCGGGAGTCTCGGTCGCCTGGGACCGTACGGCCGACAACGGGGTGTTCGACGGTCACTTCGACGGCGACGCTGTAACGGGCTACGCCGAACGCACACGGCAGCAAATCCCCATCACGGCCACGCTGCGGTGGTACATGCTCGGTGGGCGCACAAGTCTGTTGCAACCCTATCTCGGCGCCGGTGTCGGCGCCCAGTGGACCCGGTTCGATATTACCGGGGAGACGATCAACACCTCGAAGGCCGACAGCTGGGGCGTGGGTGCCTCGGCCGAGGTCGGCACACGGATCTATCCGCGGCGCGGGGGAGCTCTCTTCCTCGACGTGCGGGCGGCTTACCGCTACGGTTCCAACCGGTGGAAGGCCGCAGAAGTAAACGGCCTGCACGGGTTTTACCCGTCGATAGGCGTGGGACTGAACTTTTAAAACCGCGAGCGCAACGCCCCATGCACCCGAACGAGCCGCAGGAGGGGCAAGGGCCGCCGAAACCGAAGCGCCCGGACGAGCCGCAAGTGTCGGCGGGATTGCCCCGGCGACGGGCACAGGAAGAAATTGATGACATAGATATACATATACCATGAAACGATTATTGACATATACACTCGAATGCGCCATGGCCCTGTCGCTGTCGGCGGGGCTGGGCGGCTGTGCCAAAGACCCTGTCGGGGCGGAGGGCCCCACGGGCGGGGAGAATCGCTTCACGCTCACGTTCGCCGGTCGGACGACGGCGGCGCTGCCCGCCGACCAGACCGAGACGGTCTATGCAGGTATGCGTTTCGCCGCCTACCGGTCGCCCTATACACAGTCCGGCAACCTCTCCGGTGCGGGCACGTTCAGCCACGAGGTAATCCTCAAAAGAGACGGTAACGTCTATACGGGCATGATGCGTACCGGCAACTGGGGCCTGGCCGCGGTTTCCCCGCGCAGCGACCTGCTGCCCCTGCCCGGAGCGGGAGCGGACATGACCGAGACACCCATGTACCGGATGCCGGAGGATGCGACGACCTGCCCCGAAATCTTTTTCGGCAGCGTAACCCTGCCCGAGATCGAAGCGGACAAGGATGCGAAGGCCGATATGTCGCTGGCGCGCAACATGTCGCAGGTGTACGTGCGTATTCTCGACAAGGACAATATCGTGAATGCGAGTAAGCCTATTACGGTTCAGCTGACGGAGGTGCCGAGCACCGTTTCGTGGGCGGGGAACATCCTGCCGGACAAGACGAAGCCGGAGCTGCGCGAGGAGCCCATCGTGCTGACGATTCCCGCCACCGAGACGTGGACGGATTCTCTCTCGACCGATAACAAGCCATTATTCAAAATGTCGTCGATGGGCCATCATACGATCATCCCGGCGCACCGGGGGAACGATTTCTGGAACGCAGACGGCACGGTGAACGACAAACCCGCCGACATCCTCGAACACAAGATGAAGATCTCGCTGACCTACACCGACAAATGGGGCGCGGAGCAGACCATCGAGGCCAAGGAAGTCCCGGAGGTGCCCCGCTGCAACGGCCGCATCGTCTACAACCTGATCCCGGTGCCGAAGAGCACCGACGTGGTGATCGTAACGGAGCTGCTGCCGTGGAACGTGGAAGATACGCAGACCGAGACCGTAAAGCGGAAACTGAACGCCGCCAACTGCGTGGTCGTGGCCCCGGGCCGGGCGGCCGAGTTCTCCGTGGAGGACGTCTTCCAGACATGGAACTTGGAACATAGCACGGAGCTGGGCGGCAAGATGGCCCAGGATCAAACGCTCGTCGCCGAGGTGATCTCGGGCAGTGATCTGATCTCGGCCGAGGTCGTGAACCCGATGGGCAATGGCGCGACGGGCGCCCATCACTCTGTCCGGGTGAAGGCCGCAAATCCGAACATAACCGGCGAGGCCACCGTGGGCCTGAAGCTGCAGGGCGATCAGGGTTACCGCTGGATCTGGCACGTACACGTAACCAGCGACCCGCAGGCCCACACCGACGGACATTGCCCGTGGACGGCTGCCGCCACCGACGGACGCGACTGGGGCTCCGCTGCGCCCGACCAACAGAAAGGCTTCGGCGTGGTAGTGACGAAAGCGGGTGCGACCACCTCTCCGGCCTCGAAAGTCGTCACCCTGAAGACCGAGCCGGGAGCCCTTCCCTACAAGGTTACGCTCGTTACGGCGAACGGCGGCTCCACAAAAGTGGATGCGTCGGTCGCAACCATCTGCCTGTGGAACGGGACGCAGATGAAAGCGGACGTGTCCGAACTCTACGCGGTGCCCGGCCATGCAACCGACATCTGCGTGCAGATCAAGGATGCCGCCCGGTTCACCGGGGGCTATCTGAGAATCGAGCAGTGCAAGCTGGACGGCAACTTTGCCGAGGCGCAGTATGTGCAGGTGGGCAAGGGTACGATGACCATGACCGACGCATCGGTAACTTACGCGGGAGGAACGAGCAACTTGACCGTTCCGACGATCTCGGTCACCTATCCGGACAATACGCGACAAACCGTTACGGGCCAGTGGACGGCCCAGCCGTGCGACGAGAACGGCAATCCCGCCGCCAGCGACTGGGTGACGCTGACGACGGCCACGGCCGCTGGCGGAGGCAACATCACGATGAGAGCCAATCCGCAGACGGGCTATGTGGAGCCCATGAAAGTTGGCTTGCCGGTAAGTGGCTACGACCTCTCGACCCGGGGCGGACAGACCGCAAGTAACACGGCCAACTGTTATCTCGTACATGCACCCGGAACATACACCTTGCCGCTGGTCTACGGCAACGCCATCAAGGACGGGGCCACGAACGCCGCGGCCTATACCTCGACGGCCGCCACTTCGAACAACATCCTGAATCCCTTTATCAACCATCTGGGCATCGGCATTACCGATCCCTATATCAAAAATAACAATAATATCACCCTCACGGAAGCCAAGTTGTTGTGGCAGGACGTGGAGGGGATGATCGACGCATCTTCCGTATCTATCAGCGGGGATAACCTTACCTTCCGGGTAACGAACAGTATCGACTACGGCAACGCCGTGCTGGCGGTTTACGACGATCAGAATCCGAAACAGATCGCCTGGAGCTGGCATATCTGGGCCACGGACTACGAGCTGGGAACGGATCTGGTCGTAACCAACGGGACGCACAAGATATGGCCTATCCATCTGGGCTGGTGCCCCGGCCCGGAATACGAGGCACGGAGCCAGCGCCTGCTGCTGACCGAGGCCGGCACAGGGGCCACCGTCATAGTGACGGTAGACCAGGCGGCCTACAAGGGGCTGGGCAACCACCCCTACTACCAGTGGGGCCGCAAAGACCCGCAGCTGCCCTCCGACGGTACCACCAATACCAATAAGACCTGGTACAACGAGATGGGAACGCCTTCGACCGTTTGGGATTACCGGCAACTTAGGACTTCTACGAGTCAGGATGCGAAAGAGGTTATTCAGGCATGTATTCAGAATCCGATGACGTTCTCTCACGGAGCAAGTACTGATACCGGTCTTAATAGTTTAGATAAGCTGGATGGGCAATATTCTAACCTGTGGGCGGCCAACAGTGGATTTGTCACGGCAGGCTCATATCTGAATGAATCGACCAAAAAAACCGTTTACGATCCTTGCCCGGCGGGATACAAGGTATCTATGGGCAACGCTCTCGCCCCCTTGATCACGAACAGAGGTACATGGAGCACTACCCCTGCGGGTCGGTATTTCGACTGCACGGATGAGAGCGGGAATCCGGCTACCGTATTCTTTCCGGCTTCGGGCTATCGCTCTTCATCTACAGGCGTGCTCGGTGGCGTCGGCAGCGAAGGGGACGCCTGGATGGTTGAAACGAAAGAAGAGCGCAACGGCTATAACATGGTTTTCCTGAACACGGACGCGAGCATCAAACTGCAGAATAATGCTGTACGCTCCAACGGCATCCCGGTGCGTCCCGAGAAGGAATAGGCAACCGGGCGTCGAAAAGACGACGCAACGGAAAAACGATAATATAAACGAAAAAACAGCGAACCGCCGGGAAGAGCCCGGCAACGAAAACACGATACAAAGACCATGAAACGACCGTGCACCCGATACCTGACTCTCGCCGCGCTGTGCGCGGCGGCCCTGGCCTCGTCCTGGCTCGTCTCGTGCGAGAGCGGTTGCACAGGGGACCCTGACGGGCCTGCCCCGGCCGGACGCACGGTGCTGGCGTACATGGCCTCCGACAACGACCTGAACGCAGAGACGTCCGACAAGATCGCGGCGCTGTGCCGCGGCCGGGCCGCGGCCCGCGCGGGAGAACTGCTGATCTACGCCGATACTCCCCAAGGCGCCCGCCTGCTGCGGGCGCTGCCCGACGGGACACAGCAGACCGTGGCCGAATACGGGGCGGAGAACTCCGCGTCGCCCGCCGTGCTGGGACGGACGCTGCGCGAGACGATGAACGCCTTCCCGGCGCCGGGTTACGGCCTCGTGTTCTTCTCGCACGGCAGCGGCTGGCTGCCGCAGGGCGCCCTGCAAAGCCCCGGCCGAACGTCTTCCGGCACGATAGGCAGCCGCTCGATGGGCCGGGACGAAAGCGACGAGCAGACGCCGCACGCGGAGATGGAGCTCGAAGAGTTCGCCTCGGCCATCGCCGACGGCTCGCTCGATTTCATCGTCTTCGAGGCGTGCCTGATGGCGGGGGCCGAGGTGGCCTACGCCCTGCGCGACAAGGCGGAGTGCATGCTAGCTTCGTCGGCCGAGATACTCTCGCCGGGGTTCACGCTCGTCTACGGGAGCGCATTGAAATACCTGCTCGACGCTTCGGTCCCCGCCCCGGAGTGCCTCGCGGCATTCGGCAGTGCCTATATGGGGCATGTCGCCACGCAGACGGGCGTCTACCGCTCGGCGACCCTGTCGGTCGTAGACCTGCACGAAATGGAACCGCTGGCCGCCCGGATGGCCGAGCTGCCGACCCTGTCGATCCGTGAGTCTGACATAACGGACGACCTGCAGCGTTTCGACCGTCCGGGCAGCTACGGCGACAATCCCGCCGTGGCCCGGTATTTCGATCTGGAAGAGTGCGTGCAGCGCCTGGCGGGCGAGACCGGGGCTTTGCAGGAACAACTCCGGCGCACGGTGGTGTGGAAAGACCAGACCGAGCGGTTCATGGTCGGCGACGACGGCAACTACGGCCGCTACAACGGCTTCGACATCACGGCCCACTCGGGACTGACGGTATACCTCCCCCGGGCGGAACTGGCGGCGCTCAACGAAGCCTACCGCCGCACGGCATGGTACCGGGCGGTGTCCGGGCAATAACCGGGGCGGGAACAGGACAACGGAACAGGAAAACACAAACATGAGAAGGCAAGAATATAACAACGATAATATAACTAAAAAATAAACGCGCATGTTACAGCTTATACGAAACATCCGAAGTGCGGGAAGAACCTGGGTGCTGGCGCTGACGGCGCTGACGGTCGTTTCCTGCGCGAAGGATCTCGGGGCTCCCGAGATCGTCGAACGGGCGGGCCTTACCATCAGCCTGACCGTCCCGCAGAGCGTGGAGCGGGAGATGAGAAATCCGCGCACCTATGCGGGGACGGAACCGGGCTACGGCCAGGAGAGCGTGATCAACTCGCTCTACATCGTCTTCTACTCGCGCAGCAAGGAGGCGCTCGGCGCCCGGGCCGACTGGAAAGAAGTAGCCACAAAAACGCTGGAGAAAGAAGACCTTCCGAGCTTTACCGGGACGACCGGGGGTAACCCTACGAGCACCTTCACGGTGGAGGGTATTCCGGTGACCCCCTCGGCGCTGGATGGGGGCACGGAGCTCAGGGCCGTGATCTACGCGAACTACAACCAGAATCCGGATGCCATCACCGCCGAGAGCGACCTCTGGAAGGGCTCGACGCTCAATCCGCTGTTCTTCACCGGAACGGGCGTGTTCGGCAAGGTGAACGACACGTGGACGGCGAATGTGAACCTGACGCGTCAGGTCGCCAAGCTGCGCATCAAGGCGGGCATCCACCCCGACGCCGTGCCTTCGACCCTTGAGATCGATCCCCGGAGCATCAGCGTGACGGTTGAAAAGATGGCTTCGGCATCCCCCACGACGGACGACGGGAATAATCCGGATCATAAGGACTACGATCCGGGAGATACTTTCGCAGGTATGGAGCAGACGATCGTCCGGAGCACGACCTCCGGCACGCCGCTGCGCATGGAGGAGAACTGGGCTTCGGGGATGAAGATCGACTCGCTGTACATGCACCCGCACGACGCAAGTACGGACAAGGAGAAGGCCACGGTGGTCAAGATCAGCATGAAGGTCTCGGACCCCGTTTCCGCCGAGAGCAAGACCCTGACGCTCGAATACCCGCTGGGCAAGCTGAATGCGGAGACGGGGCAAATGGACTATACGATCAAGCGCAACACGATCTATACGCTCGACGTTCAGGTGCAGTCCATCGAGAGCGGAGGGAGCCTGAACGCCAATCTGGAGATCCATGACTGGGACGACGCGGTCATCGACATCGACGCCCCCTGGGGCGAGGCCGTGACCTCGCATTCGGCGCTCTACGTCCTGCCGGGCGAAGGATCGACGGTGATGACCGTCGCCGCGGGCGGCGGTACGGAACCTTTCTCGGTCACGCTCATGAAGCCCGACAGGTCGGGAACGTTGGACGCCTCCTTGGCGTCGCTCTACCGCGACGGCTCTTTCGCTGCGGGCAACACCTTCCTGCTGGAGCCTTCGTCCAAAGCGGAGGTGCAGTTCACGGCCACGGAGCAGTTCGCCGGGGCATGGCTGAAGATCGTCAAGACCAAAGGGGGACAACCCGCCGGGCTGGCGCGTTATATTCCCGTGGGCAAGGCTGAATTTTCGGCCGCAAACGGGAGTGCGACCTATGCAGGCGGAGATTTCGCCTCGCAGATCGTCTGCCGGGCCGCTATGCCCGACGGCACGACCGAACCGCTGGAGTGGACGGCCGAGACCGTGGATGCGGGCGGCGCTTCCGCCCCGGTTCCCGACTGGCTGACGATCCAGACCTCGACGGGAAACCTCTCGGGCAGCGTGGCGGCGCAGGAAAACAGCCATCGCATGCAGACGGAAGCCGCTGTCGTCAACTACGACCTCTCGACACGCGACGGACTTATGAACACCGCCAACTGCTATCTCGTGCATGCTCCGGGTACCTACTCGCTGCCGCTGGTCTACGGCAACGCCATCAAGGACGGGGCCACGAACGCAGCGGCTTATACCTCGACGGCCAGCGGGACGAACATCCTGAATCCCTTTTTCAACCACTCGGGTACAATTACCAATCCCTATATTTCCGATAACGGCATCACGCTCACGGATGCCAAACTGCTGTGGCAGGACGTGAACGGGATGATCGAGGAATCCTCGGTACAGCTCAGCGGGAATCGCCTCGCGTTCCGGGTAACGGACAAGATCGACTACGGCAATGCCGTACTGGCGGTCTTCGCAGGCAATACTATCGCCTGGAGCTGGCATATCTGGGCTACGGACTACGACCCCTATGCCGCGGACGCCACCAAGACGGTGCAGAACCGCACGTCGCCCAACACGCAGTTCGACTTTATGACGCAGAGCCTCGGCTGGTGCCCCGAAAAGGAGTATGCTGCGCGGGAGGCACGAGTCAAGGTTACGCAGTCGGAGACGGGCGCGACACGGATCATAACGGTACAACAGGACTACGCCTTAATATCGGCCAACAGCACCTGCTACCAGTGGGGCCGCAAGGACCCGTTCCCCGGATCGAATGGCAACGTCAACAAGCCCACCTACGGGCCGAATGCCTGGTCTTCGATCACTGGCGCTCCGCGTCAGATCAGTACAACGTCCATTCAGATGTATATCAAGAATCCGTCTGCGTTCTGTATCATCTCCGGTATGGATGGACAATATTACAACCTCTGGTCCGCAAACAGCAACGTTACCAGCATTAATACCAATCAGGTCGTCAAGACGGTCTACGATCCCTCGCCGGCCGGGTTCTGCCTGCCGCCCAGCGGGGCTTTCACCGGGTTCACGACTACTGGTAACGTTACCTCCACCGTTACCGATTTCAATGTTTCCGGCGCATGGGACAACGGCTGGCACTTCTACTGCAATACGGACGGTACGGGCGAAACCATCTATTTCCCCGCTTCGCGCCCTCGCTACTACACGATGGGTACCCCTTTCGCCGTCGGCAACTATTACTGCTGGTCCGCGGGTTCGGGCTCGGATAATGGTACGGGTAGTAGCATGTACTGCAATCAGACGCGCGTCGACACGCAGGCCAACGCCTTCCACCGCAGCTACGGCTTCTCCGTCCGCCCCGTGAAGGAGCAATAGAGACCCCGAAGGGCGAACGGTAGATACAGGAACGAATAAAAAGCGAACCCTTTCGATAAGCCGGGTGCAGAGCCGAACCCGTTCGGACTCTGCCGGGGCGGAAAAAGATACGGAAAACGAACAGAAAAACGAAAAATAAAAGCAACGGATCAATGCAACGGACAGTATTAAAACAGAGACTATGTGCGGCGCAGAACGTCGCACGGCGCTCCCCGGGCGCGGCACTCCGGGGACTGCATTCCCTGCTCCGCCTGACGGCGGTCTTCGCGCTGCTGCTGGGGAGTTGTGCCAAAGACCCTGTCGGGCCGGGCGGTCCCGACGAGGGCACCGATCTCGCCCTCTACATTCCCGCCCCGGAGCGGGTGGAGACCTACTCGGGCGCGACCATCGACGAGTGCCGCATCGAGAATGCCGTGGTGCTCGCGTGGAACAAGACGGACGACCGGATCACGGGTGCCGAGGTCGTGGCGACCGTCATGGGCAACGGCACGCAGCAGCCCACGCTGCGCTTTAGAAAGCTCGCACCGCAGAGCGGCGAGACGATCGTCGTGCTGTGCAACCTCGACCCGACAACCGTGAACCAGGCGGAGGGACTCGTAGGCCAAAATATGGCTGCGGCGCAGAATACGCTGAAGCCCCGCAGCGCCGCGGGCGGCACTTCGGCCGATATGAAAGCCCCGCTGACGATGGCCGGCGATGCCGTATGGAACGGCCAGAACGTACAGGTTCGCATGAGCTTCCAGTGCGCCAAGATCAGCGTGGTGCTGGACCCCTCGCTGACCCAGACGGGCGGGCCGCTGGCGTGGACGACCGTCCGCACCACCTACCTCGACCACATGCCCGCAACGACGCAGTGGACAACGGCAAGCACGCCGGCTTCGCAGAACGAACAGGGTGCGCTCTCTCAGAGCGGCACGCCGGGCTACGACCCGGATGCCGACCCGATGAGTTTTCCCGCGCTGTACACCTACGAGGCGGCGCAGCCTGCTAATTGGCCGACGAACCGGGCGTTCAACTACGTCCTGCTGCGGGTCGCCGAGACCGAGAGCGGCCCCATGCAATACTACTGCCTCACATTCGACGACACAAATCAGGGCACGATCGCAAAACGCAACGCCTTCGAGCGTGGCAAGCACTACGTCTTCCGCGTGAAGGACATCTACAAGCGGGGTTACGATAATATCGAAGAGGCGCTGGACAACCCCTCCAACGCCGTCTATGAGATCGGGATTCTGGATGACTGGAGCAAGAATTGGGAGTACAACGGACAGTACGGGGTGACGGCCGACCGCGATACGGCCTACGTGTGGACCGCAGCCGAGGCGCAGCCCCTCTACCGTTTCTCGTGGCCCCAGCCCGAGAACGACCCGGACGGAGCTCCGGCGACCAGCACCGTGACGCTGCTCAATGCCGCCCGAACGGCTCCCGTAGCGACCGAGCTCGTGCAGCTGCTGGACAAGGACGGGAATAACATACCGAATAACACCTTCACCTTTAACGGCCAGACCTCTCCCGAGGAGGGCTATCAGTTCTCTTTCAAGACGGGGGACAAGGCCACGGCGCAGGGCATGTGGCTGCGCGTAAAGTGCGGCAATATCGAGCGGTTCGTACCCGTGGGATGGGCGACCCTGACGGTGCATGATGTCTCGGGCTACCAGCTGGGCGGATCGTTCAGCCAGCGCGTGAGCAGCAACGTCGTGATGCCCGACGGAACGAGCAAAGAACTGCCGTGGGAAGCCGGGTTCGTCGACAAGGATGGTGTCGGGACGAGCCAACCGAACTGGATCACGGTGGATAAGACGTCGTTCCCGGACGGCTCCGGCGACTTTTCCATTGCCTTCGATCCCATGCCTCTGACAAAGACGGAAGACCCCTATAACGAGCGGCTCAATGGTCGCGACTTAGTCGGCACTTCTACCGAGCCCAACCAGGATTCGTCTCCGCGATACGACCTTTCGAGAGATCACTCCCAAGGGCTGGATACCCGCGAGACGGCCAACTGCTACATCGTCTCCGCACCGGGCTACTACCGCATACCGTATGCGTACGGCAACAGCCTTATAGGCGAATGCGTCGACATAACGGACGAGAACACCACCTCTTACAACAGAAACACTACTACTACTACTACTACTACATGGCTGAGCTGGTTCCTGGATTACGATAATCGGAGGATCCATAGCGGCTGGATTCAAAAGGACCTGCAATATAACGATACGCATCAAGTCGCGGTAACGGGTACGGACGCTGCTCATTCGAACGGCCATCCCACCCGCGTCGACGTGCTCTGGCAGGACAATCCGAATATGATCTCCAGGATGTTCTTCACGGAACACCCCGACTGCTATATCTGCTTCGACGTACCGAAAAATACCAATTTGAAGACCCCCATGCAGGGCAACGTCGTATTTGCCGCGTACGATCATAATGACAAGATCATCTGGACATGGCATGTCTGGATTACGGACTACGATCCTGAGGAAGCTCCGGCAGTGCAGGATACCTATAGCCCGTACGACCCCATAAAGGACTGCAAGATCACGAACGCAACGGGACAAGAGTTTATCCTGCAGGGCCAGAACCTGGGTTGGTGCAGCGGCGATGTCAACGTCTACGAGGGCCGCAGCGCGATAGTGCGCATCACGCAGGCGAGCGGCCTTACCCGGGATATCACGCTCGAACAGCCCCGTATCGAGATCGAGTCCTCCGGCAACAACCCCTTCTACCAGTGGGGGCGCAAGGACCCGATACCGGCGGCTGTGAACCAAAACGGCTCGATAGTCAACAAGACCGTATATAACAAGGATGGTGCTCCGCTCGCGACGCCTTTCCGAACAAGTTCAACCCTATATACGATCGGCCAGGCCATCCAGAATCCGAACAGCTTCGTCTGTGGTGGGAGTATTAGTAATTGGATTGCTGCAGCATCGGATGGTGCTGCCGTGAACTACTGCAACCTTTGGAACGCCCAGCTTACGGGCAGCTCCGGCTACACGATCGGTGACGGCTACAAGTTCGCCAAAACCGTTTACGATCCGTGCCCGAGAGGTTACCGCATTCCCGATCCGGATGTGTTCACGGGTATGACATATGATGGGAGGACGTATACCCAACCGCTGGGAAGCAACTCCTATTTCGGCGATATTTACAACTCGCCCTTTACGGATAACTCCGGACTCCGATCCGTCTACGGCTGGGTGTTCTATGCCAATCTCATGTCAGGGAGGGGAGCATACGATCCCTCGGGAGGAGTATACTACCTGAGAGCAGGCGGATTTCGCCATAAAGATAACTTAGAATCGGAGGCAGTAGGCCGTGTCTCCTACTATTGGACAAATATGCCCAGTAGCACCACTGCCGCAGGTAACAGGGATAAGGCTTATACTCCGACGCTTCGCATAGACAATGGCACTATAGCAACGACGGTAATGCCGCTGAACGCCACCGCACAATCCAAAGCCTTCGGTTATGGCATAAGGTGCATCCGGGATAATGTGCGCAAATAGGATCCGGCATTCCCGCGGTCTGCGCGTCCCGGCCCGAAAGGCCGGGGCGGCGCGGAACGATATGCCGGAAAAACGGACGGTAACGGAAAGAAAGAACGAAAAAACGCAATATGAGAAACGAGATAACCCCGGCCGATCGTAATGGTCGGTTCCCGAGAGAGTGTTCATGGGCAAAAAAAGAGATACATACCGTCCGAACGATCCCGAACGCTGGGAGGACTACCGCCTGAATATGCCCATACTGGACTATAACGGGGATGTAAGGAGGCTGCACAGGCGGGAACGGAGACGGGCGAGGTTCCGCCGGTACTTCGTCCGGCTGCTGTGCCTCGCGGGTATCGTGCTCGCATTATGGCTGTTGATACAGTAAACGCCGCGCGGGACGGAAACGGCAACGTACGATGGCAAAAAAGAGAAAGAAAAGAAAACCGACCGGAACGCGAACACGCACGGAACGAAAACCGATCGCACCCGACCCGATGAACGGGACGAAGCCGGACACGCCGGAGGAGGACGGCGGAAGGCAATCCGCCGCCGAGCGGATCGTGGCGGTCGCAGCGGCCGTGGTCGGCATCGCCCTGTGGGGAGGAGCGCTGCTCTATTTCTCGATCATGGAGCTGATCGCCTGGTGGGAAAAGTAGCGCTGCCGGCAGCTTCGGATGATTATTCGACAACTTAAAAAAACGGATCTTATGAAAAACATGAAAAAACTGCTTCTTTCGGCCCTGCTGCTCCTTTGCGGCCTTGCGCCGGCCCATGCCGACGGACATGAGGAGCCGATCACCTTCGACCGCCTGCCGCAGGCGGCGCAGACCTTCCTGAAAACCCATTTCGACACGCTGACGGTGGCCTACATCGTGGCCGACCGGAAGTTTATGGGTGTCGAGTACGAGGTGAAATACACCGACCGCACGGAGGTCGATTTCCGCTCCGACGGACAGTGGGAAAGCGTGGAGCGCAAGTACGCTCCCGTTCCCGCAGCCATCGTCCCGAAGCAGATCTCGGATTTCGTGGCGGCGAACGAACTGTTCGGCCGGCAGTTCATCAAGAAGATCGAGCGCGACCCCTACACGTGGGAGATCGAGCTGTCGGGCGGCCTGGAGATCAAGTTCGACACCAAGTTCAACGTGATCGGCTACGACGATTAACGATACGACAGCCCGACCATGAAGGATGCCCGTTCTCCCATAAGCCATGCCCTTCGCCGCGTTCTGCAATGGCTGTTGGACCGCTTCGGTGCGTGGTTGCAGTGGTTCCATACGGTGCCGCAGTCGGAACGGTTGGAGGATTTCACGGCGCAGCACCGCCACCGCCACGAGGGAATCGGCCTTACGCGCAAGCGGCGATGATCCCGCAGACGGTGCATCTCGGTTCGGTCCCCCTGCTTCTTAGATAAGACCCCAATTTTCACCTATTATATAAATTTTCACGAACAACTTTATGAAAAGGAACACGATTTTGATGACCTTGCTCGTGAGCACGTTGGCTCTGGCAGGTTGCAACAAGGACGAGGACAACGGGTCCCGCGAGCCCGCCGTAAGCAAACAGGCGCAGGCCGCTCTGACAGAAAAGTACCCCAACGCTACCAATGTGCGGTGGACGGCCAAAGACAAATATGTCGTGGCGAGCTTCTCGCTGCCCGAATCGCGCGCCGCCGAGGCAGGCATCGACCTCGCGGCGTGGTTCGACAACGGGGGCGCGTGGTACATGACCGAAACGGACATTCCCTTCACGGCACTTCCCGAGGCTGTGCAGACAGCTTTTGAGGCCAGTGAATACGCTTCGGCTCCGTGGCGCACGGACGACGTGGATATGCTGGAGCGCGAAGGCGTGGAAACGATCTACGTCATCGAAGTAGAGAAACGGGAGAACGGCATCGAAACGGAGATCGACCTCTACTACTCGGCCGACGGCGTGCTGGTCAAAATGCTGACGGACTCGGCACCCGATTACGATTACGGAGACTATATCCCGTCGACGCCCGCCACGGGCATCGAGGAGTACATCCGCACGAACTACCCCGACGCCCGCATCACGGAGATCGACTACGAGCACGGTATGACCGAAGTGGATATCATCGACGGCCGCACGCCGCGCGAGCTGCTCTTCGACGGCAGCGGCGCGTGGGTCTACACCAAGACCGAGGTTTGGCGCAGCGATGTTCCCCAGACGGTGATGCAGGCTCTTCAGAACAGCGAGTGGGCCGCTTACCGGATCGACGACATCGACCACTACGAGACTCCCGACAAGGAGTTCTACCGCTTCGATCTGGAGTCGGCGCAGGGCGACGTGAAGGTGGACGTCACGCTCGACGGCACGGTGACGCTCAAGCAGTCCGACATGCCCGCACAGGGCAACGGCCAGTTGGTCGATGCGGAAGTCACCGGGTTCATCTCGTCGAAATACCCCGGGGCGCGGATCGTGGAGTACGATTACGACAAAGGTCTTCTGGAGGTCGAGATCTGGCATGAGAACCGCGAGAAGGACGTTTACTTCAACGGACGGAACGAATGGGTCTACACCGAATGGGACATCCGCCGCAGCGAACTTCCGCAGGCCGTTACTGCCGCTATCGCGGCTTCCGAGTGGGCTACGTTCTCGATCGACGATATAGAGTACGTGCAGACCCCGACTGCGGAATACTACCTCGTGGAACTCGAACGCGGCAACCGCGAGATCGAACTGCGCATCGCCGCCGAGGGTACGATCCTTTAAGCCCGTTCGATGATGAGAGCGTTGAAATCTATGACGGTGCTGGCGACGATGGTCGCCAGCCTGCTTTTACTGACCGGATGCGCTTCCTCGCGCATCTCCTACCGACGATTACCCGCCGAGGCCAGGACATTTATCGAGCGGTATTTCCCGACCGAGAGTTGCGTTTATGCCGAGCGGGAGCGCGATGACGGCCGCCGGGAGTACGAGGCGAAACTGTCGAACGGTACGGACCTCGAGTTCCACGGCACGGGCCAGTGGAAGAAGGTGGACTGCGGCTATTCGTTCCTTCCTGCCGGGATCGTTCCGCAGGCTATCATCGAAGATCTGGCCGTGCGGTATCCGGGGGCGAAAATCTACAAAGCCAAACGCGAACGGGGTGGCTACGAGATCAAGATCACGGGCGGGCTGGAGCTGATCTACTCGGCCGACGGTACGTTCGTGCGGGAGGATCGCTCCTAAAGAGAACGTATCGGAGCCTGAAAAACAGAAAATGGTATGAAAAAGTTGAAGAAACGATATTATGCGCTTGCGGCGGGCGTGGTCGTCGTCGGAGCTGCGCTGTACTGCGCGTTGGCCGAGATGCGCATTCCTTGTCTCTGGCTGCCTTCCGGGGCGAAGACTTTCATTGCAACCTATTTCCCGGATGCGAGCTGCATCTATGCCGAGCGGGAGCGGGAGGACGGACATCGCGAGTTTGAGGTAAAGCTTTCCGACGGCACGGACATCGAGTTCCACGCCTCGGGAGAGTGGAAAAAGGTGGACTGCGGCTACTCGTTTCTGCCTGCTGGTATTGTGCCGGCGGCGATCGTCGAGGATCTGGCCGTGCGCTATCCGGGGGCGAAAATCTACAAAGCCGAACGCGAACGGGGCGGCTACGAGATCAAGATCACGGGCGGGCTGGAGCTGATCTACTCGGCCGACGGTACGTTCGTGCGGGAGGATATGTACTGACCCGTTGAGCCGCGGTAGTGAAAGGTGAAGATCTATGCGGCGATTCCGGGCTATATCCGGTGCCGTAAGGGCTCGGCTTCGGACTTTCGTCCCGAGCGGGCGGTCGTGTGTGGGACGGTCTTCGGAGATCTTGGCCGGAACCTTCGGGAAGCTCTCCGGACCAACGATATAGAAAATAGAATGGATGATCGCGGATTCCGGGTTTCTGTGCGGTACAGGAGCCGGAAATTTCGTGGATTTATAGTCCCATAAATCTAAAGATATAGATTATGAATAAGCAAGTATTGGTTCGGGACGTCGCCCGCGATCTGGGCAAATCCCAGCAGGAAGTTTCACTTGTCGTCAACGCGCTTTTCGCCCGGCTGGCCACGGCAATCCTCGACGGGGAGAGGATTACGATCTCTTCGTTTGGAACGTTCACTCCGAAAGACCGGCCCGAGCACAACGGCTACGATCCGCACCGAAGGGTTTCGATGAGGATTCCTGCGTGCAGGACGGTTCATTTTACCGCCTCTTCGGTGCTGCAACGCCGTATCCGTGAACGTCATGACGCTTAATGCTCCCGGTCCGGAAGTTTTTTTGCCACAACCGTAAACATATTCCCCGGCGGGGCCTCTATCCTTCCATAAACCATAAAAACACGAGATATGACGGAAGAGAAGAGTTTGACCCTGGAGCAGCGTGCCGCATCCGCGAGCGCGTCGAGGGTCTGAAAGCCGAGCGCAAGCTGCGTAAGGTGTACCCGATGGCAGTCTTCGGGGACACGGAGTGCGGGGAGAGGAAGGTTTACGTCGCCTACCTGGGCGAGCTCACGTTCCCGCAGTTTTCGAAGTTCATAGCCGCATCCAAGAAGGACGAGGTCATGGCTATGCGGACCTTGGCCCGCGACTGTTTTTGGAGGGTGACCGCGAGCTGGTCGACGACGATTTGCTGTTCCTGTTCGGGCTGATGGGCCAGCTCGCGGAGATCATCCAGACGCATCAGTCGGCGCTGGTAAACTGATCAACGGGGCGGCGGTGCAGGACGTGCGCCCGTAAGGGCACTTGATAAATGTGTGTAGCATACACCAGGCGCGTGTTTATATGCCTGTAAGCAACCGACTTATCTGAAAGGGAAACTGGACAGGGAGTGTAGCATGTCGGGAAAGCTATAAGTCAGTAAAATGTCATACTGCGACTGAATGGGGAGCTGAAACGATAGATATAAGGATAAAATCTGGATTGATTGAATGATAGCCCAAGCGGTACCCACTGCGACTGCAACGGAAGACATTTATATACGTTGTATTGCAATGCCCCAACCTCTCGTCTGGGGATAAGGCATAAACAAATTGCAGCGCATGTGCGATAAGCATAAAACGGCGAAAGTCATATCCGAAAATCTATCACGCTAATAGTTATTAAGTGTCTAAACGGGGATTACCTAAACCGGAACGCCGCAAGGCTATGGAGTCTGCTCCTGAATATCCGGCATGGTAACGGAGCCGCCGTAGTAGTCCGAGCGCGGGAAAGCCTCGTACATGGCGATTTGACAGGACTGATTATTGAGAAAGAGGCGGATAATCCGGATGAAAAAGTCAATCCGACATTATTTCCTGTGGTTTATTCGGATACTATGTATAATGCGACAGAAGTTGCAAGTTGGTGGTTGGTAAATTCATTTTTGACATCAAACGGATTGCCATCTACAATGCCTTTCCCCGATTTATTGTATTGGTACAAGGCATTCTTATTTAAAGACATTGCAGAATATAGTATTGAAAAGGAGTGGCGGTTTATATGTAAATGCGAAGCAAAATCAAACGATCCATTTTTAGAAATATCTTGCGGCAACAGGTTAAAAGCCATTTATTACGGGCCATATATCGAGGCAGACATAAAAGACCATTTACGCACATGGGCTTATAGCCACAAAATTGAAGAATACGATGTTTCACTTGACAATAAAAGTGACAAGTTTGATTTACTCGTACATCCATTGAAATAACATACACATGTATGTTCTTAACGAATAAGATATCCCATACGGCGGTCTGCGGGCGGGTGTTTCTCTATCCCGAAGCGGGAATGCGTGAAGTGCTGAAACAGAACTACCGATCAAACAAGGATCGGTAAACAAAAGAAACGGCGGACTGAAAAGTCCGCCGTTTCCTATTTCGTTCTAATCTCTTTGAAAAAATCCTCAAAAGAAATCTGATAGAATTTACACAACTCGGATAAAGAACTCATCGTAATATTAGAATTTCCCGATTCTATGCGTCCTATATGAATCTTGGTTTGTCGGTAAACTTCTACTTGCGTCAATTTTTTCGCACTTCGCAACTCTTTCAGCTTTTTCGCGATCATCCCGAGTAATATGTCATTGCGTCTTTGCTTTCTCATATAACAAAGAACCTGAATAATGACATATCCTGCTTTCGTGTATTTGTCATTGAAATTTATTTTATATATATTTGCTTTTGATAACGGTGTAGGTCTGCGATAACAGACTTCATAATATACAATTAGGAACGGAAATAAACACTCCTGCCCCTTAATTGTTTTTCTTTATTCGTATTCTATTCCGTCTGCGGTTCTTTCCGCCCGACATCGAAACTCACGGTCAGTTCGGTCTGCTGTCCGAAATTATCCCGGACGATGAACCGTACCTCGGCGTTTTTGTCCGACAGGCTGCGATATCACAGGGTAAACACCTGCCGCATCGGATCGCTCCGGTCGATCCCGGCATATCGTCCAGCGCATGGAACTCGCGGTTTACCAGCAGCGTATGGAAGCGGGCGACGGACGATCCGCTCTCTTAGCGTCAGCAACTATATAGTACCTGTTGTTTTCGATGACACGATTTGCATTTGTAGCGTTGCCTGCCGTTGCTCTGCGTTCCGTCTTTTACACATACTCCTCCGCAATATTTACATTCTATTTTTACTATTCCCTAGTTTGAAACATGAAGGTCAAAAATCCACTCGGAGAATTCATTTTCGAAGGATTTAAGGGTGCAAAAATAATAAAAGCGACTGAAATAGTCGCTTTTAATTTGTTGAAACGATGAAGATAATTCTTGGTAATCAATGTTTTAATCATTTGATTTTATCAATCCCCTAATTTGAAACATTACCCGCCCATAAAACAGTCGGGATTGTGTTGACCGACACTGCGAAGTTAACCGGAATTTGTGTAACGACAAATCAGCTTCGCGTTTTTGATATAATCTAATTCCCATATTTGATAAAATGATCCGGAATTAACAGCAAATGCCCTTCAAATGCAAATTTAGGCGAGGTTTAAGCCAGCTACGCAGTTTCGTCTACCCGTAATCCTCCCATTACCAAGATTCAGTCTATAAAATCTTCATTATATCGTCATCGAAAGTATCTTCGTTTACGGCCCGGCCCCGGGCCTTGCTCCTGTAGTTATACACCGATTGGAGCGTAATGCGGAAAAAGGAGGCGATCTGTTTGTTATCGGCAACGCCCAGTCTTACCAGCGCCAATATACGTAACTCGGTATTCAATTTATTGGCCGAATTCTGATCGTACGTATATAATTGATTCGGCTTGAGCAGTTTATTGACCTCGTCGGCAAAATGGGGAAAAAGGTCGGTGATCGATTTGTCAAAATCGGCCAATAGGCTATTATAATCCTCGTTCATATCGAACATAGAGGATATATCCTGCTTTATTTTTTCGCAAGACGTACTGCCGTTTAGCATTTTCAATAGCTGTTTTTTGTATTTTTCTGCCTTTTCTATCTGTACTAAATTTCGGTTGATGAATAATTTAAGATATGCCTCCATCCTCAATGCGGAATCCTGCAGGCGGGCATTCGTTACCGACAATTTTTTACGGTTGTTTTTGTTTTCTTTGTTGCTGCGCAGCAACAAAAACAGAAAGAACCCCAGCGTCACTAAAAAGATGGAAACGACAACAGCGACTATTTCTAACGTTTTTTTGCGCGCTTCAGCTCTCTCCAGATTGATCTGCAATGTGTAATAATAGGTGGATTTGATAAGATCCGCTCTATAACTGTCTCCGAAAATAACCGCATCTTCGACGGCAACATTTATGTATTCATCGGCCATGTATGCGTAAGGATTGTCAGAATTGATCAGCAATCTGCCTACATATAAAAGTGACAGCAAATTTGTCATAGCCAACTCATTGGAAATTATCGCGCTTCTTATGAATGCTTCGAGAGACACACGCTTATAGCTATCCCCCAGTTCGAGATAAACCAACCCCAGATAATACAGATATTCGGCACTCATATAAGGCTTGACGTCATCCCTTTTCTGCAGGGTTTTAATGGTATTGATGGCTTGTTGGTAATTTTTTTCCAAATAAAATTTGTAAGCCTGGACACTTAAATATTCCGATTCGTCGCCTCTTTCCAAGGCTAGGTATGAATCCGCATTCCGAAGCGCCAGCTCTATGTATTTATCCCTGTAGTGAGAGTCATTCTGAAGCTTGGTGTAACTGTGGCATACGTGCATATACACTTTATAATACGTTTTCCGTAATTCAACGGGCAGCTTATCGGGATCAATTGATTCCAGGATGGAGAGGGACTCGTGTGTAAGCCCTGAAAAGCGCAGGTAGTTTGCCCGGCGCAGGAGAGATTCCGTAATGAGGTTCCGGTCGCCCAATTGCCTGGCTATCTCCAGACATTGGTCGGCATAATATAATGTGGGGGCGTTTTCATAATTGCTGTATTGAGAGACCAATTCTTTGGAAAGCTCATATTTCTGTTCCAGCGAAGCAGCATTGAGCAACCGGTTTTTGAGCTCGATCAATGTATCGTTCTTTTGCTCTATGTAAAACGAACGGTTAGCGATCGACGCATCCAACCTGATGAAAAGCGAGTCTGGCGCCAATGATTCTCCGGACGCCACGCGGCACCCCAAGAGACATAATATCAAAATTATAGTCTGTTTCATAATTTCCGTCACAAAAACAACAATCCCTTAAACATGTTGACAACTGCCGTTCATTCGTGAAAGTTACACGCGGCTATATGAATTTGAATTGTATGCCAAAAGTATGCATTTTCCGTGCAACTAATCCCCATACCCTTTCTCAATCTGCATTTACCTTCAATCAATCGAATTAGAGACCTACTATACTACATAACATATACATAACATTATATAATTGTAAATCATATGTATGTCGCTGATAATTAATCGTTTTTCTGATTCATGGCACTTAACCAAAATACTAATATTACAGCTAATTACCACAAAATCAGGCATAACAAAGTCTAATTTTACAGCGTTTTTCACTAAATCAAAGATGACAAAATTTAAAGAGTTTATCCGCAACCAGTTATGGCATTCTCTGTACTCCTGAAACTGATTGAACACGAATATATTTCTTTGTAATTATCAGCACCACATTAATAAAAAAATGAACAGATTGAACAGACATATATTATGGCGCACGCTCATGTTGTCCTGGATATCACTGTTTTTTGGGGCGACAAACTACAGCTATGCCGCGTCTCCCGGGTATCGGCAGGATACATTGACTGCGGTATTTTATTTTGCCAACAACAGTTCGCTTCTGATGCGGGAGTACTGCACCAACCAGGCCGAATTGAATAAACTGGAAGAAATATTCCGGGATATAACGGTTAGATCCGCATTGGATTCCATTGTCATTCAAGGAAGCTCTTCCCTTATCGGATCGTTCCGGACCAATTCACGCTTATCGTACGAACGTGCCATGGCGGTAAGAAGTCATATACGATGGAAATTCCCCGATGTGGAGTTGAATGAACAGAAAATATTTATAAAACCGTCGGTTATCAATTGGAGCTACCTTTTCGAACAGGTCCGACTTGACAGGATGGTTCCATACAGGGATGATCTTCTGCGCATACTTTCGATGCCGCTTGATGAAGAATCGAAGTTCATTAAGATAAAGTGTCTGGGCGGCGGCGCAACAGAGAATTACCTGACACGCAACTTTGCCAGGCTTATGCGGTCGGGAACAAGCGTTGTTTTCTATTTAAAGGAAGAAAACCCTGAAAAGGCGCAGCAACGGGAAGAGATTGTCACGGTACCCGTCCCGTCAGACAGTCCCGCGATAGAAACGACTATTGATTTTCCCGGGCAGGTGGTGGGGCCGGAGGCTGGCAATGACTCGGTAAACGATCCGAGCGACACCTTGTCAATTCCATCGTTGCCGACAATGGCACGCAAACCGCTTTTTGCGATGAAAACCAACCTTCTGTACGATTTAGGATCTGCGGTCAATGCCGGTATCGAAATCCCCATGAGGGAGCGCTGGTCATTGGCTATGGAATGGGTGTTCCCGTGGTGGCTTTTTGAAAAAAAACAACACGCCCTGGAAGTGCTGAACGGGAACATGGAATTGCGTTACTGGTGGGGCGAGCGTACAGGACGCAATCAAATGACGGGATGGTTTACGGGCCTATATGCGGGCGGCGGTTATTATGATGTGGAATGGAAGACAAAAGGATATCAGGGCGAGTTTGTTTCAGCGGGTATTACCGGAGGTTTTGCCCACAGCATCAGCAAAAACTGGCGGATGGAGTATTCGCTCGGTTTAGGATATATGGGAAGCAAGTACAGGGAATACGCTGCCGAAAAATGCGGAGAGGACGATCAGTGGCACCTTATTCTCAAGAGCCGGGGGAACTTCCACTGGGTTGGTCCGACCCAATTGAAGGTATCCCTGGTATGGATGATTAACCGCGGTTACCGCAAGTAAGAATAAGAAAGCGAATAATGAAACGCATATACAATGAATATACAGTATTGATACTGGCCGTCGCGCTGCTTTTCAGCAGTTGCCGCCGCCCTATTGAAGAAGTGGTGGATCTGCGTGCCGTTATCCCCATGGGAACGCTGTGGGAGAAAGCCGGTATAGTCCCGCAAAACGTAACCGCATTGTTTTACAGTAAAAATGACGGCAAATTGGTTCTGGAACACCGTTTTGAAAACAGCGCCAACCGGATACAGACCTATGCCTATGTGCCCGAAGGGGGCTACACGGTTGTCGTTTTCAATGAGATCCGGGGACAGCTATATGGGGTCGGTATACGCGGATATGAGAATCTGTCGACACTCGAATCGTACGCCACGATCAATTCCAACCCCACCGTACCGTTAAGGTTGGGCGATGTTCCGTACGTTTACGAACCAGATATCCTGGCTTCGGTTACGGTACGTGATTTCGAAGTGAGTTGTGCAATGGTCAGGTATACCCAGAATCCAGAAGGGCAGACGCCTTCTCCGGGGATGCAGGAATCCATCGAAGCCCTGGTAGGATTGATACCCGAACGTAAGGTGCACGAATTGAATGTCACTGTCCATGTGGAGGGTTTGAATAATGCCCGTATGCCGGCATTGATCGATTTGAACGGGATGGCGGGGGCTTATAATTTCAGCGGGGACAGGAGTACACTGCAGGCCGTTAGCCAGCAGTTCACCATAAACAACAGAACCTATAACCCCGGCTCGACCACGGCGGGTACGATTTCAACCACTGTCCGCACGTTCGGGATCCCGGGCCAACAGCCCTCGTCGCTTACTCCCCAGCCCGACCGTCAGATCGCAATGGACTTTTTCTTCATCTTAAAGGACAGAGACCGGACCGTTGTGCACCTGCGGGCGAATGTTACCGGGCTGATCCGGTATCTGCCGGGGCAGCATGGGGCGACGACTCTCGAAGTGGAGGTGGACTTGCCCGAGCGGCTGCCCGATGTGGAGCCCGAGGAAGGAGGTTCCGGTTTTGACTCGGAGCTTATCGATTGGGATGTGATAGATGTACCCTTAACCTCGAAATAAGATATTGGTTATCAATAAATAATATTGTTTAAAGACGTGATAAAGTAAAAAAAAAGCGATTACCGACCGGACAGGGGAACACTCCTAATTTTCACCTTTGCAAGGCGAAAGTGAAAATAAAGAAAACAAAATTTTAAAAGATTAACGAACGACGCATAATTCGAATCAAAATGAAAAAAATCTTAATGGCTCTGGCAGCGGCGGCCATATTAGCAGGCTGTTCGAAAAACGAACAGGAAAACGTTGACGGATTCACTCCGAAGCAGATCAAATTTACCAACCTGAACGACAAATTGACCCGTGCCGCAAACGATGGGAATGATCCTTACCGGGTTTATGCGGCTTGGAGTGGTGGGACAGGCTGGTTTATCAACGATCAGGTAAGTGCAAGCGATGTCCCCAGCGGCGGCCCTTACTACTGGCCCGCTTCCGGTAGTGTGGATTTTTACGCATGGGCTCCGGCAGACGTTGCGGCGACCGGAACTTATCCGACTCTCTCAATCGCCTATGAAGTTCCAGCAAATGCCAACAAGGATTTTACCATTGCCGCTCCTCAACTGGGCCTGACTTCCGGCACTGTTGGTTTGGCTTTTTCCCATATGTTGGCCAAAATCACCGTTACAGCCCAATTGCATGATGACTTGTCAGATGCTGGCTACCAACTCAGCACAATAGGGCTTACTGCCAGTCTGGATGTTCAATCGACAGGAGGAACAATTGATCCGACGGCCACTACTCCTGCATGGGCCTCTCCTAATTCAACGTCTGCAACCTATGCAGGAGCAGCGTCTTACATGATTATGCCGCAAAGTTCGGCAGGATGTAAAGTGAAGATTACAGCCGGCATAACGATAACGAAAAACGGAACCACAATCTACAGTGGCGATCTGCAGCAGTATACGATTGCGACTGGCAATATCCCCGCCGATGAGTTCGAAAAAGGCAAGCATTATTTGTTGAAGATGATTATTGACGCCGATTCGCACGGCGGCGGAACGGATCCGATTTTCAATATAATCGAATTCGAGTCTTCCATTGCTGAAGATTGGACTGCTGTGACGCCCGATCCCGAACTTCCTCAGCCATAAATAAAGGAGACGTTTTGGTAACACAGACCGGAAGAGGGTGATACCTCTTCCGGTCACTAAAGATTTAAAAATAGATACGGTTATGAATACTATCAGATTTATAATAATAAGCTTGACCGCAGCTGTTGCAGCTGTGTCCTGTACTAAAAACGAAATGGAAGGTTGCGGGTACGGTGACGGCAGGATCGGTTTCATTGGTAACCCGGGTGATGCCTTCACCCGCGGAATGCCGGTGGAATCGGTAGCGGACATCCCGAATATGGGAGTATTTGCATATTATACCGGCAACGGAACATCCAATAACTGGGCGGCGAACGGAGCGACAGCGACCCCTGATTTTATGAATAACGTGAAGGTTTCCCACAACAGCGGCTCCTGGACCTACGACAATCCGGCCTACTGGCCTCAGGCCGCGGATGCGAATATCAGCTTTTTCGCCTATTCGCCCCACGCTACCGCTACTAACGGGATAACTCCAAATGTTACTACCGGCATTCCGACCATCAGCTATACCGTTCCCACGAACTGCTCCGACCAGCCTGACCTAATGGTTGCGGCTCTTGTGGCAGACCGCAACAAAACCAATAACGGCTCTGCACCTGTCAATTTCCAGATGAGACACGCTCTGACATGCATCGGATTCAAGGCTTCCGGCAATGGACAGCAAATCACTAAGCTTGAAATACAGGGGGTTAAGACCAATGGCATCTTGACAACCAATGCAGACGGAACATTCTCATGGAATATCGCTTCCTCCTCCACAGGAAATTTCGAAGCCACGGTGGATACGGATGTATACTTGGATCCTTCGTCGCAGCTGGTCAATACCGGCGGCGGTTACTTGATGATGATTCCGCAGACTCTCCCGGCCGGCGCCAGGCTGATCGTGGGTGTCGATGACGGGCGTCCGGATGTTGAATTCGACCTGAGCGGAATTACATGGTCGTCCGGGCAGCGTATCAATTACAGTTTATCCGTATCCCCCGATGCCATCATTATGCTTACCCCGGAAAGAATCGTTCTTCCGCCTATGGGAGGGTTCTCGCAGTTCAACGTGATCGTGCAAAACGAGTCTCCCAAGACCTGGACCATATCGGGCACCAATTTCTATATCTGTGACAACTTCGCCGACCTGCAGGGCTGGGCGGCCGGAACGCTCACTGCCGCCAATGTGAAAAATCTGGATGGAACCATTCCGGTTATTGGCTCTTACAGCGGATCGGGAACGACGACGCTCTATGCATGGAAACCCACCTCTAACAACAGTACGACGAATGAAATAACCGGGACTATTGTTAACACGGACGATACGGACATAAAAATCAACCTTGTGCAACTGCCCGACTATGCGTCATCAGTGATACACGCCAGCTATATCCACGATCAATACGTCGGAGCATACTGGAAAAACAATCAGAAAGGGGAGCGTATCATACGCATACCTGTCAGTTCATCATTGCTTGCGGGAAGCTGGGATGCATCGGTGTTCTGGCTGGGCGACGGATGGAGCCCGGGTGATATTGTATTCAGTACGGAGGATTCCGACGATGCGGGCATAACTTATAACCGCAGTACTGAAACTCCGGTCGATATGCTTTTGCCGGCCAATGACGCCACTTTTAGCGTTTCCGGGCATTTGTCTTCGGCCTCAGGAAGCGTTGTCAGCGGAGCCGGCAACTATATTTCTTTCCGCATAGGCCTGACCTCCACCTATACGCCTACCACTTCTGTCCCAGTCCGCTATGCTTTGGTGTTGCTGCGTTACGGGTCTCCCCAAAAATATCATGTAATATTTATACGGCAAGGGGAAGAGGCCGACTACCTGATGTACCCTGGCGATGGCGGTCGCGGTTTATCGGCTGTGCGTTTTTCTGCCTACAATGCCACGGCATCAGATATGGCCAATTCCAGTATTTATACCGATATCCTGGGAAATCTGTCGAATGCCGCGTTCACGGATTATCCTTCACAGGCCGGCGCTCTCTTCCAATGGGCACCTCTCTCTTATCCGCGACGCACTTATAATGCCGACATTACGACGGTACCGACAGGGTGGTTGTCTCAAGCAAACCCAAACTTTTGGGAAAGTATAAAAAACACATATGAAACTTGCCCCCCGGGGTACCGCCGGCCGAATGACGGTTTGACTTCTGCAGTCGCGTTGAATAACTCGGCATCAAATATATCCAATTCGGAAATCAGGCAGTCTTTGTACGCCGACCCTCCCATTGGGGGGAATCAATCAAACGGCAATATGAGATGGGGCTTTTATGCGGACGGTTTTTTTGACCGGAGAGCTCACAATAACCCCTATGTAGGGCCAGGCGTAAATGGGTATGATGTCAGGGAAGGCAATACGGCCGTGGCATGGGGTACCAAAGACATAGCCTATATAGGTACGCTGTTCTTCAACCCATCAACGAACAGTCCCCGCCGAAATGCGTCCATTTTTGTGCCGGGCGCCGGATACAAATATTCTTTCGACGGAGAACTTATAGAAGCTGGACAGTGCGCGGCCCTATTAACGGCCTCGGCTCCCGACACAGAGAATATGTGGTATCTGATAGGTACGGCTAATGCTCAACAACTTGAGAGTTCGAAAGCTTCCGCTATGAGTTTACGGTGCGTCAAGGCGGAATAAGAAGGGGTAAAATGGAGAGGATATTCGATTGTACAGGATAACGTAAAATCTGCGCAAACCAATATCTTGTTGCTAAGATAACCGATCTCTGTTTTTATACCCTCCTGCGTCAATCTTTTAAAAAGCTACATATTGTATCGCCTTAAAAAATTTAACCGCATTATAATCCCGACAGGTCCACTTTATAGTAGGCAGGAGCCGTATTCTCTTTTTCGAGGAACATCGCCATATAGACGGGAGCATAGACGATCTTACCCGCGACCCTCAGGTTGTCGTTATTGAATACGACAGCCTGCTGCAGGTCGTATTCCTTGCAATCCATAATGTTGGACAGGGCGCGGTGCGTTTCGTAGTCCTTGCCCGACTTTACCTCGATGGGCAGAACCTTACCGCCCAGTGCGATGACGAAATCCAACTCGCCCCGTTTCTTGTTGTTGTAATAATATGTGGCGATGCCGTGCGCCGCCAACTCCTGCGCTACGGCGTTCTCATAAACCGAGTCGAAATTGATGTCCTTGTCTCCGTTGATAATGCGTAGCTGGATGCCCTCGGCATACTGGCTGGCCAACAGTCCCACGTCATTTTGGAAGAGTTTGAACAGGTTGCGCGAACGGGCCAGTAAAAGCGGGACTTTCGGTTCCTCCACGTTATAAACCGGCAACGCCGTTCCTGCGTTGGTCAGCCACAGAAAACTGCTTTCGACCCGATCGAATTTCGCATGTTCGTTCAGCCTCTTCAGAATGAAGCGTTTGTTTTTGGCATTCAGCTCGGGCGGAATCAGGTTGAAAATCTCCTCGATATAGAGTTTGTTGCCCGGGTCGTACCGGGCAATGTCCCGTTTGTACAGGCGGATGATGTCTTGCTGTACGGCCATTACCTCCTGAAGATTATTGCTCTCGATGTACCTGCTCACAGCGGCCGGCATACCGCCCACGATGAGATAGAGCCGGAACAGTTCCATGATCTTGCCGTGAACGAACTCATTGACGGCCTCGCGGCGCTTCCACGCTTCGCGCAGCGACCCGATCACGGCATCGCTGATACCCACGCATGAAATGAACTCCTCGAAATCGAGCGGGTACATATCCTTGACACCAATATATCCGACCGGCTCCGAACGCAGGTCTTTCAACTCCACCCCCAACAGCGAACCGCTGAGGATATAACGGTACGAGCCTTCGTCCACAAGGAATTTGATCGCCGTAACGATCTCGGGACACTCCTGTACCTCGTCGAAAAAACGAGCGTTTCCCCCTTGATAAGCGGTACGGAAGTCAGGGCGGACAAGCGCAGCAGCATATCGCCGCTGCTCTTCGCCCCTTTGAACAGCTCCACCGCTTCGGGCATCTCGATGAAATTGATCTCGACGAAACTTTTGAACGATTTGCCGAACTGACGGATCGAATAAGTCTTGCCGATCTGCCGTGCGCCGGTAACGAGCAGTGCGTTACGGGTCGTTTCATAATAATTCCGGATGTAGTCGTCTGAGCATAACTGGCTTTTATTAAGGCTGTCTGCCGACCTATTTGGTACTGAATGCCGTTTTTCCAATGATAATTTCCGCGTATTCGCCTCTTTTCAAAGATAAACGTGTTCGTTATCATCGCGGCTTGCGATTTCTTCGGGCAGATGCCACGAGGTCAGTCGGAAGGGATAAGCCTGCTTCACGTCGATTTTATCGTTGCAGGCCCAAAGCGCCAGCGCGGTCAGCAAGACCGTACAGCCGGCCGCTATCGTCTTTACCATAACGGTTTCCATTTTTTTCGTTTCTAATGAATCATAATCCTCAGCCCCGCGCCCAGCAGCGTATGGAAGCGGGCGACGGACGATCCGCCCGTTACCCGCTCTCTTAGCGTCAGCAACAGCGCCACCCGGTCGCACAGATACGCTTCGCCTCTCAGGGCGATCTCCCCGCCGTAGACGAAACCGTTTCCGCTGACCAACGTAGCCCCGTCATAGAGCCGCTTCCCGCCCCGGTTGACCGTCTCGTACCCCAACACCCCGGAGAGCCCCGCCGTTACCAGAAAATTGTCCCGGCGGTCACGCGCAACGGGAACGAAGTATCCCACCCGGCCGTAAACTGCTCTTTGGGCAGCATCGCTTCCCGATACGGGTAGTCCTTTCTCAGATACCCGGCTCCGAACTCCCAGTAACGGGTTTTCCGGACATAGCGGACTACCGACAGTTCCGCATGAAAGCTCCACGCTCCGTATTTGTCGCGCAGCAGGAAACCGCCGCAAGCGCCCCCGCCGAGCTGAACGCCCGTCTGTCCGGGCAGACACCGCTGTGCGGATAGTTCGGCCGCCGGCCCCAGCAGTCCCGCCGCGGCCAGCAGAATAAAAATTCTCCTTCGCATCGCCTATTCGATTTTCAGTTCATCCATCTCGCGCGCTCCGACCAAACGGACGTTTTCGATTTCGAAATGCTGGTGACGTCCGCCGCCCCGCTCGTAAACCTCCATGACCAGCACCTTATCGTCCGGAATCGTAAACTTGCGGAATACAAATACGTTCCTTACCATAGCCTCCGCATCCACGCGCGTGATCTCGTCGAATACCCGTACCGGGTTCACGAAGGTCTCCTGCACGGCCGTCCGGCGTGCCGTTTTCCGGTCGCAGACCTTAAAGCGTATGTAGTCGATGTCGAAAGCCACCTTCGAACGGTTCCGCATCAGCACGTGCAGATAGAACAGATCGCCGTGCACGTAGACTCCGCGCAGCAGTACCTCCATTCCGAAACGCTTGCTGCCGACGCTTCGGATGTCCCGAGCGTTCCGCCTGAGAATCGTGTACATGATCCGGTTGACCGTAAGGGGCGTCTCCCCGGCGAGTTCGTCGAGACGTATGTACGTCTGCCGGTTCGCAAAATCCGAGTAGGGATCTTTGTGCAGTCAGTCCTCCATCTCGATGTTGAGCCGGGAAGGATTTTCGGAATAGACCGCCGTGAAAGAGTAGAAGCATCCGTCGGCCGTGATGACCGAAAAGTTCGTCTCTTCCTCGAAGCCCTGTTTCGCGGCTTTGACGCGCACGACGTTCCGCGCCCCGTCCGCCTTGTCCGCGATCAGGTCGAGACTCCCCAGATCGACATAGACCGCCTCCGAGGGGAAAAGGATGTGGAGCGTTTTGCTGAAAGCGACCTCCACCCGGCAGGGCTCCACGACCTGCCGCTGTGAAAACGTGCGGACGGTATCCTGTGCCGGTGCTTCCGCAAAGTGTGCGGCTGCTCGCTGAAAAAGGATACCGACATCGAGATCAATCCCAAACCGACCCTCGTGGTGGAATACCGGTACACCGATAAAAAGGGAAATAACACGACGCATGAAGAGGTCGGACATATGGCCTCCCTGCTGTTCGACCCTACGGGAGTGTTTCTGCGGGAAATAACCGCTTTCGGGGAACGCTTTACCGACTCGATGGCCTTGCGATCGGAAGAAGAGACGATCGCAGAGATTTCTTTGTCCGACTACCTGGTCCGGTACGGCGAACGGATCGATTATCACTGCGGTAAAGAGGTGATAATTCCGATCCACATCGACGTCACATCCTCTGAAATTACCGTTACGGTCAGCGACTGGGACGAAGGAAAGGTGCAGATTCCCGTGCTGGGGAAATAGAATTAAGGTAAATGTTACTCGGGGCTTAATTATCACCTCGTAAATACAGAGGGTTTTAGCAAATTGATCCGTTTATTGTTAGTATTCATATAGTAATAAAAGCTACACAATAACTTTTTTTATTTATCTTTATTTACAACTACAACCAGAGGACTTGTTTTGTTATTTCCGCAGGAGCGCAGGAACACTGTGATAAGCTTTATTTTTATCAACGTCGGAATACATGCTGATTCTAAATTCTACAATACCCCCTTTAATTTGGAGAGTTCATCGGAGGTAAGCTGAAGCTTCTTGAGTTTTTGAATAGTTTTCATGATTTTACGTTTTTAATGTCAAACTAAGTAAGAAGTTATTGTGTGGCTTTTGTATAATTTAAAATGTATTCATACATACCTTTATACGAATCCTCTTTTAAAATTTTAATTTTCTCCGATGGATTACATTTGTTTGCATCAAAATTCCCAGAATAAGAATGTTGACTGCATGTGCCGAAGCAAACAGGGACTAAAATGTAATTTTTACATTTCGTATTGTCAAAGGGAATCTTTATGCGTTCATAGTAAGATTTATTCCAAACCGGAATGCCATCGTTTTGTAATTCTCCAACACAAGCTTTAGAGTCTTTTCAAAAATCACAAGCTGTGCATTTATATAATATTTCTATCGTAGTTAATGACAATTTGATTGTAAGAATCAGCATGACATCTGTATTTCTTACCATAATCTCCTTGATTATAATCCTCACAAGTAGTGAGTAAGCATCTTTTAGCTAAATCATATAGTCCATAATTATGCTGTCATCAGTAAGTTATGGACTTTTTTATGAATTCACCATATGTAGCAAAACCGAAACACAAGGGTAAAATGCATCCCTATGCGTCCCAGGTCTTCGTGTTTCAGGCTATTCGGTTAGCAAGGGTATGTGGTCCGTTATAACCTCTATGTGACCCAAATCCTCTCCCCGGCAGTCTGATAGTCGGTGAGCGATCCGGCTGGCACTTTAACGCAATCATCTGAAATAGCGTTATTAAATGGTGTCGGATTATTGGAAACAGTGACAACTTGCAGTATGTACCTTGCCCGGCAAATTACCTTTTTTACCGATTCCCGTTCGAAAACGATTCTTCTGGGGCCGTTCGATTGTCCGGAAGAAGACGGCCGCAGATGTCAGACCCTCCGTTGCATGTCGACAAACAGACAAATAAGCGTATCTTGGGGCCCTTATGTATCATTTCAGACACGGGTAATGCCGCAAGGAAACAGAGAAAAAATGGAAAACTACAAATACCATCATGCAGAATTCCCGATGCTTCCATTCGAAGGGCCGTAGTGGGAACACCTGCACTTATGCTTTCGGGTGTGCTTTACCGGTGTTTATCGCAAGAGTTTATAAACCGATCAAAGCACAACGCAATGAAAACCTCCATTACCCCCAGGCTCAACTACCGACCAGACTCGGCGGGGCGCCGTGCGCTTATCGTCCAGGTGATCCACAACCGCCGCCGCAGCATCCTGACCACCCCTTACCGCCTGCGCCCCGAAGAGTTCGACGCCCGGAGAGGGCGTGCCGTGGCTACGAACCGCGGCAAAGCCCACCTCACCTTGATCCGCGATGCGAATGAGTGCATCGAAGAGTATATCCGGCAACTGCGAGCCATCGCCGACCGCCTTCACGAGACCGGCAAACCTTACACGGTATCGGACATCACTGGAACGTATAAGCTCGGCGGCGACAACCGCTACGTGGAGATCTTCGCAGAGCATGTTGCCCGCGAACTCGAAAATGCTGGACGCTTCGGCACGGCCCGCTCGTACCGCTCGCTCCGGAGCGCGTGGGTCAAGTTCGCGGCCCACCGCCAATGGCGCTTTTCGCAGCTCGACGGCGGTACGGTCTCCGCCTTTGCGGCCTACCTCGAAAGCCGGGGCCGCAAGCGCAATACGGTAACATTCTATCTGAGGACCCTGCATGCACTCTACAACCGCGCCCGCGTGTACGGCTGCGCCCCCATCCACCGGGACCCGTTTCCGAACGTGTCGTTCAAGCCCGCCCGAACCCCGAAACTGGCCGTCAACCGCAGTCTGCTGCGTATCCTCGCCACCAGTGATTTCGGGGACCGCGAACTGAACGAGGCTCGCGATATGTTCCTGTTCAGTTTCTACGCACGGGGCATGTCTTTCGTCGATATATGCTATCTGCGTAAGGAGAATATCCGTGGCGGCACGCTGCACTACGAGCGGCAGAAGACGCACCAGCCGTTCAGCGTGGCCCTTACGCCGCAACTGCAGGAGATCATCTCCCGCTACGACGATCCCGCCTCCCCGTGGGCGCTTCCCTGCATGGGGCGGGGCATGATCCGCTCGGCATTCAGAAACGAAGAGATGGCTGGCGACATGCCACCCGGAAAACTATATACCTTTTACCGCATGGCCCTGCAATACTATATCACACAACTGAAGAAAGTCTCGCGGAGCGTGGGCTGCCGCCGGCTGACCTTCAACGTGGCCCGGCATACGTGGGCGACCGAGGCCCGGGGCATGGGCGTCCCGATGCCGCATATCAGCGAAGGCCTGGGCCACACCTCGGAACGGACGACGCGATGCTACCTGGCGCAACTCGACAGCGGCACGGTGGACCGGATCAACGAAAAAGTCACGAAGCTGTATTGAAAAAGAGGGAACGGGGGAAACCGCCCTAAGCATGCGATTCGCTATGTTTAGCGAATCTTGTCTGATTTCGTATCCTTGCTGCCAACAAACAGACAAAACCGGACTGGTCTTCATTTTATGATACAAAAATATATATTATCTGCGTTTTATGCAAGAAAAAATATAAAAACAGTAAATCAGAATAGTCCGGGTACGGAGCTTTCTTGATAAGTCCGTCCGTTTTACCGCGTCCCCGATTGTTTTACCGCATCGTGTCCTATTCGTACCTGTTATCGCCATGCAACCGGTCCCTCCACAAACCGCACAGTAAGCGGTCTGGGATGCTTTTTTTTCGTACATCTCCGAGCCGTCTTGCAGTGCATTGTTTTACCGTTTCGATATTTGCCGGTCTCCCGCAGTCGGGTTATAACCAATGCATTATGTCCCGTATCATTTACCCGGAAATGCGATTTCGTTCCGGTAAAACATTGTCCGTGATATTTCAGGCTGCGTATAAGCGCATTATACACAGCAATCGTTTCTGGTTTTTCGCTAAACATAGCGATTTTATCTTTTGTTTTCGCTAAACATAGCGATTTTACTTTGGTTTTTCGCTAAACATAGCGAATTATTTGTTAAATTGCGGCATATGGCACCATAACCGGTTAGTTTTTAACACAAAACGAAACCCGTATATGGAGAAAAGGCTGTATATGCTGTGGCTTACTCTCTGCCTGTGTTTCATAGGTGCAGGGGCTTTCAATCTCCTTCGCGCCCAACAGTCGGCGTCAAGGCCGATCTATCGTACGGAGAGTGCTGTCATCGGATACCGATCGGTTACCGGTATCTATAGTCTTTTTATAAAAAAATCACAGTTTTTTTTCGAATCCACCGGCTTGCATGGTGGGAATGCCAGTTTCCGATATAGTTCGGGAAAGACACCGCATGTCGTACGGTTCTCGGGAGAGGGTCCGTACCGGTGTTTAGAGAATGCGATTTGTGCCGGCAATGTTTTGTACGCCGGAACGAAGGCGTCCTTTGTATCAATTGACTCCCGCCGCTTTCCGGAGGTGTCTATCATCATACCTATCAACGATACATGCCAGACCATGGAGTTGCCGTGTCCGTCTGTATTGCCGCTTTTTATTGCCTGGGCTGAAGCATCGTAGTTAGATATTTGAATAAATGATATGGTAAAACGATAAATAGAAGATAGAAAATGAAACGCGCGCTTTTATTGTTTACGATAGTCGTTTCCTGTGTCTCGCAGGAACTCTATGCGCAGAAGGTGGCGGTGAAAACCAACCTGCTTTCCGATGCTTTTTTCAGCCCGAATCTGGGCGTTGAAATAGGGTTCGCCCCCAGGTGGACATTGGACGTGAGCGGACAGTTCAACGGATGGACGCTTTCGCATGACAGGCGGTGGAAGCACTGGGCAGTGCAGCCGGAAGTTCGCTATTGGCTATGCGACCGCTTTGGCGGACACTTTTTCGGTGCGCATTTACATGGCGGACAGTACAACATCGGCGGATTCGACGGGAAAATCAATATGTTGGGCACTGACTTCCGGAAGCTGAAAGATACCCGCTATCAAGGCTGGTTTATCGGTGCGGGCGTATCATACGGCTACGCCTTTATCCTTGGCCGCCATTGGAATCTGGAAACGGAAATCGGTTTGGGCTATTCTTATACCCGCTATGACAGGTATCGGTGTGCCGGATGCGGCAAAAAAGTGGAAACGGACAAGCCCCACCACTACATGGGCCCCACCAAAGCGGCCATCAACCTGGTTTATCTATTCTAAAAAATGCAACTAACATGAAAAGAACAATACTCATACCGGTAATCCTGTTGGGATTGGGACATTTGCCAGAAGCGGTAGGACAAAATACCGATACTGTCATACCTGGTGTTTCCGTCGAAAATTCCAACATGAATCGAGAGGGAAAATACCTTGCCGTGGAGATAAATTTGGATATAAACAAACTCGATGTGGATGCCAACCGTGCCGTGCTGCTCACGCCGCGTTTGGTCAACGGGACGGATTCTCTTGACCTGCCCTCGGTGGGAATTTACGGGCGCAGGCGGTATTACTATTACGTACGGAACGGCATAGGCAGTATCTCGGGTGAAAATGAAACGGTCTATCGCGCGTCGGGCAAACCGAACAGTCTGGCATACAATAACCTTACGGAGTACGAAGACTGGATGGACGGGGCAACGCTTAAATTCCACCGCAGCGATTGGGGGTGTTGTCACGAAATATTGGCGGAATACGAAGGCGTATTGGGGCGTCATCGAGAGGCTTTCTTCCCGGAATTGATATTTGTGCAACCCGAAGCGGAAATCATGAAAAGCCGTTCGTTATCCGGATCGGCATACATAGACTTCCCGGTCGACCAAACGGCGATTTATCCCGATTACCGTCGCAATACGGTCGAATTGGGCAAGATACAGGCGACTATCGACTCCGTACGCAACGACAAGGATGTCTCCATCACTTCCGTGTGGCTGAAAGGTTTCGCTTCGCCGGAAAGTCCCTACAAGCACAACACGGAGCTGGCCATCGGGCGTACAGCCGCACTTAAAAAGCACATCGGGCAGCTGTACCACTTTGCAGACAGTATCATCCGGACAGACTACGAACCGGAAGACTGGGCGGGCCTGCGCCGTCAGGTGGAACAATCGAACATTAACCATCGCGGGGAGATTCTGGCTTTGATAGACAGCGACATGGAACCGGATGCCAAGGAGGCAAAGATCAAGCGCACTTACCCGGAAGAATACCGCTTCATGCTGCAACATTTCTATCCGGCGTTGCGCCATACGGACTACCGCATAGACTACGCCATACGCACGTTCAGCGAAGTGGAAGAGATAAAGCGCATTATGGCTGAGCAGCCGCAGAAGCTAAGTCAGAATGAGTTCTACCTCGTTGCCGGAAAGTATGAGCCAGGCACGGATGAGTTTACCGATGTCTTTGAAACAGCCGTGCGTATGTTCCCGAACGATGAGATTGCAAACCTCAATGCCGCCAATGCCGCTATCCGGCGCGATGATTTTGAAACGGCACATAGGTATCTCGACAAGGCAGGCGACTCCGCCGAGGCTGTCTATGCACGGGGCGCATTAGCCATACGCAAGAAAGATTATAACACGGCACGCCGGTACCTGAGCAAGGCGAAAGAGATGGGATTTGAAAAGGCCGGCAGGACGCTCGACGAACTGAACGAAAGATTGCAATGACCTCAAATAGACAGGATAAACCAAGAGATAAGGAACAATATTTTCAAACATTTTAATTTATCGACAATGAAAAGAAATTTTTTATTCATGTCCATGCTGGCAGCCCTGTTTATGGCAGGATGCTCACAGGAGGAGATTACTCCTGGCGGCGAGGACAACGGTAACGGTGAGGCCAATACCAGCTATATGGCCGTAAACCTGATGTCCTCTGATGTGACAGGTACTCGTGCCGCTGCCGGTTACGAGGATGGAAGTGAAGCCGAAAACGATGTTGAAAAAGTCCGTTTTTATTTTTTCACCGCGAACGGCGCCGTTGCTAACGTTAAACTTTTAAACGGCAGCTATGTAAACTTCTATGACTGGGAACCCACTGATGCGGATCAGACGTTTCCTGACGGAAATGGCAACGATGATATCGGAAGTAAACTCAAGGCCACGATTGTCATCAGTACCAAGGACGGAGACAGACTTCCGCAGAGAATTGCGGCTGTGCTGAATCCTCCCAGAGATGATGATGGTAATGTCCTTTTGGGTAACACATCAATGAGCCTTACCAATCTGAAGGCTGTTGCCGCCGATTATGCCGCCACCGGTCTGACCACAAAAGGCAAATTCGTGATGTTCAATTCCGTATATGGGGAAAATAGCGCAGAGGTATGTGCTGTCCCTATCGAGTCTGACCATCTACAGAAAACTGAAGCCCTTGCCAAGGCCAACCCCGTCACAATCTATGTCGAGCGTAGCGTGGCCAAGGTCAGCGTTGCCCTGGGTTCTGCTGTAAGTGCTGCCGGCAGTGACAAACTTGCACTGAAAGATAAGGATGGTAATGACCTCAAAGTATCAGTAGATGGAGAACAGGTTTACCTGAAACTCAACGGTTGGAGCCTGACCGCCGAAACCGATGAGGGCAGATTGGTCAAGGCTATTGATCCCACATGGACAAGTAGTTGGTGGAACGGCACACACCGCAGTTTCTGGGCCATCAATTCTGAGGATGCCGCGAACGACTATGATACTTACAACAACACTATCAATAATGCCTTTAGCACTTCATTGTACACCAATGAGAATGCTTTGGATTATGCGAGTTCCTCTATCAACCGCACCAAGGTTATCCTCAAGGGGACTCTTTGTAAGGCAGACGGTACAACGCCTTTCACTATTATAAGACACTTGGGTATCTATTCTGCCGACACATATTCTACGACCGAGTCTTCAAACCTCCCCGTATTGAAGGCAAGTATTCTCAATCAATTGACAGCCGGTGGATATACTTACTATTCGGGAGACAACACGACACGTACAGGGCTTAGTGCCAGCGATCTTAAGATTGTAATCGTGGGACAGGCAACATCCGAGCCAAGCGATGGAAAAGCGCGCAACTGCTATGTATATGCCCAGTTGACAGATGTCGCAAAAGCGAAGAAGTGGTACACTTCTTCAAACACCGCCGTGACGGCAACTGTTTCATCCGATGTCATTAACGGCAAACTTGCAGACAAGGATATAGTTGACAGGGCTCTGGTCTGGAAGTCCGGTATGACCTACTATTACTATGAGATTATTCATCATAAAGAAGCTAATCAAACTAACGAAACGGCTACCAAAGGTATAGTTCGCAATCACATATATAAAACAACCGTGACTAAGATCGCCGGTCTCGGCACCCCTGTTTACGATCCCGACCAGGTAATTTATCCCGAGAAGCCCGAAGACAATGACCACTACATCGCTGCTGAAATCGATATCCTGTCTTGGCGCATTGTCGAGAACAACTATGAGTTGAAGTGGTAATATGAACCCGGACGCCCGAAGGCGTTCCTGATACATACAGTGTGGGAGGCGGCTCCCGTCTCCCACACATATTAATTAAACAGAATAACGAATACAGTACCCGCCCACCGGTACACAAGGGAGGTGCGGCATCGGAGACCTGAACGCAAGACAGGTATCCCATTTGACGAGAAAATCCGGATGCGGAAATTCCGCACACAATATATAAATATCAAGAAAGAGTAAACGATATGGATATACGGGCAATGATAAGGAATTTGGCAGCCAAGGTCTGCGTGGCGTCAGTCTGCCTGTCGGCTCTTCCGTCCTGCGACAGATGGTTCTACGAGGAAGAAGGCGACTGTTCGGTATATTACCGGCTCAAATTCCGTTACGATAAGAACTTGAAGTGGGCTGATGCTTTCGCAAACGAGGTTTCATCAGTTCACCTGTATGCCTTCGACAAATCGGGTGTACTGGTATGGCAGCGTGAAGAACAGATAGATCCGACTACGGCGGAGAACTACTCGATGTCGCTCGACCTGCCCGCCGGCGATTATCGACTGTTGGCATGGTGCGGTCTCCGGAACGATGGCGAGCGTGAAGAGTCTTTCTCCGTACCCGAAGCCCGTGTCGGCGAGACCCGTATGAAGCAGTTGCAGTGTGCCCTGAACCGTAAGTACGACGAGTCCGGCGCATACAGCAAAGAAAGGCTTTACCGGCTCTTTCATGGCACTTTGGATGTGTCGCTGCCCTCGAACGATGACGGGGGCAGTTACGATTACACCATGTGCCTGACCAAGAACACCAATCATGTCCGCGTCATACTGCATCACCTTTCGGGAGAGGATGTGGATGTGAATCAATTCGCCTTCCGTATAGAGGACGAGAACGGTTTGATGGCTCATGACAATGAATTGATGGAAGACGAGAACATTACCTACCGTCCTTGGAAAACGCAGAACGGCGAGGCTGGCGTAGGAAAAGATGATACCCGTGCCGTCATCCAAGTAAAGGGGGCCATCGCCGACCTGACCGTGGGACGTATGATGGAAACACATCGTGAGAAGATGTTTCTGACCATCGCCGGCAAAGAAGACGGCGAAACGGTGGCCCGCATCCCGGTGATAGACTATGCGCTGTTGGCAAAGGACTATTACGAGGAAGAGTACAACCGTTCGATGACCGACCAGGAGTTCCTGGACCGCGAGGACGACTATGTGATGACATTCTTCCTTGACGAGGACAACCAGTGGATCAACAGCTACATACTGATTCACTCTTGGCGTGTGGTGCCGAGTAACATTGAAATTGAATAATCAGGAAGAAGGGTTGGACTGATGAAACCGAACATTATACATAGCATTGTAATCTGCCTGACGGCATTCGCATTGCTTTTTATGGTGGCGTGCAGCAGTCAGGAAGAATCCTTGCCGGACAACGTTACGGAAGCTGCCCTGTATCTGAATATCGCCACCATAGGACAAACAAGGGCGAGTACGGCAGAACTGCCCGACAACGAGAAGATGAACAGTGTACGCGTGGTTGTACTACATGCGGCTGACGGAACGGTGGAACATAACCGCCACTTTTCGCTGGAGGGTGCGCAGGCACAGAAAACCATCTTACTCAAGGTAACACCGAACGAAAAGAAGAAGATATTCCTCTTCGCCAATGAAGAGAGCGTGTCCACGGTAGAAGGTGTAACTGTAGAGGGTGAAAATCAAACGCTGACCGCTTTCTTCAACAGTTATACAGAAGGAATGCCCGGCTTTGAAGCCGCGGTGAACAACCTCTATTTCGCTCCGGACTATTCGGGCGGAAAACCCATCCCGATGTCTTCCATGTACGAGATAGATTTTCCTGAAAAAGGGAATTTCGACGGGACGTTCTACGTGGTACGTGTCGCCACCAAATTCATGGTGAACTTTATGAACTGGCGTGGAGAGGAAGTAATTGTGGACAATTTCACCATAGCGAGCCATGCCGACAAGAACTTTCTGATGGCGCATGTCAATGACAGCGAACAAAACGAGCAACTTTTCAACGGAAAAACTTGGATAGATTGGTTGAAGGAGGTTTCCGACGCCTCGTCCGAAAATGACGATTACGCCGTCACGGAAGCCGCCGGCTGGCTGAAAGACTACGAACTGCCGGCACAAGCGGATAAGGCAATCACCTATACCCACGGGACGGTTACCGTTGGAAAACCGACAGTGGATATAGACAACCCCGATAACTCGAAACCGGGTGTGGCGAAGAATATTCCCGTTTTCTACCTGCCCGAAAGCAAAAGCCCCAAAGCGGGAGCAACAGACGGCGAGCAGGAGTACACCCTGACAATCAAGATAACCGGAAGGGATGAACCTTTCGTCTGCAAGTTACCCAACTTGAAGGCACTTTTCCGCAACACCCATGTCGTGGTGGATATAACAATGTATAATAGTAATGAAATCATAGTGGATGTGATTCCATATAGCGAGGTAATCCTTGAACCGGAATTCGGATTATAAAACAATAAATAAGTATATGAAGCATTTTGTACGACATACCGTTCTCTTCCTGATGATTTCAACCGTTACAGGTTGTTATGACGAATTTATGAAGGAAGAAACCATAGGTGAAGGCAAGGCAAGTATATCTGCCACGCTGGACTTCAAACCCATGTCCTCGGCACTGAGCCGGACACGGGCTGCCGGAGATGCATTAAAGGGTATCAATAGCTTGCATATATTGTTGTATGATCACAGTACAAAGAAGTTAATAAACAGTTGGGAGATAGAAGAATATTCCGTGTCCGATGAAAAACGTGATGATACGAATGCTGAAAACGGGAACAGTGCGGAAACAAGTACCAAACGCGCCACTTTCAAGCTGCCGGAGGAAATCAACTTCGGCAAATATTATATGTATGCCGTGGCGAACATCCCAGACCTGCTTACAAATACGGCCTATTCTGATGCCATACAAACGATAGACGAGCTCAAAAGTATTCCCCTCACATGGGACTCCGAAAACGTGACCAACAATGGCCAGATGATTGGCTTTTTCACTAAAAGCTCCGTTCCTGCTCTATCGGCGGACGACGAGTCTCTTGTAGTAAATGAAAAAAGCATAAAACTCCACGCGTGGCTACGCCGTGCGGCTTCTAAAGTGACCGTGGCATACGACGGTAGCGCATTGAAAGAAGGAGTGTTTATCTATCTCCAATCCGTGCAGATTAAAGATATTCCTTTGCAATGCTATTTGGGAAAGGAAAATAATGTGGGAAAAGAGGGGTACACCTTGGATGTACCAGAGACCGGGCCTGATATGATTGATGGAGAAATCATTACTTATCATGAAGGAGATATAACAGAGGATTTTGAATACGGGGAAGGCTGTGCAGACCATCGTGTCACGGTAGGTAGTCCCCATTTCGGTTCTCACGATGAAACAGCTCCCGCACTATACTTTTACGAGAATATACAGGGAGCGGGTAGTAGTATGCCTGACAAGAGGCAGGATTCAGACGGTAACGGGATATTGGATTTCCCCGGATTGCCGAACAAGCCGGATAAATACCCTGATTACCGCCTAAAAGATAACGTACCTTACGGTACATACATTGAGGTACATGCGCACTACATCTCCAACAATTCCGAGCGATTGGGTAACGGGCACATCATTTATCGTTTCATGCTGGGACAGGACGTGATACATGATTATAATGCCAAGCGCAACTGCCACTACAAGCTGACATTGAAATTCAAAAACTTCGCGAACGAGGCGGACTGGCATATCGAGTACGAGGAGCCGGAGCCGGGCGTGATGACTCCTGAGCCCTATTATATCTCATACCTGTACAACCATTCCATGATGTATCCCATTAAGGTGAATACTGGCGGTCGAAAGATAGAGTACATAAAAGCGGAAATCAAGGAAAACAATTGGGCGCCCCATAACGCCAGCAGCGATATTTATTATACGGGTGCTCTGAATGGTGTTGACGCACCGTGGAACGGTTTCCTGTCATTACATAAAACAACGGAAACGGTCCTATATGCAGATAAAATCGGAACAAATGAGCAATACTACAATACTGTTCCTAAACGAGGAGAACGTGAATATAAAGATTTTATTTTGCCCGACGGTAAAATATCCGAAGATTTTACGACTGCCGGTTCTGAATCGGACGATAAATACCGTGTAGAGAAACATCCTACGGAAGAGAATACATACAACATATATATTCCTATGTACACGTGCGCCAAGCAGATGATATCAACGACCGGATACACCGGAAACAATCCTTACGTGGCATATCAGAGATTGGCGAGAGTCGAGATTACAACTAAGCTGGAAGGATTGGATGAGTGCTTTTATAATGAAGTTCCGATATACCAGGTACGTCGTGTCGTGAATCCGAAGGGCATATATCGATCTTCCGAAAATAATAAGTCGTTTCATGTCGTGTTGAAGCGATTGCCGAGAGAGAATGACCAAATATTCAAGACATTCCAATCCGAAGGCCCATGGAAAGCCTATGTCATCAAGAGATATAACGGAGATGGAATCACCCTGTCGGTAACATCGGACAAAACAGAGTTAAAGGATGATCCGGAATATGGAAAAGCCATATATGGTAAAACCGGCAGCGAGATTGACTTCAGCGTGGATTTCTCCGGGAGTTCGACAGAGAACCGTTACGCTATTATCCGCGTGGAATATCACAATTATACCTGCCAGCATCTGATTTTCATACGGCAAGGTGACAAGCCTGACGATTTGGTTACAGGCGGCGTGAAGTGGTATGCCAAGAATATGAAGACTTCGACCGACCTGGCTTCCACTCCGTTGGACGAAGGGTCGCTGTTCAAATTCGGAAATTGGAATCAGCCGATAGACGCATTGAGCAATAAAAACCCATTTGAACCGTGGATAAATGTCACGCCGGAAGATTTCAAAGTATATCCTGAAGATGGCTTTACCAATGCAGGAACTGGAGTCAAAATGGAGTGGACAACCATTACTAATCTTGGTAAGGACAATAAGTTCGGTGCTCCTCAAATGGCGAATGCCAGGGTGGCTACAGCCGCAGACTTTTGGGAATTGAGGGCGGATAATGTAGAGCAGGGATACGGTGTATTGTACGGAGATGATGCCACGGAAACGGCCGATGATATCGTAGATGCTTACGGCTATGACTATGAACACAGTACGTCTGGACGTGGAATGAGAGGCTGTTTCGCGTATAACAGCGATACGGGCAAAAATCTGTTCTTCCCCATTGGCGCCTCCGGCTACGGACACAGAAAACAAAGCTATACTGCCAGTTGGGGAGATCCTGAAATCCTCAATGGAGTATTAAGATATGCTGGCGGCCGAACAAAATTATATCCAGATCCTAAAGATCGTCCGTTGTTTTACGACATATACAAACGACCGGGAGCCATCTATTGGTTAAACGCGGAGATTCCTAAAGACTACTTTACGCCGACGGATGGTGCCAGCCTGGGATGGGATATCAACTATTTTTCATTTGATTTCAATTTTATCAGTACGGACAACCTAATTAGATCCGGAGGTTCGGATGCTTGCTTTGTGCGTTGCGTAGTAGATCCATAATCATGGGAGAAGAATCAAATTTGACGATTAGCGGTGATGTAAGTAAATTGTGTATCAACGGGAAAAGTAGAATAAAATCGGAGCAGCCTTAAAAGAGAACAAATGTAACCGGACAAGAGAGTGCAAGCTGGAGATGGAAGCAAAATATCATCCGACACTGAATTGTACGCAGCCACCGACCTCTCCTATATCGAGATATGCCGGCAGTGCGGGGGGACTCTCAACGGATTTTCCCGTTATGTCAGTACCTACCATCGCCATTTGATGCAGGAACGCAACGGTATCAAATGAGTCCTGAGGAAGCCGGTAATATCAAGATGAACCAGCGGCACGGAGTTCTGAAACCCTACCTCGACAGTCTGACTGAAGCGTTAATTAAAAGGGTGAAACGTGGGAAGAAAGGTCGGAAATAAACGGCCGGGCGGGGATTGCATTCCCAATTACGTGTCCTGTGTAGGTTGGCAATAATAACATAGGCAACACAAAGAGAAAGGACAGAGTTTAAAACTTACGCAAGGCACATTGAGTATTCAATGAAAAAGCACTTGCAAAGGAATTTGCAAGTGCTTGATTTTTAAGCTCCTCAACAAGAAATTTTACAATTTTTACAGTGAGGTGTATTTCAGTCTTTTATAAAGATGTCTGTCCCGTTTTTCTCCGATTTTGCACTATGCCAGTCGCTTTATACTTCTGGCTTTTGCTCATTACATGAATGTACCTTGCCTTGCTAAATCAGTCTGTATTCGCAAATATAAAAATATTTACTCAATAACGAACATTGTTCTATTAAAACATTAAACAAAAAATTATGATAAAGCATAATTGTCATTTTTTGACTTGATGCACAATATCATGTATCAATCAGATATAAGGTATTTTCTCAAACTCATATAGATTAATAGATTAGAAATTCAAAGCTAATTATATTTTGGGATAGTAAATCATGAAATATCTAATTTTAGTTTGGGATTTCCATAAAGATGTAAACAGGCCCATGCGGCAGGAGTTGAATATTGTTCGAACACTTTCATGTTTGCCTTAAAAACAGCTTGTTGTATTTCATAACCATTATCCATTGACTCTAAAAAAATAGGAAGCCAAATTTCAGGAATGGATGCATTTAACCCCCAGCAAGGAGCAATAATGGCTTCATAGCCGAGTGCAATTGCTTGGAGAACAACTGAAGCTATACTATTTCGAAAAGATTCTGTTTTCATTGATCCGGAATAACAAACAAAAAAGATTAAGATTTTGCCATTACTAATAACTGAACTAACATCACAGTTTTTTGTTCCTTCTTGGAATATGAGATGTGTCTCGGAGATATTTTGAGCACCATGCGAACAAACTATGTTTATATCTGAAGACATTTTCTCAAGCATTTCAGACTGAGTATTAATTTGAAACTGATATTTATTTAATGTATTTTCAATATTGTTATATAGATAATTTATAGTTAGATCCCCGCTTTCGATAGGAATCCATATTGATTTTGAATAATTACGTAAAAGAATAGAGTTTTTTGTTCTAAATAATAACCATTCTGTTGATAATACATTTGTTATTGGCATTCTTAACGCAATAAAGTTTTTATTTTCGTCTAATAAAAGGTTATGAGGATAGCCAGATATCTCCAAGTCTTTCACGAGATAAATACTTTCTATATTCTTATTTATTAGTAAAGAAAAACTTTGTAGCTCTTTTTTTACTTCATTGCTTTGGTTGATATATTCTTCATTTGTTATCAATCTTACTTCTCCTTTTTCTTTAATTGTAAAGGCAAAACTAAAATCGAAGAAGTAATCCTGTTTTAGTAATTGCAAATATTTATCGTAATCCCATTGATCCTGTAATGAAAAACCATATTCTTTATTGTGTAATGTCAGTGTATATATTTTACTTTCCGAAAAGCCAATCCACAGTATTGCTGTATTTTCTTTTAATTGGAGTGCTGCATTAAAGTCATCTTGGTGCTCATATAATAAATCAAAATCGTTTAAATCTAATTTAGGTAATTTAAGCGGCATTGTTCCTATTACTTCTTTAGGGCGAAATAAGATACTAAAATCTGATTTTAGCATCATTGCGAGAATGAAACCTGCATTATCATAGTTTTTGAAACTTTCTTGAATAAGGCGACTGGCTATAGTGAGTGATATTTCATTATCATAGACAAAATCGGATGTATTTCTAGTTTCATTTAACTTTATCAACGATTCCTTAATTCTAGATTTGAGCATTGTGCTATCTCCTGTTAATATATCCTTAATACGATTTATGCTTTCATGAGGCACTATTGATTCGAACACATTTACGAAAAAGCCTAGTCCCGTTGGAGAAAAATCGGCATCAGGATAGATCCGTCTTATATTGTACAATAATGTCAGCCAAGGTATAGCACTGTGGATACCATCTTTAAATAATGTTTCTCTTTCCTTTCTTAAGAAATCTAACAGTATATCTGGCAGGCCATCTGTGTGGTCGGCAATAAGTGATGAATAATAAGCATGAGCCAATATGTTTTTTTCGTAATCACTAAGATTTAGATTATGTTGAAGTTTTTGATATAATGGCAAAATAAACTTTACTAGCCCTACATTTCTGAATAACCGAATTACTTGTCTACCTATTTCTAAAACGAACTCGTGATGATACGGCGGCTTTTTTATAAGACTCGCAACTAGACTTAAATTGACGAACATTAATGATGCATGAATGCTATTAGCATTTGAATATGCCTTAAACGCATTCACAAAACCTAATTCAGGAACTTTATCCTTATAGGACGCCATGATGATTTCTTCAACAAAATCTCGGTTTATTTGATAAAACTCGGACGTCGACAGTCTTTCGACTACACTTCCGGCAAGGAAGTAAAATAACTCTGGCATCTTAAAGTATAAAAGAAGTTGCCTTAGTGGAATTACATACATAAGTGCTGTTTCTACATCTTCATTATTCCAATTGATTTTTTCGCCTTGATAGTGAAGCGTATCTCTAAAGAATGATATGAGTTCAATCTTTTCAACATCTTTTAGCAAATCAAGATTGAAATATTCCTCTGATAACCGTTGACTCTTGTTTCTCGTGTATCCATCTTCAAGAAAAATATTCATATACTTTTTTACACTTTTACCACTCCACTTATATTTTGTTATAGATAGGTTTAATCGCATTAATTTTTTTTCTATTAGAATAGAATCAAAGAGATCTAAGAAAATTTTTATTGAATATAAAAGCGACGGCGATGAATTTTCTTCTAAACTGTAAAGAAATTTCGGATAATAATCCCAATAATTAGGATGAGATTCGACTAATGTTGAAAGTATATCTTTGTAAAGGCTCAAAATGTCTGACTCGTAATGAAAATGGCAATCATTAAGTCTCTCATAACGAAGCAAGTCATGAAATTTAATTATTAACTCTTTAAGTTTCTCCATTTTGATTTCAAATATAATTTATCTACTAAATATACGAACAAAATTTATATTCCTGTTTGGTGATTAATCAACATAGTAAAATCATGTATTCAATGGATATTTAAGGGAAACAAGATCGTCAGGATGCCTATATACTAATCAAACAGGGTATACTCGTGTTGAAAAAGTATTTCTAATAACCTGTTTCTATGGAGAATCAATTGATGATAATAGTTAATCAAACACAAGATCATTCTCGAAAAGACGCTCTTTTTTGTTGTATAATATGTGTTTTTTGAAAATAATCCGTAAGTTTGACCCGTTATCATTACGTCAAACTTGATTGATTATGGAGACTATTGCAGATAGTGACAGGTGTGCCGACAGGCGCATGATCCGTAACAAATAGTCCATTCCCTCGCCCGGCATGGACTGTTTCGGCCCGTGCCCTTTCCCACATCTTACATACAAAACTGCCTGAACCCGCGTACCGCATTTGGTCCGGGAGATTGGCCGCTTTATCCGAAACGGGACATTTCCTTTCCGGTCCAATTTGGTCCGAACAAATTGCGAATCAGAAAAATGCCCGAAATAGCGAAAAAAGCAAAAAAGTTCTTAAAAAGACACAAAATCGGAATACCCGGTTGTTGTTCATTGCGATTTGTTTCGTATATTTGAACAAACAATTTACCGGAAACGGTGGGTTGGCTTTGCAGTTGCGTTAAATTAGGACCTTAAAGTAAACCAGCAAAGCGCAAAAGTCCTCACATTACGGCTCATGCCCGGTGCGAGGTATTCAGATTTTGGATTCTATACCTTAACGGGTGTGGGCCTTTTGTGCTTATATGTGTTTACAGGCTGTCCTAAGCCTACGCAACTTATCTGCCACAAATCCACACTCGTTTTTTATTTCCGGTAAAATGAAAACTAATAAACCGGATTCAATGTGTGCAGCACAACTTCAATAAGAAAATTAGTATTAACTTTTAAATGAAAGATTATGTTATCTTTGCAGGATAATAATGCGGTTTAGACCGTAACATATCGCTAAAGGTTAAACGACCTTTATACCTTGTGGTAAACTTCGGATTGTTATAGAAATATAACATTATCATGTCTCGGTATAAGAGTTGTTGAAACCCTTGCCATGCCCCGGTACGTGTTACCGGGGCGGGGCTTGGGCGTAAGGACAACTACCGAGACTAAGGCTCCGAAGGCCGACCGCAAGGGAAATTGTACCTGCGTCCTCGCCCTTTTTTATTGCCTTACCGCAATGGGCTGGACGCCGGGAAATCGAATGAAGTATCAACTTCTATCCCGGTTACTATGTTACGGCCAAAATCTAAATCCTGTCATTTATCCGCAGCCGGAGAACTCCGGCCATGCGCGGCGTATTCCGATCCGAGCGTTCGGGAAAGCCCCGTATTTCCAAACCGAAAACTAAGGGAGTGCGCGGCGTTCGCCTGTTCCTGTGAGGACGGCAGGCCGGGCAATCCCGTGCTGTCGCACTCCCTTTCCAATACAATTTTTCTCTACACTGATATAGGCCGGACACGCCCTGATCGGCCTTTTCTTATTCTTACTTACCGCTATGAGAATCGAATATGACAACCTGCAAATCCTGAGCGACATCGATCCGTCGCGTGCGGCAGCTTTTTCAGGCTACCGAAAGGAGAAAATCAAACTGACGGAAACGGATGCCGATTACACGTCCGTCCGCGAACGCATTGTCCGGCGCACGGCAAGCGCAGTACTGCTGCTGCACGATCAGGGGTACGATACTTTCCTCTGCGGCATGGCTACGGGCTTCGACCTGTGGGCGGGGTTGGCGGTGCTGTCGCTGAAAAAACAACTGACCGACCTGCGGCTGATCGCCGTGGTGCCGTTCCGGGGGCAGGCGCAAGGTTTTCCCTACGAGTTTAAAGAGCTTCATTCCGCAGTGCTGGCCGCAGCGGACTGTCGGGTGTGCCTGCATCAAAACTTTACTCGTTCGTGTTTCCATGAGCGCAACCGGGCGATGCTCGATCATGCGTCTGCGCTGGTGTGTTACTACGATGGGCAGCCCGGCGGCACGGCCTACACGGTGGACTTAGCCCGTAAGCGGGATATGACGGTACTGAATCTGTGCGACGACGCACCGGAGTATAACAACAAAGCGGACGACAGACTGATTACGGAGATAATGAAGATAAAATAAAAGTGATGTATTGTGTTTATAACAGGGCACGAACCGAACTTGTCTTTGCTGCGCAGGCGATTGGCGTTGCCTTGGATGCTGAAGGCAATACGGTTTGCGCTTTTTTTATTAACCATTTTATTTAAATAATTATGAAAACGAAAAATCCACAATTCAAAGGTTCGCCGGTCGCCGCCGCCAATTTCAGGTGGAGCCTCGACTTTTTCCGGAACCACGACGTTACAACCGTCGGGTACAATTTAATTCCCGACGAGGTGTTGGAAGCATGGGTCGCGCCCGATCCGCAGCAATTACTCTCCGACATGGCCGACGGGAAGGCTGATCCGGACAGCACTCTGCCGTTCGCCGTTTATTCGTGCGCCTACGGTTATCACGACCAGATTTACGCCGCGATGCTCAACGATGATTCGTACAGTACGCCCTACGAGAAGGTCGTCGAAGATTTCTTTCCGTTTCAGGAAGCGTTGCATTATATCGTGGAAATGAATAAAAAGCGGTTTTATTTCCTGTCGTTTCCTATCCTGCATTTCAAAGCCCTGCCCGAAATGCTTCCGCTGTTAAGAGAAGCCGCCCGAAGATTCGGCATTTTACAGAAATAAAGCCGATTTGTCCGTGCGGTAATCAGGCTTACTTTCCAATTCCGGACAAAACGGCAGGGGAACGGGACGTACCGGGATACCCTTTCCCCTTTTTTGAACCTACTACCTTTTCATCATAGCCCGAACCGTTTACCCTCTAACCTGATAATTAATGAAAACGGCGACGGCCCAAGCCGGACGGAGCGATCCGACCGGCTTTTTTATTTACCGCTACATGATTCTGTAACTATATCGGGCCACAGTGAACGAAAAATAATCACAAAAAAATCAGACTTCACAGAAAATGCGGACAGATTGCAGATACGAAAGGTAAAAAAAGAAAAATGATTAGTTAAAGATTAGCGTTGTTGTTCCGATTCATATATGGACATAAATGTTTCTATGTTTTTTTCTTTCCTTCTTAATGTTGGAACACGTTCTATTTCTTTTTGTAACTTTTCGTAAACTAGTTTTTTATCAAACAACTTACAGAATGGTTCGTAGTATTTAGATTCGCCATTGTAAATTAATGTATTAATTAATTTTGCGATATTGAAATCATCTTTGGGGATATGTCGACGTATAAAATCTTGATATTCCTGTTGGTTTGCTTTTTGCCACACGGGAAATAATTCGAGTATGCAGATTTGCCCTAAATCAAATAAAGCGGTTTCAGATTTTTCTTTAATGAATCGTTTTATAGCAACCATGACAATTTCGTTTAATCTGTCTTCGTTTCCATAACCGGCAAATCCTTTTCTTAAAAATTCGACAACAACAAACAGACTAAATAAAGCTGGAGAATATTTAGTGATTTCCTGTAAAGTCGTAAGGATCGTATCGAAGTCTTTGATAGGCGAACCTTCGTTGTCATAATTATTTATATGGATATTGAGCGTGTCTACAATAAAAAGCTCCCATTGTTTGGCATGATCTGTTTCCGTGAATCTAGTACGGGAGCTATTGCTTTTTAATAATGATAAAGCAACACATAGTTTGCCGATATTTTCTTTTTGTAAAGTTCTTTTATAGAGAATCAATTGTAATACACGGGTAAATTCATCTATGGAATACTTCTGGATATAGTAATCGAACGTACTATTTAGGCGCTTTGCATCAATTGATGTTTTGATTTCGTTGGTTAAAACATCAATATTGTCTTCAGAAATAATGTTCGAAGGAGTGTCGTATATAAAATACTTTTCAAAATATCTTTCAGAGCATAATCTTTTGGATGAGTCATATTCTAATGTAGGAACTGTGGAAGAATAAAAATATGAAGGAAGAATTTTTCCAAGTAGATAATGTAACTCATATTGGTAATGATGCGGAGTATTTATTGTTAACATTTCTATGAAATCCTGTTTTTCTTTCTCTGCGGCCTCTTTTCTTTCTTGATCAGAAGCAAAGCGAACTAACATATAGACACTATCAGGCATTTGACCTAAAATTCTTGCTTTGTTGTTTCGTATTGTTTTATATGCTTCGGGACTGACAATTTTTAGCGCTTCTAATAAGCATAAATCCGAGATGTTAACTTCGGTATATAGTAGTGGCAACGAGAATGACAAGACATTAATGTATTGAATTATTTGTCTGGCAGTTTCAAATAAAGGTAATGCATATTTATGAATGTTGTATTGAGCTTCTAATATTTCCCGCTCGTCAATTAAATCTGTATTTGGCAGATTGGACAATATTGCTTTGAATTTTAAGGTAAAATATTGTAACAACTGACCTTGCGAGATTTTTGGGAGGTACAACTGTGCTTGGATGATCTTTTCTATGAAATTATGTCCAGCTTGAATGTCTCCGTTTTCATAAAATGAACATAGTGCTTTCGCAACCATTTCTTTATCCATAGCGATAATAAAAATGGTATTGTCGAAACTAGCCGTTTGTTTAATCAATTTGAATAGTGCATGTATTTCACTCTTATCAAGTCGATCAACGTCATCAATTATAATTACTAAATGTTTCTGAGATTTTACAATCTCTTCACTTAGCTGTTTCTTTCTTGAATTAACATTTTCTTTTAAATCAGGAAGTTTGTCTATAAATGTTGTAACACCTTTCTCCATCATTGTTCCTGCGCCCGGAGCGAAAATATTGACTAATCCCGAAAGTCCTAAAGATACAATTGGGGCATATTTTTTTAATCCCTTTACAAAATCTTGACTTATATTTTTGCCGTCTATCGAATTGAAGAAATCTAATAGTAAGGATTCTTGATCTTTAAATAACCATGGGTTGAAACAAGAAATAATTATATTTTCTTGTTGGTTTAACTGTTCAGAAATGAGGTTAAGAGTCGATGTTTTACCGTCTCCCCATTTTCCGTATATTCCAATCGTAAAACAAGTATGTTTCGATTGAGATTTATTGATAATAGTCTGTACAACTGCGTCAACAATTCGTTTACGTCCGAATACGTCATCTTTTGCTGTTGTTATAGGAGAATCTTCTGAAATGTTAAATGATAAATTGGGATTCATAGTTGCTTATACTTATGTATGTTAATACAAAGATATGATATAGTCCGTAAAAAAATACACACGTAAAATCAAGTATTTATCAAAATACAATCTCGTTATTTTTTACACCTCGTTTTATAGATTGAAACGGTCAAATATTAGTAGGTTACAATACTAATATACTTGCATTTGAAAATGATGGTTAATTTACCGCACTATACAATCTCCCTAAGGGAAAACCTTTAATTGGCCGTGAGTTAATGAATTGAGATCAATAAGCCTGCAAAATAAATTTAAAAACGCTTTACAAATTTTATGTAAGGCGTTTTTGTAAGTTGTGTGCAAATTGTGTGCACCAAAAAGAAAAGGGGTTGCGATTTTCATCGTAACCTCTTGATTTTCTGGCTCCTCAACTAGGACTTGAACCTAGGACCCCCTGATTAACAGTGGCCTAAAGTCTTTTTTATCATTCATCATAAATTTGTTAAATGGTTAAAAAACAGATTATTATGATAGAAATTAGTTTTTCGGTTTCACAACTTTGTACTCCTTTTTACGGAGCCATTAGGCACTTTTTTAGGCACATTTTAAAGGTTCTTCAGACTCCGTATGATTGCACATTATCAGTACTTTACTGTCTGTTGAAACAATCCGCTGATAAGCCTATAATTAGGCACATTTTAAAGATTCTTTGGATTCGACTTTATGGTTCATTTTCGAACCCTTGTTTTAAACTAAAACAATCTCCTAATTCGTTTTATAATAAGTATAATAGCTTGTATTGTAAACTATTGTGTTTGCGATATTGTGTTGTTAAGTCTTGTTTGAATCCAATAAAATCTTACTGAAACGATGGAAACAATTAATAAATATGTAACGGCCACACTAAGGTTGGACAAACGTAGATTGCTCAAAAAATCAAACAAATATCCGATTAGGCTTGAAATCTATTTTCATTCCACAATTAAAAGATATTCTACAAGATATTTATGTACCGAAATCGAATGGAAGAAAATAAATGCAAAGCATTTATATGATGAAAATTTGAAAGAAATACGACTCGGTATCACTGAAATCCAAAATAAAGCAAATAAAATTATCAAAACGCTCGGTGCTAATTTTTCTTTTGAAGGTTTCGACAGATTGTATTTAGGTATTGAGGCCAAACCTTTTAAAGACAAGCAAAATGTTTATGATGCTTTTCGCAGGAGGTCGAATGAACTCATGCAGGAGCACCGTTTCGGTACTGCGAAATCTTACAAGAATGCGCTTGTTTCGTTAATGAAGTACAAAAATAGATTGAATTTTTCTGATGTGACTGTTAATTTCTTGAAAGGATATGAACGGTTTATGCTTCAACAAAATAGGTCTACAACGACTATTGCAATGTACATGCGTTATCTACGGGCCATTGTCAACGAGGCTATTGCAGACGAAATAATGTCTGCCGATCAATATCCGTTTGGTTCTGCGCGGAAACGAAAATACGAAATTCCAGAAACTAAAAAGGTAAATAGTGCACTTGATCTTGACGGATTGAAAGCGATAATAAATTATAAACCTGAATTTGAATCGGAGGCGAAAGCGCGTGATTTGTGGTTGTTTAGTTTTTATTGCTGCGGTATGAATATGAAAGATATTTATAACCTGAAATATGCTAATTTACAAAATGGTTTTATTGTCTTTTATCGTCAGAAAACTATTCGTACTCGTAGAACACATGTACCGATCCAAGTATTCATAACGAAACCCGTGCAGGACATCATCGACTTTTGGGGGAATGAAGATAAGAGTTTAGACAATTACATCTTCGGAATATACAAGAAGACTGAATCCGACGAACGGAATTACGAACTTGGAAAATTGTACACTCACGTAATTAACGAACGTATGAAAGAAATCGGGAAAAAGGTAGATATTCATGTGAGCCTGACTACCTACGTTGCCCGGCATACCTACGCCACTACTTTAATGAGAAAGGGAGTGAATATTGCTTTTATCTCAGAAAGTTTAGGTCATACCTCGCTAAAAACTACTGAAAGTTATCTCGATGGATTCAGACGGGACGATAAAATGGAAATCGCGGCAATGCTAACAAAAATTGCCGAATAATATTTTAACTAAGATTTAAGTCATGGACGAATTTATCAAATCCTTTGAAAAGTATTTCAAAGAATGGATGCGAGAAGTTTTAAAAGAAAAACCGTATTCCTCAGAATTTTCAAAACCAGCCTTACCATACACTTGGGCAAAATTTGTGAAAATCGAAGAAGCCAGTCTAATAACCTGTTTTAGCATTGGTACGCTTTACAATCTTGTAAACAAGAATAAGATCCCGTTTCATAAAGTTGGGCGATCCATCCGATTCGATCCGGAGGAATTGCAACTATGGATGAAAAAGGACCGACCGGAGATCGTAAAGCTGGGAATCCGAAAACTAAAAGAAGAATAAACACTGACAAAAGCAACGAAAGGCATCGGTTTTTCGTTGCTTTTTCATCTATTATTGCTAATAACCACGTATATATGATTAATTTAGATGTGTCAATTTAGGTTCTTTAGTCATACGCTACAAATATCCCAACTTATTATTCACTTCTAATTTAAAATGCTATGAAAGAATTTATTTTGGAATGCGAATCATCGTGTGAGTATGATGAGAAACTAACTCAATTAGGACTTACCGTAGTTTTGAAAACGTTTAATTCATGGATTAAAGAGTTTTACAGTCAGGAATTTAATCTTGCAAAACGACTGCGAACCATCCGGCAGATCAAGACCAACATATCAATGTTGGTAAAAAAAAACACCGCCTAAACATGCTGATTACCTATTACTGCTTTTGTCAATCGAAGAAGATATTACGGCGGCGTTGATTCGAGATACACGTCAAATTTATATAGGTCCTTCCAACCATTTTTCATCCCCCCTTAAATGGAGTGGATCGGCTATCGACCTTGCCGAATTAATCTACGCTCTTTTTCTCTCTCAATCTTTAAATAACGGCGACATTCCCATTAAAGAGATCGCCGTTTGCTTCGAACAATTCTTTCATATTAAACTCGATGGTGTTTACCAAAGGTTTTCTAAAGCACGTTCGCGTAAGAAAGAACGCACTTCATTTATTAATAAATTGCTTGATATGCTGACAAATAGAATGGATGAATTAGATGGTTGAGCGCAATAATTTGTAAAAAAAAGCGGGTAAGTTACCGGGTAACTTATCCGCTTTTCTTTTGCCGTTACTCCACCTTTGCTTTCGAATAAAACGATAGTTCCATGCAAAGAATCGAAGATATGTTTATAACGATTAAATCGCTGCTGGATCGGATCATGGACGAACTGCAAACGATTCGTAACGAGATTAAAGATAATCCTCATCCGGAATCTGCCGATGATGTATTTCTCGACTTTAACGAAGTGTGCGAAATCACTAAAATGAGTGAACGGCAGGTGCGGCGGTATCGGGAACAGGGAAAATTGATCGGGTTCCAACTCGATGGCCGCCGATTATACCGTAAATCGGAAGTATTGGATTTTATAAAAAAACGTGTGAAAGATTCCGATGGCTGGGTGCGGAACAGACCAAAAGACGGTATCCGGCAAATTCCGTCAGAAACTGTCGATCTCGACGATTTCGATATAGACAACGATCCGGAGGGTTTCGATGATGAAACCGACGATTTTTAATCTTATAAAACTTACATTATGGAAAAGAAAGAGTATGTATTGGTCGAACGCGAAACGGTCGTTCAACTGATTAAAAAGAATTACCGGGCTATGTACATGATCCTGATTTTGGAATATGTAGCCCAACAGAAGAAAGCATTTATTACTTTATCCGCCAACGAGGTATGCGAAATTTTGCATATCAAATCCCTTCAGTTGGATGAATGTCGGAAACGAAAATGGATAAAATCGGTTCGGCTGACGGATCAGACTTTCTTGTATAGTGCATACGATGTGGCATTATTAGCTGAAAAAATCAGACGCAGAAAAATTCTAAGGACAATCGCCAAAATTCCGACGGTAAACAATGCCTAATCAATAAAAAAGACTGCATAAGCAGTCTTTTTTATTGATTACATATCAGGATGCCTTTCCTTAATATTTGTTTTAAGTTTCTCAAATATAGTTTTATAGACATCACGCCAATCCTCTTTATTCTCATTTTTAAAGGGGAGGTATTCGACACCAAAAGCAGTCAATAGCTGTTCTTTACTTTTAGAATCTTGACTCAGTATATCGTAATAATATATATTATTGCTATTTACAGATTTTCCTTTGATATAACGTGCTCGCCGTTCCAGTAACCACCATAAGTCCGTTTCGGAGTAATCCATACTTAACCCGATAATATGAATATCCGTTGTGAAAAATAATTCTATCCATGAAAGAGTATCGTACTGATCCTTTTTCAATTTATTAGTAATTCTATTAATTTTTTGATTTTCAAACTCCAATTCCCCGATCGTATAAGCTATTACTTTACGTGTGGCCGCACAATATTGATCGAATCCAAGTTGAATCGTATTTTCTTTTATTGCATTTCCATGAATGTGCCAAATTTTGGTATTTGTACCCTCTATTTCCATGTAAGTAAAAATGCTGTACTTAGTTTCTTTCCCGTTGTATTTCCATGCATATCCATCTTTCTTAAACTGTTCTTCCAGCGTAAAATCATAATTGGTCGTAAGATAATTTTGAAGTCCGAACTCCGATAACATTTTATAAAATTCATTGATTTTATTTTGTTTAACAAATTTTACCACTTCACTTTTAACCTCTTTTTCGTCTTCTAATTTTAAAAGTTCATTTCTTAAAAACAGTTCTTCGTAGACCATCGGATAAGGTTTGTGGTCGGGAATCAAATCATTACCATATTTATCAAATAATTCTTTAAGAAGTTTTGTCCATGTTTTTTGTGGTTGAGATATTAAATTCAAACCGTTCCCATACAAAATAGTTGCTTCCATAATTTTTCATATTACATTTTATCCGTCTAAATTACCCAATTATCAGACAATTTCAAATCCCTCATCCTAAGAATACATATCTGTTTTGGTATCGTGTAAATGTCGGTACTCGCTCATTTCCTCTCAAAATTTTGTATAGAAAAAATCTGACCGCTCCCTGCGGTCGGGTAGATTTTTTCGACAAAATTTTGAAGCCGGAACCGCTCGCACCGGGTTTCTAACACGAAACCATAAACAAGTCGATAGAGAAAGAATAAATAGTTTTCTCAAAAGAAATTCAATTTTCTAATAATCAAATTATTAATCGCCGAGAATATTATTCGCGGCTTAAAACTTTATGCCTATGGATATAAAACAGATTGTAAATGAACTGCTGAAAGCAATCGCGGATTTCGAACAAACAATCAATCCTTCAGCGGAAGAAAAGCGAATGATCGAAAAAGTTAAATCCGGACTTCGGAAAGTGTCCGAACGGGCAGATGAAGTCCAAAAACCAATTAAGCCATTATAAACCAATAAATTTTAAAGTTATGAAGACTAAAAAAGAAAGTGCGAAAACAAACGAAACGATGAACGCAGAAAAAATGGTCGAGGTGATTACCGCCGATCTGAACGTTCAGCATGTGGAACTGTCCCGGATCAGACCGAATCCGAACAATCCGAGAAAACAATTCGACGAAGATTATTTGCTGGGACTGGCCGACAGCATCCGATCCGTCGGAATTATCAACCCGATCCTCGTCCGGCCGCGAAAATCGGAACAGGACGGGGAATCCGTCGTAGCCGATACGTTCGAAATCATTTGCGGCGAATGTCGCTACCATGCTTCGGTCATGGCCGAAAAACAGACGATTCCGTGTTTTGTAGCCAATGTTTCCGATTTGACGGCAAAAGCGATCGCCATAACGGAAAACACCCAGCGGAAAAATATGACGATCTGCGAAGAAGCACAGGCGATAAAAGATTATCTGGAACTTTCGGACCGGGATATTGCGGCTGCCGCCGCAGTATTCGGATTCAGTAAGGCGTATATACAAAACCGACTGAAACTGCTCGATTTGATTTCCGAACTCCGCGCCTTGCTCGACGAGGAAAGCATTACCGTCTCGATGGCGTTGGAGCTGTGCAAATACGAATCGGAAGTACAGCAGGAAGTTTACGACGAACATTTGAAAGAGAATTGCCTGCGGGGATCGTGGCGGCCGCTGAAAACGGCCGATTTCGCAAAGCAATTGCGCGACGCTTACACTACGAAGCTGGACGATTTCTATTTCGATAAATCTGAATGTGAAACTTGTCCCCAAAACACACTTTCTCAACTACTGTTCCGGTGCGATACGGACTGTGCACGATGTCTGAATAAAAGCTGCCTGCAAGATAAGAATACGACCTATGTAATAAACACGGCGGTAGAGTGGGCGGCAAAAAATTACGAAATCGGCGTAATGAAATACAATCATAACACTGAAGCGGTCAATTATCTGCTAAGTGTCGGTTATGAGATTACCGAAGTAGATTATTATTCCAACCGGTTTATTTACCCGATGGACAGACCGGAGGAACCGAAAGCCGATCAATTCAAAGACATAGAAGAATACGAATCGGATATGCAACGGTACAAGACACTTTCGGAAGCCTACAAAGAGCAGACCGAAGAAATCGAATGGGGCGTTAATGAGGAAACGCTGAAACCGTACATTGTCGTAAAAGAAAAACAGGTCGTTTTCTGTTATGAGAACCTGCTTTTCGATGCAATGAAGCCGAACGCCGGATCAAAAACGAAAGAGCAGGAATTGGAAGAAAAAGCGAAACGGTTCGGAGAAATCAAAGTGGAGCATATTATCGAAGATACCAAGAAAATATTCTCCATACAGAAAGTACCCAATACTCCGATCTGCGGCGTCGAGGAAAAGATCAGCTATTATGCCATGATCCAAGCGATAAAACCGCGTTACCGGGAATTGCTCGGATTTAAAGGGATCGAAGAATTCAGTATGCCCGACGATGCGCTATTGGCTATCGTAAATAGGCTGACGGCCAAACAAAAGAACCGGATTCAGCGGGTATTCATTATTTCCAATCTCAGCGACGTGTACCGAGATTCTCCGCGATACGGCTTTTTTGAAGAATTTGCCGCCCTGCACTATCCGGAAAAGCTGGAAGAAATCAAAGCGATTTACAGCGCCAAATACGATCCGAAACAACAGCGGGCGGAAATGGAACTGGAGCAATTCAAAGCATCGAAGCCGACGGAAGCCGAAGAAATGGAAGCGAACGAACCGGAACAAACGGAAGTCGAATCCGAAGAGATCCCGGAAATCGTTGAAGTTCCGCAGGAAGACCAGCCTCAGGCGTCGCCGACGGAGGACGCTCCGGTAGTCGTTCCGGAAGAACCGCAGGACAATCCCCTGCAACCGGAATTGCCGGAAAAGCCGGTCACGGAACCCGATGAGAAACCGGAGCCTGAAAGGGAAGACGCGCCGGATGTACAGTTACCCGAATCTGATGACGATTGCCCGTTCATCGAACCTTACGATCTGATCGAACCGGTAAAAACGAAAAAATCGAAACACGGCCGCCGGAGCCGACCGGCAGCTTGACATATTTACCGATAACCGTAAAAGGGTGGAGAAATCCACCCTTTTGCTTTTTGTCTAATCTTTAAAATTATCATTATGAAATACTTTGGAACAATTATGAGTTTTGCCGATCTGAAACGGCAGTACCGTAAACTGGCAATAGCAAACCACCCCGATAAAGGCGGTTCGACACAGGCCATGCAGGAAATCAACGCCGAGTTCGAAACCCTGTACCGCATCTGGGAAAAACGCCGGGACGAAGAACCGAAAGTGGCCAACGGTTACGAAAACGACTATAACGGCGCGACGGCAAAAGAATATACTTCGCACGTATATAACGAGTACCGCTGGCAGGGCAAGAACTACAACGGGCAGCGCCCGTCGGAAGTCGCCGACCTTTTCCGCAAATGGGTAAAAGAAACCTATCCCGGTTATAAATTCTCAGTACGGGTACGCAATTACGACAGTATCACGATTCAATTACTCGTGGCAGATTTCGCCCCGTTCACAGAATCGTCCGGAATTACCTGCAATTGTTCCGTAAATCATTATTATATCGAACGTGACGATGATTTGACCGACCGGGCTAAGGAAGTGATGCAGAACGTTACCGATTATATCATGTCGTACAATTACGATGACAGCGACCTAATGACCGACTACTTCAATACGAATTTCTACCTAAGTCTGTATATCGGTAGTGGTACGCATCCGTATAAGATCGTTATTCCCAAATCCCGGCGAACAGGCGGCCAAACCGTTCCTGTTTTCAAACGGCCCGAAGGTCCGGCGAACAAGGCAATCCGCCAAGCGATGGGGAAAGCCATATTCAGCAATTACAATTCCCAACGGCACGGACAGCAGACTTTGTTGGGTGTAATTCGCTATTCTTCAAACGGAGAAAAACATTTTTATCCGCTTAGTTATGCAAGTGAAGCGACGGCTCGCAAACGCATGGCAAAACTCGATGTCGTAGGCATAGAAACCCGCACGACCGGGTATAACGGCGGCTATATCGAATTTATCCGGTTCAAACCGGAAACTTTCGAGAAACTGACGGAAGAAGATCGGCAGGCAGATGAAGCCGAAAGACTTTGGAAAGAAAAGCATAAATCAGCTTAACGATACGGGCAACCCCAGAAAGGGTTGCCCTCTTCAATCAAATAACTAATCATGTACAGGAAAAATTAAACCCTGCTGTACATAGGGAAATCAAAATGTTATATATCATTGATTCACATTGAACCATACAGTCTTTACTATAAAATCCGTTCTATCGTGCGGTTGCGCGGTAGAACGAATTTATATTGCTTAGATCGTTAATGAATGTGATTTTAGAGCCATATAATCAGTGCATTGTGCATTATCCAGAAACAAAACACAGCATTTTGTCCTATTCTTACTGCTCATATATACAATTCCATTTATGGACGGTTTTATATTGTATCGGAAAAATTCAGTCATTACCTGTGTCGGAACATACTCCATAGTGTTCCTGTTGGAAATAGGTTTCGATACTTCTTTCGTAAACTCGTGCAAAAAACGAATACCCCAATAGTCGCTTTTGTCGAAAATAGTAGGACGCCGGGGAATATCCACAAGATTTAAAACCCTTATTTCTTTTACAAACTCGAATTCTCCTAAATAGGCATATTTATTTCCGCTTCCGTTTTGCGCTTCATCAAGAGGTGTCTGTTTATCCATTGAACCGTAAAACATTGATACCCCCGCAGGACTCATACGGTTTGGAATAGTTGCATATTGTACCGGTGGGGATGCTAATTTACTCAGACAGATTTTTTTCAGACGAGTCGAATATTTTACACAGCGGTATATCAAACAGCCTTTATTCAACGAATCAATCAGGAATTTTTTGTTACTTTTAACGATGGTAGCAACTTTTCTTAATACATTTAAGTTACTCTTTACCATATCTTGAATACTCATTCCGTTCGCAGACTCTTTCATTGTCTTTCCACAGAATTTTTGCCATTGCGACTCCATTTCCTCGCTTTCGGTATTCCCGTATGGATCATGGTACACCCACCTGCAATACTTAAAACATTCAATAATATCTTCGGATAATTTATCGTCATACGTCCAAAATTCTTCCGCTGAAAAAAGTTCTTCACCAGTCAATAATTTCCGATCGCCAAACAGTATATAACCATTATAAGAAGTTATTCCGGGAGCATCCTCTTCAAATCCCGAATCAAATCCGACACCTTCGTCATCCGGATCGCCGTAATAGTCGTTAATTGTATCCCTAATCAAAATAACAATCTTTTTCAGATGGACTACATTTGATTTTTTTCCGGTATAACTGCACAAACCGCTTTTCCCATTCTTCCGGATATAATTTTTAATAAAAGAGTACGGGAACAATCCTGCTGAAACCATTTTGTCAGGCGGGGTGTCAAACCCCTGACTCATTTCTTCACATATTTTGTCTTTCCAATAATTCATAGATTAAATTTTATATATAAGATTCAATTAAAGCTGTTTACAAAAATACAAAATCCGTGTTTTTATTTCAATGGACAGATTGTTTTTATTTATGAGTGACTTAATTGCGTATATTTGTGATACCCAATAAAACTTATATAATATGGAAAAGGAACAACCGGAATATTTGTACCATTATACTACCATGTCGGCACTATTCGCGATGCTGAATAACATAGATAAAGACGACTCCATCAAATTCTGGGCATCGCATATCTCATATATGAATGATCCCACAGAGTATAATTTCTTTATTTCGGCACTGTCAAATGCAATAATTCAGTATGAAAAACGAAAAAGTTTACCAATAAAATCTTTTGCTTTAAAAAAGATATATGATACCGTTGCGAAAATGGCCGGAGATATGTTTGTTTTATCTTTATCAGAAAAAGAGGATGATATATCCATGTGGAGAGCATACGGAGCCAATGGACGAGGTGTGGCAATTAAATTTAAAGCAAAAGACATAAAACAGATAGTCGAAGAAAAAAAAGACGGTTGTAAAATAAAACAAATACAATATTTTGATAAAAGAACACTGATAAAACAATTTAATGAACAAGAGATTCAGGACGAATACGAAAAATTAAACCATCAAAATTATTTAATAAACCCATCAATCTTAGAAAAAAGAAGCATTTTCAAAGATGAAACATATGCGGATGAAAAAGAGTGGCGTATCATCAAACAATGTGTAGATTACAATTTCAGAGAAAAAGGTGGTTTAATCGTCCCTTATGCCGAAATAAATATTCCATTGGAAACAATAGACTGTATTATAATTGGACCATGTGCCGATTTCGGATACTCCAGAATGTCTCTTGAAATGATGTTAAAAAAGAAATTTCATAATCCGAATATTGATATTCCAATTTGGAGTTCCGTTCGCCCGTATGTAATTCGATGATGATAATTATATTTTAAAAATCAGCGGTTTGTTGCTAAAATAAACAATTATGAAACATTGGTTCAAATTATACGTGTGCACTTTAAGAAAAGATTTGTCGATCATTCTGGCTATTGCGATTCTGTTCATATTTGTAATGGATATGTGGCTTAAAAACATTCCGGCTCCCAACAGTTTTTTTGTAGCGATAGGAAATTTCTGGTATGCCCTTTCAATAGCTTATGTATCTTCATTCGTATTCTATTTTTTCGTAGTGCATTATAATAGGCAGAAAGAAAAATCTTTACTTTATGGATATATAGGGGGCCTATTTAATATGATTATAAATGACGGTAAAAGTATTTTTGCCGATATGGTAAAAAAAGCAGGACTAAATATTGATCCGAAAAAAATGACACAAGAGCAAATTGAAATAATGTGTTCTTCTACAAATCCACTTGCTCCATCTACCATTATGGATTTTAATGGCACTCATTATATTAATTGGCTCGAATATTTGGACTATTACAGAAATCGAAAAGAGGAATATCTGAACAAAATATTAAAGCAGATGCAATATCTCGATGTTGAATTTGTCAATATTCTTAATCAATTCATATCACCTCAGATTTTCATATCCTTGGATTTGCAATTATATATGTACCGGCATAATAAATACGGGAATAAAAAATTTTGTAATGGTATTGAAACAACTTTTGTTGAATATTACTTCCTTTTAAAGAAATCAGAGGATTATTATAAAAAAGTATTTAAGTTATATGTAAGTGAAATTAAGACAGAAAAAGAAAACGATTAGCTTCCTTTTTCTGTCTTATTTTACCCTTGCCTCAGATTGCAGCAATCGTTCGGATTCGGATTGACTGTTTGCGCTCAGTAATGATAATGTTCGGTCACATCCTCGCAGACGGAAAGCTGCCCGAAACGGGGCAGTTTCGACAGATATTCGATTTTCTGTCCCAGCGATAAATGCAAGTATCCGCTTTGATGCAATGTATATTCCGATAAATCGACATCGAACCACCGCCTGATCCATCCGTTTACCCGCAGGAATTCAACCAACACTTTGTCGCAGCGAACCGTACCGAGCAGGGGCGGATCGACGAATTGCGGGATGAACGGAGAGAGCCGCAGCGAAACGTCGAATCCTGCTTGTTGCAGTTTTTCAACGGCCCGAATCCGCGCCGACGGCGGACTGGCCCGTTCGTAAGTCCGGGCCAGCGCGTCGGACGTGCAGCTAATCGAAATTTGAATATGAGCCAGTTGTCGATCCATGACGGCGAGGTATTCGTCCGTCGCCAATAGCGGGGATTTCGTAACGATCAGGTATTCCACGCCTTGTTGGTTGAGTTCCCGGATCGTGCGGTAGGTCGCGCGAAATTTGCTTTCGGCAGGCTGAAAACAGTCGGTCATCCCGCCGAGCCGGACAACAGAACCCGGAGCGATACGCCGGACGGTTTTTGCAACCCTTTCCATCGAAGCGACGGCCGGAGCATCGGCATTTCACATGCCCCGGAAGTCCAGCAGCGAACGCGCATAGCAATAGGAGCAATTATGCGAGCATCCCCGGCCATATAAGTCCAGCCGGGTAGGGTACTTGCATTTTGCGCCTTCGTTTCCTTTGACGGTTTTGTAAAAAGATTTGAATTCCTGTGATTCCATTCTGCTTATCGTTTTAAAATTGTTCGGGTTCAAAGGAATTATGAGAAGCTTTGCATAATACGTTTTATGTAAAGGAATAAGTTATGTGAAGAATATTTATTAAGCATGTGATATTCAGTAATATTAATAGAAATGACTTCACATGAAATTCTAAGTTAGACATTGTAATTCATATAATAAACATAAAAATAAGAGGACGGAGCCGGTATCCGGCTTCGTCCTCTGTATCGTATTGACTTCCGTATCTGTTGAGTAGAATCTACTTCTTTTCCCAAAGACCGGTCAACAAGTCTAATGATCCTTTCACAAACTAACGGATCATTTATTGCATCCACAGGAATGGGTATCGTTTTTTATTGCAGTTTTTTCGTCCTGCTTTTCATCGGTAACAGGCTGTGCCTCTTGTTTCACTTCCTCAATGACTGTGCTGCCACACGAGCAAGAACAACTCGGCTTCGGCGAGAATAGCGATGCCCAAAAACCTTTCTTTTCTTCTTTCTTTTCCATTTTTTTTGTTTGATTTACAATAAGATATTAAACAGATAACCACCTATTACCGCCGTGAGGAAAATCGTGGCTACGATCATTGCTACAAGTCGTTTCTTGAAGATGCTGGCGAGCATTGACATTTCGGGAATCGCCATTCCCGCGCCGCCGATAATCAGGGCGATGACCGCACCGATACTCATCCCTTTCCCCATCAGTGCGATACCGATCGGGATTGCGGTTTCAGCACGGATGTAAAGCGGTACGCCTAAAACCGCTGCAACCGGTACGGCAAAGGGATTGTCCGGGCCCGCTATTTTCAGGACAAAATCCTCCGGCATATATCCATAGATGGCAGCACCCAGCGCAACTCCGATGAGCAGGTAGCCCATAATCGGGCGAAGACTGTCCCAAGCGGCCTTAAATGCAAGTTTCAGTTTGGCTTTGAACGGCAATGACCGCTTATCGACAACCTCTTCACCACCACCGCAGCATGCCGGTTTTACGCGGACGTTTTTCACGTACTTTTGTCCGCCGATTTTTTGCAGGATGACTCCGAAAGCTACGGAGCAGACAAAAGCGATCACAAAATAGATCACGGCGGCTTTGATTCCAACCAGTGCGGCGAGCATTCCGATAATAATGGGATTGAGCAGCGGTGAGGCGATCAGGAACGACATCACTGATCCAAAGGGGACTCCGGCATTGAGAAATCCGACCGTCATGGGAATTGTCGAACAGGCGCAGAACGGCGTCAACGCACCGAACCCGGCTCCCAGCGCATTCCCCAAAAGCCCTTTTCCCGATAAATATTTCTGAATCTTATCGGCAGGAATATACATCAAAACAATTTCGACCAAAGCACTGATAAACAGAAAGAGTGCGATTAGTTCGATGGTTATCAATACAAAGTATTGAAGCGTATCTAATAGCGTATTCATCGTATAATTTATTGAGGGCAGCAGCCCGGTTGTTGATCTTGAGTTTGTTCGACAGGTGCAGGCGGAGCCACTTCGGGGGCTTTAGCTTCTTGGTTCCCCATAAAAAGCATGGCGATTACCACGATTGCCCCGATCCACAAAAACACCTTCTGAACAAGCTGTGATTTCGGTTTTTCTTCTTTCTCCGCTGTTTCGCAGCAACCGCTCCCGGAAGCGCAGCACGATGACCTTTTCTTGAAATAGACCTGCCAAAAGCCAAATAGTAATGCGACGATTGCGATTCCTATAAATAGTGGGCGATATTCCGCGAAGAAGCTCAACTGTGAAGCCCCTATGCCGAGCCATGCAAGTATTCCTGCCGCGATAGGCATCCCGCAGCAAGAAACCACGCCTAAAAAGGCAAGAACTGAAGAAAATAACCCGACAGAGGTAGTTCCTATAACTGTTTTTTTACTCATAATTATTTTTAGTTTTTAATAAAACGTTCATTGGATTGCCTTTATTTCGTAAAATCACGAACAATATCTTCAAACTAATAGCTACTGATTTCGCTATTAATAAATTAGGTGCTGTTAGATTTTTGTCGGAAACCACCCCCGCGTGTAGTTGGCAATCCGTACAAGCAACAGCATCACTGGTACTTCGACAAGCACCCCGACCACCGTTGCCAATGCCGCGCCGGACTGAAGTCCGAACAGCGATATGGCGACCGCCACCGACAACTCGAAGAAGTTGCTCGCTCCGATCATTCCAGCAGGGGCTGCCACATTGTGAGGTAGCTTCCACCACTTTGCCCAGCCATACGCGACAAAGAATATCAACACGGTCTGTAAGATCAGCGGGACAGCGATCAGGGCGATATGCAGCGGGTTTTTAAGAATCGTTTCGCCTTGAAACGAAAAGAGGATAATGAGCGTAAGGAGCAGGCCGCCGATCGTCCAGTTGTCGAACTTTTTGACAAAGACGTTGTTGAAATAGTCTATACCCCTGCGTTTGACCACCGCCATCCGGGTCAATACGCCCGCTCCCAGCGGAATGACGACGAACAACACCACCGACAACAGCAACGTGTCCCACGGAATCGACACCCCGCCCACGCCGAGCAGCAGCGCCACGATCGGAGCGAATGCGACAAGGATAATCAGGTCGTTCACCGCCACCTGTACCAACGTATAGGCCGCATCGCCCCGGGTGAGATAGCTCCACACGAACACCATCGCCGTACAGGGTGCAGCCCCCAACAGCACCGCTCCGGCAAGGTATTCATGCGCCAGCTCTTCGGGAATCAAAGCTTTAAAAATAACATAGAAGAATAGCCATGCGATGCCGAACATCGTGAACGGCTTAATAAGCCAGTTGGTCACGCACGTTACGATGATGCCTCGCGGCCTTTTTCCGACATTCTTCACGCTCTGAAAATCCACTTTGAGCATCATCGGGTAAATCATCAACCAGATTAGAATAGCGACGGGGATCGACACGTTGGCATATTCAAACTTGCCAAGTGCGGCGGGAACACCGGGCAACCATTGCCCGACGCCGATTCCCGCCATGATACACAACGCCACCCATAAGGTCAGGTAACGCTCGAAAAATCCAATACCTTGTTTATTTTTTTGAGTTTTCATAATCTATTTCGCTAATTTTAATATGCGCACTGCACCCCGAAGGACGATGATAAAGACAATGATGCCGACAACCAGATCGGGGATGCCGCTGTCCAGCCACCAGACCAGCAATCCGGCGGCAATGACCCCTGCATTGATAATCACATCGTTGGCAGAGAAAATAACGCTCGCCCGGATATGTGCCTCCTTGCTATTGGTGCGTTGCAGTAACCACAGACAAAAGGCGTTCGCAATGAGGGCCAGCAGGGATATCCCGATCATCGTCTGGAAAGCGGGAGGAGTTTCCGCGCTGATAAAACGCCGGATTACCTCAGTAATTCCCCCGAGAGCCAACACGATCTGGATATAGCCGCTATAACGTGCTACCTTCTTCTTGCGAGACAAAACTGCTCCGACGACCATCAGGCTCATCCCGTAGACCAAGGCATCCGCCAGCATATCCAGACTGTCGGCTACAAGTCCCATCGAACCGGAAATAATCCCCGTGGCTATCTCCACCAGAAAAAAGGCGAAATTGATCAACAGGACGATGATTAAAACCCGGCGCTGGATGGACGGTTCGTTGGGCTGTGGCCGATCCTCCGTTTGCTCCGTGACAATCAGCGCAGCTCCGAGTCCGAGGGTTTTCAGAGCAGTTTCCACCGTCCCCGGATCGCCGGTATGCAGTACGGTCAGCTTCCTTTCGGCCAGATCGAAATCGAGCCGGAGGATGCCGTCTACCTCCTGCAATTTCATCCGTATCAGGTTTTCTTCGCAGGGACAATCCATCTTCGGGATGGAAAACACGGATTTATAAACGTTGTTTTTCATTGAAGATGTGTTGAGTAAAAATCATGGAACCGCGCCTTTATTTCATCGCGCACCCTCCGGAACTCTCCGACGATAAATTCAGGCGTTCCGGTCGCGTGGGAGGGATCGTCGAAACCGATATGCACCCGTGTTCCGACTTTGCCCGTAAAGAGCGGGCAATTTTCGTTCGCCCCGCCGCAGACGGTGATCACATAATCCCACGCTTCACCGAGGTATTCCGCGACGTTGTGGGGCGTATGACCGCTAATGTCGATCCCCGCTTCGGCCATCGCCTCGACCGCCTGCGGGTTTACCCTTTCGGCAGGCTCCGTTCCGGCGGAAAAGACCTGCGAAGTCGGATCGAACGATTGCAGGAAGCCGTGCGCCATCTGACTGCGGCAACTGTTTCCGGTGCATAAAATCAGTATCTTCATAGTTTATGTGTTTTTCCAGCCGATAAGAGCCGTATTGCCGTCGGAAAGTTGTTTGACGCGCTCGATCCATGACAGTTCGCCCTGCGCTTTGGATTGCAGGAACGGATTGTCCGTAGCCACCAGCGACAGGCACGAGTTCACGACCCACCACTTATTCCGGATTCCGGCACGGTGCAGGTCAGCCTGCAAGCGTTCGGCCTCGAATACGGGCGTAGCTTCGGGCAGTGTAACGATCACCACCTCAGTCTGCTTCGGATCACGCAGGCGCGGCAGCAGGTGTGCGACAGCTCCTGCAACTTCGCCCTGCGTGCGCTCCACTTCCTTGTGGTAGCTCTGCGTAGCATCGAGCAGCAACAGCGTGTGACCAGTCGGAGCGGTGTCGATCACCACCACCTCATTTTCAGCTTTCTCCACAATATCGGCAAAGGCTTTAAATACGGCGATCTCCTGCGTACACGGGGAGCGCAAATCCTCTTCGATATACGCCATATCCTCGGCACTCATGCCGTTCGCCTGCGCTTTGGCCCGTACTTCATTTTTATAGGCTTCCAGCACAGCCGCTTCGTCGATGCGGCTGACATCCAAACCTGCGCCCGTCGCCTGTTCATAGTTGATATGGTTGGCCGGATCGGTCGTCGTTAGGTGTACTTTTGCGCCGAGTTCTTTCAGCCCCAATGCGATGCGGGTTGCAACGGTGGTTTTGCCGACGCCGCCTTTGCCCATTGTGAAGATTACGCGCTTGCCCGAAACATGAAGATTCTGCACGAGATCGTCCAATGTCTTTTCGCCCGTAAGGGGACGATAATTTGCAACACCCGCCACGCTGTCCGACGAAAGCATCCGACGGATATTGGCGATATTGGAAAGGTTATAGGAGCGCAGGGGGACGCTGAACGCCGGAAATTCGCGGAGCGATTCGGGCATTGCCTGCATAGCATCCTGCTGACGCTCGAAGAGCTGCCGGGTTACGGAGTCGGTGTCGTCCGTCTGCTGGAGCAGGCCATTTATCACAAGTGTTTGGTTGTTGATACCGAGTCCCTGCAATTCGTGCGACGAACGCGCAGCCTCTTTCAGCGGTGCGACATCCGGACGACTTACCAGCACGAGACGGGTTGCCGTAGCATCGGAGAGTGTGCGCACAGCCTGCTTGTAAATCTCTTTGCGCTGTTCCAAACCCGACAACTGGCCGAGGCACGACGCGCCGTGCGTACTTTCGCTGATGAAGGTACTCCATGCCGAGGGCAGTTGGAGCATCCGCAGGGTGTGTCCCGTCGGAGCCGTGTCGAAAATAATATGGGCGTACTGTTGCTGAATCTGCGGATCTGTGATGAAATCGGAAAAGGCATTGAACGCTGCAATCTCCACCGTGCAGGAGCCGGATAGCTGCTCTTCCATATTTTGAATGACACTTTCGGGCAGTTTGCCACGATAGGGGCCGATTACACTCTCACGGTATTCGGCGGCGGCCTGCTCTGGATCGAGGTTTACGACCGTCAGCCCCGGCACTTCGGCGATAGCCGTGCCGTGACCGTTCAACTCCTGCCCGAACACATCCTGTAAATTTGATGCAGGGTCGGTGCTGATAAGCAAAATTTTCTCACCGAGATCGGCCAACCCGATTGCCGTAGCACAAGCGACCGAGGTTTTACCCACACCGCCTTTGCCTGTGAAAAATAGGTATTTTGTACCCCGTATTACTGATAAATCAAAGAATTTCATAGTTGCAATTTATTTTAAGATGGGAATATAATCCAGCGATATACCCGTCCACTCCGCGAGCTGATCGTTGGTCGGATAGCCTTTCTGTACGGTAACGATACCGTCCACCAGCGTTACGGGCAGGCCGTCGGCTCCATGTTTCATCAGGTAGTCGTTTACGGTCTTATTTGTCACATAAAGCTGCGGTTCGTCGCGCAGGTTATGTCGTGCAATGGTTACGCCTTTGCGCTTGAGGTATTCGACTGCGGCGGCAATGCGCATCAGGTCGGGGTTGATATTCGGCCCGCACAGTCCCGTAGGGCAACACAAGGCCGGATCGAAAATTTCAATAGTTTTCATATTTTGGTCGATTATAAATAGAATGTGATTGCGTAATAAATTCCGACTGCGATAAAAAGCAGGGCAATAATCTTATTCATCCACTTTTGAAATACCTGCATTCGGTTGTAAAATTTTCCAAGGCCAGCCACGCTGTACGCCAGAATCCAAGCCACGATAATCACTGGCAGCCCCGTGGCGATGGCAAAGACCACCGGAAGCAGATAACCGCCCGTTTCCGCCGCCGACATCGGCATCAGCATCCCGAAGTAGAAAACGCCGCTTGTCGGGCAGAACGCCAGCGAAAACAGCACCCCCAAGAGCAATGCGCCCCACGATCCTTTGCTTTTCAGTTTTTCACTGCCACTGCCTCCGAACTCGAACTTCGGCAAATTCAATCGGTTTCCGAACAGCATAAACAATCCGATCAGGATCAGTGCCGGAGCGATCAGCATTTCGCCGTATTTGCTGACGGCTTTCTGTATGGCAAACATACTCGCTCCCTCATGCAAAATCGGGATAAGGATAAATCCGAGGGCGGTATAGGTAATGATGCGTCCTGCCGTATAAAGAATACCACCCCAGAAGATACGATGCTTGCTCTCGATGTCTTTGCTGATGTATCCGATTGCGGTTATATTGGTCGCCAGCGGGCACGGGCTGATCGCGGTCAGGATGCCGAGCAGAAAAGCCGTAACCACGGGGATGCTGCTGCTTTCCAGAAGTGATTGAATGAACTCCATCGGCGGCTTATTTTAGTAGTTCCTCGATTTTCTTTTTCACCCCGGCCTTGAACACATCCGGCGAGCCTTTGGCATGGGAAAACCCGAAATCGGTCATGTTGTTTCGGCTCTCCTTGCCGTTCTGCCACTTATTGATATAAAGGGACGACCATGTTACCTCGTATGTATTGGCAATCTTTTCGCCCTCTTTGGTGGAGATGTCGATTACCTTAAAGATGATCTTGCCGTCTTTAAGTTGCTGTGCAAAATCCTGCTCAATGACCTCTTTGGTCAGGCGTTCAATGGCATTGCAGGTAATGCAACGCTGCTTGCCATGAAAATAGAGCACTTCGACCGCATCCTCTTGTTCGATTTGGGCGGCAGCCTGAGTATTGGCATTTTGGTTGTTGCCACAGGCGGCGAGGGTCAATATGGCCAACAGAAAAAATAGTGTTCTCTTCATTTTTCGTTCGGATTATTCGGTTATAAATACTTTAACTTCCGCAACGGACAATTTCTTTCCAGCGGAGACGATCTTTTCGTCGATCACCAAAGCAGGCAACGACAAGATATTGTAGCTGATAATTTTCAGCACATCTTCCTCTTTGACAACAGTAGCTTCGATGCCCGATTCATCCACCGCCTGCTTGACGGTTTCGTACAACGCCCTGCAACTGGGGCATCCGGTTCCCAAAATTTTAATTTCCATATCTTTCTATTTATTAGTGTTTGTAGTTCGCAAAACAACGAACATGTGGTACAAAAAATAGTATTTAATTACGAACAACTGCTGTTCTCCTTGGGCTTGCAGCTACACATAAAACCACCGATAAGTTCTTTTGCCAACGCCCAATTCTCTGCATTGATACAGTATTTCACTTTCGGGGGCAAAATCGTTCCCTGAATTAATCCGGCATTCTTCAACTCTGTCAAATGCTGCGATACGGTCGCTTTGGCAATCGGCAACACTTCGTGAATGTCTCCGAAGAAACAGCAACTCTGCGTGGACAAAAACTTCAGGATCGCAATGCGTGCCGGATGCCCCAGTGCTTTCGCAAAACGGGCAATCTGCTCCTCCTGTTCCGTATATGCTTTTTTTACCATGTCGTTATTTATTATTCGCAAATATACGAACAATGTTTATTCCAACAAACTATTTTAGATTTTTCTCGGTTTGACTTAACCGATTGAGAAATAAACTTTTAGCGAATTATTTGAGAAATAGAGGTAACGATTTAGCAACTGTGC
>ERZ772892.174-NODE-174-length-83064-cov-6.161031_pt1 | contig 83064 bp, 81 predicted proteins | sample MGYA00512126_ERZ772892 | MGnify/ENA primary metagenome ERZ772892 (study PRJEB29015, sample SAMEA2737697) | human gut metagenome | biome: human gut; feature: human-associated habitat; material: faeces | place: China | collected 2012 ... | reverse complement strand
TCGCAAGCTTCAGGCTGTGGAAGGTCTGGGAAGCGTTTCCATCATCTGCTCTGATAAAACAGGAACACTTACACAGAATAAAATGACGGTAACGGAAGTATATATTGATGGAAAGTGTATTCTGCCTGAAGAAATAGACATAAGAAGCAGGCATCACAGATATCTTTTATATAATGCAATATTAAATAACGATTCTTCCATTTCAGGGGGTAAAGAAATAGGAGATCCTACAGAAACCTGTCTCCTTGTAATGGCAGAAAAAGCAGGACTTGGTGATAAAGGTATTTCGGAAGAAGTCATAAGGGACATGATGGAAAGACAGGAAGAAATTCCTTTTGACTCCGACAGAAAACTTATGAGCAGCAAATATAGTGTACATGGTATTCCTACTGTTTTTACAAAAGGAGCCGTGGATGTGCTTCTTGCAAGAACGGAGTACATTATGGATGGAGATACTGTCAGGACAATTACTAAAACTGATATTGATAATATTCTTAACCAGAACCGTATTTTTTCCGAAAAAGGAACAAGAGTCCTTGCTTTTGCATATAAGGAATGTAAGAAAGGCGAACATCTTACAAAAGAGAGTGAGAACGGCTATGTATTCATCGGACTTACATCCATAGTTGATCCGCCAAGAGAGGAATCCAAGGAAGCGGTTTTATCCGCAATAAATGCAGGAATTAAGCCGGTTATGATAACAGGAGACCATAAAGTGACGGCAACAGCAATAGCAAAACAGATTGGAATATATCATGACGGAGACATTGCTTTAACCGGAGCTGAACTTGATAAAATGTCAGACAAGGAACTTGACGATATATTGGAAAAAGTATCGGTATATGCAAGGGTGTCGCCTGAGAATAAGATAAGAATTGTGGATGCATGGCAGAAAAAAGGTAAAATTGTGGCTATGACAGGTGATGGGGTTAATGATGCACCTGCGTTAAAGAAAGCCGATGTGGGTGTTGCAATGGGAATCACAGGAACGGAAGTTTCCAAAGATGCGGCAGCAATGGTTTTATCCGATGATAATTTCGCTACGATAATCAAGGCTGTACTTAACGGCAGAAATGTTTACAGGAATATCATGAACTCAATACAGTTTTTGCTGTCAGGAAATTTAGCTGCGATTTTTGTGGTGCTTTACTGCTCTGTAATGGCACTTACAACTCCGTTTCTTCCGGTACATCTTTTGTTTATCAATCTTTTAACGGATTCGCTTCCTGCACTTGCAATTGGCATGGAACCTGCTGATAAATCGCTCCTGCAATGCAAACCAAGAAATCCGGAAGAAGGTATTCTTAATAAAAAGTTTTCTATAAAATTACTGGCATACGGAATTTCAATAGCAGTAGTGACACAGACAGCATTTTATATAGGATTGAAAGTTAATGCGGCGAGTGCAAGTACGATGGCATTTGCTACACTTACACTTGCAAGGCTTTTTCACGGTTTTACCTGCAGAAGCGGGTATTCGATTTTTAAAATTGGATTAAAGAGTAACAAATGGAGTGTACTTGCATTTCTTACGGGAACTTTGTTACTGATTGCAGCACTTATGCTTCCCGGATTTAATACACTTTTTATGGTAGAAAAATTAAGCGGGTTTAATCTGCTGATGATTGGTATACTTGCATTTTTACCGACTTTTGTATTTCAGGTTGTCAGATTGATTAAAGAGCATTATAATAAAAAATAATTACAGGAAAGGGGCATATTATGAAAGCCGGACATAGAAGAATAATTGGTTTTATATTGACTTTGTTTATCTGTGTGGCAGGGATGTACTTTGGCGATGTTAAAGTAGATTCGGTTTTCGTATGCCCTTCTGTGGATGTTTCCGGTGCCTGCATTGAAACTGTAGATTCGGTTGCGGATAATTCCAAGGCATGCACATCGGAAATGCTCGGTATCAGAAGAAATGTTACTTTAAGGGATAATTATGTGCGAACTTCAGGAAGAAGAGAGTACAGGATTACCATAGATTTTTATCAGGATAATGGGAACGGATACAATATCTGTCCTTTCTATGCAGGTATTTCTGACGGAAGAGATTATAATGTCCGTCAGGAGGAACTTGTCACAAATTATATTCATAAGTCGGACGGCAAGAAGAGAGTCTGAAAATTTCCAATCATAATTATATAATAATAATTCGGCATACAAGATGGGTATGCCTGTCTTTGTATGCCTTAAACGGAGGTTTTATATGGGACTTAATATTTTTATAGGCATAATAGGAGCAATAGCACTTGCTGCAGGAGTGTGGTGCTTTTGCGTGGATAAAGGATATTTTCAGAAGAAAAAAGACATAAACAATATTGATACATACGAGGAAAATGAAAATGAGAAAAACTAAAGTTATATGTACTATAGGTCCGGCATGTGAGGATGCCAAAGTGCTTAGCGAGATGTGCTATGCGGGAATGAACGTTGCGAGACTTAACTTCTCACACGGATCGCATGAGGAACATCAGAAAAAAATAGATCTGATAAAGGCAACAAGAGAGAAACTTGATATGCCTATAGCTATTATGCTTGACACAAAGGGACCGGAGTACAGAATAGGAACTTTTGAAAATGGCAGAATTAAGCTGGATGACGGAGACAGTTTTATATTTACAACTGATGATGTTGTGGGTAATGAGAAAAGAGTTTCTGTTAATTATGACAAACTTATGGAGAATCTTAACGTTGGAGACATAATCCTTGTCAATAATGGACTTGTTATATTTGAAGTTGAGAAAATAGAAGGAAGTAATGCATATTGCAAAGTTCTGGCAGGCGGAGAGCTAAGCAACAAAAAAAGCATGAATTTTCCGGATAAGGTTATGAAACATGATTTTCTTAGCGATCAAGACAAAGAAGATCTTTTGTTTGGAATTAAAAATGACGTTGATTTTGTTGCGGCATCTTTTGTATCATGCAAAAAAGATATAAAAGAGATGCGTGAGTTCCTTGACGAAAACGGCGGTACGGATATTGATATCATTGCAAAGATTGAAAACAGGGCAGGTGTGGATAATATTGAAGATATCTGCGAAATTGCAGACGGCATTATGATTGCAAGAGGCGATCTTGGCGTGGAAATTCCTGCAATTGAGGTTCCTTCTGTCCAGAAATATCTCATTAAGAAATGCAGGCTTCTTGGCAAACGTGTAATTACTGCTACGGAAATGCTTGAGTCTATGATTTATAATCCAAGGCCTACTAGAGCAGAGCTTTCAGACGTTGCTAATGCCGTTTATGACGGAACTTCGGCTGTAATGCTTTCTGGAGAAACAGCTTCAGGAAAATACCCTGTGGCAGCAGTGAAAAATATGGTGGATACATTGTCTTTTACCGAGAAAAACATGGATTATGAGAAACAGTTTAAGACAACGGAATTTACCATAAAGAGTAATATTGATGCAGTTTCCCACGCAACCTGTGCAATGGCGATAGACGTTAATGCCAGGTGCATAATTGTTAATTCACTTACAGGAAAGACTGCCAGAATGGTAAGCCGGTTCCGCTGCCCTGTGGATATTATAGGAATGACTACATCGCGGAAGGGCTTCAGAAAGCTTAATATGAGCTGGGGCGTAACTCCTGTACTTTGTGAAAAATATGACAATATGGAAGAAATGTTTAATAATGACCTTGTAAAAGCAGAAGAAGTATTTCATCTTGGAAAAGGTGATAATGTGGTGCTGACAGGCGGTCTTGTTGACGGAAATTCCGGAAATACCAATCTGATAAAAGTTGAGAGAATTTAGTATTCAGGTATATAATATTTAAAGGAATGATTGCTATGGCTGTCATTCCTTTTTTTTATAATGTGGTTCTTGTATTAATTACTGTTTCGCTATAAAATATAAGTCAGTTATAATATTTTACGGAAAGATGTGTATGGGATGAAAGAGAAAAGAGTAGAAGAAACAATTGTAGAGCAGATGAGAGAAGTAAGACCTGAGGACCTTAACGGTGCAGACCGTCTTTTTGGAGGCAGGCTTATGCAATGGATTGACGAAGTTGCAGGAATTACAGGACTTAGATATGCAGAAAATACAGTAGTGACTGCATCAGTGGACAATCTCAGATTTATAAGAGGAGTTTACCAGCATGAAATAGTTGTTCTTATGGGCAGGGTTACTTATGTGGGAAGAACTTCAATGGAAGTAAGAGTCGACACATATGTGGAGAGCCTTGACGGTATGAGACATCCTGTAAACAGGGCATATCTTACGCTTGTATCTGTTGATAAGAATGGCAAATCAAAAGAAGTCCCAAGGCTTATTGTGGAATCTATCGGTGAACAGGCAGAGTGGGAAGCAGGAAAAAAGAGAAGCGAGCTTAGAAAGATGAGAATGAAAGAAGGCTTTTAAAAATTTTTTTTACAAAGACATACAATTTTTTAAGATATAATCGTCTTTTATATATGTAACGAAAATATATCTTAAAAAGGAGAATAAGATGAATCAGAATGAAATTATCGAAGCCGTAAAAGGTGTAAAAAAAGGAAACTCGAAGAGTGTAACGTCATTGTACGAAGCATTTTATAAGGATGTGTATTATATCTGCTTCTCAATGGTTAAAGACGAAGAGACAGCAAAAGACCTTACATCGGATACTTTTGTGACAGCTTTCAGTAAGATTACACAGCTTAAAAAGGATGAGTTGTTTGCGAGCTGGATTAATTCCATTGCGAACCATACCTGCCTTGATTATCTCAAAAGAAAAAAGATAATTGAGTTTTCAAATATTGATGATGAAAATATCACGGAAATACCGGATAAGACAACTGCTTCACCGGAGGATGCGGCTGTGGACAGGGAAGTTGTTGAGATTTTACAGACAGCAATTTCAAGACTTCCCGAAGAACAGAGAATCTGTGTTTTTATGTTTTATTATGAAAACTACAGCGTTGCCGAAATTGCAAAAGAAATCGGCTGTAGCGAAAATACCGTCAGGGGCAGATTAAGATATGCCAATGCCAATTTAAGAAAACAGATTGAAAATCTCGGCAATGATGGAATTAAACTCAGGGCAATCGCAGCACTTCCTTTTATGTATATTGTTTTCAAAGCAACATACAATAACGTATACGCAAGTGCGGGAGAAGCGGGAGCACAGGCATTATTGTCAAAGCTTGCCAATGTGACGGGCGGTAAGGCAGTAAAAGCAGCTTCACATGCTGCGGGCAAAGCTGCCAAAGGCAAAATAATCGGCATCTGTGCAGGCGTAGCTGTCTGCGTGGCTGCGGGAACCATAGCAATTGCGGCTAATAATAAGAGCGGAAGAAAAACGGCTACAGCTAACCCTTCACAATATGAATCAACAAAGGATGAACATAAGGCTGACGGTAAAATAACAGGTGCGGTTCTTGTTGAAGCAGGCGAAGGCGGTACGCCTCATGTATATAATGATAAGTTTTTTGTCAACGCATTTGGCATAGACGAAATCTCGTATAAGGACGCTTACGGTAATCTTGTTTATGACAATGACAAGGTAGACGATATTATATGGGGAGTCAGGTATAATAATGACAATATAGATATTTTTACTTATGATAATTATGCATGGGTCAGAATATATGAAGAAGGCGGCACAAAGAAAATATTTGCGGTCAGTGGCGACGGTACTGTTGTCTTAGATGAAGAAGTGATTAATGACGGTGTATATTCTGAGTGGCATATAGGCGAAAACTATGTGCTTATGAAGAAAACAGATAAAGCCGATGTTGTTACCCTTAAGAGCGTAAATCTCAAGACCGGTAATGTCAATTACAGTACGGAGGTGCAGATTGGTGAAGACGAGGACAGAAGCAATATAAGCGGAAAATATTTAGTTGTGTGTTATACTGATGACTCCGGTGACAGAAAACAGAAAGTCGTTAATCTTGAAAACGGTAAAGAATTTGGAAGCTTTGACTCGGATGCATTGATATATGGCATGGAAGAAGGTTTGGCAGTATTCAACAGGGAACCCGGTGACGATGATTATTACTATGTTAGCGAATATCTTGCGTATGACGGTGACGGAAATCAGATAATGTCAAAGAAATTCACAAAAGAAGACGAATTTAAGTTCTTGGAAAAAGAAGGACACAGAAAATATACAGTAATGCTTCAGAGTGTAGACGGCAATTTAAAAACAAGTATTGTAAATATCAAACTTGAGCCGATTGCGGAATATGACGGAATCGTTTATATGGATGAATTTTACGGAGGCGAAAACAGGGACGTATACGCATTTTATAATTATGAATTCGGTGTACTTATAGAAGGCGATGAGATTAAAGCAGAATTTGATGATTCCGATTATAATGACGGTTACCCTTACTTCACATACTGGGGTAAAAACGGTGAAGAAGACTGCCTGAAATATGTGTATTACCATTCGGGAGCAATTCTTGATACTTATGCGGTAAATGCAGGAACCGATTATTATCTTACAGAAGAAGATGAATATAAAATTTATGACTTGAATGGTAAGCTTGTCGCTTCTCTTTATAAAGATGGTTATAACAATACGCCTGCATTAAATGAAAAAGGTGATAAAGTTGTATACAAAAAAGGTGGAAATCTGTTATGCTATGATGTAGAAAGCGGTACAGAGAAAGTGCTCTGTGAAGCCGGTGACAATGTAGACCTTAAACTTAAAATGTTCAGGGACAAATACGCACTTATTTTTGAAGAGGACGAAGTTGAGACATATCATGTATCCATCGTTAATATTGATGACGGAACAAAGATAAATTTATTTGATACAAAGTGTCCGGTATATGGCGATATGTCGGATGAAATGATTGCCGTTACAGACAGGTTCTTTTCAACTTATGAGGTATACAGAATAAAATAAAATATAAAAACAGGGGGCTTAACGTGAAAAGGAAAAAAACAATTGTATTAATTATTATTGCATCAGGAGTTGTTTTGTTAGCTGCTTCCTGGTTTGCGGGAAGAATAATATCAAAGAAATATTATTTTTCACATAATAATACTTATAATGATGAAGGAATGCTGCTTGATTCCGTTAAGAATCCCTATTATTCCAAAAGACAGTGGGGGTATTTTTACAAAATCCCCCGTACTGTCAGGTATCACTCAGATATAACAGGAACAGAAAGAAAGGCAATGGTATTCCTGCCTGCAGGATATGATAAAAATAAATCATATCCCGTACTTTATCTTTTGCATGGATATGGCGGAAGACACAGCACATGGCGGAATAAAAATGCCCATATTATTATCCAGAATCTTATATATTTTGAAGACGTACCGGAAATGATTGTTGTATGTCCTGACTGCGTTGTAAGTGCAGATGAAAATGCAAGAGATGAGAATTTCTACGAGACTATACAGTATTTTGACCTCGCAGAGAAAGAAATCGTAGACAATCTTATGCCTTATATTGAAGACCATTTTAACGTTCTTACCGGCAGGGAAAATACTGCAATTGCAGGCAATTCCATGGGTGGAAGAAATTCCCTTGCAATCGGATTCAAAAATCAGGATAAATTCGGATATATAGGTGCTTTTTCATCTGTTTCGCCACTTCCGGATGAAAGACATTCCGGCGGTATTCCGGCACTTCTTGATGAACTGAAACTGGATTCGTCACAGTTTGAATTTCTGATGCTGAGTGTAGGAAAATCCGATAATGTCTGCGGGAATGTAACTTATGCACTTCATGAATATATGACAGAACGTGGCATAAACCATGTGTTCTATGACGTGGATGGTGAACATGAAAATAGGGTGTGGCAGAATTCACTTTATAATTTCTGCAAAAATATTTTTAAACAGGAGGAGCAGTAACGATGAAATTACTGTTAAGACAAAAATTTTTCTCATGGTTTGATTCCTATGATATTTATTATGAAGATGGAAGTGTGGCATTTCAGGTAAAAGGAGAACTTTCCTGGGGACATCTTTTGAGAATTTATGACGGAATGGGTAATTCCCTGGCAACAGTCAGGGAAAAAATAATAACTTTCCTGCCACAGTTTGAGATATTCTGCGGTGATGATTATCTTGGAAATATTCATAAGGAACTTACATTTTTCAGACCTAAGTTTTATTTTGATTTTAACGGATGGTATGTAGAAGGTCATTTTATGGAATGGGATTATGAAATCTATGACGGATACAATAATCTTGTTGCCAACATTAACAAAGAAGTAATAAATTTTACCGATACATACTCAATTGATGTTGTTAATCCTGATGATGCATTGCTTGTACTTGCTTTTGTACTGGCAATGGATGCAGAAAAGTGTTCTAGGAATGATTAATACTATGAATTAAATAATATTGATATGCGCATACTAATAAAAAAACAGGAGATGCGTATATGAATGTAAATGATGATACAATAAAACTTCTGCGTGAATGTGATGCAGGCGTTGAGATGGGAATTAAATCCCTTGATAATGTTATTGACGATGTTGAAAATGATGAACTCAGAAAAATTCTTGAAAAAAGCAGGGAAACCCATTGCAGATTAAAGGGAGACATTGCCGAAAAACTAAGCGGCTACGGAGATGACGGCAAAGAACCGGCTGCAATGGCATCTTTCTTTGCCAAGGTAAAGTCAGAAGTGAAGCTTATGTCTGAGAATCCGGATGTATCTGCCGCGGAGCTTATTATTGACGGCTGCAATATGGGAATAAGGTCCATATATAAGTATTTTAATAAATATCCTGCTGCCGATGTTGAGATAAAAAGACTTGTTGATGATATTGTTAAGGAAGAGGAAGACCTTTCTGTTAAATTAAGAAAATTTTTGTAATGTACTTTAAGAAAGAGCATTTGTCCGTTGTGGCAAATGCTTTTTTTTAGATAAATTAATACAAGCGGTCAAAGTCGGTCAAAAACACGCAAGAAAATGAACGAAAATGATTGACTTTGAAACGGTATGGAGTTATAATGAGGCTACAAAGTAAAGAAGGAGGCGAAATGTAATGATTTACACAGTAACTTTTAATCCGTCTTTGGACTATATAGTTTCTGTCAGGGATTTTAAGCTTGGAATAACCAACAGGACAAGTGATGAACGGATTCTCCCCGGAGGAAAGGGAATTAATGTTTCAACAGTTCTTAAGAATCTTGGAATTGATAACACAGCACTTGGTTTTGTATCAGGTTTTACAGGAGATGAAATCGTAAGAAGACTTGAGAATATGGGCGTTAAGAACGGTTTTATCAGGCTTGAAAATGGATTTTCAAGAATTAATCTCAAACTTAAATCAACTGATGGAACAGAAATTAACGGACAGGGACCGGTTATAAGTAAAGAGAATGTTGAACTTCTTATGGAAAGATTATCACAGCTTAAGGACGGGGATGTTCTTTTCCTGTCAGGCAGCATTCCGGCGGGAATGGATGATGATGCCTACAAGAATATAATGGAACTGCTTAAGGGCAGGGACATTAAGATTGTTGTGGATGCGACGAAGGAACTGCTTGTGAAATCGCTTCCATACGGACCGTTTCTGATTAAGCCTAACAATTATGAACTAGGTGAGATATTCGGAGTAAGGCTTACAACAAGAAGTTCGGTTATCCCGTACGCTAAGAAACTGCAGAATATGGGCGCGAGAAATGTTCTGGTTTCAATGGCAGGAGAAGGTGCGGTATTGGTATCGGATGATGGCCAGGTAATTGACGCACCGGCACCTGAGGGAAAGCTCATTAACGGAGTAGGTGCAGGAGATTCAATGGTAGCCGGATTTATGGCAGGATATCTTGCAAGACACGATTACAACCATGCGTTCTGTATGGGAGTAGCATCAGGAAGTGCCAGTGCTTTTTCGGAAAATCTGGCAACAAAGGAAGAAATAGAAAAAGTGTATAAAACTATAGTATTGGAGGAAAAAGTATGAGAATTACTGATTTACTTGATAAGAGAAGCATATCTCTTACAGCAGCTCCTAAGAGCAAGGAAGAAGCACTCAACGAAGCTATTGCCCTTATGGCTGAAAGCGGAAAAATCAACGATACTGAAGGGTATCGCAGGCAGGTATTTGCAAGAGAAGAAGAGAGTACAACAGGTGTAGGAGAAGGAATTGCAATACCACATGGAAAATGTGCAGCGGTCAACAGACCGGGACTTGCAGCAATGGTTATAAAAGACGGAGTGGATTTTGAATCACTTGACGGAGAACCTGTAACACTGCTTTTCCTAATAGCAGCACCGGACACAAAGGATAATGTCCATCTTGACGTACTCAGCAAATTGTCAATGATGCTTATGGATGAAGAGTTTACAAAGAGTTTAAGAAATGCATCAACAGCAGAAGAGTTTCTTGAAATAATAGATAAGGCTGATGAAGAAAAGAAAAGTGTGGACGAAAGACTTTCGGATATTAATAAAGCAGACGATAGCCAGGTAAAAATACTTGCAGTTACATCCTGTCCTACAGGAATCGCCCATACTTATATGGCGGCTGAGGGACTTGAAAAAGCAGCAAAGGCAAAGAATTGTTATATCAAGGTAGAGACAAGAGGTTCCGGCGGTGCCAAAAATGTACTTACAGATAAAGATATTGAAGAAGCTGATTTTATCATTATTGCGGCAGATGCCAAAGTCCCAATGGAAAGATTTGACGGAAAGAAGCTTATTGAGCGACAGGTTTCGGACGGAATCAATAAAGCGGATGAACTTATTGACCTTGCAATTAAAGGCGAGGCACCTGTATATAAGAGCGGAGTCAGATCTGACGGTGAAGTTGAGAAAACAACTACAAAAAAAGGAATTGGACATAAGATTTATACACAGCTTATGAACGGTGTTTCACATATGCTTCCTTTTGTAGTAGGCGGCGGTATTCTTATTGCAATATCATTTCTTATTGATGGATTTGCGGTAGATATCAATTCATTGTCTGCTGCTGAAAGAAGCAGCTTCGGAAGCATAACAGATGCAGCGAGACTTTTTAACGAAATAGGTAACGTAGCTTTTAAATTTATGCTCCCCGTACTGGCGGGCTTTATAGCAATGGCAATAGGCGACAGACCGGCACTTGCAGTCGGATTCGTAGGCGGCATGATGGCAGCCAACGGAACATCCGGATTCCTTGGAGCACTTGTAGCAGGTTTTGCGGCAGGATATATTGTTTTGTTACTTGTTAAGTTATGCAGTAAACTTCCGGATGCACTGGAAAAGATAGCACCTGTACTTATATATCCGGTTGTCGGTATTCTGGTAATGGGTCTCCTGATGAAATTTGCGGTTGAACCTGTAATGGGTTATATTAACACGGCAATGAACAACGGACTTAAGAGTATGGGAAGCGGAAGCAGAATTGTTCTCGGTCTTGTCCTCGGCGGAATGATGGCAATTGATATGGGCGGACCTTTCAATAAAGCAGCATATGTATTCGGAACAGCTTCCATTGCATCAGGCAATTATGATATGATGGCATCAGTAATGATTGGCGGAATGGTTCCACCTTGCGCAATTGCTCTTGCAACTATAATTTTCAAAAACAAGTTCTCAAAGCAGGAGAGACAGTCAGGTCCTACTAACCTGATTATGGGTCTTGCATTTATTACAGAAGGAGCAATTCCGTATGCGGCAGCAGATCCATTCAGGGTTATTCCGGCATGTGTAGTTGGTTCAGGCGTTGCGGGTGCATTATCAATGGCATTTAAATGTACACTCATGGCTCCTCACGGCGGAATTTTCGTAGTACCTGTTATGGGCAATAAATTTATGTATCTCCTGGCACTTGTAATAGGAACTGCGGTATCAACAGTTCTTTTAGGAATTTTAAAGAAAAAACAGACGAATTAGAAAGGAGAAAAACGGTATGAGAGAATTTAAGTATGTTATAACTGATCCGGAGGGAATACATGCACGTCCGGCAGGACTCCTTGTAAAAGCAACAAAAGATTTTGCATGTGACATTAAAATAGCTAAAGACGGTAAAGCAATGAACTGTAAGGCTATATTCGGAATTATGGGACTCGGTGTTAAAAAAGGCAATGAAGTAACACTTACTTTTGACGGAGAAGACGAAGACAAGGCCTACGAGACAGTAAGCAGGTTTATGCAGGAAAATCTTTAAAAGGGAGAGAAACTTATGAAGGTGTATGAAGGTAAAAGCGTATTCAATGGCATTGCCATTGGTAAGATAAAACTGTATTTAAAGGGCGAACAGCAGGTAAAAAGACATAAGGTTACAGATGTTAAAGCTGAGTTGCTAAGATATGAAGAAGCACGTAATAAAAGTATGACGGAACTTAAGGGCCTTTATGAAAAGGCTCTTAAGGAAGTAGGAGAAGCAAATGCCGCCATATTTGAGGTCCATCAGATGATGCTTGAGGATGAGGATTATAACGAATCAGTCCGTAATATAATTGAGTCCCAGGGCGTTAATGCCGAATATGCGGTTGCGGCTACAGGAGACAATTTTTCCAAAATGTTTTCATCCATGGAGGATGAATATATGAAAGAAAGAGCAGCAGATGTAAAAGATATTTCTGAAAGAGTGATATCTGTTCTGAATGGAAAAAGCAGCGGTAATGATACAGGTGATGAAGCATCAATTATTGTTGCGGATGACCTTGCACCTTCGGAGACGGTACAGCTTGATAAGGATAAAGTTTTATCCTTTGTAACGGTTCATGGTTCATTAAATTCACATACTGCAATTCTTGCAAGAACTATGGCAATACCTGCACTTGTCAACACACCTTTACCCCTTGACGAAGAAATTGATGGTGTAATGGCGGTAGTTGACGGAACTAAAGGTGTTATATATATTGACCCTGACAGTGAGACACTGGAACTAATGAAAAAGCGTAAAGCAGAGGAAGATGAAAAAAGAGTGCTTTTACAGACTCTTAAAGGCAAAGATAATATTACTGCCGATGGACAAAAGCTTATGCTTTATGCTAATATAGGCAATATAAAAGATCTTGCCAAAGTTATTCAGAATGATGCAGGCGGAATTGGGCTTTTCAGAAGTGAGTTCATATACCTTGAGAGCAAGGATTTCCCTACGGAAGAAGAACAGTTCATGATTTACAGACAGGTTGCTGAGACAATGGCAGGCAAAAAGGTCATTATAAGAACTCTTGACATAGGCGCAGATAAACAGTGTGATTATTTTAATATGGCACATGAAGATAATCCTGCAATGGGATGCCGCGCCATAAGAATCTGTCTCACAAGGCCTGAGATTTTCAAGACACAGCTTCGTGCACTTTACAGGGCGAGTGCGTATGGCAATATAGCCATTATGTATCCGATGATAACAAGTGTATGGGAAGTGAAAAGAATCAAAGAAATTGCAGATGAAGTAAGGAAAGAGCTTGATGAACAGGGAATATTATACGGTAATCCCGAACAGGGCATTATGATAGAGACACCTGCTGCGGTAATGATAAGCGATGAACTTGCAAAAGAAGTTGACTTTTTCAGTATAGGAACTAATGACCTTACACAATATACTCTTGCAATAGACAGGCAGAATACGGAACTTGATATGTTCTATGATTCACATCATCCGGCAGTGCTTAAGATGATATCAATGGTTATTGACAATGCACATAAAGCGGGAATATGGGCAGGAATATGCGGAGAACTTGGTGCAGACCAGTCACTTACAAAAGAATTCCTTGCCATGGGTGTTGATGAATTATCGGTGTCACCGGGAAGCGTATTACCTATTCGCAAGATTGTTATTGAGACAAATGTTAAGGATTATAAGGCGAAAAAAAATGCTGACAAAACAAAGACATGAAGAAATGATTAATATTATAAGAGAAAGAGGTAGCATTACCACGAATGAGATGGCTAAGATACTTGGCATCTCAGAATCAACGGCAAGGCGCGACATTAATTTCCTTGCTGACACCGGCAAAGTTATAAAAGTATACGGTGGAGCTATGTTTGATCCGCAGGATGTGGATACCAAAGAAGATAGTTTTGAACAAAGAATGGATATTAATGCTACTGAAAAAGGCAAGGCAGCAGAAAAGGCACTTGAATTAATTACTCCGGATGATTTTATATATATAGATGCAGGAACTACAACAAAGTATATTGCGGACAATTTTAATATGAGTGGCGTAAGAATTGTAACGAATGGCATTGAACATGCCAGAATACTTGCGTCAAAAGGCAATGAAGTAGTCCTTGTGGGAGGCAACGTCAAGATATCTACAGATGCAATTGTTGGAACATTAGCTGTAAATACACTTGATAAATATCATTTTACAAAGGGCTTTTTCGGAACTAATGGCATATCTTCGAAAGCCGGCTATACAACGCCCGATATTAATGAGGCACTTGTTAAGAAAGCAGCGATGCAGAAATGCAGTAAGTCCTTTATTGTATGTGATTCTTCAAAATTTAATACAATAAGTGCCGTAACTTTTGCATCTTTCAGAGAGGCAACCGTTGTAACCAATCTGTGTCCTGCAGAATTCTCAAAATATAAAAATATAATAGTATACTGACATTAAAAATCTCAAGGTGTATAATGACCTTGAGATTTTTTTTGGCGAGGTGACAAAATGCAGGTTACGGAAAAAATAAATGCTTTGAGAAAAATCATGGGCGATAGTAATATTGATGCCTATATAATAGTTACTGACGATTACCACGGCTCTGAATATGTAGGAGATTATTTCAAAGAACGTGAGTATATGTCAGGGTTTACAGGTTCGGCGGGAACACTTCTTGTCATGAATGATTTTGCCGGACTATGGACTGATGGAAGATATTTTTTGCAGGCAGAGGAAGAACTGGCGGGTACAGGCATAGAACTTATGAAGAGCGGAGAAGCGGACTGCCCCTCAATAGAAGTTTTTTTGTATGACAAATTAAAAGAAAACAGTGTTGTGGGATTTGACGGAAGAACCGTGAATTGTAATTTTTTTAGCAGACTAAAAAACAGACTGGACAGTAAGAAAATTACCTACGCCATGGATAAAGACCTTGTAGATGAGATATGGAAAGACAGACCTGAAATGTCTTCGCGTAAAGTATGGGAACTGGATTATGAATACACCGGAATGTCAAGAAAGGATAAGATTGGACGCCTTTTTGAAATAATGGACAAAAACGGGTCTGATGCCATGGTGCTTACTGCTCTTGATGAGATAGCATGGCTATTGAATTTAAGAGGTGATGATATTGAATATTGTCCCGTATTTTTAAGTTTTATGTATATCAGCCAAAAAATAAGCGTCCTTTATGTAAACCGCAGTATTTTAAGCGATGATATTATTAGCGGGCTTGCCGATGATGGCATTATAATTAAGGATTACGAGTCAGTATATGACAATCTGGCAGGAATAAGCTCGGAGAAAATCATGATTGACCCTTCAAGTGCCAATTGTTTTATAAAAGAAAATATTGCAATAAACAGCTTTGCATACGAGGCGGAAAGCCCTGTTGAGCTTATGAAAGCGATAAAAAATCCTGTAGAGACCGAGAATATAGAAACTGCCCACATAAAAGACGGTGTGGCAGTTACTAAATTTGTCCGGTGGCTGACAGAAAACGTTAAAAAAGGCACTGTAACGGAAATGTCGGCAGCTGAGAAACTTGACGAATTCAGAAAAATGGGAGAGGGTTACATCGGACAAAGCTTTGCCCCTATCGTCGCATATAAAGAGCATGGAGCAATTGTCCATTATGAAGCTTCAAAAAAGACGGATGTTACCATGAAACCGGTAGGCCTTTGTCTTATTGATACAGGCGGACACTATCTTCAGGGAACAACGGATATAACCAGAACAGTTCCGCTTGGAAAACTGACAGAAGAAGAAAAGAAAGCATACACTCTTGTACTTATTGGTCATTTACGCCTTGCCGCAACGGTTTTTAAATATGGAGTTACAGGCGGAGGACTTGATATTATTGCAAGGGAACCTTTGTGGGAATACGGAATGGATTTCAGACACGGAACAGGGCATGGCGTCGGATATCTTCTTAACGTGCATGAAGGACCACAGAGAATAAGCTGGAAAAATAATGATGTGGTGCTTGATGAGGGCATGGTTATATCCGATGAACCGGGGTATTACGAAACCGGAAAATTCGGAATACGACACGAAAATCTATTGCTTGTAAAGGCCGATTTACCGGAAACGGAATATGGAAAAATGTGTTATTTTAAAAATCTTACATACGTTCCTTTTGACAAAGAGGCACTTCTGCCTGAACTTATGACAAGCAGGGATATTAAGCTCTTTAACAGGTATCAGAAGAACGTATATGAAAGAATATCACCTTATCTTTGCGATGATGATAAAAAATGGCTGGAATCCTACACAAAACCTATAGAAAACTTTACTTTTTGACGGATAAGTGTTATAAGTTAATTAGGTATATGTATTTACAGAAAGGAATGATTTTATGAAAGGTATTAATCTCCCGGTAAGAAATTCAGTATCATATTTATTTAATAATCTTAAGACGAATAGTCCTACACAGTCTATTTTTGACAGCCTTACAGAGTATAACAGTATACGTTCGGGAAGTTTTTATAAGCTTGCAAAGAGATATTATTCCAAGAGTACCGACAGTGATACGAAGAGTAAGTTAAATGATGTTTCGCAGAGTATTTCCACATCTACAGCTGATAAGGAGAAACTTTCCAAGCTTAAGGAGAATGTTGAATCATTGTCTGCGTCAGTTGATATACTTACAGAAAGCGGTATCAAGTCTGTTTTTTCAAAAGACAAGGACGGAAATTACGATACAGAGAAGATTTACAATGCAGTAAGCGGTTTTATTAAGAATTATAACAGTGTTATTAAGGAAGCCAAGGATACGGACTCGTCATCCGTTAATACTGCGGCTACCAATATGATGAACAATACGGTTATTAATTCCAAAATGTTAGCGTCAATCGGAATTACGGCAGACGATAACAATATGCTTACGGTTAACAAGGATACATTTATGAAATCCGATATGACTAAAGTAAAATCTTTATTAAATGACAGAGGAAGCTATGGTTATTCATTAAGCGTTAATTCGTCAATGATTGAATTTTCCATAAAGAGTGAAATGAACAAAGCTAATACATATACAAATGTTGGTAATTTTTCTAATAATTACAATTCAGGTTTATTATTTAATTATATGATTTAAGGAGCATTACAATGAAAATAGGCATACTTGGATACGGCAATCTCGGAAGAGGAATAGAATGTGCCGTAAAGCAGAATGATGATATGGAACTTGCAGCTGTATTTACAAGGCGTAATCCGGATACAGTTAAAGTATTGACAGAAGGCGTTAAGGTATATCCGGTTTCAGATATTTTGGAACATAAAGATGAAATTGATGTTCTTATCCTTTGCGGAGGCAGCGCTACGGACTTACCTGTACAGACTCCGGAATATGCAAAATATTTTAACGTAATAGATAGTTTTGATACACATGCAAGAATACCTGAACATTTTGACAATGTTAATAAGGCAGCTACGGAAAGCGGACACACGGCACTTATTTCGTGTGGATGGGATCCGGGAATGTTTTCACTTAACAGATTATACGCCAATGCGATTCTTCCACAGGGTAAGGATTATACTTTCTGGGGTAAGGGCGTAAGCCAGGGACATTCTGATGCAATAAGAAGAGTTGAAGGCGTTAAGGACGGAAAGCAGTATACAATTCCTGTTGAAGCAGCACTTGAGGCAGTCCGTAACGGCGAGAATCCTGAACTTACAACAAGACAGAAACATATAAGAGAGTGTTTTGTCGTTGCAGAAGAAGGGGCTGACCTTAATAAGATTGAAGAGACAATCAAGAATATGCCTAACTATTTTGCAGATTATGATACGACAGTGCATTTTATTTCGGAAGAAGAACTTAAGGCCAACCACAGTGGTATTCCACACGGAGGTTTTGTATTCAGAAGCGGCATAACAGGATGGAACGGTGAACATAAGCACATTATAGAATACAGTCTTAAACTTGATTCCAATCCGGAATTTACATCATCTGTCATAGTTGCATACGCCAGAGCAATTAACAGACTCCATAAGGAAGGTGTCAACGGCTGTAAGACAGTTTTTGATATAGCACCTGCTTATTTAAGTAAGGCTTCAGGTGAAGAACTCAGGGCACACCTTTTATAATAAGAATAAGGAAATGGTATAATGCAGATAGGAAATTATAATATAACAGATAAAGAAATTGACCAGTATATAGCAACACTTGCACCTGAACAGCAGATGTATAAAGACGTTCCGGCATTCAGGGATCAGGTAAAATCACGACTTGAAGAGATTTCTCTTTTTGCGATGGAGGGTGAAGAAAAGCACCTTGATGATACAGAAGAGTATAAGAATACACTTAGTGTTGTAAGAAGAGACGTGCTGGGACAGTTGGCAATGGCTGAGATAATCAATGATGTGGATGTCACTGATGAAGAAGTTAAAGATTATTATGAGAACCATAAGGAACAGTTTGGAAGAGCAGCTTCTGTAAGTGCAAGTCATATTCTTGTTGATTCTGAGGACAGATGTAACGAAATTAAATCCGAAATTGAAAATGGCAGCAAGAGCTTTGAAGATGCGGCAAAAGAATATTCTACATGTCCTTCCGGAAAGAGCGGAGGAAGTCTCGGTACTTTTGGTAAAGGACAGATGGTAAAGGAATTTGAGGATGCTTCATTTAACGGAGAACTCAATAAGATTCTAGGACCTGTAAAGACTAAATTCGGATATCATCTTATAAGAGTGGATGAGAGGGAAGATGCAAGTGTTATGCCTTTTGAACAGGTGGCTGACAAGGTCAAAGCTGCTGCAAAAAGAGCAAAACAGCAGAAAGTATATGACGAGAATGTTGCCAGACTGAGAGCAAAATTTGTCAGATAGAGGAGGAATTGAATGGACTATTATTCTGAAAATAATAATGATAACCGGCAATATTATAATCCGGGATATATTAAAAGGTCAGGTGGAAAAATAGCCGGTTCAGTTATACTCAGTTTTTTCATTGCTATTTTTTTATTTATTCTTCTTGGAATGTCAGCATTTAAACATTTAATGAAAGCTGATAATATTAGGAAAATGGCATCAAGACTTGACTTTAGTAAATTATCATCCGATATCCTTTTTGAAAGTACAGATGATGATGAGTCAATGTCTGATTATCTTTATGAAAAAATTGGTGAGATGAAGGATATTAAAGAAATTCCGAGGGATACTTTTGACGAATTTGTGGAAAAAGACCTTTCACCATATTTTAAAGGATTGCTTGAGGATACAGCAGACGCAATTGTTAACGGAAAAGGCGATATATCCTTTACACCACAGGATATAGCCGGTTTACTTGAAGATACAAATGTTGAAGGCATGGAAGACATTAAGCTTTCCGATGATGATATGTCAGTGATAGAAAGTGCATTTGAGAATGGTAATGTTAAAAGCACAATAGAGCAGATTAACAACGGAACCCTTCTTGAGGAATTTGATATAGCAGGTAAAGTTTTTTCATCACTTGCATTTATGATTACAGCCGTAATACTGGCATTAATGATTATAGGAGTTGTTATTGTAAACAGACATTATGTCAAGGCACTTTTATTACATATCGGAATACCTTTCCTTATTGTAGGCCTGTTAAGTGCAATGACGACATTTTCAATCGCAACCGTTTCAATGTCAGCAATTAAGGGTGTTGACCATAATCTGGCTGCATTGGTCAGCATATTTAAGGATTCTGTAGTTACCACATTTACATTATTTACTGCCATAGTTGCAGGCCTTGGGCTTGTATTTACGGCAGCGGGATGTTTTGTACCACGCACAAAAGCAGATTCACAGATTTATAATTAATATATTTTAAGACAGTTCGTTTGTACCATCCTGTCTATAAATAAAACCAGGGCTCCCAAAGGGACAGCTCTGCTGTCCCTTTTATTTATAGTTTTAATATTAAGAAAGAAGGCAAATATGTATTCGTTAATATCTGAACACAGTTTTGATGCAGCTCATTTCCTTAAAGGATATGAGGGCAAATGCAGCAATATACACGGACATCGTTGGAGAGTAGTTGTCGAAATTCAAGGTGATGCATTGAAAAAAGACAGCCACACAAGAGGGATGTTAATTGATTTTGATGAGTTAAAAGAGACAATAAAAAAAGAAGTGGATTATTTTGACCATTGTCTGATAATAGAAAAAAATTCATTAAAAGAAAATACCTATAATGCACTTAAAGATGAAGGCTTCAGGATTGTTGAACTTGATTTCCGCTCAACAGCAGAAAATTTTTCAAAATATTTTTATGACAGAATAAGTGAAAAAGGTTATCAGGTAAAATGTGTGTCCGTATATGAGACACCAAACAACTGTGCCGTATACGGAGAATGATATGGCAGAATATAAAGTTGTTGAAACATTTGTAAGTATTAATGGTGAAGGAAGAAAAGCAGGTGAACTTGCATTTTTCTTAAGACTTAAAGGCTGTAACCTTGACTGCTCTTATTGTGATACCAAATGGGCAAATAAAGGAGATGCATCCTTTGAAATCATGGATGAAAATGAAATATACGGCCTTATTAAAAAATCAGGAATCCGTAATGTAACTATTACAGGAGGAGAACCATTGTTCCGTAAGGATATGGCAATATTGTTGGAACTGCTTGATAACGATAGGGAATTATCCGTCGAAATTGAGACAAATGGAAGCGTGGACCTGAAACCTTACCTGCCGGTGTGCAAAAATATAAGTTTTACCATGGATTATAAACTTCCAACAAGCAGGATGGAGGAGCAGATGTGCCTTGGAAATTTTGAAATATTAAGAAACATTGACACCGTCAAATTTGTATCGGGAAGCATTAAGGATTTGGAAAAAGCAGAAGAAATCATACAAAAATATGACCTTTGCAAAAGAACAAAAGTATATATAAGTCCTGTTTTCGGGAATATAGATCCTGCTGACATAGTAGAATTTATGAAAGAAAGAAAAATGAATAAAGTTAGGTTACAGCTGCAGCTTCATAAGTTTATCTGGGATCCGGATAAAAAAGGCGTGTAACAGGAAAAGAGGCAGAAATGGCTATTGATAGAGAAGCAATTAAAAAGCATATAAGAGGAATACTTATTGCATTAGGTGATGATCCGGACAGGGAGGGCCTTAAGGACACACCCGAAAGAGTGGCAAAGATGTATGAAGAGGTCTTTGAGGGGATGAATTATTCCAACAAAGAAATCGCAGAAATGTTTAATAAGACTTTTGAACAGGGACTTGATACCATAACCGACAGTAAAGATATGGTATTGGTAAAAGATATTGATATTTTCAGTTATTGTGAACATCATCTTGCCCTCATGTATGATGTGAAAGTTTCCGTAGCATATATTCCCAACGGTAAAGTAATCGGTTTAAGCAAAATCGCAAGAATTGCCGATATGGTGGGTAAACGTCTGCAGCTGCAGGAAAAGATTGGCAGCGACATAGCAGAAATTATGGAAACGGTAACGGAGTCGGAAGACATTGCCGTGTATATTGAAGGCTGTCACAGCTGCATGACAGCAAGAGGTATAAAAAAGAATAACAGTAAGACCGTTACCACAACATTCAGAGGCGAATTTTCAAAGGATAAACTACTTCAGATGAAATTCCTTATGGGAATTAATAACAGACCTGCAGATTAAGAAAGGAGAAATTATGAGAGCATTAGTATTATCAAGCGGTGGAGTTGACTCTACCACATGCCTTGGCATGGCTGTTGATAAATACGGCAAAGAAAATGTAGTATCTTTATCTGTATTTTACGGACAGAAACATACAAAAGAACTTGAAGCTGCAACAAAAGTGGCCAAATATTACGGAGTTGAACATATGGCAATAGATTTATCACTTATTTTTAAGGACAGCGATTGTTCACTTTTGTCACATTCGACAGAAGAAATCCCACATGAAAGTTATGCTAAACAGCTTGAAAAGACTGACGGAAAGCCTGTGTCAACTTACGTACCTTTCAGAAACGGACTTTTTCTTGCAACAGCGGCAAGTATTGCTTTATCAAAAAAATGTGATGTTATATATTACGGGGCACATGCGGATGACGCAGCGGGCAATGCTTATCCCGATTGCAGTGAGGTATTTTATAATGCCATGAATACCGCTGTTTACGAAGGAAGCGGCAGGCAGCTTAAGATAGAGGCACCCCTTGTTACATGGAATAAAGCAATGGTTGTTAAAAAAGGATTGGAACTTAAAGTCCCTTATGAGCTTACATGGAGCTGTTACGAAGGCGGGGATAAGCCTTGCATGAAGTGCGGCACATGTATAGACAGAATGAAAGCATTTGAAGCAAATAATGTAAAAGACCCGGTTTTAGGAGAATGAATATGAGTGGCAGAAGCAAAGAAGAAACAGAAGGCATAACCCTTTTAGGAAACCAGAAGGTTAAATATGCCGATAATTATGCACCTGAGGTGCTTGAAACCTTTATTAACAAACATCAGGACAATGACTATTTTGTCAAATTTAACTGCCCTGAATTTACAAGTCTTTGTCCTATAACGGGACAGCCTGATTTTGCAACCATAACAATATCTTATGTACCTGATGTAAGAATGGTGGAAAGCAAATCATTAAAGCTTTATCTTTTCAGCTTCAGAAATCACGGCGATTTTCATGAAGACTGTGTTAATATAATCATGAAAGACCTGATTAAACTTATGGATCCGAAATACATAGAAGTATGGGGCAAATTTACTCCAAGAGGAGGCATAAGCATTGACCCTTACTGCAACTATGGAAAGCCCGGAACAAAGTGGGAGAGGATTGCCGGAGACAGAATGGCAAACCATGATATGTATCCCGAAAAAATTGATAACAGATAGAGTTAATTAAATCTTAACCTGAACCGATATAAAAAGTATAACAGGCAAAAGGATTTGCACACATAATACAAGGAGGTCATATATGGACGTTAATGTTTCAGGTAGTGTATCATCTACAAGTACGTATTCAGACTATTCTTCTTCAAAGACAGCAGAGAAGAAATCATCTGAGTCTAAGGAAGATAAGGCTGCGGTATATGAGAAATCGGAAGCTAAGTCAAGTGCTACATACTCAATAAGCAAGATGAGTGAGAGCGACAGAGCAGCTCTTGTGCAGAAACTTAAGCAGGACCAGGAAGACAGACAGAATCAGCTTACAAATCTTGTACAGAAGATGTTTAATAATCAGGGTGCTACTTATGACAGTATCTGGAAGATGCTTTCAAGTGGGAAGTTCACAGTTGATGCACAGACTAAGGCACAGGCACAGGCTGATATTTCCGAGGACGGTTATTACGGAGTCAAGCAGACATCGGAGAGAATGTTTGATTTTGCCATGGCTCTCGCAGGTGATGACGTTGATAAGATGAAGGAAATGCAGGCGGCTGTTAAGAAGGGTTATGAACAGGCAGAAAAGACATGGGGCGGTAAGCTTCCGTCAATCTGCAGTGAAACACTGGATGCGGTTAATAAGCTTTTTGATGACTACTACAAGTCAAAATCTACAACAACAGAATAATATGCATGTGGCCACTTCAACGTGGCCCTTGTTATATACGGAGGATAGAGATGTCACGTTTAATAGGATGGAATGCGTTCGGAGTAATACTTAGTATAATAATTGGATTTATACCTTCGATAATTGCATTTGTAAAACAGAATATATACAAAGGACAGGTTGTTTTATATCAGGGAATAGTTTTTGTTATTAATCTTGCAATATGTATTCTGCTGAATATTTTGCCTAGAATTATTGTTTTTAACATTATAAGAAATATATGGGATGTTGTATTTGCTGTAATCTGGATATATTTTCTTGTCCATGCAGTCAATGATAAGGAAATGCCAAGACCATAATGCTCTTTTGCTTGACTTTTTTTTAACATACTATAAAATTAATACTATAAATATTTTAGAGGTAACAGGCAATGAGTAAGATTATTTTAACAGGTGACAGACCAACCGGAAGACTTCATATCGGTCATTACGTTGGTTCACTTAAGAGAAGAGTTGAATTACAGAACTCCGGAGAATATGATAAAATTTATATAATGATTGCAGATGCCCAGGCATTGACAGATAATTATGATAATCCGGACAAAATCAGGGAGAACATTGTGGAAGTAGCACTTGATTATTTATCATGTGGTATTGACCCTGAAAAATCAGTTATATTTATACAGTCAATGGTTCCGGAACTTACGGAATTAACTTTTTATTATATGAATCTGGTTACGGAAGCAAGACTTCACCGTAATCCTACAATCAAGAGTGAGATAGAGATGAGAGGCTTTGGCGGGACAATTCCTGCCGGATTTTTATGCTATCCTATCAGTCAGGCTTCTGATATTACAGCATTTAAAGCAACAACGGTTCCTGTAGGAGAAGACCAGATGCCTATGCTTGAGCAGGCAAGGGAAATCGTTAATAAATTTAATACAATTTACGGTGAGACACTTGTCGAACCACAGATTCTTTTACCTGACAACAAGGCTTGTTTAAGACTTCCGGGTACGGACGGCAAGGCTAAGATGAGTAAATCCCTGGGCAACTGTATTTATCTTGCAGACACAGAAGAAGATGTACGCAAGAAGGTTATGTCCATGTATACCGATCCTAACCATCTTAAAGTTGAAGATCCGGGACAGGTTGAAGGCAATACAGTATTTACTTATCTTGATGCTTTCTGTAAGGATGAGCAATTTGCGGAATTTTTACCTGATTATGCAAACCTTGATGAGTTAAAGGCACATTACCGCAGAGGCGGACTTGGAGATGTCAAAGTAAAGAAGTTCCTTAATAATGTAATGCAGGAAGAACTGGCTCCGATAAGGGAGAGAAGAAAATACTGGGAAAAGAATATTCCTGAGGTGTACGATATCTTAAAGAGAGGCAGTGAGGAAGCACAGAAAGCAGCTGCAGAGACCCTTAAAGAAGTTAAAGCGTCTATGAGAATTAATTATTTTGAAGACGGCGCACTTATCAATGATACAATGAAAAAATATATGTAAAAAATAACACCGTGATTAGTCTTTGTGAGGCTTATCACGGTGCTTTTTTATCTTTTTAAAGGGATAGTGCAGTCAAGACCGCTAGTATATGAAAGGTTACCAAGTTCCTTAAGAACCGCAGGAGAATTGTCCGGTATTCTGTTGTAGGAATTCAGTAATGCACAGTCCATAAGCTCTATGGCATTCACATATTTAGGGATTTTACCATCCATAATATCAAAAACGGACCGGGTGGAGGTGATTGTGTCATCCCATGGGTTATACCACTCTTCGTGAGCTTCATTGCAGGAATCCTTAGAATGGGTTACATCGTTAATCAGAAGAGGGGATAAAAATGGATGATGGAACGTCATATCCTCGATTTTACTGATTACCTTGTGCTTATTGGCTTTTTTATCCATAATTATGCTGCTTTCAATCTTAAAGGATATAACGGCTGCTTTAATCATTCTTATGGAAATATCAACATCGTATGTAGCTAAAATTGCCTTGTGAAGAAGCCTTGCAATGGCGTCCTGTTCTTTTGGTGTGATATCTATTGCTTTTTTGTGATTCAGTTCAGTTAAGCTCATGCCTTTGTAATGCATGAGGACTTCCCGGTCAATATCAGTTTCAAGACCGAAATGCACACCTAGAACTTCTTTGTCAGGCTTTGTGGTTACCCTGCAGTATACATAAGGATGAATAGCCGAATCCAGCAGATAGTGGCCTATAAAGCCTTGGATATATGCGTTGCAGGTCTCATAGTCTTCAAGTTCTTTTATTGTTGAGCAGGCAATTATAAGCTGGTTAAAAAATTCGCCTGTATTTTCCTTATGCATTTTGTTGGCAATATTAGGAAAAAGACCTGATGAAGTGGGAAGAAAGTAAAAAAACAGGTCGGGTCCCTGAAGCCCAAGTGAATAAGCTTTATTGTGTTTTCTTATAATATCCTTGGCATTTCCTTTAGGTAAACCATGAAATGCGTTAATTCCAAAAATATGATGTGTTACAAATCCGGGCATAGCTCTGCCTCCTTAATATTTATCTTATAACAGTATAAACCTTTTGCTTATTTTGTAAACACTCATTTACTTGAATTATTTTATTTTATTTGATAGAATATGGATTTGAAAAAAATGAAATTGTAATGAGGAAAAAATAATGGCATACAAAATTCTGGCATTTGATATTGACGGTACATTAACCAACTCTCAGAAAATAATTACGGAAGAGACCAAGAGAGCTATTTTTGCTGCAATGGACAAAGGCTGCAAGGTTCTTATCGCATCAGGCCGTCCTGTCAAGGGATTAAGAGGATATGCAGAGGAACTTCACCTTAAGGAAAACGGCGGTTATATTCTTTCGTTAAATGGAGGATATATAATGTCCTGTGCCGATGAAAAGGTACTTTATGATGTAAAGGTACCAAAAAAATATTACAAGGAAATATATGAACTTTCTAAGAAACACGGCGTTAATCTTCTGACATATCAGGGTGAGACCGTTATCTCTGAAGATATAGATGACGAATATCTTGATATCGAAGCAAGACTTAACGGATTACCTAAAAAGAAAGTGGACAATCTGTATGAGTATCTGGATTTTGAAGTTAATAAGTTCCTGATGACAGGAGACGGAGATTATCTTGCCGAGGTTGAAAAAGATGTATATGATAAACTTCACAATAATCTTGACGTATACAGATCGGAACCTTTTTTCCTTGAAATCCTGCCAAAGGATGTTAATAAAGGAAAGGCTCTTGAAGCACTGCTAGCCATTCTCGGGGTAGACAGAGATGAACTTATGGCATTCGGAGATGGTTATAACGATAAAACAATGGTAGAATATGCAGGGCTTGGTGTTGCAATGGGCAATGCCAAAGATGTGGTAAAAGAAGCTGCAGATTACGTTGCTCCTACAAATGACGAGGATGGTATCGTAGAGGTAATCCATAAATTTATACTGGACTAAAATGCTTTAAAGTGTTAAACTGATGTAGTAAAAAAGTTAGAAACAGGTGGACATTATGAGCAGAAATGTAAGAACCAGTCAGGTAGATCATTTGTATGAAGCTATACTTTGCCTGAAAGATAAATCGGAATGTTATGCTTTTTTTGAGGATATATGTACCGTTAAGGAAATAGAGACAATTTCGCAACGATATGAAGTAGCTAAGATGCTTAGGGAAAACAGGACATATATTGATATTGCGGAAGCTACCGGAGCATCCACTGCAACTATAAGCAGGGTAAATCGTTCCCTTAATTATGGCTGTGACGGATATGATATGGTTTTTAAACGCCTTGACGAAGAAAAAAAAGACGAATAATCAGGTCATAATCAGGTCATTAATAAATTTTTAGTGACATTTTATTTTATATAGGTTATAATTTAACAGAAATAACTAATTAATGTGTGGAGGTACAGTTAGATGGGAATTATTTCAAGATTCAAAGATATTATGTCAGCTAACATTAATGCATTGCTTGACAAGATGGAAGATCCTGAGAAGATGGTAGACCAGTATCTCAGAAATCTCGAAAGTGACCTTGGTAAGGTTAAGCAGGAGACAGCATCAGTTATGGCTGATGAACAGAGAGCCAAGAGAGAACTGGATGCATGCAATGCACAGATTGATGAACTTCAGAAGTATGCCGAGAAGGCAGTAGTTGCCGGTAATGATGAGGATGCAAGGAAGTTCCTTGAACAGAAGCAGACTCTTGTAACTAAGCAGCAGGCATTACAGCAGACATACAATCTTGCGGCAGACAACGCTGACAAGATGCGTCAGATGCATGATAAGCTTGTTAATGATATCAGCACTCTTAATGCCAGAAGAGATACAATCAAGGCTAAGATTAAAGTTGCCAAGGCACAGCAGACAGTCAATAAGATTGGAGCAAGTGTTGCCGGAGCAGACAAGAATCTTTCAGCTTTTGATAAGATTGAAGCTAAGGCAGATAAGATGTTAGATGAAGCTAACGCAATGGCAGAGCTTAATCAGTCAGGCAGAGACAATACAGTTGAGAACCTTAAGGATAAATACACAGTTTCTTCACCTGCGGTTGATGATGAATTAGCAGCTATTAAAGCTAAAATGGGAATGTAGTTATATTACATAAGACATCAATTAAGAGGCAGCAGCCTTTGAATCGGGAGCCCGGCGGGCTCCCATTTTGTTATGGCGACGAGTAAAATATAAAATGATACAAAGCCCAATGCTTGAATTAAGGACTTTGTATCATTTTACATTTGACGACCGCTAATCATCGAGCCACCAGGCGAGATGAGGAGCGACTCGTCGTTGCAAGATGATTACGAGGAGAACGTAAAATATGAGCATATATGACAAGCTTAACGAACAACAGAAAGAAGGCGTTTTTACAACAGAAGGTGCCGTTCTGATTCTTGCGGGTGCCGGCTCAGGAAAAACAGGTGTGCTTACCCACAGGATTGCCCATCTTATAGATGATTTAGGTGTGAACTCCTACAATATCCTTGCGATAACTTTTACCAATAAAGCGGCAAAAGAGATGAAAGAAAGAGTTGACAGACTGGTGGGAATGGGCGCCGATTCAGCATGGATTATGACTTTTCATGCTGCCTGTGTAAGGATTCTGCGAAGATATATATGCAGAATAGGATATGACAATAATTTTACCATTTACGATACGGATGATCAGAAAAGCGTCATAAAAGATATTTTAAAAAGAAAAAACCTTGATCCTAAACAGTACAAGGACAGAACTATTTTATCTGTTATTTCCAATGCAAAGGACAATCTTATTTCTCCGGATGACATGTATCAAAGCTCGGGCGGCAATTACAATACCATGAAAACGGCGGAAATCTACAGGGAATATCAGGAACAGCTCAAGAAAAATAATGCGGTGGATTTTGATGATATTATAGGCCTTACGGTAAAACTTTTTAATGAAGATAAAGAAGTATTAAGATATTATCAGGAACGCTTCAGATATATAATGGTTGATGAGTATCAGGATACCAATAGGGCACAGTTTAACCTTATAAGACTGCTGGCAGGAGGCCACGGTAATCTTTGCGTGGTAGGTGATGATGATCAGTCAATTTACAAATTCAGAGGAGCGGATATAAATAATATCCTTGATTTTGAAAAATATTTTAACGACGCTAAAATCATCAAACTGGAGCAGAATTACCGGTCAACCCAGAAAATCCTCGATGTAGCCAACGAAGTAATCAAAAACAATGCGGGACGTAAAGACAAGAGACTTTGGACATCAGTTAAAGACGGGACAAAGGTCATTTTTAACGTTTATGAAAATGGATATGAAGAGGCGAGAGGCATAGCAGAGGATATTGCCCACAGACATCTCCATGATAGAAAAGATTACAGTGATTTTGCCATACTTTACAGAACCAATGCGCAATCACGTTCCCTGGAAGAAAAACTCATAGAAAAAAACATTCCATACAGGATATACGGCGGCATAAATTTCTACGCAAGAAGAGAGATAAAAGACATTCTTGCTTATTTAAAGACAATTGACAATGCAAGGGATGACCTTGCCGTTAAAAGGATTCTTAATGTACCGAAACGTGGAATCGGGGCAGCCTCTGTCGCAAAAGTAGATGATTACGCATACGAAAACGATATCACTTTTTATGTTGCGCTAAGACAGGCAAAAGAAGTGCCAGGCCTGCAAAGAGCCGTATCGAAGGCGGAAGGCTTCGTAACCCAGATAGAAGTTTTAAAATCTAAATCCCAGTATATTGGTGTGGGAAAATTAATTGAAGAGATAATCGAAACTGTGGGTTACAGTGACTACATTGATGCCGAAAGCGAATCTGATGAACAGGCAACGGAAAGACGCCAAAATATAGACGAACTGATTTCAAAAGCCGTCCAGTATGAAGAAACAGTGGATGAACCGTCACTTTCAGGTTTCCTTGAAGAAGTTGCCCTCGTTGCGGATATTGATAACCTTGATGAAAATAATGATATGGTTTCGCTTATGACAATACATAGTGCAAAAGGTCTTGAATTTCCTATAGTATATCTGGCAGGAATGGAAGATGGACTTTTCCCAAGCTATATGAGCATTTCCACAGGTGACGAGTCCGACATTGAAGAAGAAAGAAGACTCTGTTATGTGGGAATTACGAGAGCAAAAGAAACACTTATTATGAGTGCTGCAAGGATGAGGACTGTGCGCGGTGAGACCCAGATGAACAGAACATCAAGATTTGTAAGAGAAATCCCTAAAGAACTTCTTGCTGAAAGTGCACAGATGTTGAAAAAAAATTCAGAATATTCCTCTATTACGGGAAAAGACCACATGGAGCTGCCTATAAGAAAACGTGGACAGGTTGCATTTAACTCCTACCAAAGAGAGGCAATTTCCAATACCGTTTTTGATAAAAAGACTGATTCTGCCCCTGATTATGTCGTAGGAGACAGGGTACGCCACATAAAATTCGGTGAAGGAACGGTTGCGGATATGATTAACGGTGGCAGGGACTACGAGGTAACAGTTGATTTTGATACTGCAGGACGAAAGAAAATGTTTGCCGGTTTTGCAAAATTAGTTAAAATTTAAGGAATTAACTATAGAAATATGTATAAAATAGTGGTAAAATATATCTATAATATTATCTATACTATTTAATAGGAGGTTTAGATTATGGAAGAACAGAAATCTAAGAATAAATTATTAAAAGTTTTCGCAATCATTGGAGTAATTGCAGCAGTTGCAGGTGCCGTAATTGCACTTTGCAAATATTTTAAACCTGATTATCTTGAAGATTATGAAGATGATTTTGAAGATGATTACGAAGACGAAGACGAAGAAGAATAATCTTTGCTAAAGTGAAAAGAGGTGGAACATCCGGCCACCTCTTTTTTTGCACGTTATATAATAGAATTTATCCCATTAACTATATAAACAATTGGAGGACGAATGAATCACAAAGCTAGAAATGAACTGATAGAAGTTATAAGCGGTCTGGTTATGCTTGTTGCCGGTATTTTTCTTATTGTATCAAAGACGAAGATTATCTCAGGATTCCTTGGAGGCAATGATACATGGAGAAACTGGCAGAGATTAGTTGCATTATCCCCACTTATCGTTGGCATCATCATGATGATAATCAAGCCAAAACTCAGAGTGTCCAAAATAATTTCGTTTGTCGGCGTTATGACGATAATAGTAATTCTTTTTATTGACACGACAATTATTATAGTCAAAGAAATAAAAGCATTTGAATTGATAATGGATTTAATTCTCATTGTTGGAGGAACTGCCATTATATTTTTTGCCCTGTTTTCAAACAGAAAAAAGACAAAAAAGGAGAGCTAAATGAAAAAAGGTGAAATATACGAGGGAAAAGTTACTGAAGTTAATTTCCCTAATAAAGGAAAAGTTGAATGTGAAAATGGTACGGTTACTGTCAAGAATGTAATTCCCGGACAGAATATCCGTTTTATGATTAATAAAAAAAGAAGCGGCAAATACGAAGGCAGATTGTTGGAGGTGCTTGAAAAATCACCCCTTGAGTCCGTTACGGACATCTGCCCTCATTTTGGTGTCTGCGGCGGTTGCACATACCAGTCGGTATCTTATGAGAATCAGCTTGCAATCAAAGAAGGCCAGGTTAAAAAACTCATTGACAATGTCTGTTCCGATTATGAGTTTTTAGGTATTACAGGTAGTCCTGTAACAACAGCTTACAGAAATAAAATGGAATTTACCTTTGGTGATGAGTTTAAGGATGGCCCACTTTCTTTGGGACTTCATAAAAAGAACAGTTTTTATGATATTTTAACGGTTACCGGCTGTAGAAATATAGACGAGGATTATAGTAAAATTCTCAAGGTTACCGTGGATTATTTTAATGAAAAGAAACTTCCTTTTTATCACAAAATGACACACGAGGGCTACCTTCGCAATCTTCTTGTCCGCAAGGCATACAAAACAGGCGAGATAATCATTGATATCATCACATCCACACAGATTGATTTTGACCTTTCCGAGTATGTTGAACTTTTGAAAAAAGCAGATTATAAGGGTACTCTCAACGGAATTTTACATACCGTAAACGATTCCCTTGCAGACGCGGTAATTAATGAGGGAACGGAAGTCCTTTACGGCAAGGATTACATATACGAGGAACTTCTCGGTCTTAAGTTCAAAATAACACCGTTTTCTTTTTTCCAGACAAACTCTCTTGGAGCAGAGGTGCTTTACACCAAAACCAGGGAATTTGTAGGAGAAATAGACAACCAGGTTGTATTCGACCTTTACAGCGGTACCGGCACCATCGCCCAGATTCTTGCACCTGTCGCAAAAAAGGTTGTGGGTGTTGAAATCATTGAGGAGGCTGTTGTTGCCGCCAGGGAAAACGCCCGCCTTAACGGTCTTGACAACTGCGAATTTATTGCCGGCGATGTTCTTAAAGTCATAGACGATATCAAGGACAAGCCCGACATGATAGTTCTTGACCCTCCAAGGGACGGCATCCACCCTAAGGCAATAGAAAAAATCATCGATTTTGGCGTCAACAAGATAGTATACGTTTCCTGCAAGCCTACAAGCCTTGCCAGGGACATTGAGATTTTCGAGGCAAGAGGCTACAAGGTTAAGAAAGTGTGCTGCGTGGATATGTTCCCAGGGACGGGGCATGTGGAGACGGTGTGCTTATTATCGCTTAAATCCCCAGTTTAAGCGGGGGTGCGGCGATATAAGCGAAATATGAACCTGTGTTTTTAGCAGGAAAATATGAAAATTTAGAGTGATTTTAATAGGGGTGTTAAAAATTCCGCGCAAATAGCTTTGTGCGCCGAGATTTTATCGGACTAAAGCTGTGCGCGGATTATATGAAAAATGTCAGAAGGGAAGGTGAATCAGTTGGCGAAAGAAAAAAACGATGATATTAAAAATATTGAGATTGATACAGGATCAGGTAGCATGGCATATAATCGCTTTGAATTTCAGCTAAGTGAAACGCTTCACATGGCTATCGAATTATATGATAGCTTAGACTACTTATTAATTCTCGATTATTATGATGATATTACACTTTTTGATAATGAGGTAGATCCTCAATTTGTAAGTTACTATCAGGTAAAATCGAACGAAGAGAAAGTTACTATTAATACTGCTATAAAAGAAGATTGGTTGGCAAAGTTGTATGCACAATTATCTCGAAGTGAATGGACCATTGGAGAACTTGGATTAATTACTAATTGTCCTTTAAAAGCAACCGTTACTGTGCAAGATGAAAATGGAAAACAAAAAAGAAATACGTATACATACAAATCAGAAAAAACCTCTTTTCAAAAATTTAATGAAGAAACGGTAAATTTGATTCGTGCGGATATTGCTAAGAAATTCGAAATAGATCCAGATGAAGTGGATTTATCGAAATTTGTGCATATGAGAACAACACTTTCGCTAGCAAGTCATAGAGAACTTGTTGAACAGCAGATGAGTAGTTTTTTATATAATAAACACCCTAAAATAAGTGTTGAAACTGTAAAGACAGTTTATAATTCTATGATTGATATTTTAACAAAAAGACAGCAGTATGAAGAACTTCCGGCAAATGCAAAATACAGCTTGGTGCGTCAAAAAAAGGGGGTGTCAAAAAATGATTTTTCTAGAATTATTGATGAGGCAATTGTAATTTCAATTCCTACATTTGCAGAGATTGAAAGGTTTGTTGATTTTAAAGAAGATAAATATAAAGCAACATATGAATATACAAGACTTATGACAGATTCACAGGGACGATCGGAAACGTTTACTAAATTGTTTAGAAGAGTGAAAAAAGAAGTTGAAGATATAGTAATTGATAACAGTCTTACGCTACTAGATAATTTAAAAAACTTATGTGATAAGATATATAGTGAAGATAAGACCTTACAGTTGTTATATAACGAAACATATGTGTGTGTGTTGGCTACATGTATTTTGATAAATGAAGCAAGGAAGGAGTGATGCAGGTATGTATTTTGAACAAATAATTATTGCGGATATCAATAAAAAAACTGCAAGACTTCAGCGTTTTAATCAAGGTCTAAATGTGATAACAAGTGAAGAAAATCACGTTGGAAAATCATCGTTATTAAAGTCCTTATATTATACATTGGGGGCAGAAGTTATTTACGACAACGTATGGGATAAAAATACAAAGGTCTACATAGTTGACTTCATTATAAATGATAAAAAATACAGAATAGCAAGATATATAAAAAAATTCGCAGTATTTGAAGAAAATGAATTGATCCTTATAACAGATAGTGTATCAAAGGATTTGGCAAAGACATTAGAAGAAATCTTTTCTTTTGGAATTTATTTATCAAATAAGAAGAAAAAAGTGGAATTAGCACCACCAGTGTTTTCGTTTATGCCATATTATATTGATCAGGATCGTGGCTGGAATGGGTTGTATGACAGCTTTGGAAGTTTGGATCAGTATGATAAAAAGTCAAGAATAAAATCATTATATTACCATTTAGGAATATATACTAAACATACTATTTCTCTGATGGCAGATAGAGATAGACTTAAAGATGAAATAGAACTATTAAAAAAACAGGAAGAAAAAATCAGGATAACAATTGAATCGATATCAGCAGAGATTCAGAATTTAATACCCGCAGAATCGGTTGAAGAGTTGGAAAAAAATTTACAAATTCCAAAAGAAAAAATAGCAAACCTTGTAGATGAAGCAGGTGGTGTTAGAAATAAAATTCAGGAACTGGAAACTGTTCTTGAACAGCATAAACATCAAATGATGATAATAGAAGAATATCATCATCTGAAAAATAATATTTCGCGGCAAGACAAGAAGAAAAGTATTAATTCCTGTCCAAGATGTGGATATACCTTTGATGATGAGCTATATGATATAGTACGTTCGAATTACAATATACAGAATGAAGACTATATGAAGCAGCAGATTCAGTTGATCATTGAATCAATTACAGCAGAGTTGAATGGATTTAAAGAAAGATATGTAGCTTTAATGGAGAAATTAGCAGTTCAAGAACGTGCGTATGATGATTCACAGGATGCATATAGTGTTTATGTTCGGCAGAGAGGATTAAATGATTCATTGCAACATTTTACAAGCCAATTAGGGGAAAATGCCATACAGCAGAGCCGTAAAGAAGATGAAATTAAAGAAATAGGCAAACAACTCAGAAAGCTGCCTAATAAAAAAGAAACTGAAGAGATATATATAAAATATGTTAGGGAAAATATTATTAAGCTAGGTGCGTGGAATGTAGCCTATGAGGATAGTATAAAATTATTATCGCCTATAAAGGCACAAGGAACACTTGAAAATAAAATTATTCTGGCACAGTTTATAGGACTATTTCAGACTATGGAGGCGATAAAAGTAAAATCTGTCAGGTTTCCTTTTATTGTAGATTCACCACGAGCAAAAGAAGCGAGCCATGCAAGTAGTAATGAGATAATAAAAATGATTTGTGAACTTGATATGTTACCGCAAATTATTCTTGCGACTATGAATTATGAGGATTTTGATTCAACTGTAACAAGACGAGCATTTGTTACAAAATTAGATGATAAGCAGCATTTATTGAATGAAGCAACTTATAACGATAATTGCAAAGAAATAGAAGATATATTTGATTTGTTAAAAAATTGCTAAAATACTTGAAAATAAGATTTATAAGAGCTAACATTCAGTAGCTCTGGAAGGAGATTTATGTTTAATAAATTTATTACATCGGCAGGAGATTTGGTTACAACGCATGAACAGACAAGGGCTGGGTTCTTAAGTATAGCATTGGAAAAGAATAAAGTAGGAGATCCATATGTGAAGAATGCACTGGCATTTAAGGCAATGGTAGCAAATACAAAAGGGCCGGATGAATTCCTGGATATGCCAGAAATTAGACCTTTTGTACTGACGGCATCGGGGTTATCAGAAAAGTCAATGAAATATTTGGATGAGGGAGATAGATGGTAGAGAAAGGTAAGGTAGAGTTTATGTTAATTCAATTTAATTTCAAAAACTTCAAGTCATTTAGGGAAGAGGCTACTTTGGATTTGTCTGCAACGAAGGTAACTGAATTCACAGATCGGGTAGTGACTGTTGGGAGCGAGAAGATTTTGACAGTTGCCGCCATTTATGGTGCAAACGCAAGCGGAAAGTCTAATATTTACAATGCTTTTGAGTATATGTCTGAATATGTGGTAAATTCTTTTAAGTATGGGGATGAAGATGAAAAGTTTGAAGAATTCAGACCTACGCCTTTTTTGTTTGATTCTACATCCGCAGATGCGGAATCTAGCTTTGAGGTATATTTTACGTTGCCCGGAGATAAATCTGAGAGATGCTATAACTATGGTTTTTGTGTCAATAAGGAAGGAGTAACCGAAGAGTGGCTTAATTCTAAAGCAAAGACAGCTAGAAAGTATAGTACTGTATTTTATCGTGGAACCACAGATGAAGAACTTGATTTGTCTGGTTTCCCTAAAAACAGCAGGGATAATATTCAAATAGCATTGGAAAAGCAGGTACTTATTATTTCCCTGGGAGCAAAGTTAAAGATTAGTAAGTGTAAGCAAATCAGAGATTGGTTTCTTGCAAACGAGTTTGCAGATTTTGGGAATCCTTTTACCAACTTCTTTATGTCCCATAGATTGCCAAAGGGATTTGTTGAAGATAAGAATGTACAGCAGAAGGTTGTAGAATATTTTGCATCGTTTGATGAACATATCAAGGATTTCAGAATTGAGAAGGTTCCTCAGGAAGCAGAAAACATGGAGGAAAGATATAAAATTAATGCGCTTCATAAGATGATTGATTCTGATAAAATGGCAGAACTTCCTTTTGGTATGGAGTCTGCCGGAACTTTGAAGATGTTTGCATTATATCCGGAATTACAGGAAGTATTGGAAAAGGGTAGTGTATTCTTTATTGATGAGTTAAATGCCCGTTTGCATCCGTTATTAGTTAGGAATTTTCTTCTTACATTTTTAAATCCAGAAATTAATATTAATCATGCACAAATTGTTTTTACAACTCATGATACATGGCAGTTATCTAATCAGTTGTTACGACGTGATGAAATCTGGTTTGTGGAAAAGGATGAAAGGGGTGTGTCCACTCTTTATTCTCTTGCTGACTTCGTGGATGAAGATGGTTCCCGTATTCGTAAGGATGAAAGTTATGAGAAGAATTATCTGATTGGAAAGTATGGTGCAATTCCTACCTTAAAGAATATTGATGTTTTTAAGGAGGATTGAGTATGGCGAAAAAGGACAGAACAGGTAATAGAAAAACGAGAGACCAAAGAAAACAATTCAAAACACCGGAATTAGGCTACTACTTGATTGTGACTGATACAGAAGCTACGGAACGCTGCTTTTTTACCGGTCTACATCAGGCAATGCCGGAAGATGTAAGAAACAAGCTTGTAATAAAAGTGATAGAAACTAAGACACGTACTATGATTGATAAGTGTATGGAACTTATGGCATACGATGCACAATATCGTATGCCTTGGATTGTGTTTGATAGAGATCAAGTACAGGGATTTGATGATATTATTGCAGAAGCAGTGAATAAAGGAATACAAGTAGGATGGTCCAATCCGTGTTTTGAGATATGGATGTATGCTTATTTTGGTTCTATGCCGGCAATCCAAGATTCTTGGACTTGTTGTTCGGATTTTGGACGAGTGTATGAAAACAAGACTGGACAGAAGTATTCTAAGGCTGATAAGCAGATGTATGGGAAATTAAGTAAAGCTGGTGACGAAGAGAAGGCAATTCAGATAGCACAGTATAAGCTGGAACAATGTATTAGGGAGGGTAAAACCAAACCATCAGAGATGTGCCCGTGTACAACAGTGCATGAGCTGGTGGGAGAAATTAAGGGTAAAGTAAGAACATAACAAGCAAATATACAACCTGTATTGAAACACCGGAAAAAATCAAACCGTTTTATGATAAATATAAAGACGTATATCATTGCGTTTATCAGAAAGATATTTATTCGGACGAGCAATGGCTTGAAATTATGCCAAAAGATGTCACAAAGGCAAGTGCTGTCCAAAAACTTAAACAGATTACCCAAAGCGATTACGTTGTGGTATTTGGTGATGGAATAAATGATTTGGAAATGTTTGGGATTGCTGATGAATGTTACGCTATGTCCAATGCCGAACCTGAATTAAAAGCAACAGCCACAAAAATAATAGAAAGCAATGACAATGACGGAGTTGCCCGTTGGTTAGCAGAAAATACATTAAATTTTTAACGGAGGTTACATAAGTGAAGATTGCAGCATATCAGTTTGCGGTATCAGGAGATATCAGAAATAATTTTGAAGAAATTAAAAAAGCGATAAGTATGGCAAAAGAAAACTTGGTTGAATTGGTTATTTTCCCTGAGTGTGCCTTAACCGGTTATCCTCCGAAAGATATTCCCAATTCAACCTGTATTGATTTTAAAATTGTTGATGACATATGTCACAAACTTCAAATGTTATCAGATGAAAAAGAGATTTCGTTTATTGTAGGAACGATATATAGGGATGAAAAGATTTATAACAGGGCAATTCTTTTTCAGCCATATAAAAATTGCCAATTTTATGACAAGCGAGCTTTATGGGGATGGGATAGAGATAATTTTACAGAAGGGCAAAACGAAGGCATTTTTGAAATAGGCGGTATTACTATCGGAGTCCGTATTTGTTTTGAAATAAGGTTTCCAGAATATTTTCGTGAGTTGTATAAACAAAGGACAGACTTAAACGTGGTTTTGTTTTATGATGTTTCGGATGTTGATGACCATGACAGATACAATATGATTAAGGGACATTTGCAAACACGTGCGGTAGAAAATGTGACTACCGTTATTTCTGTTGATTCAATTAAGCCGTTCCAAACGGCACCTACTGCCGTAATAGGAAAATCCGGTGAAATTATAAAAGAATGTGACAGGAATAAAGCAGAATTCTTAATATATGATTTTGAAAAGTCGGATGATGATTTTGGAGAACATGGAAGAAGAGAGATATCGGATTCGTTTGTACTCAATGGGGTGAGGTAATGGATTTATATAAATTTTTAAAATAAACAAAAAAAATTTAATAATATATGGTAAATTTTATTTAGTATAGTATAATGTAAGCGAATGATAATTTTTAGTTATGCAACATTAAGAGAAAAACATGATACCAATAGTTAGTAATAAAATAGCTATTTTAAATTTCAGTGCGAGTTTTAAAATATAAAAATAAAAGGAATAATTATGAAGAAAACTTATGCTCAAAAATTTTCTCGAGAATTTGAAGCCTTTGTCCTAGAATATCTAAAATATAATTATAATATTACAGATGATAATTTTTCTCGACTTACACCTACTACTGGAGATGGTGGATATGATGGAGTTATTTATTGGCTGAAATCCGACTCACCTCATAATATACATGAGACATTGTTTGAGGCTAAGCTAAGAAGTGCATTAGGTTATGCGCTTCCTATGAATGATTTTTCTAAGTCATTGATAATCGCTGTTAATCGTTTTTCTGATGAACTTTATATTGCTACAAATATTACTTTTTCATCTGAAACAATAAAGCAGTTGAATATATTTTCAAATAGAACCGGAATAGCGGTCAAAACACTAAACGGGAAAGACTTGTATAAATGGTTTAAGAATACGACTTTAAATAACGATGTTCGTTTTGATACAGAATTTATAAATTTTCTAGAGCGTTCTGCAGAAAAGATAACAGAATATAGATTGACTGATTCTTTTTGTTATGATAATCAGTCAGTGTCACCATACATACAAGATTATGTACGTTCCAAAAGTATTGATGAATTACAAAAAACAATTTTATCTGCTCGAAAGGGAACTATTTTAATTGATGGTAAGCGAGGTAGTGGCAAAAGTCGAATGGCCTTAGAAATTCAATATAAGCTGAAAAAATCAGGTTATCTAACAGCCGAAATAGATGTTAGATATGCAAACACATCACGAGTAATTTTTTTAGAATTATTACAAATTATATGGGGAATTTCACCAGAAACAATAATTAATTGCTCCGAAGGGGAATTAGAACTTATTTTTTCTGAAATAGGCAAAAAGAGGCTAGAAAAAGATAAAATAGAATGCTTTAAACAAATTTTCAACAAAGATATTGAAGAATATACAGGGCATTGGGATGTTTATCAGTTGTATTTAATTGAATTAGTCGACATACTTTTTGCACATTATACAGAAAGAATAAATTTTTGCATACACATACATAATCTTGATGCTGGGTACTATGAAAGTTGTCAGTTTATATGGAAGATAGTGTCAAAATTGCAAAACTATAACATTTTATTTTTAATTGAATTACGTAATGATTATAATGGTATTTCACATATTTCTAAGACCTATTGGAATAAGATTTGTGATAATTTTAATACTTTGGAATCTGTATTAAAAAGATATTATGTTAGTGAACTATCTTTAGAAGAAAAAGAACAATATATTGTGTGGAAATTTCCTAACTTATCGAAACACCAAGTTACATTTTTAAGCAATGAGGTATCTGATAATCCACTAATTTTGAATTCAACAATGGAAATTCTAATATCAAATCTTTCGACAATGGAGCTTTTTGGTATAGAATTTTCAGATGTAGAATTTAAGAAAGAACTAAATTATTTTAAAAAAACATATGAAAATGAAATTGTAAGTCGATTAATCTATTCAAAAGTTCGTCTTGAAGGATTTGAACGTTTAGTATTACCGTTAGCACTTATATCTATTTTAAATGGGAAGTGTAATATTAAATATATGCAAAAAATAATTGGATATGACAAAGACGAATTAATAGAAATTCTTTTAGATATTGGAATATTTTATATTCGAAACGATATAATAGAAATAAAACATGAACTTTATCTAAACAGTTTATTGAAGTATTCTGAGTATATATCTAATTCTTCGTTGCAACAACTAGCGGAAAAAATGTTAAATCAAATAGATATCTTCTATAGTGATGCTTTGCAGAAAGAGATGCTAAAATTAAAGCTATTAAATATTCTAAACCAAAAGTATTCTTTTATAGAATTGAGTTGTGAAATTGGAAAAACACTTATTCAACAAGGAGATCTTCAACAAGCATTACATATATATGAATGTGGATATGAAGAATTAAAATACGTTAGTTGTGTGAATGTTAAATATACACTAATTAAATTAGAAATTCTAAAAAAGATGTTATATATTCACGCAATTTCTAAAGGTGATAATTCTAATGAAATGCGATGTCTTTTAGATGTGTTTCATTGTATAATTATACAAAATCGACGTATACTAAAACACAATGATGCATATATAGATGCGTGCTTAAATTATATGATTTTTGAAATGAAACAATTTCATAGAATGGCAAAGCATTCCGAATGTTTAGAATATGCTTATATAGCAAGGCGTGTTGCAAGAAAAGTGGGGTCATATTATAGTCATCCTGAAACTATGGAACAAATTTTATGGCTTAAATCACTGTCAATCAAACATATATCTGGAATTCAGGCATGTATGCAATCATTCAAAAATGACATACATAAAAATCCAGGGTTACCACTGTTAATATACTCTTATAATACACATAAAACTTCCACAATATCAAGAAACGAACCACAAACTGCGTTGAAATATTTTAAGGCAAACGAGAAATATTATTCTGCCTTATCTATGGCTGATCAGCTTCATAATCGTGTAAATATTGCTAATATGTATTTTTTTCTAAAAAAATATGATGAATCTATTAATATGGCAAAAGAAATAATTGGTGATGCGATTATCTATGATATAAAAATAGAATTGGGAAGAAGCTATAATTTAATTGGAAATTATTGTGTATTATCAGAAAATAATGAAGGTGGTATAAATTATTACAAAAAGTCCATAGAAATATTTGAAAGATTACAAAATTATATCAATCTTTGGCCACCATTGGTAAATCTCTCATATGTATACTTTAATTGTAAAGATTATCTAAATGCATTAAATTATGCGGAAAAGGCAATAAAAATAATTCTCCTACGAAAAGAGGAGTTACGTGTAAATGAGGAAAAAGATGCAAATAATGGGGCAAAATTATATATAGGAACAATTATAATTTTACATATCCTTTATGGTATCTTGCCCCATAATGCAAAAGCCAAATTGATTTATAATTTATTTAATGATAATATTAAACAATATCTGTCTGCGAAAATACTTAAAGTTATAGAATCCGAAAAAGAATATAGGGACTTTTTCAAAGATTCTGCATATGAGCATAACTCAAAAATTTTATTAAAACTATAGTTGGATTAATATATTAAAAACACCTTTTATGTGAAAAAAAATTTCAGTGATTTTTGACTGTTTTGAGTCGTTAAAAATTACATCACAAATCATATTTTCAATACATACAAATAAGCCCCATGTCAGGATTTGAGTTTTTGGAATACCCCAAATACTAGAGAATGATGTTAAAATGGATAATGTTTCTTTTTCTAGTAGACAATCTTTTTGTAGTAATATATCAAAAATTAATATCCCTGCATCCAAGCCTTCTTGTGTGTATTTCCAGTGGTATGTTGGAAGAAAACAAATTTTATTATTAAAAATTCCAACATGACCTAGTGGAGGTTGAGCGTATTGTATACAGAAATTACATATAAAGTTATTAGGATTAGCTAGAAATAACTTAATAGCATTTGGAATTCTCCTTATTTCTTTTTTTAATTTATTATTATTTAAAAGGGTAATACTCTTTTGCAAATTTTCCCAATAAGAAACTATGGAAATTCCTATGGACTCATCTACAATTGATAGTTTTGAAAAATATTTTAATTGAATGGCAATTTCATATATATGAGTCTGAATTTCATTACTATTTAACATTTGTATGTGTGGAAGAAGAATCAAAAGATTTTTGTAGTTTATATTTATTGGAGTTAAAATAATGGGAGACTTTAAAGTGAATGAACATTTCTCTATTATTTCGTAAGTATTCCAAACATCTTTTGTTTCAGTATGGTCCCATATTTTTCTTTTATTCAGTTTGGGATAAATGTGCTTTATAACATATTGGTTATTGCATTTCCAAATATCACATGAAGAAATTTGTTCATACATATCGGGTATAATTTCCTCATTAATACAAGATCTTGTAAAATTAATGATATTTTCTAGACATGGCTTGTGGTAAAAATAAGGATATGTTGCAACAATTCCTTTATCGAAATAGTCATCGATATTAATTGGACCGAAATCGCAATTATTTATATAATTTACATTGTCGATTAAAGATATGTATAAATCTTTAATTCGTGTTTCACGATTCCATTTTTTTTCAATTGCCAAAAATATATTTTTTCCATTTTCACCTAAAACTGAAGATAAAATTGGACTGAGTACAAAGTGTGACATTCGAAGTATAAGGGTTTCAATATCTCCATAATTAATAGTAAAACCATTTATCCAATTTTTTATATAGTCTTTTCCAAAACCGGTATTGGTTGAAATTACAGGAATTCCTTGGCATAGTGCTTCCAGTATTACTCGTCCTCCACCTTCAAAAACTGAATGAGTAACTAATACTGCGGTTTTTAAGTAAATTGTACTGATAGCAGCCGGGTTTAAATATCCCCACCAAGTAATTCGTTTGTTTTGTTCATATTTATTTAGAATATCCAATGGAACCGCTAATTTTGTTCGAAAATTTTCTATTTCGTATGGAGTATTTCCTACAATCCATAATGGTGGAATGGCACCATTAAAACGTTTGTCCAATTCAATCCATGCATTAATTATAATATCTACACCTTTAGTTTGACTAATTCGTCCAACATATGTAAAAGCACCATAATTCCACCAATTATCTTTTGAAATACGCAAATCATCAAACCCTATAGGTTTTAAAGGTACATCTGATTGAGAAAAGTTTTGTGGTATACCATAACGGTCATATATCGGAGAGTGGTACTCACTTGCAATATTTTGACCTTCCACAATTATCTTATTATTTTTTATTTTGTAGTATTTATGTAATATTCTTTTTTCTTCTTCTGTAATTGCCAAAATATATTTAGCCTTATTCAAAAATATATTTTCATAATCAAATTGTTGATTTATTGCAGGCGGATATCCAGAAAGCAGTTTTTGTTTTGAAAGCGAAACTGTAGTATGAATAAATGGAATTTTATATTTTTCTGAAAGACTTGTTGCAACCAATCCAGATAACCAATAAAAACTATGAATTAAACGGATATTAGTAGTACTATTAATTATTTTTTCTATTTCAAATATAAAGTTTTCTATTTCATGTATATAATTATTCTTACATAATAAATATTCAGATGGTGCAAATAAACGATATAATATTATTTTAGAGCTTATTTGTATAACAGAAGGTTTTGTATAATTACCTGTAGTATTTGTAACAAAAATGCAATTATATGTGTCATCAGTTATCAGAAAATTCATTAAATCACAAACTGATGCATTATAACCTCCAGTTCCAGATAATGAACCGGCAGCAAGTGTGGGGTCTCCGAGAAAGCATAATATCAAAATGGTTTTTGTTTTCATAAGTATCCTTTGCTATTTATTGTTGTTACTTGCTATGTATAACCAACCGATAACTAAAAATTATCCGTCACTTGTATCAAAACTTAAATCTCTGTCTGGGATGTTTGGTGGTTAGGATGTCTTTTTGTTTTGAGAGGGCAACGTGGGTGTAAATTTCCGTGACAGTGATGGAACTGTGCCCAAGCATTTCCTGAATGTACCTTATGTCGACATCCGCCTCAAGCAGGCTGGTAGCGAAAGTGTGGCGGAACATATGTGGCGTTATATGAAGGTCAATGGAGGCGAGGGCACAATACTTTTTAAGCATACGTCTGATGGATTGGTCAGAAAGCCGGGTTCCGTTGGGATTGGAGAAAAAATATCCGCAGTTATTAATTTCAGTGATAAATTCTGCTTTGTATTTTTCAAGAAGCATCAAAACATCTTTACTCCCAATCTGGATAATTCGTTCCTTTGAACCTTTTCCATATATGCGGATTGTTGCAATATTTAAATCAACGTCAACATTTCTTAAATTGCACAGTTCGGAGATCCTGACGCCGGTAGAAAATAATGTTTCGCATATAGCAATATCAAGAAGAGTGCGTTTTTTACGGTAGCTTGTGTGGGCGGCAGAATGTTCTTTGTATATGGACGCAAGTAATTTTTCCACTACATAGAGGGGAATTGTTTTTGGTAGAATTAAAGGTTCCCTGAAGCTTGTTTTTATCTTACCAAAAGGATTTTTTTCAATGTAATCTTTATATTCGAGGAAAGTGTAAAAGGATTTGACAGTTGCAAGCTTTCTCTTAGCTGTTTTGGGTTTGAAGCTGCGATGCAGATAACCAATGTAGTTTTCAATATCGGATATGGAAATGGCATTTATATACGGATTGTTTAAAAAATCAATAAACTGGTTTAAATCGGTGCAATAAGCCTTAAGCGTTTTACTGTTAAGGCATTTTTGTGTTTTGCAGTATTCAATATATTTTTCAGTAATGTTAAGTAAAGTATTCATTTGTAGAAATCTCCTTTTAAATAAGTGCTTAGAATAATATATAAGACGAACAACTATATTTCCAACCGGATATGAGTTTTCTTTTGCATCAGGAAGAATATATTTAATAGAGGGAATTACAATATAGGAATTGTATATCTTTTGTGATAAAATAAACTCTACCTATTTATCTACAGTAAATTGAATGGGAGTACGAGAACAATGCGTTAAAAAATATGGCAGGGGTATTTGCGGAAGCTATTATTTAAGAAAGAGTAAGGTGATTATTCTGAAAATAGATATTGTTGGTTCTGTTGCGAGCGGAAAGACAACGCTTGCAAGGAAAATATCCAAGGAATTTAATATTCCTCATTATGAAAAAGACAATGTTGTGTGGAAAAGAACTCCAAGCGGTGATGTAAAAAGAACACCCCAGGAGAGGGATGCATATTTTAATGACATTATCAGCAAAAGGGAAATATACAAAGAAGACTATGCATCAATTACGACCTATTTTCAAAGGAAACCTATAAGTTATGGCGAGACAATAAAGTCGGTTGAGATTATTGCAATTTCTAGAAGTTGAAAGGTGTTTCAAGATGAGCAAATTGTTGGAGCATAGCTCTGTTGACTAAAGTACAGGAGTAAAAGTGTGAAAATTATTAAATTTGAAGAAATCTATCGTGATGATATGATTTTTATGGTTTTACAGGCAAAAGATGCTTTGGGGAGAAAACCTACTATATTTGAATCTATGCCCAATTAACAACCGTCAGGGAATTGTAATTGATGGTGAAGGTTCAAAGGTTATTTGCAAAGACTAATTTGAAAATTCCGGTTTATCTTTCGTTTGGAGGTGTTTATTTTGAACAAAGTAATCAAAAAAATATGCTTGGTAATACTAGGGCTTCTGCAAGGAACGCTTGGTAGTTACTTAGCATTACTGGGGTGGGCATTTGCTTTTCCTGAAACTTCTCCCGGCGCAAAAGATTATGTAGAGGATATGTCTTTTGTACCATTGGGATATTTTATTATGTTCGCATGGTTAGCCATAATGATAACCGCAATGATTCTGTTTCGAAAAAATAAGGCAAATTTTCTATCTTTTATATTACCTTGGTTTATGGGATTAGTTGCATGTTTGGTAGCAGTGTTTGTAATACTTTGATTTTAACGACTATGAAATCGGAATTTACAGGAGAAGAATATGAAGATCATTTGGATAGATGGTACTTTTGGAATTGGAAAGTCTGCTGTTGCTGCTGCGATTGTTGAGGAAATACCACAGGCACATTTGCTTGAATTCGATGCATTGCAAGAAAAATATAAGCCAACTTCAGTTTCTGATCGTTTTGGGAAAAGATATCCAGAAGCTAAAAAATATTTGGTTGATGCTCTCGTTGATGAAATAACAGAAATAATACAAGAAGGAAGTTGCGACTGTTTAGTCATTCCAGTTGCACTGATTAATGATTATTGCAATCAGAAACTTATAGATGGCTTAGCAAATATTGAGAGTCACCATTTTATATTAACGGCCAAGAAAGAAATCCTACATCAACGCATAAATAACCAAGAAAATCGAGACATCGATTTGGCAGTAACCTATATGCCAGAGGCAACACAGTATTTAAGTAATCACTATTATGATGCAAGCAGAATAGATACGTCTAACATGAGCATTGATAGTGTTGCAAAAGAAATAATTGAAAGCATAACTCGGTAACTTCAAGTTTGACGGACTAATGATATGAAAATACTAAAATGTCTATAAGATATTTAGGGATATATTAACTAAAATATCTTTTAGGGAGAAATGCTATGGTAAAAGAAATTAAAAGAGATTACTATTTAGAACAACTTATAAAGCGTGAAGGAAATGGTCTGATTAAAATTGTAACAGGGATAAGAAGATGTGGAAAATCATATTTATTGCGAACTCTGTTTAAAAATCATCTGCTTGAAAATGGAGTGGATGAAAAACATATCATTGAAATGGCATTCGATTTATTTGATAATATAGAATATCGAGATCCGAAGCACTTTTATCCTTGGGCAAAGGAACAGATTCAAGATGACGAAAAATATTACTTTCTTTTAGATGAAGTACAACTGCTGGATGAATTTGCTCATTCTAGGGCAACAGATAAAGCAGAATTTCCTGATTATAATAAATTCGAAATTATGTCCGACGGTATGGTGTACCTTTTTGTGTTTTCTGCCCAAGGGTGTAAAAAATGCTATTTGCACTTTCACATGCGCAAATGTTAATATAAACTGAAGGAGTGCATCTTGCTATGATCAGAGAATTACGAAAGACAGATATCAATATAGTTGCAGATATATGGTTGGACACCAATATAAAGGCCCATTATTTTATTCCTGCTCAATATTGGAAAAGAAATTTGGAGCTTGTGAAAGAACTGCTGTTGCAGGCAACCGTCTATGTATATGAAGATAATTATGAGATACAGGGCTTTATCGGAATGAATGGTGAATATATAGAAGGCATTTTTGTTTCTGAGGCAATGCAGTCGCAGGGCATTGGCAAAATTCTATTGAATTATGTAAAGGATATAAGGAACAAATTGCTTTTAAATGTATATCAAAAAAATATATCGGCCATATCTTTTTATCAGAGAGAAGGATTTGAGATTCAGTATAGCGGTCTGGATGAAGCTACCGGGGAAAAAGATTATGTAATGGTATGGCAGCAGAAATAGAAATAATTCAGTGATAAAATAACGTTACTAAAATTTGTGCAAATGCACAAAAACAAGGAGTGACACTATGGAGATCAAGAGAGACTCATACCTTGAACAGTTAAAGATAAGAAAAGATAATGGAATGATTAAGATTATTACAGAATACTTATTTGACCACATCATTAAGATTGCTTTAGATGGCATTGAAAATGGAGAAATGAGAGATCTAAAGAAGTTTTTTTTTATGTATTCTTTTAATATTCCCATAGCCCAGATACGGAACTGTGTACCACGATGTAATTCACCTTCGCCAGACTAAAAAAAGTTCTTTTGCTTGATTGTTAGATAATTGTATGATACAATATCCGAAAATACGGAAAAAAGGGATGTTGAACTATGAACATATATGAAAGAATCTTTGATAGACTCGAAGAACTGCATATGAGTCAGATTGAATTATCGCGTAGAACCGGCATTGCTACCAGTACGATAAGTAATTGGCGTAAGAAAAAGATTAATCCGCAGGCAGATAAGTTAGTTACCATATGCAAGGCACTAGATATGTCACTTGTGGATTTACTTTGTGGTGAAGATGATAATAAGAATAAAGTATTGACTCCGGAATACGTGACAGATGATGGTTTAATGATTGAAACTATAATGAATGCTTCTGATGATATTAAAAGAAGAGTAATCGCTTATTATTACCTAATTTGCGACAAAGATAATAGTGATAAGCAAGATAGAAGTATTTCAATTATTCAAGATGAAAATGGAAAAAGTATAGTTTTGATTAACGATATTCGTTACAAGTCTAGAAGAAGTATTGATTGGAGCGAGATTGAGATATATCTTAAGCAATATATTGGTGAATACTATGAAATATTAGAAAGTTCAGATAAAGTCTTTGTTGGCACTGATTTTCCAGATGAATTTGCTCATTCTAAGGATACAAAAGATGTAAAAGGTGCCAATGAAAAAGCAAAGGCAAATGCAGTTACTGCAATCGCAAACATAATTGAAATAGCAACAGATAAAGCAGAATTTCCTGATCATAATAAAAAGCATGGAAGCAAAGCTAAATTTGGTTGGTATCGTTATACAACTCGTTTTGGAATTCCTGTTTATAACGATGAAGGTATATTGGAAAGTTATAACATTTTTCGCGCTAGAATATTAGTAAGACGTGATGCAGATGGAAAATTGTATTTATACGATGTCGTAACAATAAAAAAAGAAACGAGCAAGCCGCTTGAGTCATAGACCGTACGGTAGTAAACTTCGTTTCCTGTTGCTGATACTAGCATAGAAATAATCGATTGTCAATCCGATTATTCGAAATTATGTCCAACGTATGCAGTAAATCAAATATAAGTGAACATATAATGTTATTTGTTACAATTTTGATATGATTATCTCTTTTGGATACTGTATTAAATCAGTGATTGCAACAAGATTCAGACAGTGGGCAACAAAGCGGTCAAGAATATTATTGAAGGAGAAATGGAGAGAGAAAAGCATGAATAGTGTTTCTGTAAATATAGTTATGACATATCCGGTTCACTGGACGAAATATCAGGTGCTTCGGGATTTTGTTCAAAATTTTTATGATGCAGTAGGTTATAATGATTGGAGACAGAGGTTCTGTTATGAGTATGAGAACTCTGTTTTATCAATGTGGATTGAAAATATATCATTTAATTACGAATGGCTTATGCATATCGGCGCATCCACAAAAACCGGACAGTCAAAGGATTATGCCGGCTTTTTTGGGGAGGGATTCAAAATTGCTTCGTTATGTGGGTTCAGAGACTGGGGCTGGGGTATACAGATGATGTCCAGAGACTGGCATATAGATGTAACTGAAATGGAACAGCTTATTGATCAAACGTATGTGAAAATGTTGGCATACAATATTTCCTCTGTTCATAAAGCTGAAGAAACGAGACTTGTCCTTAATAACATCACTTTATCAGATTATGAGATATTTAAGACTGTTCTTGACAGTTTTTTTAGCACTGATAATCCTATCATGGGGGAAAAAATATGGATAGGAGCTGAAGGGGCAGTCTTTCTGCGAAGCATGACTGAAATTAATTCAAATTTACCAATGACAAGTGAGTTTGGCAGACGTGGTGCTGTCTTTTGCGGATATCAAATGCTGGGAACAAATCCTTTTGATCTTGTGGTTTGCCTGCATAAGTACAGGAAAAATGATAGGGAGAGAAGGAGTTTGTATACATTTAATGTAATCGAGGTATTTGAGGAAATATGTCGTTACATTGATCCTGCCTGTGCAATGATAATGCTTGAGAAGATGCGTAGATATTGGAACAGTTACTCGCATAAAATAATAGATATTGATAGCTGGAGCCGAACTATTGACATGCTAATAAGGAAAGTGTCAAGTTCAAAAGAAGTCAAAACGGCTTTTTTCTCCAAGTATAATAATCTTTTGACTTTGAAGAGGATACATACTGTTGGTGAGAATAATCGTAGATGGCAGGCAAGGGCATGGCTGAAACAACAGGATAAAAAATATATTCTGGTCAAGGATTCATTTAGCCTGATTGGCTATCCACAATTAGAGGAAGAGTGCGAGAAAAACGGAGGTTTTGTTGTGGATGATAACGTAGATAGAGTTCAGAATTGTTGCTTTATTATTCTGGAAGATGTTTGCAGGGATGTATTTAAAGGTTTCTTTGAGACTGAAGAATTGCCTGAAAGAAAAATAATCACAAACCCGTGTGCGGCTTATCATGGCATGGCAGTTACGTACAAAAAGAGACAATCGAAATTAAATAAAAAAGGTCTGACTATAAGATATGATATTGGAAAAATATTTTTGAAATCAGAAGTGTTTAGATCAGAAGGCTATTATGATGCGTTGTCGACATATGTGCATGAAATGTGTCACATGTTCGGAGGAGACGCAAGTGCCTCGTTTAGTCAGGCACTGACATTTGCTACCGAATTATTGTTGGAAAATCATGAAGGAGTAACGAAAGGAAAAATCAAGTGGAACCAGGCTTTTGCTGCGGATTCAAATTCGTAGATGCTCTAAGACCGGGAACTTGTCACATATGAAAAAAAGGTTCTGAACAAAGCCTACAATGGTCTACAAGGTTGGGTAGACTGTTTTGAAAAGAGTAATATTACTGAGTCTTTGCGTGTTAGTTTTAACTGGGCTTGCAGGATGTAGAGGAAAAAATTACTGACAAATCGGCAATCGGTGATGAGAAAGAACTTATGGAAGAAGCTGGCAAAGGAGATGTTAGCAGAACTTTTGTCAAATGGGGATATCACTTTAAAAATAGTAATTGCGAAATAGTGGGTAAATGGGAGAAACAATATGAACAAAACTCTATATGTATCCGATTTGGACGGTACATTATTAAGAAGTAACCAGACTACATCTGAATATACCAATGAGGTTATTAATTCTTTAACCGAAAAAGGCATAGTTTTTTCTTATGCGACAGCAAGGTCTATTTACACATCATCCAAAGTGACCAAAGGATTAGATGCTAAAATACCGGTAATTACATATAATGGTGCTTTTATTGTGGACAATTGTACGCATGAAGTGCTGCATGCAACCTATTTTGACAGGAATGTGTATAATTTATTACGGGAAATGTTTTCAGAGGGAGTATATCCGATTGTATATTCAATAGTTGGCGGCAAAGAACGATTCTCATATTATCCCTCAAAAAGTTCAAAGACCATTTTGGGTTTTGCTGCATCAAGAAATGATGAGAGAAAAAGGATTGTGGATTCGGAAGAAGAACTTGTGGCGGGTAATATTTTTTATATTACCTGTATTGAAACACCGGAAAAAATCAAACCGTTTTATGATAAATATAAAGACATATATCATTGTGTTTATCAGAGGGATATTTATTCTGATGAGCAATGGCTTGAAATTATGCCAAAAGATGTCACAAAGGCAAGTGCTGTTAAAAAACTTAAACAGATTACCAAAAGCGATTACGTTGTGGTATTTGGTGACGGAATAAATGATTTGGAAATGTTTGGAGCGGCTGATGAGTGCTACGCTATGGCCAATGCCGAACCTGAATTAAAAGCAGTAGCTACAAAGATAATAGAGAGCAATGACAATGACGGAGTTGCCCATTGGTTAGCAGAAAAGGAGATTTAATGAGTAAAATGAAAAGCTGGAATGATGAACCGGCAATACAACAAAAAGAATATTCACAGGAAAAATATAATAAAAAGAAAAGAAAATCACTTAGGGTTGCAAAGTTATCCTGCTATTCAGCAGAACTGATGGTAGTTATTGGCTGGAATATGATGTTATCTCTTATTCTGTTTTTAGTGCTATGTTTAGGTACATCGGCACTTCCACATATAATGGATGTTAATATTGATTTTACACCTGAAACATTTTGGTGCAGAGGTGGTATATATGTTAATCTATGCATGGTATTGGCTGTTTTATTTAGCATTGCAGGATTTACGTATGCTATTAGTTATAAAGTAACAGAAGTTATGTGTATACATCTGGATGGTGGATTAGATGGAGCTATGGAAGTAAATGATGCTGCCATGAGAGCTAATCTGAAAGGACAGGCAGCAAAGGCAGCTGGATTGGCGTATTTAGATGCAAAAGCACTTGCAGGACCGGCGGGGATTTTGACCAGATACTGTATTCAAAATAATATAAAAATGTTAACGCCACGTTTCTTTAAGGTTTTGCACAGAACATTAGTCATTGTACAGATTCTTCTTGCATTTATCTGTATATTTGTATTGTTACATTAATTTTTTTATGAACATAATATTAGGAGAAATTGTGAGAAAAATATGTTTAAGAGTTTTTTGAAACTGTTATTATATGAAAGCTTAATGATGATGGTGCTGACAATAGCTGCATGTATTGCTGTATTAATTCAGATGTTGTTTGGTGTAAAGACCGGTACAGACAGTTCATTTTTTTTTAGCAGTACCTATTATGATTATAATTTATTAATGTACATATTGGGATTAGTAATCTACTTTTTTGTAATGATCACCATTATAAAGAAATTTGGTGGCAAGCTGGATCTTATTAAGAAGCTTGGAAATGCATATAAGGTAATGGCATGTATATATGACCTGATATGGGGATTTGCAATGTTTGCTTTTTTAGGTTTGCTTCATTTCCTTGTTTTAGGTATGACAATCAGCTATAAACCGGAAATACTTTGCTTGTTTTCTTTTGTGGGATTACCGGTTATCACTGCTTTAAGTATTGGCTTTGTTTTGATAAAATTATGCCTGAAAAAATAGAATATTAATATAAAATTAAACTCCGGTCATAACAGGTGACCGGAGCTTTTTATTTATAACGATTCTATGCCATTCCATTTGCTGTCTTGTATTTATAAAGCATTTCGGCATGATTCTGCTCTTCAATCTGGATATCAGCAAGTAATTTCCTTATATTGCTTTTACCGAATGCAAAAACATCACTATTGTATTCTCCTGATACCAGCTTTTCTGTTCCGATACAGTCTGTTGCAAGGAAAGCGTCATTCTGTTTGTCATCGGAGTTGGTCATATCGTTGTAGGTGGCTTTTGGTGAATAGTCCTTGCCGGCACTGTCGTTGCAGTCACAATCAGGAACGGTGCCGGAAAGAACCTGGCCTAAAGAATCATAGTGTTTCTGCTCCTGCTTATGAAGTTCTTTAAAAAGGGCTTTTAATTCCGGATCTTTTGCAAGGCCGGCATACTTTGCGTACTTTTCCATACAGCTTTTTTCCTGATTTTGTAAATCTTCAATTACTGAACGTTCTTTTTCTTTTAATACCATTGCGTTACATCCTTTCCATATAAGAGTGTTTATACAAAGGTAGTATTCCGGTTTTATTTTTTTATATTCATAAAAAATTATTCAAAGACTTAATAAATGTATGTGGTGTGACGTGATATTTTTTCTTAAATGCCCTGTGGAAGTAGGAGAGGTTGTGAAACCCCACGGACAATGACACATCGAGTATGGAGGTGTTCCCGTGTTCAAACTGCTCAACAGACTTTTCAAGACGCAGGTTATTGATATATTCAATACAGGTCATGTTCATATGTTTTTTGAAAAAACGCATAAAATGATAATCGCTGAAGCAGCATAATTTTGCAAGCTCTGATACAGAGATGGCTTCAGGGTAGTGAAGCTCAATATGGTCCAGCACAGATTTTAATTTATCGGTTGGTGTTTTTGACATATCGGTTATGTTTTTGCTGCTGTATTGCATCAGAAGAAAAACAGCCTGTAAGAGCAGGGATTTTAAGGCTAACTCATATCCCGGAATTTCATTGCTATGCAAAGATGAAATCTGGCAGAAACATTTATACAGGGAAGCATACACGGGATGCTTCGGAGTAATCAGATATGGTAAAGTAAGCTCCTGATTCATAATCGGTGTGAGGTAACGGGTGGAACATATGTCGGTTGCGTTACCGCCAAGGAAATTCATGTGAAAAACATAAGTATCCGAAAAATATTCATCGCAATCGCGAATGGCAATTGAGTGTAAAATCTGTGGCGGAATAAAAAGAATATCTCCTTTTTCAGCCGAATATTCCTTGAGATCAATATGGTAGATGCATTGTCCCTTCGTTACAAGGGTCAGTTCCGCTTCATCATGCCAGTGATTGGGAATAACGGGGTAGTCCGGTGCCAGTCTTGTAAAATATTTTCTTACAGGGAAAAAGGCTTCGCCGTGTTTTGCATTTTCTTTCTGTTCGGGAGAAAGCTCCATGTTTTTTTTCATTATGGTAAAAAACTCCTTTGATATAGCATAATTGTGTTATAAAACGAAAGTATATTGCAAGAATATATACTAAAATGTATTTATAATAGCATTATAATACATTTTATAAATAATGAAAGGACAAAAATATGAGCAATTCAAAATGGTGGAAAAATTCAGTTGTATATCAGATATATCCAAGAAGTTTTCAGGATAGTAATGGTGACGGAATAGGCGATATAAAGGGAATAATCGGGAGAATGGAGTATCTTGGCAGATTGGGAATAGGTGCTATATGGCTGTCCCCTGTGTGTAAATCACCACAGAAAGATAACGGATATGATATTTCGGATTATCAGGACATTGACTCAATGTTTGGAAATATTGAAGATATGGAGAACCTCATTAATGAAGCTAAAAAATACAACATCCGTATTATGATGGATCTGGTATTGAACCACACATCGGATAAGCACAGATGGTTTGAAGAAGCAAGAAAAAGTAAGGACAATCCATACCATGATTACTATATCTGGAGAGACGGAGAAGAAGGTGTTCTGCCAAACGACGTAAAAGCTGTGTTTGGAGGAAGTGCATGGACATGGGAGCCATCGCTTAAGCAGTATTATTTTCATCAGTTTTTACCTGAACAGCCGGATCTTAACTGGGAAAATCCTAAAGTAAGAAAAGAAATATATGATATGATTTTATGGTGGATGAAAAAAGGTGTCGGCGGTTTCAGACTTGATGTTATTGATCAGATTGCAAAGGAGCCAGACCTTGGAATTACCATTAACGGACCGAGACTCCACGAATATTTCCGTGAACTTAGCAAAGAAACTTTCCAGAAGGGCGATTTAATAACTGTTGGTGAAGCCTGGGGAGCTGATATTGAACGTGCAAAGCTTTACAGTAATCCTGACGGAAGCGAATTTTCAATGGTATTCCAGTTTGAACACATAGGTCTTGACCAGGAGGAAGGAAAAGAAAAGTGGGATGTTGTACCATTACCGTTTTTAAAATTAAAAGAGGTTATGTCACACTGGCAGAGAGAACTGCATAACTGCGGCTGGAACAGCCTGTTCTGGAACAATCATGATCTGCCAAGAATTGTATCAAGATGGGGTAATGATAAAGAATACAGAGTAGAATCCGCTAAGATGCTTGCCATACTTTTACACGGAATGCAGGGAACTCCTTATATTTATCAGGGCGAAGAGCTTGGAATGACCAATGTACGATATGACATAGAAGACTACAGGGATGTTGAAATCCACAATATGTATAAGGCACGTATTGAAGCCGGCTATGATAAAGAAGATGTCATGAGCTCAATATATGCAAAGGGGAGGGATAATGCCCGTACCCCTATGCAGTGGGATGATTCGGAAAACGCAGGATTTACAGATGGTACCCCATGGATTAAAGTCAATGACAATTACAAAGAAATCAATGCAAAATCACAGGTGGATGATGAAAATTCAATTTTTAACTGTTACAGACAGCTTATTAAATTCAGAAAAGAGTATCCTGTATTTGTTGACGGTGATTTCACTTTGCTTTTAGCCGATGACGAGAATATTTTTGCATACAAGAGAGAATATGCAGGTAAAAGCATGGTTGTTGTATGTAATTTCTATGGACGGACTATAGATATGCCTTTAGCCGGCGCATGTAAGGATATGGAACTTCTCATAAGTAACTACGAAAAAGGAGACGAGGCGGTATTAAGACCTTACGAAGCAAGAATTTATATGAAATAAATCATTGATGTAAAATAGCTGTTATTGTAAAATATATTTATCTTTAGAAAAGAAGTGACGAGGAATGAAAAAAGGTAACAGTGATTTTATAAATAAACATAAAAAAGGCTGCATTAATGCAGCCTCTGTTTTAATGTTTATAATTATTGCAGGAATTGTTGTATGTATGACTTCTTGCGGTAAAAAGGACAGGCAGGAGGTGACTGAACCGTCAACAACGGAGACCGAACCTGCGACAACTGAGCATCCGACAACAGAGGCTCCCACAGAGGAAGCAGAGGAGGGCTATATTAATCCTTTTACCGGTGAAAAGACGGATACGGATTACTCAGGAACAAGACCTTATGCCATAATGCTTAACACAATAAAACAGGCATTGCCACAGAGTGGTAATTCAAAGGCTGACATGTATATAGAAATGACGGAAGAGGGCGGAATAACCAGAGTTCTCGGCTTTTACAACAGCCTTAAAGGAGTAGATAAAATCGGTACAATAAGGTCCACAAGGGAATATTTTTTATCATGGGCCATGGGATTTGATGCAATCGTTGTTCATGCAGGCGGGGATCCATGGATATTTGATAAGATTAACAGGTCGGGTTATACCACCCTTAATTGTGTAGGCAAAGCGGGAATAGATGCCGGCTCAGCATTTTTCAGGGATGATTACAGAATGCATAATGTTGGACTGGAACATTCCTTATATACGACAGGACCTAATCTGTTAAAAATTATTTCAGACAAAAATATAAATACGTCACACACAAGGAATGACTTTACAAAATTTAATTTCGCAAAAGACGGAGAGGGTACACCTGACGGAGAAAGTGCGGTTAATGTTAAAGTAACTTTTTCCGGTTATAAGAATACAAGTTTTAAATATAATTCTGATGCAAATGACTATTCCGTGGATTTCTGGAATGAACCGTATATTGATGAGACTAACAGCGAAAATATAAGGGTAAGAAATGTAATTATTCTTCCTGTACCTAACTGGACAGAGAAGGATTCACAAGGGACCGTCCGCCAGAAATACAATATGGCAGGAGGTACCGGATATTATATCAGCGGCGGCAGATATACTAAGATTAACTGGACTAAGGGCGATTATAATGACGACAGCCAGTACGGTAATGCGTTTGTTATGACAACAATGGACGGTAAGCCGCTTGAAATCGCAAAGGGTAAGACATACATCTGTATGATGAATGAAAAATACGTGCCTGAAATAAATTAAGATGGGAGAAAGATAATGTTAAAGACAGAAAGCATTACATTAGCAGTCAAAATCAAATCTAAGGAAATAACAGGAGACGAATATAATAGGGAATATCTGGTAACTATTACCAGAGCCGACGGAAGGGACATGGTGCTTAGTGTCAACCGGAGTACATACGACGAATGTAAAAAGGGAAGAAGAGCTATTTTTGACATTGATGTTGTAATGGAAAAGGATGGTGATATCAATAATTATATCAGGGAACAGACTCGTGTTACCGGAATAACATATTTAACAGAAGACCGGCTGTTTAATAATTTTTCCAAGATAAAGGATGAAAATTATACATGGCTCTCAAGGTATGCACCTCCGCTTAAAAAGAAGAATGACAGACCTGTTATTCTTTTAATGGGAATTGTATTTTTCGCTGCCGGTGTTTTTGTTTTTACGTTTTTGCCACGGATAATTGTTAAAAATATTAATAAAGCAAAAATTTATAAGGATTATGTGCATACGGTAGGAGAGGATAATTATGACATTATCTACAAAAAGGACGAACCTGATAAAATATACGAGGCAGAATATGATACCATTACCAAAATGTATTTACCCTCGGATTATGCGTACAGCATGATGGATTATGTGGGATATGTTTTAGTGAGTCTGGTAATAGGCATACCGTGTATAGTAGGGGGTTCGTTTTGCCTGATACAGGGAATCAGAGAAAATATGTGACATCTTATTAAAAATAAAGGCAGGGTACTTGACAGGGATACCATACTTACCAGAATCTGGGGATTTGATTACGACGGGGATACACATATTATAAGAAAAATGCTGAATGATAAAGGAAATAACATTGTGACAAAGGTAAATGTCGGATATATGTTCGAGGAAAAATAAAACCGTATTCTGTTGAAATGAATCTTGAAGAATGATAATATTAAATGCGAAATACAGGGAAGCAATCCCGGATAAATCGGAGATAATATGAATTTTTTGGAAGAAAGAATAGTGAAAGACGGAATAGTTAAGGAAGGGAATGTACTTAAAGTTGACAGCTTTTTGAATCATCAGATGGATATAACGCTATTTGATGAGATGGGTGCCGAATTTAAGAAGAGATTTGAAGGCAAAAATATCAATAAAATATTGACGGTGGAAGCATCAGGTATCGGAATTGCGTGTGTTGTTGCAATGCACTTTAACGTACCTGTTGTTTTTGCGAAAAAATCAAAAAGTATTAATATAGACGGTGATATGTATATTGCGGAGGTTGAGTCTTTTACCCATAAATGCAAGAATCAGGTTATTGTATCAAAGAAGTTTTTAAATGAAAACGACCATGTGCTTATAATTGATGATTTTCTTGCAAATGGCTGTGCATTACAGGGACTTATTTCAATTGTGAACCAGGCAGGAGGCACTGTTGAAGGAATCGGTATTGCAATCGAAAAAGGTTTTCAGGTCGGTGGTCAGATTATAAGAAATCTCGGATATCAGCTTGAATCTCTTGCTATTGTTGATTCAATGGATGCAACTACAGGAACAATTAACTTCAGGGAGCAGTAAGAGGAGAATACAATGGCTAAAGAAAAAAAGAATAAAGATACTGTCGAAGCGTTATATTCGCTTGACGGAAAGATTAATTTATTAAAGGCGTTTCCGTTTGGATTACAGCACATACTGGCGATGTTTGTTGCCAATATCACACCTATTATAATCGTTGCGGCTGCCTGTGGACTTGGGGCAAAGGACACGGCCATGATAATCCAGAGTGCAATGATTATAGCCGGAATAGGTACTTTTATACAGCTGTTCCCTATATGGAGAATAGGTTCAAGACTGCCTATAGTAATGGGAATCAGCTTTACGTTTGTATCCCTCGCCTGTACTTTAGGAGCACAGTACGGATACGGAACCCTGATGGGTGCAGTATTAATAGGCGGTATTGTGGAAGGACTTCTGGGACTTTTTGCAAAATACTGGATAAAAGTTATTTCGCCGATTGTAGCAGCAACGGTTGTTACGGCAATCGGATTTTCACTTCTTTCTGTTGGTGCGGCTTCCTTCGGAGGAGGAACGGGAGCAGCAGATTTTGGTTCTGCCAACAACTGGATACTTGGAATTGTAACCCTTGTAAGCTGCATTTTATTCAATATACTTGCAAAAGGCTATTTAAAACAGCTTTCTGTTTTATTTGGACTTGTTGTGGGATATATTGTGGCACTTTGTATGGGAATGGTGGATTTTTCAGCACTTCATGATGTTGATATTATCGCTCTGCCTCATTTTATGCCTTTTAAAATTGAATTTAATGCCAATGCAATATTTTCTTTTATACTTATTTTCCTGGTATCGGCAACGGAAACTATCGGTGATACCTCTGCCCTTGCATCATCAGGACTTGGAAGGGATGTTACGGAAAAAGAAACCTCAGGTTCCATTGCCTGTGACGGTTTTGTAAGTGCACTCTCTTCAATTTTCGGATGTATGCCGATTACCTCTTTCAGCCAGAATGTAGGACTTGTTGCAATGACAAAGGTTGTAAACAGATATGCCATTTCTACAGGAGCGATAATCATGGTAGTGGCGGGATTTTTCCCGGCAGTAGGAAGTCTTCTTGCCACTTTGCCGAGTGCGGTGCTTGGCGGATGTACAATAATGATGTTTGGTACAATCGTTGTAAGCGGTGTCCAGATGATAGGAAAATGTGGGTATACACAGCGCAACATTACAATAGCAGCTCTTTCTCTCAGTATTGGATTAGGCTTTACGCAATGTCCTGATTTATTTAATATTTTTCCTGATATTGTAAGGTCCGTATTTGCTGAAAACTGTGTGGCACTTGTTTTTGTTACGGCAATATTGCTTAATATTATTCTTCCTAAAAGTATGGGAGAAGAGAAAGCACAGAAAAATAATTGAGGATAAGCTATGGAAGTTAAAGTTTATGACTATCTGCAGGAGGATGCAATGAATATCAGACGTAATGTTTTTATGTCCGAGCAGGGTTATAAAAACGAGTTTGACGAAATTGATGATAGGGCTTTACATATTGTAATATACGATAATGAAAAGCCGGTTGCCACATGCAGAATTTATAGAGAAGATAATACATATATTCTTGGAAGAATTGCGGTAGATAAATCATATCGTGGATTGCATCTTGGAACGGTTATTCTTGCAGAAGCGGAGAAAATCGTTTTGAAAAAGGGTGGTAAGGAGATAATTCTTCATGCCCAGTGCAGGGTCAGAGGCTTTTATGAAAATTCGGGATATGAGGGCTATGGTCCGATAGGAGAGGACGAAGGACACCCTCATATCTGGATGAGAAAGGTTATCAGATAACTGTTTAATTATATTTTTGTGTTAAAATGACATAATGTACATAATTATAAAGTAGGCGAAATTGGGGTTAAGGATATGATAAAAAATATTGTCTCTGACGGATATTTGGAAAGGGGCATTGAATTTGCCAATATAACAACCCTGCAGGGACGTATGAAAGGGAAAAAAAACATATATGCGGATTTGCAGGGAAAGACCATAGGGTGGTTCAGAATGTCTTTTATTGCAGTAGGCTTTGATGAGTACGGTGTGCTAAGGGAAGCAGTATGCACGATACAGATAGTTGACGAGTACAAACGGCGGGAACAGTCCCTTATATATAAATCAATGACGGATGAGCTTACAGGTTGTTATAACAGGAGAGCGTATGAGGAAGACCTGTTAAAGTGTGATAATAAGGAGTATATCTATGTTTCAATGGATGTAAACGGGTTAAAAACAGTTAATGATACCTTTGGGCATGAGGCAGGGGATGAATTTGCGGCAGTTCTTTGTGATTGTGGAGAAAATCCGGAGACCATAAGGGAAGCTTTTCATAAAGAAATAAAAAAATGGTCGGGAAGCATTATAAAATCCCTGACAATATCCTGTGGTTATGTGCATAAAAAAGTGAGTTTCCCGATATGTCTGTAACGGAAATAGCCCAAATTGCCGACAGGCGTATGTATGAGGAAAAATCCTGCTATTATGAAAATTATTTTTCATGCCGACAAAGAATATCTGAAGCACCATTTTTCGTTGACAAGAAAATACGTCAGGGTATATTATAGGAAAACAGTAAACGACAGGTATGAAAATACCGTTATGGAGATACTGCCCGTTGAGGATTATTCCGTTAATAACAGGCAAGTATTTTTATATGTAAGGATTAACATGTAGGATAAGGAGAAATGGACAATGGTACTATATGGAACCCGTGTGTTTACAAAGTTTGAAGGTTATTTTGGAGAAAGAAAGGAATGCGAGGTCTGTCACAGAACATACAGAAGTGCATTTGTCAGAAATAAGGTATGGGCGCATCTGAATTACATACCTCTTTTTCCTGTCAGGAAGACTTATTTTAAAATGTGTCCGATATGTGGCAATGGTATAGAGCTTAAAGCGAAAGAAGCTAAAGCCGAAATGGCATCAGGAAGTATCAATGACCAGAATATACAGATTTATGCCAAACATTTTAATGCCAATAAGCCTAAGGGATTATTAGCCGTTGACACTAATTATGAGGTATGGCTGAGGGATGCTAATACAGGAGAAGATATAGGTCTTGCCAATAATATCACTAAAGATTTTATTAAAAATCTGAGAAAGGAAAGAGGCATTAAAACAATCCCTATCCGTGAAATACAATAATGCTTGCAACCGTTGTGGGAATCCGGAATTCTCACAGCGGTTTTTTTTGATATAAAGATTACCTATAACAAATCATAAATTTTAAAGATTATACAATAAACGTCTTCTGTGATAATATTTTTACAGGTAATAATCCTAGTAAAATAGTAGGAATAAAACGGAGGACAAAATATGGCAAGAGGAATTAATACACGATGTTTACATTTAGAAGAACTTGAGGGAAAAGCATATAACTACGGAGCAATAAGTTATCCGATATACCAGACTGCAACATATGCACATCCGGGAGTCGGTCAAAGTACGGGATATGACTACAGCAGACTGCAGAATCCTACAAGGGAGGTGCTTGAAAAAACAGTAGCCAATCTTGAAAACGGAATTGAAGCATTTGCACTGACAACGGGAATGGCAGCCATTACGCTTACGATGGAACTCTTTAAACCGGGTGATAATATTATCGTTGAAGCTGATATTTACGGAGGAAGTACAAGGCTATTTGATAACGTATGCAGTAAAAATAATTATGAGATAACATATCTTGACTGCTCCCGTGAAAACATTGAAAGCAGGATAAAAGAAAATACAAAAGCCATATATATTGAAACTCCTACCAACCCTATGATGAGAGTATCCGATATTGCTAAAATATCGGAAATCGCAAAAAAGCATAATTGCCTGTTAATAGTGGATAATACTTTTTTATCTCCTTATTTCCAGAATCCCCTTGATTTGGGAGCAGATATAGTAATCCATAGCGGAACTAAATTCCTTGGCGGACATAATGATACCCTTGCGGGATTTATAGTGACCAACAGGGAAGAGATAAGGGAAAGACTCAGATTCCTTATAAAAACAACAGGAGCGGGTCTTGCTCCTTTTGACAGCTGGCTTATTTTAAGAGGAATTAAAACCCTTGGAATTCGTATGAAAAAATCATCGGAAAATGCGGAAAGAATTGCACTCTGGCTTCAGAAACAGAGCATTGTAAAAGAAGTATTTTATCCGGGGCTGCCTACACATCCGGGTTATGAAATATTAAAAAAACAGGCAAGAGGTTTTGGTTCAATGCTTACCTTTTACGTTGATACCAAGGAACATGCACTTAAGATACTTGAAGGTGTCAGAATGATTAAGTTTGCTGAAAGCCTCGGAGGGGTGGAAACACTCATAACGTATCCCACAACACAGACACACGCAGATGTCCCTGTAAAAGTAAGGGAAAAGAACGGAATAACCGAATGTACTTTAAGAATGTCTGTGGGAATAGAGGATTATGAAGACCTTATAAATGAACTTGAAGAAGTATTTAGAAAGGCTGGTGAATAATATGGCAGAAAGAAATCTTAATTTTGATGAGATAATAAACCGTAAAAATACGGATTGCCTTAAATATGATTTTGCAAAAAGAAGAGGAATGCCTGAAGATGTACTTCCGTTATGGATTGCGGATATGGATTTTAAAACTTCATCTTATGTGGAAGATGCGGTTATTGAAAGGGTAAAACACGGTATTTTCGGCTATAGCGAAACAGGAAAAGAATATTTTGAGGCTGTTGCAGGATGGATGAAAAGACATCATAACTGGGATGTGGAAGAAAGATGGATTATTAAGACACCGGGTGTAGTGTTTGCGCTTGCAATGGCGGTTAAAGCATTTACAGAGCCGGGAGATGCCGTACTTATAGAGCAGCCTGTATATTATCCGTTTTCGGAGGTTATTAATGACAATGGCAGAAAAATTGTTAGCAACGACCTTGTACTTCTTGAAGACAACAGATATCACATAGACTTTGAAGATTTTGAAAAAAAGATAGTTGATAATAATATAAAACTTTTTCTCCTCTGCAGTCCTCATAATCCGTCCGGCAGGGTATTTACCGGAGAGGAACTTTTAAAACTCGGAGATATCTGCCTTAAACATAATGTTATTGTTGTAAGTGATGAGATTCACAGTGATTTTGTGTTTGAGGGCGAGCATACGGTATTCTGTAATGTAAAAAAAGAATTTGAAAATATATCCGTAATATGCACATCACCAAGCAAAACATTCAATCTTGCGGGAATGTTAATATCCAATATATTTATACCTGACAGGACACTCAGAAGAAAATTCAGACATCAGGTGGATGCGGCGGGAATAAGCCAGTTAAGTCCGTTAGGACATGCTGCGGTAAAGGCGGCCTATGTTAACGGGGAAGAATGGTATAACGGTGTTATTGAATATATCAGAAATAACAGGAAATATGTAAAAGAATATACGGAAAAAAACCTTCCGGGCGTAAAGGTCATTGATGGTGAGGGAACATATCTTACATGGCTTGATTTCAGAGGAACAGGCATAGATTATGAGGAACTTGACAGACGCATTATATACGAGGCAAAGTTATGGCTTGACAGTGGAAAAATATTCGGTGCGTCAGGTCAGGACTTTCAACGAATTAACCTTGCCGCACCGAGAAAAATAATAGAAGAGTGTATGGAAAGACTAAAAGGCGTTGTCAGTCATTAGGAATGTCATGAAACCTTCCGGCAAGCTCTTCTGTCTTAACAACATTAATAAAGGCGTGAGGATCAACCGAATGTATTAATGGTATCAGTTGCCTCCTTGCGTCTGTATTAATTACGGAATATATCATTTCTTTTTCTTTTGCTTCATAACAGCCGATACCGTGGAAAAGAGTGGCATCATGGTTGGTGGTATCTTTTATAAGACGGTATATTTCATCGGCTTTGTCGGATATTATGAAAAGTGTTTCTTTCTGGTAGCGTTTGTAGAGCATCTGTATTATCTGAGTGCTGCAGAACTGGTAAATAATCGAATAAAGTGCGATTGACCAGCCGAACATTGCACCTGCAATCAGAAGAATTATAACGTTACCGAAAAGAATATAATTCCATGCGTCCATTCCTTTCTGCTGGGACATATAAATACTTATAAAATCGGTGCCGCCGGTGGTTGTGCCGACATTAAGGCATAATGCTATTGCAAAACCGTTAATAAGACCGCCGAAAATGCTTATCAGAAGTATGTCGGTTGTAAATATATAATCAGGCAGTATATCTACAAATATACTTGACAAAAGGATAGTCAGTATGGAGTACAAAGTAAATTTTTTACCGATATATCTGAATCCTATATATACAGGAAAAAGATTTAGTAGTATATTAAATACTGAGTAAGGAACGGTAATATGGAAAATACTTTTTATTATATGCTGGAGCAGAAGAGATACTCCTGAAATTCCACCGGGAAGCAGGTCAGCGGATTTGGCAAAGCAACAAAGATTCCACGCATACAGAAGTGATGCGGTTATCACAATGATTACGCGGAAATATTGATAAAAGTGTGGATGTTTCCTTTCAATTGACTGGAACATAAAATGACCTACCTTTCTTTATTATTTTGTATTATTATAACATATAATGTGCCACATGAGAATAATGAAGGAACGTATTTATGTGGTTTATATTTGCAGTATTATTATTTTATTAAAAACAAGATAGATATTAAAAGAAGAGGTATATAAAATGGACATTCTGGAACTTGCAGATAAAATTATTAACGGAAAAAGACTTTGCAGAGAAGATAATACAGACTTCCTTGCATCCTGTGATCTTGAAAAATTATGTACGGGGGCCGATAGAATCCGTAAACATTATATGGGTGACAAAGTGGATATGTGTGCGGTAATAAGCGGTAAAGGCGGAAGATGCCCTGAAGACTGTAAATATTGTGCACAGTCGGTTTTTAATAAAACAGGGTGTGATGTATATGGTTTTATACCGGAAGAAGAGATTGTAAGAGCCTGCAAAGAAGATGAAAAAGAAGGAATCCACAGATTTTCCATTGTTACCGCAGGAAAAGCACTTACAGGCGAAGACTTTAAAAAGGCAGTACATGCTTATAAGACCATAAGTAAAGAATGTAACATAGGTTTATGCGCCTCAATGGGTTTTATAACGAAGGAACAGCTTGAAGAACTTAAAGAAGCAGGGGTTACATATTATCATCATAATATAGAAACCTCTGAAAGCTATTTTCCCAAAATATGTACAACCCATACATTCAGTGATAAGTTAAGGACACTTAAAAATGTAAAAGAAACGGGACTTAAAATTTGTTCGGGTGGAATAATCGGTATGGGTGAAACATTAAAAGACAGGATATCCATGGCATTTTCGCTGGCAGAAGCAGGTGCGGATTCAATTCCTGTCAATATCCTCATGCCTGTTAAAGGAACTCCGTTAGAAGCTGTCGAGACATTAAGTGAACCGGAGATATTAAGAACCATTGCAATGTTCAGATATGTTAATCCTGATGCGGATATCAGGGTGGCAGCAGGCAGAAAATTCTTTACAGAGGGTGGAAAAAAGGCATTTTTGTCGGGGGCTTCGGCAGTCATAACAGGCAATATGGTTACTACATCGGGAAGTACTACGGTATCCATGGACAAAAAGATGTTTGGAGAAATAGGAAGAATAATTTAGCCGGTATACATATTCTGTTTACCGTATGATACAAGAAAAATAATTTTTATCTTACAAAAAATTTATATAGATATATCAATAAAATTTACAAAATGCTGGTATACTAATTCCAAAAGTATATTGGATGGAAGCATTACCAATGGAAAGGACTTAATATGCGTATAGGAATGCTTACGAGCGGAGGAGACTGTCAATGTCTTAATGCTACAATGGAAGCAATTGCAAAGGTTTTATATAAAAAAAATAAAGATATTGAAATATACGGAATTCTTGACGGCTTCACAGGACTTATTAACGGAAAATATAAGAAAATGGAAAAGGCAGATTTCGATAATATTCTTTTATCCGGGGGTACGATTCTCGGAACTTCAAGACAGCCTTTTAAGACAATAACCAAACCTGATGAAAACGGGCGTGATAAGGTTGAAATGATGGTTAAAAATTATGAAAAATGGAAGCTTGACGCGTTAATCGTGCTTGGAGGAAACGGAAGCCATAAGACTGCCAATCTTTTAAGCGAAAAAGGCCTTAATGTCGTGACCGCACCAAAAACAATTGACAATGATATATGGGGAACGGATGTTACATTTGGATTTGACAGTGCTGTTAAGGTTGCAACGGAAACTATGGATAATATAAAGACGACAGCTTCATCTCATGGCAGGATATTTGTTGTGGAAGTAATGGGGCATAAGACCGGCTGGGTAACCTTGTATTCAGGAATTGCAACAGGTGCTGACATAATACTTATCCCTGAAATTCCTTATGATATTAACAAAATAACATCATATATAGAAAAAAGCGATAAGAAATACCTTGTAATTGCTGCGGCAGAAGGAATAGTGGAAAAGGAATTTTCTTCCTTAAAAAACAAAGAAAGGCGAAAGCTTCTCAGTGAGAAAAATTTAAAATCACAGGTTGAGAAACTTGCACTTGATATCCAGACGGCAACAGATAAGGAAGTGCGTATTACAATACCGGGACATACACAAAGAGGCGGTTCACCTACCGCGAGGGACAGAATTGTGTCAATGCAGACAGGAACGGCGACGGCTTTGAACATCATTAATAAAAACTATGGTGTAATGGCTGCAGTTATAAACGGAAGAATTGTTAATGTGCCATTAAAAGAAGTAGCAGGTAAGTTAAAAGTTGTACCGGCTGATGCAGAAATAATTCTCCAGGCCAAGGAGATGGGAATTTGTTTTGGAGATTAAAAAGATGAAAAAAGAAAACAAAATATATATGAACAGAGAGCTTTCCTGGCTCAAATTTAATGAACGTGTACTGGATGAAGCGAAGAGAGAAGGAGTGCCTCTTTGCGAGAGACTTACATTTTTGTCAATTTACCAGACTAATCTTGAGGAATTTTTCAGGGTAAGGGTCGGCTCACTTCAGGACCAGAATTTGATATGTCCAAATGACAAGGAAAATAAGACCAATATGACCCCTGCTGAGCAGATTAATGCAATTTTTTCAAGAGTAAGGGAACTTAACAGCAGAAAAGATGCAATATATGATGAACTTCAGAATCGTATTGCGGGGTATGGAATCAGATTCGTCTCATTTAAAGAACTTAATAAGGACGAAGAAAGTGCTCTGAAAAAGTATTTTAACAAGGAAGTTTTACCTTTACTTTCGATAATGATAGTTGCAAGAAAACAGCCGTTTCCGTTTTTAAGAGGACAGGAAATATATGCTGTTGCAAGTCTTGATAAAAAGAATGGTAAAGAACGCATAGGCATCATTCCGTGCAATATTGATATGGTACCAAGAATGATTGGCATAAAAGGAAAGAAAAATACATATATTTTGAGAGAAGAACTGATTCTTCATTATATGCCGATGGTTTTCAAAGGATATAAAATAATAGAAAAATCAGTTATGAAAGTTACAAGAAATGCGGATATTGATGTTGTAAAAGTATATGATGAAGACCTTGATTACAGGGATCATATGGCTAAGCTGATTAAATTGCGTAAAAAACTTGCACCTGTATTAATTGAGCTTACAAGAGATATAGATGACGTAATGGTAAACCAATTATGCGATTATCTGGAACTCGGAAAGGAAAATGTTATTTTTTCAAAGTCTCCGTTGGATTTTTCCTATGTATTTGATATACAGGATATTTTAAGAGACAGACAGGAACTTTTCTTTGAAAAACGTGTGCCGAAAGAACCCGCCTGCGTAGACGAAAACAGACCGATGATTCCACAGATTATTGAAAAAGACATGCTTTTATCTTATCCCTATGAAAGCATAAAACCTTTCTTAAGACTTCTTCATGAAGCAGCCAATGATAAGAATGTATTGTCAATAAGAATGACATTATACAGACTTGCCAAAAACTCAAAGATTGTTGAGGCACTTGTCGAAGCTGCCGAAAATGGAAAACAGGTTGAGGTTCTTGTTGAACTTAAAGCAAGATTCGATGAAGAAAATAACATAAGCTGGAGCCGTCAGTTAGAGGAAGCCGGCTGTCATGTTGTATACGGAATCGACGGACTTAAGGTTCATTCAAAACTCTGCCTTATAACTGTTAAGAGTGATGACGGAATACAGTATATAACCCAGATAGGCACAGGCAATTATAATGAGAAAACAGCGAGATTGTATACGGATTTGTCATTGATGACAGCAAATTATGAAATAGGTGATGAAGCAAGAAAAACTTTTCAGGAGATACTGATAGGCAATACCATTGACAGGACGCAACATCTTCTCGTGGCACCTAATTCTCTTCAGCAGCCGGTTATTGATATGATTGAGGATGAAATAGAATATGCGAAGAAAGGTGAACAATCATATATAGGAATTAAGGTTAATTCCCTTACTGATAAAAAGATTATGGACAAGCTTGTGGAGGCATCAAAAGCAGGCGTTCATATAGATATGGTAGTAAGAGGTATATGCTGTCTTATTCCCGGTGTTGAAGGGGAAACGGAGAATATACACATAAGAAGTATAGTAGGAAGGTACCTTGAACATTCAAGAATATATATTTTTGGAACAAAAGAAAGGGATAAAATATATATATCTTCTGCGGATTTTATGACGAGAAATACTTTGAGAAGAGTTGAAGTAGCAGCTCCTGTGTATGATGAAGGACTGAAGGAACGTATAAGAAATATGTTTTCGATAATGCTCAAGGATAATGTACTTGCAAGAACGGCTTTACCTGACGGCAGATATGAAATTATTGATGATGGCAAAAAGAAACTTAATTCACAGGAATATTTTATAGAAGAAGCGTACAAATAGAAAATTCAGAAATTAAAGTATGGAGAACTCCGGAAAAATATGGTATTATTACAGTATCAATTTTCCGGAGGTTTTTTATGGAAGCAATAGAATGTATCAAAACAAGACGTAGCATAAGAAAATATGAGGATAAGCCCGTTGACAGGTCATTAATCGAAGAAATTATCGAGATTGCAAGATTTGCACCAAGCTGGAAGAATTCACAGTCAGTAAGGTACATAGCAATTTATGATAATGATATCAGAAATAAGATTGCCGGCGAATGTATTATGGGACATGAAGGCAATAAGAATAACATACAGGGCGCACCTGTTCTGATGGTTGAATTAACTGTAAATAAGAGAGCCGGATATGAAAGAGACGGAAGCTATTCAACATCTAAAAAAGATCACTGGCAGTCGTTTGATGCGGGAATGGCAGCACAGGTATTTTGTCTTGCGGCACACGAAAAAGGACTCGGAACCGTTGTTATGGGTATTTACGATGAAGAAAAAGTAAAAGAAGTTCTTGGTATCGGCGAAGATAAGTCAGTATCGGCATTGATAGCATTAGGTTATCCTGCTGATGCACCTGCAGCACCAAAGAGAAAGGAAGTTGCAGATCTTCTTACATTTATGTAGGATTAAAGTATAATATTAAGCAAAACAGAGAAGCATTCTGATTGTGCTTCTCTGTTTTTGTGCTTATTCTTATATATCGATATCTTTTTCCAATGCTTTGGAAATATAGCCGGCAGAATCAGGATATACTTCATAACCCTTAGTTGAATCGGCTGATTTAACAAGGTATATGTGAAGCTCATTAGTGGTACCGTTATATGTGACCATCCATTTCAGGTTATGGTTCCATTTAGAAACAGGAATAACCTGACCGAAATCTTCAAAAACAGCTTTTGCGAACGGGTCCGTACTGACATCATCAGCAGTAGTATCGGAATCCCATACAAAAGAGTAGTTAGACGGAGTATCTCCGGAATAAGTATAATAAATATCGGTGTCAGTAGATAGCACTCTGTTGATGGATGATGCTATCTCATGTGCGGAATCAGAGTCCACGGAACGCTTCGACTTGCTTGTCTGTTTAACAAGTGTCGGGATAAGTATTCCCATTAAAGCAGCCATAATTGCAATTACAACAATCAGCTCCACTAACGAGAATCCACGGTTGTTTCTTTTTAAATTCATGTTAGTTGTCTCACCTCAATTCTCAATCCATATGTTTATTTTATAACAACATGATATTTTACACAATATCTTTTTGCATTATAAAAGAAAAAATGATATAGTTAACTAATCAGTTTTAAAGGAGAAAACTTAAGATGTTAGAAAAGATAGGAACTTTTTTGGATAAGGTCGATAATATTGTATGGGGCGCACCTCTTATTGTTCTGCTGCTCGCAGTAGGTTTGTTCCTTACAATAAGACTTAAAGGAATCCAGTTCAGAAAGCTGGGACACGGACTTAAAAATATGTTTTCAAAGGAAGGAGAAGGACACGGGGAAGTATCAAGTTTTGGCGCATTATGTACTGCACTTTCAGCCACAATAGGTACAGGTAATATTGTAGGTGTTGCAACAGCTATAGTGGCAGGTGGCCCGGGAGCATTATTCTGGATGTGGGTTGCTGCACTTGTAGGTATGGCGACGAAATACGTTGAGTGTCTGCTTGCTGTCAAGTACAGGAAGGTATCCGATGACGGACATATTGTAGGCGGACCTTTTTACTACATAGAAAAAGGTATGGGACCAAAGTGGAAATGGCTTGCCAAGATATTTGCGGTATTCGGTGTAGGCGTAGGATTACTTGGAATAGGAACATTTACACAGATAAATGGTATTTCCAATGCGGTTAAGTCATTTTTTGATCCGTCAGAAAGCCATACTGTAACTATATTCGGTACACAATATTCATGGGCAGTAATAATTACTGCGATTGTGATAACATTATTTGTGGCATTGGTACTTATCGGAGGGCTTAAGAGAATATCTTCTGTTGCACAGGTAATAGTTCCTTTTATGGCAATTATTTACGTTTTGTTTGCATTGATAGTTATTGTTTTAAATATTAAAGCAGTTCCGGGAGCATTTAAGTTAATTGTCAAAGGTGCATTTAATCCGTCTGCGGTTACGGGTGGTGCGATCGGTTCAATAATTGTGGTTATGCAAAAAGGCATTGCAAGAGGTGTTTTCTCTAATGAGGCAGGGCTTGGAAGTGCACCTATTGCAGCAGCCGCCGCACAGACTAACGAGCCGGTAAAGCAGGGACTTGTATCAATGCTCGGAACATTTTTCGATACAATTATTATATGTACAATGACCGGTCTTACAATCGTAATTACCGGTTCATGGAATGTAGGACTTGATGGGTATGCTGTTACTGAACGGGCATTTGGACAGGGACTCCCATTCCCTGAACAGGTATCATCTTTTATATTGATGGTATGTCTCGTATTTTTTGCATTCACTACAATACTCGGTTGGAACTATTACAGTGAAAGATGTCTTGAGTATCTTACTAAAGGCAGATTACATATTGTAAAAGGATATAGGATTTTATATATTACCTGTGTATTTTTCGGACCATTTATGACAATTAAGGCAGTATGGACAATTGCCGATATATTTAACGGACTTATGGCAATCCCGAATCTGATAGCATTGGTAGCATTAAGTTCGGTTGCGGCATTTGAGACTAAGAAATATGTTGATAAATTAAATAATAAGAACAGTAAAAATGCACAAAAATTATAATGGGTGTTTTTAGTTATAATCACGAAAATTTATGTTAATAATTAAAATGACTGGAAATTTTTTTGAAAAATGGGTATTATTAATATAAATAGGAAGTGAATGATATGTTTCAAATTAATGATTTGGTTGTATATGGTAAGAATGGTGTATGTTCGGTTAAAGGGATAGGAACTTTGTCACTTATAAATAATGACAGGATATATTATACATTGGTACCCGTTTACAATAAAGAGGAAATAATATATGCCCCTGTTGAAAACGGCAGGATAGTAATGAGAGAGGTTATCTCCAGAGAAGATGCAAAGGAACTGATAGATATATTTCCTGATCTTGAAGAGACTGTTGTAGCAAATGAAAGAGACAGGGAAAACTGCTATAAGCAGACTTTGTTAGGATGTAATTGTGAAGAGCTTGCTTCAATGATTAAGACCATATATAACAGAAAATGTAAGAGAATAAGTGAAGGAAAGAAAGTTACTGTTGTTGATGAGAAATATTTCCGTCAGGCAGAAGAACAGCTTTTTGGCGAACTTGCCTTTGCACTTGATGTTGATAAGACAAAAATCAGCGAGATGATTTCAGAAAGGTTCTGACAGTTTAATACAAAGTAAAGAATAAGAGCTATGGTACGTTATGATGGGTACCATAGCTCAATTTTTTATACGGTTCCCGTGACTTTAAGAACGCTTACACCCGGAGTAAGAGTCCATATTCCTGTAGCAGGATTTTGTGTATAGGTTGCGGCAGGAACGGTTATCTGACCGGCTATGGTGTTAAATACACCGGTTGTAGTGTCATAGCTGTAATTTGTTCCTACCGTCCACGTAACATTATCAAATGTTACGGTAATAGGGTTAAGGATAGGATCAAATGTATCACTGATTACAACGTTATCACTGGCCTGTGCTGCTAAAGAGCCGGTATTCTGGATTACAAAAGTATAAGTCAGCTGACCATTTTCAACAACACTGTCGGGGCATACTGACTTGGAGATGCTTAAATTGGTTGCAGCTGCAGCAGTAATTGTGGCAGAAGCAGATAAATCGTTATATAAGGAATCTCCCGAAAGATTTGCAGTGTTGGTTATTGTACTCAATGCCGTAGGATTTGCATAATCATTTACCTTTGTTTCGTATAACAGGGTTGTGTTACCTCCTGCAGGTACGGAAAGACCTGTAACAGATAAGCCTCCTGCGATTGTAACAACAGGGGAAGCCTGACTCACACCATTGATAAAATACTGGATGGTATCTTCAACGTATGTCAGCGGAACGTGTGTATTGGCGTCAAGGGTATAAGCACCAAGGTCATCTTTAAGAGTAAGTCCCGTCAATGCTGCTGTGCCGGAATTAACTATATTGATAACATAGGTTACGTTGTCTCCCGGTTCGTAGTTGGAATTTAATGCAGTTTTGGTAATTGTAAGGACTTCGAGCAGCTCTCCTGTTACAACATTGGAATTTGCTGTTTTATTGTTGTAGGTTAATGTAGCCTGGTTGTAAAATATAGGCATGGAATGCTACTTAAGATTTTTTAGTATAATATATGCTGGTATAAACAAGTTGTTAAGTTAAAAATAAAAAAATTAGCACTCACCTATTGACAGTGCTAATTAAACGTGATACTATACCAACATAGAAATTGTTCTACAACATATAGAACACTAGAAAGGAAGTGTTGTTATGAATATTCAGAAATTTACTCAGAAATCAGTTGAAGCAGTACAGGAATGTGAGAAGCTTGCGTATGAATTTTCTAATTCAGAGATAGACAACGAACATCTTGCATATGCCCTTGTCAGAATTGAAGATAGTCTTATACTTAGTCTGATCCGTAAAATGGATATAGATGAGAAAGCGTATATTGCAGATTGTGAAAAGATTGTAGATAAGAAGCCTAAGGTATCAGGAGATGTCCAGATAAGGATAAGCCAGGCTCTTAATAAGGTTCTCCTTTGCGCGGAAGACGAAGCTAAGGCAATGGGTGACAATTTCGTATCTGTAGAACACCTTTTCCTTACTTTGATTAAGTATCCTAATAATGAGGTAGCCCGGTTATTTGCAAAATATAATATTACAAGGGAGCGTGTGCTTCAGGTTTTACAGGGTATAAGAGGCGATAAGGCAGTAACAACTGATAATCCGGAAGCAACCTATGATACACTTGAGAAATACGGTGTGGACCTTGTGGAAAAGGCAAAAAAACAGGAAATGGATCCTGTAATAGGCCGTGATAATGAGATTAGAAATGTGATAAGAATTCTTTCTCGAAAGACTAAGAATAATCCTGTACTTATAGGTGAACCCGGTGTAGGTAAAACAGCCGTTGTTGAAGGACTTGCACAGCGAATTGTAAGAGGCGATGTTCCGGACGGACTTAAAGACAAGACTGTATTTTCCCTTGATATGGGAGCACTTGTTGCAGGTGCCAAGTATAGAGGTGAATTTGAGGAAAGGCTTAAATCCGTTCTTGATGAAGTAAAGAAGAGTGACGGTCAGATAATCCTGTTTATAGATGAACTTCATACAATAGTCGGTGCAGGTAAGACAGACGGTGCAATGGATGCGGGCAATATGCTTAAGCCAATGCTTGCAAGAGGTGAGCTTCATTGTATAGGTGCTACAACACTTGACGAATACAGGATGTATATAGAAAAAGACCCTGCACTTGAAAGACGTTTCCAGCCTGTAACGGTTGACGAGCCAACAGTAGAAGATACTATATCAATCTTAAGAGGTATCAAGGAAAGGTATGAGGTATATCATGGTGTAAAGATAGCCGATAATGCACTTGTGGCAGCGGCCGTACTTTCCCACAGATATATTTCTGACAGATTCCTGCCTGATAAAGCTATTGACCTTGTTGATGAAGCATGTGCACTTATTAAAACAGAGCTTGATTCCATGCCTGCCGAACTTGATGAATTATCAAGAAAGGTAATGCAGCTTGAAATTGAAGAGGCAGCACTAAAGAAAGAAACAGATGAAATCAGTAAAAAGAGACTTCTTGAGTTACAGGAAGAACTTGCCGAAAACAAAGAAAAACTTGATGCAGGCAAGGCAAAATGGGAAAGCGAGAAGTCATCTGTTGATAAGTTGAGCAAGATCCGTGAAGAGATTGAAAGTGTCAACGGACAGATTCAGCAGGCACAGAGAGAATATAATCTTGAAAAAGCTGCAGAACTCCAGTATGGCAAACTCCCTGCTTTACAGAAACAACTGGCAGAGGAAGAAAAGATTGTCAAAGAAAGAGAACTTACTCTTGTGCATGAGTGTGTAACTGAAGATGAAATCGGTAAGATTGTATCAAAATGGACAGGAATTCCTGTTACAAGACTTAATGAAAGCGAACGTAATAAGACTCTTAATCTGGGAAATGAACTCCATAAGAGAGTTGTTGGACAGGATGAGGCTGTAAGAAAAGTTACGGAAGCTATTATGAGGTCCAAAGCGGGAATTAAGGATCCTGGCAAGCCAATCGGTTCATTCCTGTTCCTCGGACCTACCGGTGTAGGTAAAACAGAACTTGCAAAGACGCTTGCAGCCAGCCTTTTTGATGATGAAAATAATATTGTCAGAATTGATATGAGTGAGTACATGGAGAAATATTCAGTGTCAAGACTCATCGGTGCGCCTCCGGGATATGTAGGCTATGAGGAAGGCGGCCAGCTTACGGAAGCAGTAAGAAGAAAACCTTACTCAGTTGTTCTTTTTGATGAAATTGAAAAAGCACATCCTGATGTATTCAACGTACTTTTACAGGTACTTGATGACGGACGTGTAACCGATTCAAAAGGACGTACCGTAGATTTTAAGAATACAATTATTATCCTGACATCTAACTTAGGTTCGCAGTACCTCCTTGATGGTATTGGTGAAAACGGTGAGATTAAGCCGGAATGTGAAAAACTTGTTATGAATGATTTAAGAGCATCATTCAGACCGGAATTTCTTAACAGGCTTGATGAAATAATAATGTTTAAACCATTGACAAAAGACAATATAGGCAACATTATTAATCTTCTTATGAAAGAACTTAATGCACGTCTTGAAGATAAAGAAATAACAGTAAAGCTTTCTGACAGTGCCAAAGCAGGAATAATAGCAGGAGGTTATGACCCTGTATACGGAGCAAGACCTCTTAAACGTTATCTGCAAAAGACAGTAGAAACCCTTTGCGCTAAATTAATTCTTGCGAATTCCGTAGCACCGGGAGATACAATTCTCATCGATGATACGGGAAACGGACTGACAGCTGTCAGACAAACTGATTAATGGCCTTGTTATATATATAACCGGCTGATTTAAGTTTTGAAGTGATTAAAGCCTTGTCGACTTCGTATTTATCACAGAAGTCGTCAAGGCTTTTGCATTCGTCACGAAGTTTGGTATTAATATAGCTTAATAATATAATTGGATCTTCCGGAAGGTTCATCTGCAATTCTCCTTAACATTATGTTTTATAATAATGTATCATTCCGGCTTTTTTTTTACAAGTCTGTATGTTATAATTCAGGGAGCCGGAGGTAAAGATATGGATAAAAACAAGAAAGTTTCTTTTGATATAATAGTATATTCAATGATGATTGTGGCTGTAATATATGCCATTGTCCAATCGCTATCGGGACATAATAATGAAATTTATTATAAGCTGATACTTGGAATATGGATTCTTTTAGCTGTGGTTTTAAGCGATTTTGTTGAACCTATGATTAACAGGACATTTGAAGAGTTTTCAGGAAGACAGATGTACAGATATATGGCATATGCGATTACGGATGCGGCATCATATATGGCTGTGTACATATTTGTAATTAACGTGGGAATTTATAAAGAACCGTTCCATTACATATTTCTTGCTGCCGGGGTGCTGCTTTTTATCCTCAAATTCATACTGTATAAGAAGTTTGAAAAGAAGGATAACAGGGAAAACCGGATAGATGAGATACTTAGAAAGGAACGTGAAGAAGAGGAAGAACTGCGCAAAGCACGATTTGAATGTGAAAAAGAAGATGACGATGTGGAAGTTGACACACTGGATGATGAGGATATTTTGAAAGTTTTTAAGTCTCATGACAGAAAAGGCGGCATATAAATTAATAAAAAGTATTTTTTGGTTATTATGAAAAAATTCTGTATGGTATTGCTTATACTTGCGTGTCTTATAGCATTTCTTTTTGTATGTGGGACCATTGATAAAGAAACGGAAACTAAAATGAAATCCGTTTCGGTATATGATGAAAAAACAGTAGCTGTTACATTTGATGACGGACCGGGAGCAGAAAGCACAATGATGCTTCTGGACGGCCTTAAAGAAAGGAATGTAAGGGCTACTTTTTTTCTTGTAGGTGAAAATATTAAGGGACACGAAGACATTGTTAAAAGGATGCATGATGAGGGTCACATTATAGGAAATCATACATATACCCATGTTATTCTGACGAAGATTCCACAGGAAAAAGCACTGGAGGAGATATACAATACCAATAAAATTATAGAGGAAATAACGGGTGAAAAGGTAAAATATATAAGACCGCCATGCGGCGAGTGGAATAATGATATGTTTTTTCAAGTGGATTTGCAGCCGGTTTTCTGGAATGTTGACCCGCTTGACTGGAAAAGAAAAGACGTAGGCGGAATAGTTGAGGATGTAGTTAAGAATGTAAGGTCCGGAGATATTATACTTTTACATGACATATACGATACGTCTGTGGCAGCTGCACTTGAAATTATTGACAGGCTTAAGGATAAAGGATTTGTTTTTGTAACTGTGGATGAAATATTAATTTCATGATATAATTAAGTGTTGAGGTGAACAAAAATGGATTTGTTTGATTATATGAGAGAAAATAATATGGCAAAGGAAGAACCTCTTGCATCAAGGATGAGACCTAAAACGCTTGATGAGGTTATGGGCCAGAAGCATATTATCGGAAAAGATAAACTGTTATACAGAGCCATTAAGGCTGATAAATTAAGCTCCATAATATTTTACGGACCTCCGGGAACCGGAAAGACAACGCTTGCAAAGGTTATTGCGAATACCACAAGTGCATGTTTCAGGCAGATAAATGCCACGGTTGCAGGAAAAAAGGATATGGAAGATGTGGTAAACGGAGCAAAGGACATCATGGCTTCCATGGGTCAGAGGACCATATTGTTTGTGGATGAGATACACCGTTTTAATAAAGGACAGCAGGATTACCTTCTTCCTTATGTGGAAGACGGAACAATTATACTTATCGGAGCAACTACGGAAAATCCTTATTTTGAAGTCAATAAGGCTTTGATATCAAGGTCTGTTGTTTTTGAGCTTAAGCCGTTAGAAAAAGAAGATATATTGTCAATTATCAAAACAGCCGTTTATGATACCAGAAGAGGCATGGGTAATTACAATGCGGTAATTGATGATGATGCGGCTGAATTTCTTGCGGATATGTCAAATGGAGATGCAAGAAATGCACTTAATGCCGTTGAACTCGGAATAATGACAACAGATGCGGGAAATGACGGCATTATCCATATAACTCTGGATGTGGCATCACAGTGTATACAAAAAAGAGTCTTAAGATATGATAAAGACGGAGATAATCATTATGATACCATATCTGCATTTATTAAAAGTATGAGAGGGTCAGACCCGGATGCGGCACTTTATTATCTTGCCAGAATGATTTATGCAGGAGAAGACCCTAAGTTTATAGCAAGAAGAATATGTATATGTGCCAGTGAAGATGTGGGCAATGCCGATCCTTGTGCGATACAGGTAGCAGTATCCGCATTTTTGGCGGTGGAAAGAATCGGAATGCCTGAGTCACAGATAATACTGGCACAGGCATGTACCTATGTAGCAACGGCACCTAAGAGCAATACGGCATATCGCGGAATTGACCTTGCAATGGATTATGTGGCAAAACATAGGACTGCACAGGTTCCTCCGTATCTGCAGGATGCCCACTATAAAGATGCGGCAAAACTTGACAGGGGGACAGGTTATCTGTATGCTCATGATTATAAAAACCATTATGTAAAGCAGCAGTATCTTCCCGATGAGGTTGTGGGAAATACTTTTTATTATCCGTCTGATAACGGATATGAAGAAACAATTAAAAAACACCTCTACAGGATTAGAAAAGAAGCAGAGGAAGATAATGAGGAATAAGAATGGAAGAAAGCATTGTTAGAAAGAAAAAAAAGAAAACAGGTACAGCAAAAAAAGTCAGAACTATAATAGGGAGAATATTTGCTGTTATAGGAACAACCCTGGGAATGATGATTTTATGCATATATCTTATAATGGTGGTGTGCACCCACGGACCTTCCAAAGTAGCAAGAGATTTATTTGTATTGTCTGTAAGAGAATCAAGCGCAGGCGGTTTTTTAGCTAATATGGTTGTCAGTAAATCTACCATAAGAAAAATTGAAGAAGGGAATAAAGTGGCAGATACAACCGATACAACAGATACGTCACTCATTGTTTTTAATAAAAAAAATAATCAGAATGATGTTACGGATGACCTTGATAAAAGCGGACATACTCCATATCTTGAAAAAGACGGACTGCTTTTTTATGAAGTATCGGGTTCTACATTTGCGGGAACAATGGTAGTTGTTACCGACCCATCAAGAGTATTTGTGGGAACTTCCGGAGATTATAAAGGAGAGGCAGGAATTAATGTGCCCGCCATATGCGATAAATACGGAGCGACACTTGCCATTAATGCAGGTGGTTTTGAAGATATAGGCGGTGTGGGAAACGGAGGAACTCCTCTTGGAATTGTTATGTCTGAAGGAAAGTTAAAATACGGAAACGTCAATTCAAGTTATGACCTTATAGGATTTGATAACAACAATGTGTTTGTAATAGGACAGATGACCGGACAACAGGCAATTGACCGCGGTATCAGGGATGCTGTTTCTTTTGGTCCGTTTCTTATCCTTAACGGAACACCCCTTGAGGTATCGGGAATGGGCGGCGGACTTAATCCGCGAACAGCAATAGGACAGAGAGCCGATGGTGCTGTGTTACTGCTCATAATTGACGGAAGACAGACTCACAGCCTTGGTGCATCAATGAATGACCTTATAAACGTAATGCTGGATTTTGGTGCGGTTAATGCGGCTAATCTTGACGGCGGCGGTTCCACAGTGCTTTATTATGACGGTGAAATCAAAAACAAGATTTCTTCCATATACGGCGCAAGAGGAGTACCTACAGCCATAGTAGTAAAGTAACCGGATTCGGAGGCATAATATAATATGAGTACAGGCAAAAAGAAAAAAATAAGTGCAGGAAAAAGAAAATTCAGAAGATTTCTTCGTATATATGCTTCAATACTTGGTATTGCAACTATTGTTATATGCATTATAGTCTGGGGCAGACTCAAAAATTATCAGGAAAGCTATGATAATTCAAAATCAAAGCACAGTCCTGACAAATTTATGGATGAATTTGTAGATAATCTTGATTATGAAAAAATTTTGGGATATGTGAAGAATTACGGAATTAATGTTGAAACAGGAATTAATCCGAAAGAAAATCATGCGGCATATTTTGCAGCCTGCGTTGCGGCGGACGGTGCAAAGTATGATAAAAATGATAAATATACATCGGTTATGCCGGTGTATGATGTATATGCCGGAGATACAAGGATTGCGGTTTTATCACTCAAGGCTGATGGCAAAAGCGACAGTTTCGGATTCCATGACTGGAAAATAAGAGATATGGCATTTGACACCAATGAAATAGATTATAAGACAGCCACCGTGACCGTAAACAAAGGTATGGTGCTTAAATATAACGGACAGGCAGTAGGTGACGAATACAAAATTGATTCAACGGATAATGATGCGATAAGAGCTAAGGCAAGAGCACTTGGAGCAAGTGTTCCGGCTGTTGAGACTTATGTCATAAAAGATACGTTCGGCAGCAGGAATATAACAGCAACAGATAGTAACGGAAATTCCTATACGGCTTTTGTTGAGGGAAACACATACGATTTTACAGGCTCAAAGGGGACAAAAGCACCGGAAGACATAGAACAGAGGGTTTTTGATACCATTGATTCATATATTCTTACAATATATAACCATAAGTCATTTGAAGAAACAGCAACATACATTGAATACGATTCAGACGCATACAGGCTTATAAAAGATGTTCTCGCATCTGTTATATGGGGATGGACTCCTGATACCGTTGATATACTGGAACAGAGCGTGACGGATTATGTTGCATACGGCGACAATCTGTTCTCGTGCAGTTATTACGGAAAAATATATAAGTATGAAGAAGGCAAGTCAGAATCCGGAGAAGAGACATTTAATTACAGACTTATCTTCAAAAAACATGACGGAAAATGGTATTTGAATTATTTTATAATTGTATAAAACACTTGTTTAATGTATAATATAATGGATTATATTTTAGTGGTGGGTACGCATGAAAGAGAAAATCAACAGATACGCCAGAGGGGTATTTGAGTTTGATCCCCAGAAGGCCGCCCATACGCAGTCAAAGTAGTTCTGGAAGATGGTCTGTTTGGAGAAACACAGTACAATGGCACTTACAAAGGAAAAGAAGCACCGGTGCTGATACTGGATGCGGATGCAGAATTTGCTGCAGAGGGTAAGGATCTTGTGCTGATCAGCCAGGATGCAAGAGCAGCAGAATACTTTGAGAAGATTACCGGGATTTATGTAAACCAGAACTGGAAAGAACTGACAAAAGATCAGTACAGTACAGAAGACGGAAAACTGGTGATCAAAGCATCTGCTCTGACACTTGGAACAAACACGGTAGAAATCAAAGCAGAAGGATTCAAGAACAATACACTGTCTGTTGAGTATAAGAAAGTTC
>ERZ772892.172-NODE-172-length-83181-cov-7.634663_pt1 | contig 83181 bp, 70 predicted proteins | sample MGYA00512126_ERZ772892 | MGnify/ENA primary metagenome ERZ772892 (study PRJEB29015, sample SAMEA2737697) | human gut metagenome | biome: human gut; feature: human-associated habitat; material: faeces | place: China | collected 2012 ... | reverse complement strand
GATAGAAAGCTGCCGGTTAAAAAATAACCATACCATACGGTATGGTTATTTTTTTTGTGCTGATTTTATCCGAGCAGGACTCGGCCTGGGGCACATGTCAGGCAAAAGCGGAAGAATTGTAGGACGCGCTGCTGAAGCATGGCAGAGGTTACGAGCGTCAGTGAGATAAAATCCTCAAGGCTACGAGAAGGGACGGGCAGATGTGATATGAAACTGCCGCTTTAGAAATAGAAGTTTTCTATGCTTCAGAAGACATAGTTTGTAAATACTAAAAAGCTTATTCAAAGCATCAATATTTTGGATTATTATGAAAAATTACAAAAAATGTAAAAACTATACATCAGGTTTACAAAAATAAATGGCTTTTACTAAAAATATAAAGTTTTCATTGACAATTGAAATGCCTGATAGTAAGCTATAAAAGCACTTTGTTCTTTATAAATGAACTTTATTATGTGGGGGAAGAGATATTATGATGAAGATGAGTAATTTTAGATGGAAAGTTGCCTGGTTGATTTTTATCATCAGTTTTGTTTCATACATGGATAGAGTAAACCTATCTGTTGCTACTCCTGTTATTATGAAAGAATATGGTTTTGATAAAATAGATATGGGACTTATTCAATCATTCTTCTTTGCCGGTTATGCTTTGATGCAGGTTCCAGGCGGTATGATGGCTGAAAAGTTTGGACATCGTATTACAGGAAGTCTGGCTGTAATTTGGTGGTCTGTATTTACAGCCTTAACTGCTGTGGCAAAGGGAAAATTTTCTTTCGCGACAGTAAGATTTTTGTTTGGCATGGGTGAAGGTCCTATTTATCCTGCTTTTGCGATTGCTATTTTCAGATGGTTTAATAAAAAGGAAAAAGGCAATGCCAGTTCATTTTTGTTGAACGGTTCTTTTTTGGGGCCTGTAATCGGTCCGGCTTTAACTGTTGCTTTGATGTCTACAGTTGGCTGGAAAATGGTTTTCTGGATTTTTGGCCTTGTGGGACTTTTAATGGCTTGGGTATGGCATAAATATGTTCCGGAAAATCCTGCAGAAAGCCCCTATGTTAATGAGGCTGAATTAGCTCATATTAACGAAGGACGTACTGATGTTCCAATTGTAAAAAAAGCTGCTCCGTGGGGTAAATTATTTACTTCTGTACAGTTTTGGGCTATTGGTGTGCAGTATTTCATCACCGATTATATTATGTTCGTATTTTTGGCATGGCTGCCGCTTTATTTAATGGAGGCACACGGTTTCTCACTTGCAAAAATGGGCATATGGGCAGCAATGCCGTGGCTGACTTTGATTATCATTACCTTCAGCAGCGGTTATTTCTGTGATAAAGCTATTGCCAAAGGTGCTTCACAATATTGGATACGTACTTTATGTGGTTCTGCTGGAATTATAATTTGTTCCCTGGCTTTGTATATTGCTACAAGAACCGCTGATCCTATGCAAAACGTAATGTGGCTATCTTTATCACTGGGGTCGCTGGGATTGACTTTCAATGCCTCCTGGGCCTGTGCGATCAATTTAGGGGGAGAGTTTGCCGGTTCTATTTCCGGGTGGATGAACTTCTGGGGAAATATTGGTGGCGTCATAGCTCCAACTTTAACTGCCTGGATCGCGACCAGCTACGGTTGGGATGCTGCACTGATCGCAACAGCGTTATCGGGTGTTGTTGGCGTATTGGCGTGGTTCTTAGTACGTCCTGATAAAGCTATTGTATAATTAATTCTACTGTAAAGTACTTGCAAAGATGAGTAAACTTTGCTATAATGCCTAAGTAATCAAATAACAGACAGTTCGTGACCATCCTGTCTCAAAATAAAACTACGGGTGTTCTGCTTAAAGCAGAACTGTTTTAACATGGATGGGACGAAAATTTTGATTTTCGTCCTTTTTTATGTAGTTCCGTTCTTGGTCACAGCAAGAAAGGAGCATAGTAATATGAAAAATCTCACTAAAACGCAAAAATTGACTATTTCCGCCTTGTGTATGGCTTTATATCTGGTTGTTATGATGTGTACGCAAAGCTTTGCCTTCGGACAGTACCAGGTACGCATTGCGACGGCTTTATATGGTTTGAGCGCTATTTTTCCTTTCCTGATAATTCCATTTGGTTTGGTAAATGTATTGGCAAATACTCTGATGGGTGGTTTGGGACCTTTGGATATGTTAGGCGGCGGTTTGGTTGGTATTATGACAAGTCTGACAATAGTTTATGCTAAACGCCATGATTTAGGTAATTGGGCTGTGATGCTGGCAATTACTTTAGTACCGGGGTTAGGAGTGCCGGTCTGGCTTTCTGTATTGCTGGATCTGCCTTACTGGCTGTTGGCGTCTACTGTTTTAGTAGGCCAGTTTATCTCCGGTGTCGTGAGTATGGTATTGGTGACAGCTTTAGAACGCTGTGAAATATTTAATTTTGCTTCAGCAAAAAAATAAGGAGGATTTATGACTTCTGGAAGAGACCAAAAAGAATTGACAGGCGTGAGCCTTTTAGGCAATAAAACTAAGTATCCTACGGACTATGCTCCTGAAGTACTGGAAGCTTTTATTAATAAACATCCCGGCAATGATTATTTTGTAAAATTTAACTGCCCGGAATTTACAAGCCTGTGCCCGATGACAGGACAGCCGGATTTTGCTGCGATCTATATTTCCTATGTGCCTGATCAGAAACTTGTAGAAAGTAAATCGTTAAAGCTGTATTTATTCAGCTTTCGCAATCATGGCGATTTTCACGAAGATTGCGTAAATATTATTATGAAAGACCTGATCAAGCTGATGGAACCGAAATATATAGAAGTTTGGGGTAAATTTACTCCGCGCGGAGGTTTGGCGATCGACCCATATGCCAACTATGGCAAACCGGGAACAGAGTGGGAAGCAGCTGCTAAAAAACGTTTGATGATGCATGATATGTATCCTGAAAATGTAAGTTATCGTTAGTAAGATTTTACTTTAAAGCCGAGGACTGTTCTTCGGCTTTTTATTTTTTGTTTGAAATTTAATAAATAAATTATGATTTGTTGCTGTTTTTAACACAACACCACTTTTTTTCTTTTATACCTTGTGCTACAATAGACTAAATGAAGATTTCTGAAAATTTATTTTTAGAGCTAGTGGGACTAAAAATGGACCACGAGGGACAAAATACGCTGGGAGATCACTATGGACAGTATTATTAATTTACAGAAAAAAATCGTTCCCGAGCTTACAAATCTTTTAGTTCAGAGATACCAGATATTAAGGCAGGTGAGCCATGAGTATCCTATCGGACGCAGGGCTTTGGCTGCCAGGCTGGGTTTGAGTGAAAGAGTATTGCGGGCACAGGTCGATTTTTTGAAAAACGGTGGTTTACTGGCATTTTCTTCTGCCGGAATGTCGGTGACTGAAGAGGGCGCGGATATTCTGAAAGAGCTTGCTGATTATGTCCGTAAATTGCAGGATCTGAACTCTTTGGAACAGTTTTTATGTGAACGCCTGGATATTGGGCGTGTAGTCATCATTCCAGGAGACTCTGACCAGGAAGAGGTGGTCAAACGTGAAATCGGCCGTGCTGCGGCGAGGATTCTTGGAAATCTGCTGAATGACGGCAAAGAACATATCGTTGCCGTAAGCGGTGGTACAACTATGGCTGCCCTGGCTGCTAATGTAAGCGGCAATGAGCCTAAAACAGTTGTAGTACCAGCCCGCGGCGGTTTGGGTGATAATGTTGAATTACAGGCTAATACTATAGCCACAGTCCTGGCTCAGCGGCTTGGAGCCTCTTACAGGCAGCTGTATGTCCCGGACAGCGTCAGTGAAGAGATACTGAATAGTATTTTAGCAGAGGATATTGTGGTCAAATCTGTGGTTGATATTATCAAACAGGCCGATATCCTGGTGCATGGTGTAGGACAGGCTTCAGTAATGGCACGGCACCGCAGGCTGCCGCCGGAATTCATAAAAAAACTGCTGGATGACGGCGCCGTAGGCGAAGCGTTCGGGCAGTACTGCGCTTTAGATGGCAGACAGATCTATATGACAAACAACGCCGGACTGATGCTGCAGGATCTGCCAAAGATCGGAACTGTTATCGGCGTAGCCGGAGGACGGTCTAAAGCAGCAGCTATCTTGTCAGTAATCAGGGCGTCGCGTCAGGATATACTGATAACTGATGAAGCAGCAGCTCACGACATAGTGAGAATGTTGGAAAATGATTAAGGTTACAAAGCACATTAGTGCAAACATATAATTTGCTCAAAGCATAAAAGGAGGATTTTTATCATGACAAAAATTGGTATTAATGGTTTTGGCCGTATCGGCCGCGAGGTTTTCCGTGTTGCTTTTACTAATACGGAGGTAGAAGTAGTTGCCGTTAACGACTTGACTGATGCTGCAACTTTGGCTCATCTTTTGAAATATGACTCTGTACATGGCACTTTCCCGCATGAAGTTTCTGTTGACGGTGATAATATCGTTGTTGACGGTAAAAAAATCAAAGTTATCGCTCAAACAGATCCTGCTAAGCTGCCTTGGGGTGAATTGGAAGTTGAGATCGTAGTTGAATCTACTGGACGCTTTACTGAAGGTGAAAAAGCAAAAGCGCACTTGACTGCCGGCGCTAAAAAAGTAATTATTTCCGCACCTGCTAAAGGCGAGGATATCACTATCGTTATGGGTGTTAATGAGAAAAAATACAACGCTGCGGAGCATCATATCATTTCAAATGCTTCCTGCACTACTAACTGCCTGGCTCCGTTTACCAAAGTGCTTTTGGAAAACTTCGGTATTGAAAGCGGTTTGATGACTACCGTCCATTCCTATACAAATGATCAGAAAATCCTTGATTTACCGCATAAGGATCTGCGTCGTGCCCGTGCTGCGGCGATGTCCATTATTCCTACTACTACCGGAGCTGCGAAAGCAGTTTCTCTGGTGCTTCCTGAAGTCAAAGGCAAATTGAATGGCTTTGCTATGCGTGTGCCGACACCAAATGTTTCCATCACTGATTTGACCGTTGTTTTGGAAAAAGATACTACTGTTGAAGAAATAAATGCCGCTTTGAAAAAAGCAGCTGAGGGTGAATTAAAAGGCATTATGGGTTATAATGAGCTGCCTTTGGTTTCCAGAGATTACAATGGCTGTCCGTTGAGCTCTATCGTTGATGGTTTGTCTACGATGATGGTCGGCAAAAGAATGGCGAAAGTTGTCAGCTGGTATGATAACGAATGGGGTTATTCCAATCGTGTGGTAGATCTTGCTGCCTACATTGCTAAACAAGGCCTGTAATTAAAGGAGTATATCATTCTAATGGATAAAAAAAAACTGTGTGATTTAGACGTTGCCGGTCAAAAAGTTCTGGTACGTGTCGACTATAATGTGCCGATGGACGAAACCGGTAAGATTACCGATGATAACAGAATTCGTGCTTCGTTAGAAACTATCAAATATTTACTGGAGCATAAAGCTGCGGTCATTTTGATGGCGCATTTAGGCCGTCCTAAAGGACAAGTTAATATAAAATACAGTCTGGCGCCTGTTGCCAAGCATTTGGCAAAGCTGCTGAATATGCCTGTTGCTTTTGCAGGTGACTGCATCGGTGAAGAAGCTGAAAAAGCAGTACAGAAGCTTAAACCCGGTAAGATTTTGATGCTGGAAAACCTGCGCTTCCATAAAGAAGAAGAAAAAAATGATATGGATTTTGCCGAAAAACTGGCATCTTTAGCAGATCTGTATGTTAATGACGGCTTTGGTGTTTCTCATAGAGCCCATGCTTCGGTGGAAGGGGTTACGCATTTTCTGCCTTCAGCAGCAGGCTTTTTACTGGAAAAAGAAATTCGCTTTGTCGGACAGGCTGTGGAAAATCCACTGCATCCCTTTGTTGCTATCATTGGCGGTGCCAAGGTTTCCGACAAGATCGGCGTGATCGAAAATCTTTTGGAAAAAGTCGATACCCTGCTGATCGGCGGCGGTATGGCCAATACTTTTTTAGCTGCTCAAGGGCATAAAATGGGCAAATCTTTAGTTGAAGATGATAAGATCGCTTTAGCAAAAGAACTGCTGGCTAAGGCCAAAGCACGTAAAGTAAAATTGCTGCTGCCGGTAGATCTGGTAATGGCAGAGACTTTTGCTGCTGATGCCAGCCATAAAGTTGAAAAAGTAGCTAAGCTGGATCAAAAATATATGGCTTTGGATATTGGCCCTGCGACCAGCACTTTGTATCAGGATGCGCTGCAGGATGCTAAAATGATCGTGTGGAACGGGCCCATGGGTGTTTTTGAAATGGATGCCTTCTGCAAAGGTACTGAAGCTGTCGCTCAGGCTGTTGCTAAAAGTAGAGCTATGAGCATTGTCGGCGGTGGTGATTCTGTGGCTGCCATTGAAAAGCTGGGGCTGGCTAAAAAAATTACGCATATCTCCACTGGCGGAGGCGCTTCGCTGGAATATCTGGAAGGCAAAGTCCTGCCAGGTGTTGCGGCTTTAGATGATGTACGCCGTAAAATTGTGGCCGGCAACTGGAAAATGCATAAAAATGTGGATGAAGCAGTTGAACTGGCTGAAGATATCGTCAGTGATACTAATGGGACACTGAACGAAGTAGTTGTTTTTCCGCCGTTTACAGCACTGGAAAGCGTTGCTGAAGCCATTGACGGTAAACATGTAGGCTACGGAGCTCAGGACCTGCATTGGGAAGATGAAGGCGCTTATACAGGTGCTGTTTCCGGTAAAATGATTACTGATATCTGCGCTGAATATGTTTTGATCGGTCATTCTGAACGCCGCACCATGTTCGGTGATAATGAAGTGGCTGTTGCTAAAAAGATGCGAGCTGCATACAGAAATGGTTTGAAACCGATGTTATGCGTAGGTGAAAATGCCCAGGAGCGCGCAGAAGGAAAGACTTCACGTAAAATCAGCATGCAGCTGAAAAGTGCCTTAAAGGGCATTACTCCTGATGAAGCGGAAGTTTTGGTTGTTGCCTATGAACCATTGTGGGCTATTGGCAGCGGTCAGGCTGCAACTGCTAAAGATGCTCAGGAAGTATGCCTGCTGATCAGAAATAAGCTGGAAAAACTATTTTCTGCAGATATCGCGCGTAAGGTTCGTGTTTTATATGGCGGCAGCGTTAATGCTAAAAATGCCGTAGATTTTGCAATCAGCGGTATCGACGGAGTTCTTGTAGGTGGGGCGAGCCTGGATGCTCAAGCGTTTTCTGCTATCGCACGCAGTATATAAGGGGTGACGAAAATGGCAAAACAGCCGCTATTGCTGATGATTTTAGATGGCTGGGGTATTGCTCCGGCAGGGCAGTATAATGCAGCTGCTTTGGCAAAGACACCTAATTTGGATGCTTTGTTCGACAAATATCCGCATACGCGCTTATCCTGTTCTGGTGCAGCCGTAGGCCTGCCAGACGGGCAGATGGGTAATTCCGAAGTCGGTCACTTGAATATCGGGGCAGGGCGTATTGTCTATCAGGAGCTGACAAGGATCACTAAAGCAATAAAAGACGGTGACTTTTTTGAAAACACTATTTTGAGTAAAGCTATGCAGACCGTAAAAGCCAACGGCAGTGCGCTGCACCTGCTGGGTCTTGTTTCTGACGGTGGAGTGCACAGTCATATCAGTCATTTGTTTGCTCTATTAGAAATGGCTAAATTGCAGGGACTGAACAAGGTTTATGTACATGCTTTTTTAGACGGACGAGATGTTGGACCGCAGACTGCCGATGTTTATCTGGCAGAACTTGACGCGGAGATGAAGCGTATCGGCGTGGGTAAAATCGCTACAGTAGCAGGGCGTTATTACGCTATGGACCGCGATAAACGCTGGGAACGTGTGCAGAAAGCTTATGACGCTATGGTTTTGCATGACGGCACTGTTTGTACTGATGCGGTCAGCGGTGTGCGTGCTTCTTATGCGGGCGGGGTCACTGATGAATTTGTAGTTCCGTTCATAGCTGCACCTGAAGCAGATTCCTGCGTCAAAGCCGGTGACGGCATGATTTTTTTCAATTTCCGTCCCGACAGGGCAAGGCAGCTGACCAGAGCCTTTGTAGATGAAGAATTTCCTTATTTTGCGCGTCCTCAGACAGCCCGTCCGGTAAATTTTGTTTGTATGACGCAGTATGACGAAACTATAAAAGCTCCCGTTGCCTTTGCTCCGGAAACGCTGGAAGATACGCTGGGCAAAGTACTGGCTGACCACAAGCTTCAGCAGCTGCGGATCGCCGAAACGGAAAAATATGCTCATGTGACCTTTTTCTTTAATGGCGGCGAGGAAGAACCGAATGTTGGTGAAGACAGAGTTCTGATTCCGTCACCGAAAGTGGCTACCTATGATCTGCAGCCGGAAATGAGCGCCGAGCTTGTGACAGATAAGCTGGCAGAGCTTCTGGATACAGATAAGTACGACATGATAATATTGAATTTTGCCAATCCCGATATGGTAGGGCATACAGGCGTGCTGAATGCTGCTGTCAAGGCAATGGAAACTGTCGATGCCTGTGTGGGGCGTATTGTTGAAAAGGTATTGTCACTGCATGGAACAGCCTGTATTACGGCTGATCATGGCAATCTGGAAAAGATGCTTGACGAAACGACAGGGCAGCCTTATACGGCTCACACAACGAATCAGGTTCCTTTTTTGGTAGTCAGTGATGAAAAACATACTTTGCACGAAGGCATTTTGGCTGATATTGCGCCGACGCTGCTGGAACTGCTGAAAATCAAGCAGCCTGCTGCGATGACAGGGAAAAGTCTGTTAACAGATAAAAATAAATGATGAGGTGAAGTTAGAGTGGCAATGATTACTGAAGTATATGCAAGAGAAATTTTGGATTCCCGCGGCAATCCGACTATCGAAGTAGAGGTTTGCCTGGAAGACGGTTCCGTTGGACGCGCTGCTGTTCCTTCAGGAGCGTCTACCGGCGCGCATGAAGCGGTAGAGCTGCGTGACGGTGATAAAAACCGCTATCTGGGCAAAGGCGTGACTAAAGCAGTCGATAATGTCAACGACGTTATTGCTGAAGCTTTGATCGGCCTGGAAGCAACCCGTCAGGTAGAAATCGACGAGATGCTGATCCGTTTGGACGGGACACCAAATAAAGGAAAATTAGGCGCCAACGCTATTTTAGGTGTCTCCATGGCTGTAGCCAAGGCTGCCGCTGCTTCTGTAGGGTTGCCGCTGTATCTGTATCTGGGCGGTGTTTCCGCACAGGAGCTGCCGGTACCGATGATGAATATCCTGAACGGCGGCCAGCATGCTGATAATAACGTCGATATTCAGGAATTTATGATCATGCCGGTCGGTGCTGCAAGCTTCAGCGAGGCTTTGCGCATGAACGCTGAAATCTATCATGGTTTAAAGGCCCTGCTGAACGCTAAAGGACTGGGAACAGGCCTGGGTGATGAAGGTGGTTTTGCGCCGAATCTGAAATCCAATGAAGAGGCGATCGAAGTCATCCTTGAAGCAGTGAAAAAAGCAGGCTATAAACCGGGCGAAGATATCATGATCGCTTTAGACGTTGCTGCCAGCGAATTTTATAAAGATGGAAAATATCAGATGGAAGGCGAAGGTTTGGTAAAAACCTCCAATCAAATGGTAGATTATCTGGCTGCTTTGTGCGAAAAATACCCGATCGTTTCAATCGAAGACGGTTTGGCGGAAGACGACTGGAAGGGCTGGAAAGCGCTTACGAAGAAATTAGGCACTAAAGTTCAGCTGGTTGGCGACGATCTGTTTGTTACCAATGAAGAACGTTTGCTTGAAGGTATCAAAAATGATACTGCTAACGCTATTTTGATCAAAGTCAATCAGATAGGTACTTTGACAGAGACCTTCAATGCTATTGAAACTGCTAAACGGGCAGGCTATACCTGCATTATTTCGCATCGCAGCGGTGAAACCGAAGATACTACATTGGCAGATATTGCCGTTGCTGTCAATGCCGGACAGATCAAAACAGGTGCTCCGGCACGTACTGACCGCGTGGCCAAATACAACCAGCTGCTCCGTATCGAGGAAGACCTCGGCGGCGCTGCCAAGTATAAAGGCAAAGCTGTATTTTACAACATCAATAAATAATCGGAGTAACGGTTATTTTGAAGCAGGGCAGATACCGGACGCGTATTTGCCCTGCTTTTTACTAAATTTTGTACAATTTTTTATATTTTACCGTTGTAAGCTGTATAACATTATGATAGAATAGTTAGGTACTAAGTAAAAGAGGAGGTAAGCTTTGTGATTGCAACTGTCTTAATGGTATTAGACGTAATCGTCTGTATCGCCTTGATAGCGTCTGTGTTAATGCAGTCCGGGAAGGGCTCAGGCTTGTCAGATGCGTTCGGCGGAGGCGGTGGTGGTGCCTTCTTCGGCAAGGGTAATGATGTTGATACTTTAATGGCTAAAGTTACGATTGGTTTGGGTACTACTTTTGGTATCATCACGCTTGCTCTGGCAAAAATCAACGGTTAATTTGGTTAAAAAGAACGCTCTGCGTTCTTAATTTTTAAAAACTCAAAAGAAACAGAAAGGGGATCAATGTTTTGAGTACTTATTTAATTTTATCCATAGTCGTCGGTCTTGTTGCCCTCGGCGTGGCAGTAATGCTCAGTAACGCTATCAGCGCTGCTAATGCCGGTACTGCCCGTATGAAGGAGATCGCTGGCTATATCCATGAAGGTGCAATGGCATTCCTGTACAGAGAATACAAATATCTTGCTATCTTCATCGTTGTTGTTGCTGCAATTATTGCTACATTCTTATCAGTAAGCACTGCGCTCTGCTTTATCGGCGGTGCTGTATTCTCCATCTGCGCAGGTTATCTGGGTATGAACGTGGCTACTAAAGCTAACGTTCGTACAGCTGAAGCTGCCCGTCACGGCATGAGCGAAGCTCTGAAAATCGCTTTCTCCGGCGGCGCTGTAATGGGCCTGGGCGTTGTAGGCCTTGGTATTGCCGGCCTGGCTGTAGCTTATTTTGTTTTTGACCGTAACATTGATATTGTTACCGGTTTTGGTCTGGGCGCAAGCTCGATCGCATTGTTTGCCCGTGTTGGCGGCGGTATTTATACTAAAGCTGCTGACGTTGGCGCTGACCTTGTTGGTAAAGTTGAAGCCGGTATTCCGGAAGACGATCCGCGTAACCCTGCTACTATTGCTGATAACGTAGGCGATAACGTAGGCGACGTTGCCGGTATGGGTGCCGACTTGTTTGAATCCTATGTAGGCGCAATTATCTCCGCCTTGACTCTGGGTGCAGTTGCATATCCCGGCGGTGAAGGTGTCGAATTTGTTTTCATGCTGGCTGTTGCCGGTATCCTTGCTTCTATCATCGGTGTTATGTTTGCCCGTTCCAGCAAATCTCAAAACCCTCAGGCTGCACTGAACAGCGGTACTTACATCGGCGGTGCTATCGTTATCGCTGCTGCTGCTTATCTTTCTAACAGCCTGTTTGGTTCTCTGGATGCATTCTGGGCTATTGCAGCAGGTCTGCTTGTTGGTATGATCATTGGCAAGATCACCGAGATCTATACCTCTGCTGATTTCGGGAGTGTTAAGAAAATCGCTCAACAATCCGAAACCGGTCCGGCAACCACTATTATTGCCGGTTTGGCAGTTGGTATGTATTCTACTTTCTGGCCTATGCTTTTCATCTGCATCGGCGTAATCGTATCCTTCTTTGTAATGGGCGGCGCTACTAACGGCGGCATGGGCCTGTTTGGTATCTCTCTGGCTGCTGTAGGTATGCTCTCCACCACCGGTTTGACCGTTGCTGTTGACGCTTACGGCCCGATTGCCGACAATGCCGGCGGTATTGCTGAAATGTCCGAGCTTCCTCCTGAAGTTCGTGAAATCACTGATAAACTTGACTCAGTTGGCAACACTACTGCTGCTATCGGCAAAGGCTTTGCTATCGGTTCTGCTGCACTTACTGCACTGGCTCTGTTCTCTGCTTATGCGCATACCGTTAACCTCACTAACATCGACTTGCTCAACCCCGTAACTTTGGTTGGCCTGTTCATCGGCGCAACTCTGCCGTTTGTTTTCGGCGCTATGACCATGGAATCTGTTGGTAAAGCCGCTTACGAAATGATCGAAGAAGTTCGTCGTCAATTCCGTGAGATCCCTGGCTTGCTGGAAGGCAAAGCTACAGCTGACTATCGTAAATGCGTAGATATCTCTACTGCTGCTGCCTTGCACGAAATGATTCTGCCGGGCGTTCTGGCAATCGTTGCTCCGCTGCTGATCGGTTTCCTCTTTGGTACCGAAGCATTGGGTGGTATGATTGGCGGCTCTTTGGCAGCCGGCGTGCTGGTAGCTATTTTGATGGCTAACGCAGGCGGTGCCTGGGATAATGCTAAAAAATACATCGAATCCGGTGTTCATGGCGGTAAAGGCAGTGAAGCTCACAAAGCAGCTGTTACCGGCGACACCGTAGGCGATCCGTTCAAAGATACTTCCGGACCTGCAATGAACATCCTCATCAAATTGATGACTATCGTTTCCTTGGTATTTGCTCCGGTTCTGGCTGCTCATGGCGGCATTCTTCTGAACTTCTTTAAATAAGAATTGTAAGTTGTTTGTAAAATCCCACATCTTCGGATGTGGGATTTTTTTTCATATGGTATAATAATATAGTATAAGTAAGATTAGGAGCGTAATTACAGTGCAGTCATTCAGTGGTAATGAAGAATTTTTCTTTCAAGGCGGCAAACAGGGTGTAGTATTGGTTCACGGTTATACGGGAGCTCCGGGAGAGATGCGCCTGCTGGGAGAATATCTGCATCAGCAGGGGCTGACAGTACTGGGCGTGCGTTTAGCAGGGCATGGTACTACGCCGCAGGACCTGAACAAAACCAAATGGCAGGACTGGTATAAGGCTGTAAGCGATGGTGTGTATCGCCTGCAGGCCGGCTGCGACAGAGTTTCAATAGTCGGGCTGTCCATGGGTGGACTGCTGACTATCAAAGCTGCGGCTGAATTACCGGTAGCGAAAGCGGCTATCCTGGCAGCGCCGATTTACGTTTGTGACAGAAGAGCTCCTTATCTGCCGTTACTGCGTTTTTTTATCCGTTACCTGAAAAAACGCCAGCGCCAGTATCAGGTACCGGCAAGCTACAGCGTTTGCTACCATATGATGCCGGTCAAGCCGCTGAGCAGCCTGTTTGAGCTGGTCGATTTGTGCAAAAAAAAGTATTTGCAGTCAATAAAAATACCCTGCCTGGTGATGCAGTCAAAAGTAGAGCATACGGTAAAACCTGCTAGCGCTCAATATATTTATGACCATCTGGGCACAGCTGATAAAAAACTTGTTTGGTATCATCATTCCGGACATATACTGACCCTTGATAATGAACGGGATGATGTTTTTCAAAAAATTTATGAATTTTTAATGGAGTAAGAAAATGCAGGAAAAAGAATATACCTGGTGCTTTGCCTGCGGCAAAGATAACCCCATCGGTTTAAAAATGGAATTTACAATGGATGCCGAGGAATGTGTGGCTTATTTTACACCTAAGCAGGAGCATCAAAGCTATGACGGCAGGATGCATGGCGGTCTGATCAGCGTCTTACTGGACGAGATCATGGGCCATTATCTGTTCGTTACAGAAGGAAGACCCGCCTATACGGCAAAAATGGAACTGCGTTACCGGCAGCCGGTTATGATTGGTGAAACGGTAAAATGTGTAGGCCGGCGTTTGAAACAAAAAGGCCGCCTGGTAGAAATGCAGGGCCAAATAATTACGAAAGATGGCATCGTAGCTGCGGAAGCAGTGGCAAAAATGATGCTTGAGGAAAATAATGCAAGCGAAAAGCAGTAAAACAACAATATTAGATTTTATGCGGAGCAGCTCATATGCACCGCAGACAGCAGAAGCACTGATCGAAACGATCCCCATTAGCGGAAACCTTGATCACTTCTGGAAAGACCTGCTGGAACTGGAAGAAAACGGCGATATTATTAAAACCCGTTTCGGGACCTACGGCCTGCCTGAGAAAATGGGCCTGGTAGTAGGCAGATTTCAGCTGACCAGCAAGGGCTTTGGGTTCGTGATCCCTGATAACAAAGGCGATCGTCCCGATGTATTCATTCCACCCCGCGCTTTAGGCGGGGCAATGAACAATGACCGTGTGATGGCACGTGTGGAAAGCTCCAGCGGCGGCAATAAGCCGGAGGGCGAGATCATTCGTATCATCACTCATGCAAATAATAAGATTGTCGGTATTTTTCATCAAAGCGGCGATTTTGGCTTTGTAACACCCGACGATAAACGTATCGGGCAGGATATTTATATTATGAAACGACATTTCGGCGGGGCCAAGACCAACCAGAAGGTAGTGGCAGAAATCACCGAATGGCCGGTTGAACGGCGCAACGCCGAAGGCAGGATCATTGAGATCTTGGGTAACGTAGGCGATGTGGGGCTGGAGATCCTTTCGATCATCAAGCAGAATGATCTGCCGCTGGAATTTCCGCCGCAGGTCATCGAAGCCTCGAAACGTGTGCCCAAAAGCATCAAACAAAGTGAATTGGAAGGCAGACGTGACCTGCGCGACCTGCCGATCGTGACTGTCGACGGTGACGATGCCAAAGATCTGGACGATGCTGTTTATGTCAAACAGCTTGGCAAAGATGAATTTTTACTGGGCGTACATATCGCCGATGTCAGCTATTATGTAAAAGAAAACGCTGTTTTGGATAAAGAAGCACGTGAGCGCGGCACCAGTGTCTATCTGGTAGACAGGGTGCTGCCGATGCTGCCCGAGCGTTTATCCAACGGTATTTGCAGTCTTAATGCAGGCGAAGACCGCTTAACGATGTCCTGTGAGATGCATATCGACCGTAAGGGCCGCATTTTAAGCTACGAGATATTCCCGTCGGTCATTCATGTCCGCCACCGTCTCAGCTACCGTATTGTGCGTGAGATACTGGTGAACGGTGACGAAGAACTGGCGCAGAAGTACGAAGATGTAGTACCGATGCTGAAAATGATGGAAGAGCTGTGCCTGGTGCTGCGCAAAAAGCGTACGACACGCGGCGCTATCGACTTTGATCTGCCGGAACAAAAGGTCATTCTGGACGAACAGGGCCGACCAGTGGAGATCGTGCAGCGGATCCGCAGCATAGCTGAATCTATTATCGAAGAATTTATGCTGGCAGCCAACGAAACTGTTGCGCGCCATATGTTTAACCAAAAGTGGCCGTTTATCTACCGTGTCCACGACTTGCCCAACGAAGAAAAAATGAAAGACCTGGCCAAGCTTCTGGCCAACTTTAACGTTAAGCTCAAGGTCAGCGAAGAAACGAAACCGGGCGAAGTGCAGAAAGCTTTGGCGGAAATGGCTGGCAAGCCTGAGGAACGGCTGGTATCGACAGTAGCTTTACGTTCGCTGAAACAGGCTGTTTATCAGACCGAGAATATTGGGCACTTTGGCTTGGCGGCAGAGTATTACACGCATTTCACATCGCCGATCAGGCGTTATCCTGACTTGATAGTGCACCGTCTGCTGCATGAATGGGTGAGCGACCCGGTAATGAATGACCAAAAAAGCGAAAAGCTGGAACTGAACCTTGACGCGATCGCCGAACATTCCTCGATCCGTGAACGTGCGGCTGCAGAAGCAGAACGTGCTACGGTCGATTTGAAAAAAGCAGAATATATGGCCGGCCATATCGGCGAAGAATTCGACGGAGTTATTTCCGGCGTCACTGCCTTCGGAATGTTTATCGAACTGGAGAACGGTGTTGAAGGGCTGGTACATATTTCCAGCCTGATGGACGATTATTATGAGTTCTATGAGGACAGATACGCCTTGCTGGGCTCGCATACACGGAAGGTCTACCGTTTGGGTGACCCGGTGCGGATCGAGGTCTTACAGGTCAATATTGCCGACAGGAACATCGACTTTATTATGGCCGGCGAGAACGATGCTGTGCGCGACAGGATAAAGGCCCAGCTTTTAGGGCAGCGCAGCCATGCTTCGGCACGCAGCGCGATAGAAAAAAGCGGCGGCAAAAAACAGGGTAAAAGCGGCAGTCGCAAAAAGCCGCTGGAGAAACGCGGCAAAGGCGGCGTTGGCGGCAATAAATATGTCAATCACGCGAAAAGCAAGAAAAAAGGTCGCAAGAAAAAATAACCACAACCAGGTGAACAATAATGGCAGAAAAGAAAATCAAAATCATTGCGGAAAACAGAAAAGCCAGACATGATTTTACGATCCATGAAACCTACGAAGCCGGTATTGAGTTGACAGGTACGGAAGTAAAATCACTGCGGGCAGGCAAAGCCAATATGAAAGACAGCTACGCCCAGATCACCAAAACGGCCGAGGTCTATGTTTATAACCTGCATATCAGCCCTTATGATCAGGGTAACCGTTTCAACCATGAGCCTTTGCGCAACCGCAGGTTGCTGCTGCACCGCGAGGAAATACGCCGCCTGATCGGCAAGGTCAAAGAAAAAGGCTACGCTTTGGTGCCTTTAAAAATGTATTTTACTCACGGGCTGGTAAAAATGGAGCTGGCGCTGGCGACTGGCAAAAAGCTGTATGATAAACGGCAGGACCTGGCTAATAAAGACGCCAGGCGGGAAATGGAACGCGCAATGAAAGAGCGTAACCGTTAAAAGTTGCATATTCTTCACAGGACGCCGCTTGCAAGTAGCAGGCGCCTGTGTTAGAATAATTAGAGCCTTACAGGCCATATTTATAACCGGGGATGTACTGGTTTCGACGGGGGTAGGTGTGGTATGATAAGCGAGCCGTGGTTCCGTTAGCACGTTAAACGGCGGACGTTTAAAGTAAACGCAAAAACTGATTACGCTTTAGCAGCTTAATGCTAACGTCTTTCCGATCCTCCTCCCATGGGAACGGAAAAGACGCAAACAGTGGGATACCCGTAAGCCAATTCTCGGAGGCGGACAGGGGAAACTCATCGAGATAGCGACCGCGAAGCCTGCCGCTTGGCGTCAAGGAAGCAAAATCTAAATTAGCGGCTGCGCTCGGAGAAAGTCATATTGCAATATTTTCGGACAGGGGTTCGACTCCCCTCATCTCCACCAATTGCACTAATTTAAAACTTATCATAAAATACGACCCTGGCGACAAGCCGAAGGTCGTATTTTTTTATGCCGTGACAGTTGTAAAAACAACGGTAAATATTTGAGTGTAACTAATGTTTTTAAAAGTATCATTTGTAAAATTTAAAATTATTTAAAATATACTAAATGTTGGAAAAGTTTTACTATAGTTGACTTTATTATACAAAATGCTATAATTGTGTTAAGAAAATAGGAGGTGTTTTATGAAATTATCTAAAAAGTTATTTACAGCAGGAATTGTCGCTGCACTGACCTTGAGCATTGCTGCATCGGCTTTGGCGGCAGAATTGACTTTTAAAACGAAAAAAATCAACGAAGGCCAGGTGAAAATAGCCACACCGGTCATCACCGGATCTGAAGGCGGCGCAAAGATGGATACGCTGTTGACGCAAATGACTACCAAAAATACTGTAGCTGAGATCTATAAATATTTATCCAGCGACAGCCAGAAAATCACTTTAGACAACTATCTTGATTTCACTAACGGTTCTCCTGATCCTGTCAAAGAAGGCTTTGCACTTGTAAAAGGCAGCGCTTTCCTTGTAAATGCAGGCTTTGATAAAGAACAAAAGGCACTGGGTAAAACACAGGCTGCTGAAAAATACAGATTGGATATCGACTATACTGCTTATACAGTTGATTCCGAAATTTTATCGTTGGAACAATACGCCAGCGCTTATACCGGCGGTGCGCATGACAACGAATCTATCACAACGCTGACCGTTAACCCGAAAACAGGCAGGATCTATACCCTGGCCGATATGTTCGTTCCCGGCAGCGACTATAAAGCACGTTTGGAAATGCTGATCGCTATCCAGCAAAAAGGCGATAACAGATTGCTCGAACAAATGAAAAAACCAACCGTTGCTTATCAAAAAGTTATTATTTCCGGTAACGAAAAATTCTATCTGAATTCTGATCTTGATAACTGGGGCATTTATGTTGTTTACAACCCGGGTGAAGTTGCACCGATGGCAGCCGGTATCCAAAAATACTATCTGCCTATCGATACGATCTCAGATATTATCAGCTATCAACTGAAATAAGTAAAATAAAAACAGACACGCTTATGCGTGTCTGTTTTTTTATGTTCTTTTATTTAGCTTTAGGCAGCTGAGTCAGCAGCTGCAGTTGACTGCCGTCATCAAAGCTGACGCTGCTGATGGTGACCTGCCATTTTACAGTCTTCAGATCACTGCGCAGCAAGCGGACAGTTTCCGGTTTGAACTGGTTAAGGCTGAACAGTTTTTTCAAACTGCTGCTGCCCTGCGGGGCCAAAGTCAGGTAATCGTTGAAACGGCAGCGCTGGAGCAGCATACCGTCGTTATCGAAAACCTCGACAGATCCCTGCAGTCCGGTAATAGTTTTGGCAGAGATATTATTTAAGGTAAACGTGTTTTGCATGGTATAAGAAGGGAACCAGCCGCCGCTGGAATCGATAGCGATAGTTCCGGGGACGGCGGTAACAGCGGCGTCAAGCTCGGCCTGGACCTTGCTGTTAAGCTGTTTGAGCTTTGCGGCAGTAGCCTGTTCGCGCTCTTTCAGCAGCTCCTTGAGGTTGGTGATTTCCGTCAGGCGCCAGCTGCCGTCGTCCAATTCGTACATTTTGACATGCAGGATAAAATTATGTTCTAATTGTTTATCGTACAGCTTGACGGCAACATCGGCAGTTTTGCCGACCTGCTCGCTGCTTTCAACACCTTCGTAGCGCATCGTGCCGAAGCCGGTACGTTCCTTAAGCTGCTCGGCCAGCTGCTGACCTTCTGTTTTCGGGCTGGGTGCAGGAGTTGGTGCTGGGGCAGTGTCGTCGATATCACTGGTTTCCTCTGTATTGTCTTCGATCGAACCCGTTTCCACATAATGCTTGGTCTGCTCGGTCATGATTGGGACAACTACACTTTTCAGGCTTTGAACGATACCGAGTAAAAATGGATTGGCCTCTTTGGGATCACCAAAGGCATAATAGACTACATCGTCATACGCGTGGGCATACAGTGAATTCAAATCAACATGCTTTTCGAATTTTGTCAGATCATTCTGTTGTACAGCCTCGTGGATCTGAGTAAATGTATATTGCGGCGTACGCATCCAGTAAAAAAAATACAAGGCGGCGCCGATAACGATCAAAGCGGCAGTGATAAGTATATATTTTTTATTGTTTTCACTCATGGCAAACTCCTTATTAATGCTGGTATAATCATTTTAAAGATAATAACAGGGCTTGTCAATTAAATAAAAACAATAGTCAGCCTGCTGAAAAACTTAACGGCGCTGCCAATAAGGGCAAGCGCCGTTAAAAATATTTTAGTTTTTAAAGTCTTCCGGCTTTACCAAACCGCGCTCCAAAAGGAAGGTGCGGGCAACCTCTGCCCGGTCACGGCCTTTTTCGACCACTTCATAGTTCAGCTTTTGCATCGTAGCGTCGTCAATGGCGCTGCTCAGTACAGATAATGCCTGAGCTATCTCGGGATATTCGGCATTGGTTTTGCCGTTGACGAAAGGCAGCATATAATATGGCGGGAAGAAATTTTTATCGTCTTCCAGCAGTACTAAATCATATTTCTGCAGCAGTCCGTCCGTCGAAAAAGCTGTTATCACATCTACATTATCAGACGTGATCGCAGTATACATCAGCGTCCCGGAGAAGTTATTGACCGATTTAAAGGTCATACCGTAAGTTTTTTCGATGCCTGGCAAACCGTCGTCACGGGCCGCAAATTCCGGCGAACAGCCGAAACGCAGATTATGACTGACACGGGTCAGATCGGTCATCGTCTTGAGATGGTATTTAGCGGCGGTCGCCTGTGTTACCGCTAAAACGTAAGTATTGTTAAAACCGAAGCTTTCCAGCAGCTCGATCTGATGCGTGTCCCGCATCTGCTGTTTCACCAGCGTATACATCTCATCAGGTGTAAAACCGGGGCGCAGCTTATTTTTCAAAATCGTGCTGTAACCGGTGCCGGTATATTCGGGATACAGGTCGATCTCTCCTGAACGCAGGGCCTCAAAAGCGATCATCGTGCCGCCTAAAGCCAGCTTGCGTTCAACCTTAAGGTCGGTTTTAGCTTCGATCAGGTCGGACAGCATATTACCGATGATCACGCTTTCCGTCGCGTCCTTAGAGCCGATGCGGAGATCATGCTTATTTAAAAACTCGTGGCTCAGCAGATAGCCGCTGCTGATAATAACGATCATACCGGCAACTGCTAGGATGCGTTTATGATGCTGCTTGGTACGTTCCAGGCTTTCCTTGGACATTTTTTTTGAAGCCGGGCGCAGTGAAACAGGTGTGACCGCAGTTTCGACCTTGCTCATCAAAAAATCCATTAAAAGCGCCAGACAGCAGGCAGGGATCGCACCGGCCAGAATCATATTCGGGTTGTCGGTCTGGATACCGCTGATAACCAGCGTGCCAAGACCTCCGGCGCCGATATAAGCCGCAATCGTCATCAGCCCTACCGCAGTAACGCTGGAAATACGTATACCTGCCATGATCACAGGCAGAGCAAGCGGCAGGCGCACCTTAAACAACACCTGCATATCCGTCATACCGATACCCTTTGCCGCTTCCAGCGTGTCGGCGCTGATATTGCGCAGACCGGTACAGGTATTTTTCAAAATGGGCAGCAGTGAATACAAAACTACCATTGCTACAGCAGTAACTGCGCCGATACCCATATAAGGGACCAGAAAACCTAACAGCGCCAGACTGGGAATAGCCTGGGCCAGATTAGCAAAACCCATTACCGGCCGCAGCAAACGCTCGCGCTCGGAAATGTAAATGCCCAATGGCACGCCGATACAAACGGCTATGGCGACCGAAAGCAAAGTCAGCTGGATATGGCTGAGCAGTAAAAGTCCTATATATTGCTGCTGGTCCTGTACATATGCTAATAATCCACTCATGCTTCGCCCTCCTCAAAGTCAATAAATTGCTGACTCATCGTCGTGACGAGGCTGGAATTAGTGATAAGTCCCAGCAGCCGCTTATTTTCATCTACAACAGGAACATTGGAAATATTATTGCTGTTGACCTTTTTAAGCAGGGCCACAATGTTCTCGTTGGGGTCGGCTGTCGCCTGTGCCGGTTTCATTACCGTATACACCGGCTCGCTCTTATCCGGCGCCGCATGAATAGAACGGGCGCGGATGATCCCCAATAAATGTTCGTTTTCATCAACGACCAAAAGGCTGTCGACGTTTTCGATACGCATTTTCTCGATACATTTCAGCATCGGCACATCGGGGTAGGTGATCTTCGGCGTGCGTATCATAATATCTTTGGCCTTGATCAGTTCGGGGCTGCTCCAAATGCGCTTAGAACCTACAAACTCGCTGACAAAACCGTCGGCGGGGTTCTTCAGGATATTTTCCGGGGTATCATATTGCAGTATATCGCCGGAATGTAAAATACAGATACGGTCAGCGATCTTCACCGCTTCGTCCATATCATGGGTAACAAAGACAATAGTCTTGCGCAGCTTCGCCTGCAGATTGACAAGCTCGTCCTGCAGCTGGCTGCGTGTGATAGGATCTAATGCCGAAAACGGCTCGTCCATCAAAATTATTCCGGGGTCCATGGCAAAAGCACGGGCTACGCCGATACGCTGCTGCTGGCCGCCGGAGAGATGATTAGGGTACCGGTCAAGAAATTCCTGCGGCAGTCCTACCATTTCCATCAGTTTTACTGTACGTTCAACGATCTCATCCTGCGGCAGCTTGGCCAGATGCGGAACGATCTCGATATTTTCGCGTACCGTCATATGTACGAACAGGCCTGTCTGTTGGATAACGTAACCCATATTTCTGCGCAGTTCGATCGGGTCCTGTGCAATAATATCCGTTCCGTTGATCAGTATCTGTCCTGACGTAGGGTCGATCAGACGGTTGATCATCTTCAGCAGCGTAGTTTTACCGCATCCGGAAGGTCCGATAAGTACGACCAGTTCACCTTCGTTGATCGAAAGATTGATATTTTCTAAAACATTGTGCTGTTTGTAAGCTTTACTTACATTGATAAATTGAATCAATAGGGTTGCCTCCTTGTCTATGTTTTGAAATTATGCCTGCGTCTAAAGTGAAGTTCCACTTGATGCTCATCTCCTTTCATATATATAGTAAATTCATATATTCGCTGTAAGCTGTGAATATTCCTGCAAGGTAATATAATAACAGAAAATTTAATTTATTATCCTTATTAATAAGAAAAATAAATATTAAGCTATAGCGATAATAGTATCGCAATAAGTGATAGAATTTATGGACCGCTGCCGCAGATACAAAAAACGTGTTATAATAACAGCAAAAGCAAAGGAGTGAGAGTATGATTTTTATATGTTATCCCAAATGCAGCACTTGCCGGAAAGCCGAAAAATACTTACAGGATCATAAAATCGAATACACAAAACGCGATATTAAAACAGATAATCCTACTGCTGGCGAGCTGCGCTCCTGGCAGAAAAACAGCGGTCTGCCGCTGAAAAAGTTTTTTAATACCAGTGGCCTGCAATATAAAGCACTGGGCCTGAAGGATAAGCTGCCGCAGCTGAACGAAGAAGAACAGCTGCAGCTGTTGGCTGCTGACGGAATGCTGGTCAAACGCCCGCTTTTGCTGACGGACGGTAACGTACTGGTCGGTTTTAAAGAAACGGAATGGGCAGAAAAGCTGCTGTAAAAGCTATACCTTTCATAGATTAAAAAGACCTGACAGGAGAATATAATTTATAGAAAATAGTTTGTAAACTATAGATAATATTTTGAAAGTATAAAAAGTTTAGAGAAAACAGTGCGAGTGTAACTTCTGCAACACAAAAGCGGTTGAAAAAATGTAAAAAAGCCTGTATAATCAGGGTAGAGAAAGCAAAGATGAACTCCGATAAGCCGATGACGGCACATATCGGAGTTTTTTGTTTATCTGCAGTTTTTTGTACGGATAGCTGTATCAGGATTCTGCCGCTTTTTTATGCAGGGCGTTGAGCCCCCGGCATTTTTTAATACATAAGTTTAAAGCAAAGGGTGTGAAATTATGGAAGCGGACAAAAAAACAACAACCGAAGAATTAGGATTCTTCAAAAAGTATGGCTTTTATCTGGCACTTGCTGTTCTGGCGGTGATAGTTATGCTGCCAAACCCGGAAGGACTTTCCGTAGCAGGCCAGAGAATGATCGGCATTATGGTTTTTTCGGTCATAGTCTGGGCGACAACGGCGATCTCGTACCCGGTCAGCGCCGGCGTCATTATGACGTTGATGGCGCTGTTGATCGGCTTTTCCCCCAACCCCGAAACAGGTAAACTGTTCGGTACGGCGGCAGGGCTCGGTATCGGGCTGAAGGGCTTTGCTTCAACAGCGTTCTGTTTGGTAGCGGCAGCCATGTTCCTGGCCGTAGCCATGACTAAAACAGGGCTTGATAAACGTATCGCACTGGTGATCCTTTCCAAGCTGGGCGCAAAATCGAACCGCGTCGTTATCGGCGTCATCCTCTGCGGCTTCATCCTCAGCTTTTTTGTGCCCAGTACTACGGCGCGCGTAGCCTGCCTCGTACCGATCGTTATGGGTATGATCAAAGCGTTTGACGTACCGCTGAAAAGTAAATTCGCAGGTATGCTGATGATTACTGTAGCTCAGGTCGACAGCGTCTGGAACGTCGGCATCAAAACCGCCGCCGCGCAGAATATGGTGGCCGTAAACTTTATCAGCAGCCAGCTGGGAGTCGATATTTCCTGGCTAGACTGGTTTGTCGCCGCAGCTCCGTTCTCACTGCTGATGTCCATTTGCCTGTATAAGCTGATGATGCACCTGATGCCGCCGGAAATCGACGAAATCAAAGGCGGTAAAGAAACAGTTGCCAGGCTGCTGAAAGAAATGGGTAAGGTCAGTGTCGATGAAATGAAGCTGCTGGTTATCTCCATCTTCCTGCTGATCTTCTGGACTACCGAAAAGAAACTGCACCCGATCGACACATCGACAACGACGATGGTCGCCGTTACCTTGCTGCTGCTGCCCAAGATCGGCGTTATGAGCTGGAACGACGTTGTTCATAAAGTAAACTGGGGCACAGTACTTTTATTTGGCGTCGGTATTTCACTGGGCACTGCCTTGCTTTCTACTAAAGCCGCTACCTGGATGGCCAATGAGATCGTAGTTGGCTTCGGGCTCGAAAACTCGACCACGATCATGGTCCTGGCGATCATGTCCATGTTCCTCATAGTTATCCATATGGGCTTTGCCAGTGCGACAGGCCTTGCTGCAGCGATCATACCTATCATCATTTCCGTCCTGCAGCATCTTAAGACCCCTGGCGTCAACATCGTCGGTATGACGATGATCCTGCAATATGTCGTCAGCTTCGGTTTTATCCTGCCGGTCAACGCGCCGCAGAATATGATCGCCTACGGCACCGACACCTTTGAGGTACATGACTTTGTCAGGGCAGGTATCCCGCTTACGATCATTGCTTTTGCGCTGATCATGATTCTGGGCGCGACCTACTGGAAATGGCTGGGACTGGTCTAAGATAAAACTGATAAATCTAAGATACATAACATAAAAAGACGCAGCTATAAAAGCTGCGTCTTTTTATGTTATGCACCGTTAAGCTGGCACAATGACGTCACAATCAAATGTCGATCCCCAAAGCCTCTTTAACGAGCAGGCCGATAACAAAGGAAAAAGCGGCAACGCTAAGGCTGATAAGCGCCATCTCCCAGAATCGCTTTTTAAAATCCAGGTCCTTGGCGACCGAAATATAATAGGTAAACACCAGGATTATCAGCACCACAGTCACCAGCATCGTGCCCAAAGCGTGCAGATAATGCTCGTCATCAAAAACAAGATAGGGCAGTACCAGCAGCGCCACGGTAATGCAGTAAGCAATGCCGGTATAAACGCAGGACTTAAAAGCATCCTCGCGTCCTTCGCTGCGGGCCGAAAGAAATTCAGACGAAGCCATCGACAAAGTTGCCGAAACCCCGGTGATCAGCCCCGATAACGCGATCAGCTTGGTATTCTGCAGCGCTAAAGTCAGGCCTGCCAAAGTACCAGTCAGCTCGACCAGAGCATCGTTCAGCCCCAATACCATCGAGCCCACATACTGCAGGCGTTCTTCATCCAATATCGCCAGCAGCTTCTGCTCGTGCCGCTCTTCGTCCTCGGCTATCTTCTGTGCCTGCGGTATCTCGGCGGCAATATCCTCATAATTATAGGCGGCATCGCCCTCATTGCCCTCCATCAGCTTCAGGGCAAAGGTATAACCAAAGATCACCGACAGAAAAGTATACCACCAGACCTTCCATTGTAGGGGCTGCACCTTTTCTTTAGTAAAAGTCTCCCAGATCTGGTAGTGGCGGTGCTCCTCATTGGCTATTTTCAGCAGCGTCGCCTTGTTCTCCGGGTTTTTGACAAAGCCGGCGACCTTTGTATAAATATGGTATTCCGTCAGCTCGTTCTGCTGCATTTGCAGCACCCGTTTTTTGATCTCCGGGCTCAAAGGTTTTATCTCAGGCATCCTAATCAACTCCGTATAAATTTATTCATTGAATAACATTATACTGTAATCAGCTGCAGTTGACAAAGTAATAAAATATTTTTAATATTGTTATGTATTTGATAAATATAAAAGGAGGGTATGTAAATGAGCAGTGTGATTTTAAGTGAACGAATGACTGAAATTCTTATGACTTTTTTGCTTATATTTTCTATTGTTTCAGTTTTATATTTATATTATCTAAAGAAAACATATAAAAATTATAAAGAGCATTATGTACTATATTTTTATATTGTAAAAACCATAATATATTTATTTGTGACAGTGCTAGCAGTAAGTTTTTCTGTGAACGGAGAATTTGACTTAAATTCTAAAAAGTTAGAATTAGCTGGTTATATATTAGCTTTCTGTTCTTTTGTTGAAGGAATACATAATTTTTTTTGTTGGCTCAAATTGAAAGACGATTTGCAAAACAATATGTTTAGTACAGATGATAATACAAAAACATATCAGGTGACGATAAAATTTGAAAAATAAGATGATTGTGTTGTATAAACGAGAAAAACACTCATTTAATTGACAAAAATACAGAAAAAGCATAAGATTATATCAAAGTAAGGAGTGAGAAAGATGCTCTTATCATTTGAGTTTGAAAATTTTAAATCTTTTAAAGATGCCAATGTACTGGATTTAACTGCTGCTAAAATTACTGAATATGACTATCATGTTCGCCAATATGGTAAAGAACGTGTTCTGCCAGTTGCTGCTATTTATGGCGCTAATGCCAGCGGTAAATCAAATGTTTATCAGGCCATGCAGTTTATGACATATTATGTTATAGCGTCCTTTAATTTTGGTGGTGATAATACTGTTGATTCTATAAATCAATATCGCTATCCCAAACCGCCTGCCTTTACTTTAGCAGCAGCAAACAAGGCTAAGCCAACCGTATTTGAAGTATATTTTATTGATAATAATGATAAAAATCATAAAATTTATAATTATGGTTTTACTCTTGATGCTAAAGGGATAGTTGAAGAATGGCTGAATGTTAAAAATAAGACCGGTAAAGAATATAAAAAAATATTTTACAGATCTAAAGAAAAACTGGAATTTGATAAATTGAAAAAAAATTTGCAGGAAAATTTAAAAATTTCCTTGCAGGCAGAAGTATTAGCGGTTTCGTTAGGTGCTAAATTAAAAATAAAAGAACTGAATTTTGTCAGAGAGTGGTTTTTAAAAAATGAATTTACTGATTTTGGAGATCCGTTTATAAATTTGTTTTTGGCTAATAATCTACCTCAAAATTTTGCTGTCGATAAAAATGTGCAGGATAAGGTGTTAAAATATCTTCATACATTCGACAGTTCAATTTGTGGCTTTAAGGTAAAGCAGGCAGAAAGTGTCATAACAAAAAGTCCAAATGATGCTGAAGGCGGCGTAATTTATAATATTGAAACAGAACATAAAATGCTTGACAGTAATGAGACTGTGACGATGTCTTTGCAAAATGAGTCGTCCGGAACATTAAAAATGTTTGCATTATATCCATATTTTGAAAAAGTACTTAGTAATGGCGGAATTTTATTTGTAGACGAACTTAATGCCAGGTTGCATCCGTTATTGGTGCGTACCTGTATTCAAATGTTTCTTAATCCTGAATTGAATCCTGATAATGCACAGCTGATCTTTACAACACATGATGTATGGCAGATTGAAAACGATCTTTTGCGCCGTGATGAAATCTGGTTTACTCAAAAAAGTGATCAGGGTGTTTCTGAACTGTATTCATTGGCTGATTTTAAAGGAGAAAATGGTGATAAGATTCGCAAGGACGAAGCCTATGCTAAAAATTACTTGTTAGGGCGCTATGGAGCGATCCCTAAAATGAAAAATTTTAGCATAGCCGAAGGTAAGGACAATGACTAGACGTGGAAATAGTGTCAGGCCGTCCAGAAATGCACGGACAACACGTGAACCTGATTTGGGTTATTATGTTATCGTAACAGACGCGGAAGCTACTGAACAACTGTATTTTGAAGCTATACGCAATTCGTTGCAGGATGATTTGCAGGATCGGTTGGTGATAAAAGTTTATCAGTCAGCAACAAATGATTTGATAAGAAGATGCTTAGATGAAAGTAGTAAAATTCCGCAATACAGCGTTCCGTGTATCGTTTTTGATCGGGATCAGGTACAAAATTTTGATGAGATCATCGATAAAGCTGACAATAAGAATATAAAAGTGGGTTGGTCTAATCCCTGCATAGAAGTTTGGTTTGAAGCTTATTTTGGTAATATGACATATTATGGTTCTTCTCAGGACTGCTGCAGAGGATTTGCAAGAAAATTTTCAGATAAAACAGGCAATGTTTACAAAAAAAGTAATCCTGCGAATTATGGATTATTATGCCAACATGGAGATGAAGATAAGGCTATCAGCTGTGCAGAAAATAAAATGGAGGAATATCGCCGACAGTGTAAAAAACCATCAGAATGTATTTCAAGTTCTACCGTATATGAATTAGTACGCGAAATAAAATATCGGGAACAGAATAGTATCCTTTTGACCAGATGAGCTGGCAGTAAAAATCCCCTGAAAGCAGTTGCTTTCAGGGGATTTTTTAGTTGTTTATACAATTATCTATGCAGTGGCTGCTGCATTTTTTTATAGAACAGTTAGCTGTAAACTTCTTTTCCAGATGCTCGATCAGCTCACGCACCCGGCGCTTGCTGTTCGCCGGGTCAAACAAATCAGGATCATGACAGTCTGCCCGGTGCTCCTGCGTGCGCCGCCGTGCCAGCAGCAGCCTTTTTTGAGCGTCCTGAACAGCTTCGTCCATATCGTGCAGCCGCGGAAAATAACGCTCTCCGGCCAGCTTTTTGATGCAGCCTGTAAACAGGCTCGCCTCTAAAGCTCCATAACGCTCGACCCACAGCTGCAGCCAAAATTCCTCTTGGGCAGGGCCGGCAAGCGGTGAATGCAGGCCGGCTGCCTTAAACGTCACCAAAGCACGCTGCATAAAAACATAGGGCCGTTCCATCAGCGCAGCCCTTCCTGCCTAAGGCCGAAAGCCCGGCGCAGAGTATCCAGCGCTGCCTTTTTAGAGCAGTACACGCTCTGGCTGGTCACACCCAGTGTTGCCGCAACCTCGCGCTGGCTTTTGCCCCGCAGGAACACCTCGCTGATCACAAGCCGTTGCATCTGCGGCAGCCGTGCCACCAGCTCCAGCACGCAGGCGCTGCGCTCATCCCTGTTGATGCTTTCCTTATAACATTCGCTGGCCAGGGCATCCAGGCTCGTGCAGCCCTCCTCGTCCAAAGTTGCCAGCTCCGCATCGAACCGGTTCTTCTTCTTTTGCACCTGGATATTGAGTTGACGGCGGATCGTATATTTTACGTGTGTGGCAAAAAAGTGGAAATTGTGCTGCTTAAAGCTTTTGATAGCATCATTGACAGCCATCAAAGCCAGGATCTCCGTATCGTCCTGCTCCAGATAATGTACATAATAACTGTTGTATTTAAACGCCCGTACCATCGGCGTAAAACCCAGCAAAAGACTGTTGACCGCCCTGCTGTCGCCGCGCTGTGCCTGCGGCACCAAAACAGCAAAATCAAGCTTCTGTATATTTGACTCATGTTCCATCTGTGATCTATCTCCCCTCAGTACCGGCTGCGCCGGTTTTTAAATCTAAAGCAGCCAAAGCAAAATCCTTGGCCGTCAGCCCTTCCAGACATTCGCTGCATACTTCGCCGCAGCAGTCCACAGCAAGATACTCGTCACCTTCAAAAATAGGATTGCCGCATAAACTGCAGGTATATACCTCCAGCAGCTCTGCATTCTCTGGGGCCGCCAGCCAGTCGTTTTCGACAGCGGCCAAACGCTTCTCACTGCTCCTGCAGTTATAATCCATCATTGCCGCCGCCTTTCACAAATACCGATAAATTCAAAATGATACGCCTCCTTAGATCGTTAAAACACCGCCGTCACTTTACTGTACTTTCTTAGTAAGCACTACTGATACAAACTTGATTAACACTTAAACATAAGAGCCTGTAAAACCTTAGAGAGAGGCAGAAACTTATTAAGAAAAAGAAAATACTAAAAGAAAAAGACGGTTTTGTTTTACACTTACTAAATACATAGCCAAAAATCAAAAAATCAGGTTCGCGCGAAAAAAATAAATTTATTTTTTTTCGGCAGCAAGCCTGATTTTTTCTAAAAAAGATATGTACTTAGTAAGTGTAAGCAGTAGAACGGCGGTCCCTGTACCTGCTGCTGCTTTCGATCTCAGGAAAGGAGGGACAGCAATGCTGGCAGAACAGCCGCAGATTATCTCACTTACGCAGCTTGCCGCTGTGGCAGGCTGCAGCCGCGATCATATCACGCAGCTCTACCTGCACTGGACGGCAGGCCGTTACGGGCAGATCTATGACGACTACCACATCAATATCGACGCCGACGGCACAGTCTACCGTACCAGCAGCAGCCTGTCGCAGTACAAAAGCCACACCTGGCGCCGCAACAGCGGCAGTATCGCCGTCGCCCTGTGCTGCGGGCTGGGGGCGCAGGCCAACCACGGCTATGATGCCGACCTGGGGCAGTTTGCCCCTACGGCAGTGCAGACCGAAAAAATGGCGCAGACGGTGGCTCTGCTCGTAACGGCGCTGGCCTTGCAGCTTACTATCGATACCGTAATGACCCACTGCGAAGCAGCGCTGCTGGATGGCTACGGCCCTTACAGCGGCGACGCCGAAACACGCTGGGACTTGTGGTATATGCGCGATTCACCCGGCGACGGACAGATGAAGCCGGGTGAGGACATACTGCGCGGCAAAGCTCGCTGGTATTTAGAACACAGTAAAATTTAAAAAACAAAAGGAGTACAGAAAATGAGCACGACTAAAACAGCAACATCCTACAAACTATCCTTGGGCGTCGAAAACGGCGTCAATGCGCTGGGGGCAGCGCAGGTCAAATCCGTATCTGTAGGCAGCGTCAAGCTGGACGCCGCCGACGACAAATGCCTTGCTGTGGCCAATGCCATGAACGAGCTGATGAGCCACGAAGTGGTCAACGTCTACGTTACGGAAAAGGCCGAGCTGGCTCAGGCGGAATGATATTGTAGATCATCCGCCTGGCAGTAAATGTTTTTTGACTTTTTGATTTAAAGTTTAGATTTTTTTATTAGCTCTTTCTCTTAGAAGAAAGGGGATACGTTTCTTTTAGCGGCATAAGTTTTTGCTATGCAGCTTTCTTCAAGAAGCAAGCTGCATAGCAAAACTCTAAAAACAAAGTCTAAAAATACGAAAAACAGTAAAAAAATAACCCTGCTTCAAAAAAACGCATATAACCCGATTTTAAAGCAAAAACCCTGAAAAACACAAAAAAATAAAGTAGGCCGAAAACCTACAAAAAGGAGCACACACCATGGAAAAAACCTTAGAACTCATCTTCACCAAAAGCGACGGAGCTAAAAAAACCTTAAGCATCGCCGACCCTCGCGAAGGACTCACCCTTGCTGAAGCCAAAACGGCAGCCGACAAGATCATAGCCGCCAACGTACTGACCAGCGGCGGTCTGGAACTGACAGAATTTACAGAAGCCCGTATCAAAACAGTTACTATTGATGTGCTTGCTTAATGGAAGCCCAGGAATTATTTACAGCGATAGGTAATTTTGGCTTCCCGATAGTATTGAGCTGGTACCTGCTGCTGCGTATGGAGCAGCGGCTGGACAAGCTGGGCGACTGCCTGCACGAGCTGAGCAGTGCCATTGTCAAAGAACAGAGAAAGAACGTACTGTGAACTGATTGCGGCTATGGCGCGACGAGCTATAACCGGCACTATTTTAAGTTAGACAAAAAAAGATAAGGCGACGCAAACCTAAAGGTAAGCGTCGCCTTATCTTTTATGTTTTGTATTATACACCTAAAAATTACCAGTTGCAAGACCATCGAACAAATTTTTTAAAAAGCGAACAAAAATGTCTTGCGGGGGGGGACGAAAGTGGTATCATAATTATGAAATATTAGAAAAGTTTATAAATTGCTATTTTAGATAAACAATAGTGTTCTTTAATTAAATATTTTAAGAATTGCAAAGGTTTAAGGCAAAAGAAACCCGACAAAGTAAGGCTTTATTTTATATAGAGAGGAAATATAAATGCAAATAAATATTACTACTGATTATGCGATTAGGATAGTGCTGTATTTAGCTGGCAGAAAAAGTCTTACAACATCAGTGGATATTGCTTCTGCAATGAGGATTCCGTCAGGTTATGTTTTAAAAATAACCAAAAAGCTGGTAAATGCTGGAATTTTATTACGGGTAGTTGGATCGCGCGGAGGCTTTTTATTAGCCGTGATGGCAGAGCAAATAGCATTGTATGACATTATTGAGTTGATGGAGTCGACGACAAAGCTTAACCGCTGTCTGGAAGATGATGAATATTGCAGCCGTTTTGCGACAGTAAATTGTCCGGTCAGGAAATTCTACTGCAATCTACAGGAACAGACTGAAAAAATTCTTAAAGAGATAAGCATAGCTGATTTAGTAAATAATAAACAGATTTGAGGCGAGAAAGATGGGAAGATTAGATATTAAAAGAATGGGGCTGGAAATAAGACTCAGGCGGATACAAAATGGTCTGACACAAACAGAATTTGCGGCATTTCTCGGAGTATCACAGACGCATTTAAGCAATGCGGAGAGCGGGAGAGTGGCGCTTAGTTTAAAAATATTGATCAAAATAAAGAATCGTTTTGGCTGCACTTTAGATGAAATAGTTGACCCTGAGTCTTATAAAAAACTTATGAACAAACAGAATGGTTTTAAAAAATATGAACTGGTGCGCTGTGATGAGTAGCAGGTAAGAAAGGGAGCTGATAAGAATGCAATTTGAAACATGGGAAGAGGTAATTCACAGAGCACCTCCTGGTTTGAGTGGTTTGACAGTGACTTGCCCTATCTGTGGGAGGGAATTTGGCTGCAATAAGGCTTATCATGTTTATACGGCATTGACAGGGAGAAAGAGGCTTTATTACTGCAGTTATTCCTGTTATAAAAAAAGACCAAATCCAAAAGAAAAAAGATGAGGATGTGTGATTTAATTGAAAAAAATAATTATGTTGATGTGTATATATATGTGTCTGTTTTTTCAGGCGCTGGCTTTTGCCGCTGATTATAAATTGAATGGCATTGGTACCGTTACTATACCTGACAGTTATCATATGTATACATCAAAGTCTGATTTAAATGATCCCTGGACTCAAGAAAATATACCTGTACAGCAACGGTCCAAGCTAAAAAAACTTTTAAAAAATGACATGATAAAGTTAATGGGATTTAACGATGATATGCACGCAACACTGATGGTATTGTCTCTTTTAGACAATGACACAATGAAACAATGGGATCTTGCCAATTTCTCTGATGAAGAGGCGATAAGGGAAAGTGATATGTGGGAGAAGCATATTGTTAAAGATTTTGGTGGGAAGACGCAACGAACCATTTATAAAAGCGGTGATTCCAAATTTGTGCATTTTATCAGTACTAAAGGTGATAAAGATTTATATGTGACAGTAAAAAATGGTAATTTGCTGGTTGCTGCAATGAATGCCAATAGTGGTAAAGTTACTGAAACGGAGAAGTTTGATTTAAAACAAGCCGTGGATAATCTGCAATATGAAAAGCAAGAAAAACCTTCAGAAACAGGAAAAACGGATAATAAAGAAATGATGAGTGCACTTCAAACACTACTTAAACGTTCAAATGGGAAAAGTGTTCTGGGAAATTTAGTTGGCGGTGTTATCCTGCTTGTGATACTGGGTTGGCGCTGGTGTAAAAAACGGAAAACCAATAACAATGTGGATGATAAGGATGATAAGGATGAAAATGGTGAAAAATAGGGATTTAAGCAAAAAGGTGTTAGTGTCTTTGTTGACAATGTCGTGCGTATATCTGGGGGGAACATTCGTAATCCCGACAGCAGATGCCAAGAGTGGGGAGAATTTTACTGCTAATGAATATTGGATAACAAATACTGCAAATAATTATGGAGTAAAAATTTCTGGTTCGGATATAACTACTGATGGCGATTTAGTGTCAAATGGTAATATGTTAGGCGCTCATGGAGGCAATATAACAACATATAAATCTATTAATTTAGGAAGTGGGACTAATCAGCAATTCACTATTTATACCACTGGATTAAGCACTCAAGCGGCTGCTGTGAAAATAGACACTGGTGGTACATTAAATATTGAAGATACACTTACTATTAATAACGGGTATGATGGAAAAATAACCTTTGGTGCAGCCAATGCAAGAGGTTATGGTGCTGGCATTTGGTTAGCAGACGGCATTTTAAATGCGAAGAATATTAATATTAACGCTAATATTTCTTCTAATACTGGAAAAAATTTTGCTCAGTTGTCTGGATTAGAGTCCACAAAGGGTGGTTTTAATATCACCGGCGATGTTTATATAAATACCGTCAGCAAAGCTAAATCTGTGAGTGGACTTAATTTAAATGCGACGGCAAGAGATAATATATTTGCTGGTAATATTACTGTGGATAAAGTGGATACTACCTATAGTAATGGCCTTGCTTATGGAGTAAAACTTAATGGCACTGATAAAGAAAATAAATTTAATGGTGTAACGGAGATTAAAGAGGTGACCGGTACTGCTGATGCACGAGGCGTTTACATTGAAAGTGGTAAAAGTACTTTTAATGCATTGAAAATCGGAACTGTTATTACTACTGACACTAAGGCTTCTCGTAATCCGACAGGGTTAGATGCCAGCGCCAGTAATACTGATTTAATCATTAACAAGCTTGTTATTGATACTGTAAAGGCTACAATGGGACAGGCTCATGGAGTCAAAGCATTTGCAACTACTTTGAATAATGCCTATTTAAAGATTGATGAAATTGAAATCAAAAATGTTATTGGATCTGATAGTGCTATTGGGATTTATACGGCTAAAAACAGTGGCAGCAGTACATTTAATAACGTTACCTTGAAAAATGTCCAGGCTGGAGTTGGTGGAGCCTTGGGTATTGATATCTTGAGGGGAGATACCGTTTTTGGTGATATTAATATAGAAAAAGTCTCCACTGGTGCTACAACTCAAGGACCGTACGGTGGTGTTGAAGCTACTGGCATACGATTTGGCTATAGTTATAATGGTACAGCGAATGTACTGGTAAATGGTAATGTACATGTTGGTGATGTTCTTGCTGATTCTGTGAATGCCTATGGTATTCGCACTTTGGGAGAAGGCAAGCAGGTTTTCAGTAAAGAAGTTCAGATAGACAGTGTAAAAGGAAATATTGCATCCGGCATCAGTATTGAAGGTAAGGATTCCGAATGGAATAATGTTACTATAAACAAAGTAGAAGCTGTAAATTCGATAGCAACTGGTATTGACGCTGATGGAGCGAATAGCGGACTGGAGGATAATGAAGTTCACGGAATTATTAATGGAGATGTTATTGTCCGTGAAATTAATGGAAATTTAAATGTTTCTAATGTTGAAAATGCTGCTATCAGATCAACAAATACTGCAACCCTTGACATTCGGGGTGGAGTAAAGATTAATTTAGCTAAGAAGTCTGTGAATATGGAAGAAGCGTTGATTGCCAGTGAAGGTGGGAAACTGTCTGTCAATAGCGGCATAGCTAGAGATGTTCAGATTAATGGTGATATTAAAGGTACAGGTACGAATTCTGAACTCAATTTAAAATTGGCTACAGCCACTTCATTTTTAGAAGGTAAAAGTACGGCAGAAAACGCTGGAAAGGTTAATATGGCTATTGTTGACGGTGTTTGGAATATGACAGGAAATAGTACGATAACTGTTCTTGACAATAATGCATTGTTGGATATGCGTGCCGACAATAATGCCTACAGCACTTTAACAGCTGAAAATCTTAAGGGCAGCGGCGGTGTTATCAAACAGGATATCGACGTGCGCAGTATGGAAAGCGATAAAGTTTTGGTCACGGGCGATTTCAGCGGCAGTCAGGCACTGGACATTTACCAGAAAGATAACTATGTACCGGCCAGTGACAGCACTGAAGGAACAGGCCTGGTGCTGGCAAGTGTCAACGGCAATGGCACATTTACCGCCAAAGACCGTGAGGGCACATTGTTCTACACTCATTATGATTTGGCTAATAAAGCCAGTGAGACAGAAGGTTTTACGACAGACTGGTATCTGAACAAAATAATAAAAACTAATGAATCTACTACAAGTGTTGATACGGTGCTGTCAGCCAATGCGCTGAATTATCACACATGGCGGACAGAAAATGACAAGCTGCTGCAGCGCATGGGCGAGCTGCGCCATAACGGCGAAGAAGAACAGGGAGCCTGGTTCAGGGTCAAGGGCAGCAAGATCGGGCGTGATGGAAAGTTTGGTTTTGAAAACAAGTATACCGCTTATGAGCTGGGCTACGATCAGGTAACTAAACGTACTGCTGATAAAACCCGTTATCAGGGTGTTGGTTTGAGTTATACCGACGGCAGCAGCAGTTACAGCAAGGGAAGCGGCGATAACAGCAGCAAAGCGATAAGCTTCTATAATACCGAGATCGGCAGCAAAGGGCACTATCTGGACCTGGTATTTAAAATCAGCAGTATGGATAACGATTTTACAGTTTACGATACTAACAGCAATAAGATCACCGGTGATTTTAAGAATACAGGCGTATCGCTGAGCGCCGAATACGGCCGCAAAAACGATTTGCAAAACGGCTGGTATATAGAGCCGCAGGCGCAGTTTACTTTGGGCTATCTTGGCGGCGACAGCTATACTACCAGTAATGATATCAACGTAGATCAAAGCGGTATCAAAAGTGCTGTAGGCCGTATCGGTTTCAACATCGGCAAGGAAGTCGGCAATAAAGGTATGGTCTATGCCAAAGCCAACCTGCTGCACGAGTTTGGAGGCGGTTACGACGTGACCATGAGAGACAGCACAGGCCGGGTGAAAGTCAGTGACAGCTTTGACGATACCTGGTTCGAGTACGGTCTCGGTGCGGCGTTAACGACAGGCAAGAGCAGCCATATTTATTTTGACGTGGAACGCAGTACCGGCAGCGACTTTAAAAAAGACTGGCAGTGGAATGTCGGCGCAAGGTGGAGTTTCTAAAATAATATTCTCTATTTATAGATAGGCTCTAAAAAGGAAGGATGAATAATAATGATGAGAAATAAAGATTTAAGCAAAAAGGTGTTAGTGTCTTTGCTGACAATGTCGTGTGTATATCTGGGGGGGATATACGTGCTCCCGACAGCGGAGGCAGGTGATTATATTGTCAATACAGCATTCAGACCACCCAATAATCCCCTGATGTATCATTGGAGTGAATTTAAGACCTTACAAATAAATGGAGCTTCAGATAGTGAATGGCAGAGACTTATGACAAATTATCGCATTGTAGGTTTTAGTATTGGCGATGTCAAAAATCTGGTAATGGCTATTGACAGTGCTGCAATGTCTAGTGTTGATGGGCAGTTTAATATTAATATTGGCAGCAATAATTTGTATATTTTGAATTCTGTTGCGGGATATGACAGCTTGGCACTGGACAATGCAGTAACAAAGGATTCTATTATTGGCAGCGGTACTTTGAAGCTGGGGGCTGATATTACTTCTGGAACTGGTAGTTCGGCACTTTTAAGTGTTGGTTATGATAATAATAATATCGGAGCAGATCGTCAGTTTACAATTGATACCAATAAATTGGAGCTTGATGGCAGTATGACGGGTGATGCTAGTGGGAATCTCAAAGGAATAGAACTGGTAGGTGTTAATCAGTATGGGCATGATGCAGAGTTAGTCATTACCGGTAGTACAGATATTAAGCTGGTACAAAGCGGAGCCTATTCTCCGATTGGTATTTATATGCAAAATACTGTATCTGATATTAACACACATCTGTCTATACAGGATCTTAATGCGGTAATTGAGCATAAGGATGGCGTCGCTTATGGTATTTTAGCGCAGAATCACAATTTTCAGCCGACAGTACCTAAAACGGACAATACAGGAATACTCGATTTTAATGGCGCAGTAAAAACAGATGTCAGCGGCAAGCTTATGGCAATGGGTTCGTTTATTTCTGCTGATGGAGTGAATAATAACTGGATTACAAATTTTGCCAAAACAACGCAGCTTACAGCCACATCTTCTGATGGTGCGGCCTATGCTTTATATGCATCAGCCAATTCGCAGAGTGGCATAGATCAGCATTTTCAGAATAATACGGTGCTGACGAGCATTGGCAGAGGTGACAGTACGGGAATTTATACAGTATCGAATGACGGAAGCAATATTAATATTAAGTTTGATAAGCAAACTGAAATTAATGTCACTTCCGGTCAAGGCGAAGCCAATGCTGTCTACACTTTGGTACGAGGAGCAAATGCCTTCAGCGAGGTTAATTTTCAGAACGGGTTGTCGGTTGTGCATGATGCTTCGGCAGATAAAGGAGGTAGTATACTTCTGGCCGGTGTTATTGGAGGCACAGTTGATAATAGCCTTAATGTAAAAAACAATATTAATGTAAACGGTGCAGTGAAGTTTGTTACTAATGGTGGAACTAAGGACTATGTTGCTACGGCTGCCGGTGGCGGTGCTGCAGTTAATGTTAATCAGTCCGGCGGAAGTCTGGTACAGGGAATTGGACATTTGCAAGCTCAGGATGGCGGGAAAGTGAACTGGAAGATGGATACTGCCGGCAGTTTTTTGACTGGTGCCAGTTACATCAGTAATGAAGGTGAAGTAAATTTGGATATTTCTAATTCATCCATTTGGAGTGTGGCGGGAACTTCCTCTGTAACTGACTTAGTACTGAATACTTCTTTAGTTGATATGCGTGCCGACAATAACGCCTACAGCAAATTAACAGCTGAAAATCTTAAGGGCAGCGGCGGTGTTATCAAACAGGATATCGACGTGCGCAGTATGGAAAGCGATAAAGTTTTGGTCACGGGCGATTTCAGCGGCAGTCAGGCACTGGACATTTACCAGAAAGATAACTATGTACCGGTTAACGGCAGTGGCGAAGGCGTTGGTCTGGTACTGGCCAGTGTCAACGGCAACGGTACTTTTACAGCTCAAGACCGTGAAGGAACATTGTTCCGTACGCATTATGATTTGGCAAGCCAAAACAGTACAACGGCTGGTTATACTACTGACTGGTATTTAAAAGGTATAGAAGTCAATAACGAAACTACTTCCGTTAATACTATTATAAGCTCTGGCGCACTGAATTATCACACGTGGCGGACAGAAAACGACAAGCTGCTGCAGCGCATGGGCGAGCTGCGCCATAACGGCGAAGAAGAACAGGGAGCCTGGTTCAGGGTCAAGGGCAGCAAGATCGGGCGTGATGGAAAGTTTGGTTTTGAAAACAAGTATACCGCTTATGAGCTGGGCTACGATCAGGTAACTAAACGTACTGCTGATAAAACCCGTTATCAGGGTGTTGGTTTGAGTTATACCGACGGCAGCAGCAGTTACAGCAAGGGAAGCGGCGATAACAGCAGCAAAGCGATAAGCTTCTATAATACCGAGATCGGCAGCAAGGGTCATTATCTGGATTTAGTATTCAAAATCAGCAATATGGATAACGATTTTACAGTTTACGATACCAACAGCAATAAGATCACCGGCGATTTTAAGAATACAGGCGTATCGCTGAGTGCCGAGTACGGCAGGAAAAACAGCCTGCAAAACGGCTGGTATATCGAGCCGCAGGCTCAGTTTACCTTAGGTTATCTGGGTGGGGACAGCTATACTACCAGCAATGGTATCAACGTAGATCAAAGCGGTATCAAAAGTGCTGTAGGCCGTATCGGTTTCAACATCGGCAAGGAAGTCGGCAATAAAGGTATGGTCTATGCCAAAGCCAACCTGCTGCACGAGTTTGGAGGCGGTTACGACGTGACCATGAGAGACAGTACAGGTCGTGTAAAAGTCAGCGACAGCTTTAACGATACCTGGTTCGAGTACGGCATCGGCGCAGCCTTTGCCACAGGGAAGAGCAGTCACCTGTATTTTGACGTAGAACGCAGTACGGGTAGTGACTTTACCAAAGACTGGCAGTGGAATGTCGGAGCAAGGTGGAATTTTTGAAAATGTTTTGAGATCAAAGACTTTAAGTTTAGTTTGCAATAAAAGGAAAGTAGTGTTTGCGGAATCATTAAAGCCTGACTGACAACAGTCAGGCTTTATTAATTGCCAGCAGATGTATTTGGTGTGCAAAGGGTTTTGGACGATGTTTTTGCTATGAAAAAACAGAAAACGGCTTGACGATAATTTTCAGAAAACTTATAATAGATACAGAATATATTATTAGATAATGATTATTGAAAAATGGAGGTTGAGGAGAAATGGCAAAATATAAATGCAGTGTCTGCGGTTATATTTATGACGAAGAAAAAGAGGGGCAGCCACTGCTTGACAGTAAATGCCCGGTCTGTGGAATGACGATGGTATTAATGGAGGAAAACGACAGCGAAGCTGCTGCTTCTACTGCTCTGGAAGCCGCTGCAGCTCCGGAGGAGCTGGCTTATGATCCGGCATACGCCCGTTGTGACGCCAGTTGCCGTTATATGGACGATATCCATGAAATGGCTGTAACAGGTAAGTCGATCATCGGTGCGATGGGTACGCAGATGCCTATGCCGGGCTGGGACGATATCCTGCTGCTGGGCAATCAGCTGAATCCGCCGCCGCTCAACGACCATGACGCGGTCGATACGACGACTGTGATTGGTAAAAATGCCAAAAAGCCGTTGATTTTGACTAATCCGATTTTTGTTTCACATATGTCTTTCGGAGCTTTGTCAAAAGAGACTAAAGTGGCTTTAGCCAGGGGCAGCGCTTTGGCAGGTGCGGCGATGTGCAGTGGTGAAGGCGGTATTCTGCCGGAAGAAATGGCAGCGGCGCATAAATATATTTTTGAATATATCCCCAATTTATACAGTGTGACACGGGAAAATCTGCGTAATGCCGATGCGATCGAGATCAAGATCGGCCAGGGTACGAAGCCCGGTATGGGCGGGCATCTTCCCGGCAGCAAAGTGACACCGGAAATCGCGGCGATCAGGAATAAACCTTTGGGTGAAGATGTTATCAGCCCGTCCAAGTTTCCTGATATCAATACGAAAGAGGATTTGAAAGCATTGGTGACGAAGCTGCGCGAGGAATCTGACGGCAGGCCTATAGGTATCAAGATCGCAGCCGGTAAGCTAGAACGTGATTTGGAGTTTTGCGTTTTTGCAGAGCCTGATTTTATTACGATCGACGGACGCGGCGGCGCTACAGGCGCCAGCCCGAAGCTGGTTCGTGATGCGACCAGTGTTCCGACCGTTTATGCTTTGTATCGTGCCCGCAAGTATCTTGATGCTGTGGGAGCTAATGATATTGCGCTGGTGATCACCGGCGGGCTGCGGGTATCGTCTGATTTCGCCAAGGCTTTGGCTATGGGTGCGGATGCTGTGGCAGTAGCATCGGCTGCTTTGATTGCGGCAGCCTGCCAGCAGTATCGTATCTGTGGTACGGGTAAATGTCCTGTAGGCATCGCTACGCAGGATCAGGAGCTGCGATCCAGATTTAAGATCGAAGCATCGGCGCAGAGGGTAGCAAACTTTTTGAACTGTTCCCTGGCAGAGCTGAAAACATATGCCCGCATCACTGGTCATAAGAATCTGCATGATTTGAATGCAGGTGATTTGTGTACGATCAATCGTGAGATTTCTGATTATACTAATATTCCTCATGCCTGATATTTAAATATGTTGTGGAAGCTTCCCCCGTATGCATTGGCATGCGGGGTTTCTTTTTGGCATCAATGCTGAAATTTATAATATGAACTTTTTGCAAACTTTAACTGTAAATGCTTGACTTAAAGTTGACTCTAGCCTGTAAAATCGAATTAAAGGCAAAGGCGTTATGGTAAAATACCAAACGCTGCTTTAGGTAGAATAAAAGATGAGGAGGTATAGTATGAAAAAAATTGTTGTGGTGCTGATGTCGATGCTGGCAATGCTGGTGGCGGCTTGCGGCGGCAGTAATGCCGAAGCTATTTCTACTGATAATGGAGGGAAAATTATGCAGAGTGAAAATAAAACTAACAGCAGTAAGGCTTTGGTCGTGTATTATTCGCGGTCAGGTAATACCGAGGCTCTTGCCAGAATGATCGGTAATGAAACAGGTGCGGATATGTTCAGGGTAACTACTGTCACTCCATATCCTGAAGTATACCGTGAAACAACTGAGCTTGCCAGAGCCGAACGTGATAATAACGCGCGTCCTGCAATTAACGGACGTGTAGAAAATATGGCGGATTACGATGTCGTTTATATCGGCGTGCCTAACTGGTGGAGCACGATGCCGATGCCGATGTTCACTTTTTTAGAGCAGTATGATTTGTCCGGCAAAACTATCGTGCCGTTCATTACTCATGGCGGCGGTGGCGTAGCTAATTGTGTCAGCGATCTAAAGAAAGCTGTTCCCGGAGCTACAGTGCTGGATGCATTGGTAGTCAGCGGCGGCAACGCGCAAAATGCCCAGAGCGATGTCAGCGCCTGGCTGAAACGCTTGGGTTTAGTAAAATAAAATATCATTTCCTGACAGTAAAAAACAGAGAGTGCTTTCTAGGCTCTCTCTGTTTTGTTATATCCATATTTAAATATATTCTTTTTTCAGGTATTCTAAAAATTTTTCAGAGGCTTTGGAAAAGGTTTGATATTTTTTCCAGACAATATCAAGCCCGACTTCAAGTGTTGGTTCTAATGGGCGAAAGCAAAGCGGGCTGTCGTCATATGATTTGATGATTCTGTCGATGCTTAATGCATAGCCGACCCCTTCTTCTACCATAAGGGAAGCGTTATATAAAAGATTATAGGTAGCGACGATATTCAGATTGTCGTAATTTCCTCCCATCCAGCCGGCTATCTCATTTTTGACCATGGCCTGGTTGGAAATAATTAGCGGCAGGCCCAGCAAATCATGAGGTTTGATAGTTTTATTTTCAGCTAAAGGGCTGGCTTTGGTCATCCATAAACCCCAGATATCAGTGATCGGTAATTTTATAAAATCGTATTTCTTAAGGTCAGCCGGTTCGATAAACAAGCCAAAATCAAGCAGTCCGCTGTCCAGACGTTCGGAAACGTCTTCGGCCTGGCCGCTGAAGATATGAAAATGTATATGGTCATATTCTTGGCGTATTTTACTGATTATTTTAGCCAGCATCCGCATACCTTCAGTTTCTGCACAGCCAATATAAATATCACCTGTAATGTTTTCAGCAGAGGCGTTGATTTCAGCTTTGGTTTTTTCCATTAGAGCAACGATTTCTTCTGCTCTTTTGCGCAGGATCATACCATCTTCCGTCAGCGTTATTTTGCGGTTCCCGCGGATAAAAAGCTGTTTGCCAAGCTCTGCTTCCAGTTCTTTGAGCTGCCTTGAAAGCGGTGGCTGTGTCATATGTAAAAATTCGGCTGCACCGCTGATACTTTCTTCGCGGGCTACGGCAAGGAAATACTGCAGGGTTCTGATATCCATAAAATTTCACCTCCGATATAAGTATTATAATAGTTTTTGATATACCTTTCAAGTATGGCAAAGTATTTAATATATGTATTTGATATTCTTGGATTCTGTTTTTATAATTAAGACAAAGGAGCCGGGTAAGCAGAATTATCATTGAAGCTGAAAGGCTCTGTTTTGAAACTTATTGTAAATGGATCAATGATTTTAAGGAGTTGAGAAGTATGAAAAAGAAAGTTTTGGCTGACCGTTATTTGAAAATGTTTAAGAGTATCGCTTTAGGGGTGATTTTATCGACGGCTGGTACAAGCGCTGTGTTTGCTGCCGACAGGCCTGCTGATGCTGATAATTTTTACAGGAGTGATAAGGTGGAGGTCCAGAAAGTCACTTTTAAAAATCAGTACAAGATGAATATTGCCGGTAATTTGTATCTGCCGAAAGATATGGACAAAAGTAAAAAACATGCTGCTATCATAGTAGGGCATCCAATGGGGGCAGTAAAAGAGCAAAGCGCTGATCTTTACGCTGTTAAGATGGCAGAACGCGGTTTTGTAACTATGTCTGTCGATCTGGCGTTTTGGGGCGGCAGTGACGGCCAGCCACGCAATGCCGTTGCGCCTGAGCTTTATGCTGAAACCTTCAGCGCGGCGGTAGATTACCTGGGTACAGGGCCTTTTGCCGATAGAGAAAAGATTGGTGCGATCGGGATCTGCGGCAGCGGCAGTTTTGCTATCAGCGCCGCTAAAATCGATCCCCGCCTGAAAGCCGTTGCAACTATTAGTATGTATGATATGGGTGCAGCTAACCGCAATGGACTTAATCATTCTCTGACGCTTGCACAAAGAAAACAGATCATTGCTGATGCGGCGGAGCAGCGTTATGTGGACTTCCAGGGTGGCGCAACTAAATACACAAGCGGGACCGTACATGAGATCACGGAAAAGTCCAATCCTATTGAACGCGAATTCTATGATTTTTACCGTACGCCAAGAGGAGAATTTACTCCTGCAGGTTCTTCGCCGCTTTTAACGACACATCCGACGCTTTCCAGTAATACTAAATTTATGAATTTTTATCCCTTCAATGATATTGAAACAATTTCTCCGCGTCCGCTGCTCTTTATTACCGGTGATCAGGCACATTCCAAAGAGTTTAGCGAAGATGCATATAAACGTGCGGCTGAACCGAAAGAACTGTATTATGTTGCCGGTGCAGGCCACGTAGATCTTTATGACAGGGTAGAGCTTATTCCGTTTGATAAGCTCGAAAGTTTCTTCAAGGCTAATTTAAAATAATTTACTGCTGCAAAAGCTGCAGATCTGATTTGCTGAAAGTTTTGTTTTTGTGGATTCTCGGGATGCTGGGGGTCCACATTTTTGTTAACAGGAGAGGTTATGAAAGAAAAAAATAATTTGCTGATCTTTATTTTGACGATAGGTGTTTTTGGTATCATCAATACAGAAATGGGTGTGCTGGGTATTTTGCCGCTTCTGGCAGAAAAATTTAGTATCAGTATCGCACAGGCCGGTTTGCTGGTCAGTTTGTTTGCTTTGGCAGTGGCTGCAGCCGGTCCGGTGATGCCGCTGCTTTTTGCGGGCATCGACAGGAAGCGGGTGATGCTTCTGGTATTGAGCGTATTTGTTTTGGGTAATCTTATTTCTGTCTTTACTGATAATTTCGCAGTTATGCTGCTGGCAAGAGTTGTGCCGGCGATTTTCCATCCGGTTTATTGTTCGCTTGCTTTTTCTGTTGCGGCTGCTTCAGTCAGCCCGGAAGCAGCTCCCCGGGCTGTTGCTAAGGTCATTGTGGGAGTATCGGCCGGGATGGTACTGGGAGTACCGGTCAGCAGCTTTATTGCCGGCAGTTTTTCGTTAACGGCTGCTATGGCGGGTTTTACCGTAGTCAATACAGCGGCGTTGATTGCGACCTGGTTGTATATACCATCGCTGCCTGTGGCAGCAAGGCTTTCGTATGGGCAGCAGCTGCGTGTTTTAAAGAAGCCGGTATTATGGTTTTCTATTGCAGCCGTTGTGTTTATGAATGGAGCTGTCTTTGGAGTTTTTGGATATTTTTCAGGCTATCTGACCAATATCACTGCTTTTTCGTGGAATACGGTAAGCCTGATTTTACTTGTTTATGGTTTGATGAATATCGTCGGGAATTTTATTGCCGGCCGTATGCTTAGTGCAGGCGCGTCTGCCGATAAGCTGGTCATAATATTTCCGGTCACATTGGGGATTGTCTATGCTGCATTCTTCTGGAGCGGTACCTCGGCGCCGGCTATGGCTTTGATCACGCTGCTTTGGGGAGTTTTGGGAGGTATGAATGCGAATATCAACCAGTATTGGATTACTACTGCGGCCCCGGAGGCACCTGATTTTGCCAACGGTCTTTTTTTGACTGCCGCTAATTTGGGGACTGCTTTAGGGTCGGCAGTCTGCGGGATGGTGATTGCACATATGGGAATGCAGTATATGATGTGGGGCGGCATCGTATTTCTTATTTTATGTTTGGCAATGATTATCCCCAGAGTATATAGATCAGATGAGTATGTTTGCCTGGGAGAAAGCAAATAGTTGTGCTGTAAAAATAAAAAGCCGGCATTCTTCGCAGGAAAGTTCAAACTTTTTGTAAATTTATCCATTCAGGGACTAAAATAGCAGCTTTACCACTTGACTTGGAGCGGACTTTAACCTGTATAATAAAGGCATAGAAGTTTTCCAGGCTATGAATAATATTTAGTATAAAAACTGAGCTTCGGGAGGAGACTGTTCTTTTGAGTGTAATTCTGTTTATTTCCTTGATCGATTTTGTTTTGAGTTCTTTGGCGTGGGTTTATTACAGTCATGCATTTTCTTTTATGAGGTCGGCGCCGTTTATCGCTTTATATGTGCTGCTGATGCTTAATACTGTTGGCAGCCGTGTTTTGCCTGAAAGTTTGCCATTGCCGCTGTTAAAGCTTTCGGCCTGGCTGAGCGGTTATTGGATCGCGTTTTTGTACTATTCGCTGCTGTTGATGGTTGTGCATGGTATCGTATATGCAGTTTTGCGTATTTTTTCATTCAAGCTGCCGTTTATGCAGTTTGCCGCTGCGGGCGCAATAGTTCTGGCAATTTTTGTTGCCTGGGGCAGCTGGCGTGCGTTTAGCCCTGTTGTACGTATGGAAACCGTTGTTACCGATAAGCTGTCGTCTGATAAGCAGTATAAAATAGTGCTTGTCAGCGATATCCATTTGGGACGCGAGCTTGGCTATGATTACAGTAAGGGCTTAGTAGAGCTGGTCAATGCGCAGCAGCCCGATTTAGTACTGATTGCCGGTGACATTATGGATGAGCGGCTGCAATATATCATCGAGGAGGATTCACTGGCCCCGTTAAAGGAGCTTCAGGCACCATTAGGGGTATATGGAGCTTATGGGAACCATGATTATCTTGATCGGCCTGACGAGCTGAGAGCTTTGCTGGCAGGCAATAATATCAGTATACTGACTGATGAGAGTACAGTGGTTGATGATAAATTGAAAATTACCGGTTTGCACGATTATCGTGTTTCAACAAGTATTGTTCCGTTGCAGGCTCTGAGCGTCGATAACGATAAGTATTATAGTATCCTGATCGATCATCAGCCGCGGCGGATGGATGCTGCCGCTGAGGCCGGTTATGATATGTATCTGGCTGGGCATACCCATACAGGGCAGATGTTCCCGAACAGGCTGGTTACGCAGCGGATGTATAAGCTGGATTATGGTTTGGCCCGGTTTGGTGACCTGACTGCTGTTGTCAGCAATGGCTACGGATTTTGGGGCCCGCCGGTGCGGACGGAGCTGAAACCGGAAATAGTTGTTATAAATTTACAGGGAAAATAAATAAAAAACCTTCGGCACAGCCGAAGGTTTTTTCGTTTGTTTTTAAAGGATTTCTTCACGTACTAATTGATTGATCATTTTTTGCTTGCCTAAGACCCACAGCAGGTCGCCTTTTTCAAAAACAAGCGAAACATTAGGATTGGTCATAGTGTAACTGCCGCGTTCCAGGCCGATGACAAGGCAGTGCCAGTCATCACGGATATTGGTGTCCTTGAGCGATTTACCAAGGATAGGCGAGTGCTTGTCGATAGTGATAGCGCACGATAAGAATACCGAAACGTTTTCTTTATCGTTGTCTTCACGCAGCATAAATTCGCGCATCGTGATAGGTTCTTCCACCAGAGTCATACACAGACGCTGAGTATTGATGGCGGTGTCGAACAGTTTGAATTGAGAATCAGTACCGATCATCAACAAAGTAGAATCCTTTTGCAGAATGTGATGACCGCCGGGCATATCGATGACTTCTTCAGGAGTTGAAACCTGCAGGATGTTGCAGCCATAAAGCTCACGGAATGCAAGCTGGGTCAGCGTTTGACCTATCATAGGTGAGTCTTCGCAGATTTTATAGCGTGCAAGCTGTAATTCTTCATCGAACCAGCCGTAAAGATGTTCTTCGCCAGCTTCAGCAAGGGCTTCACGATGTTTGAGCATATGGCGTTCGTTCAGATTGACAAGAAAACGTGATTCCATACGCAGATATTCGCCCATCAGCCAGTCGGATGAGGAGATGAAATAAGCAGCGCCTGCTGTTGCCAGCGCGGCCAGCAGTGACTGCAGACCAAGTAGTTTGGCAAAAACAAAGTAGAGGAATGCTGCTGCGATCAGGATTTTTAAAAATAACAGCAGTGTTAAAGGGATGTGATTAGAACGTTTCTTAAACCATAAAGTTGAGAAAAGCTCAGGATGGTTGGTTTTATTGACAAGAACTGCCCGCAGGAATGGTGCCATAACGACCAGAGTCAGCAGCGCTGTCAGCAGATTGCTGTAGGGCGCTGACATTTTTCCTGACAGGTAAGGCTGCAGATAATAATAAGAGCCTAAAGCGACAGCTGAGAGCATAGTCGTAAAAATCAAAATGCGGATAAAATACTCACGCAGAAAATCGCGCCAGTCACTGTCTTTACCGTCGTTATCAGGATTTTCTTCCGTATAGCGGTCAAGCCATTCCAGAGTTCTTTGCGGCAATAGTTTTTTAGTGAACTGATAAGCAGGTTCTGCTGCCATAACGAAAAACGGGGTAGTAAAGGTTGTCATTACAGAAACAGCAACAATTATTGGATATAAAAAGTCGCTGATAACTCCGAGGCTCATGCCCAGAGATGCGATGATAAAGGAAAATTCACCGATCTGAGCAAGGCTGAAACCGCAGTGCATAGAAGTATTGAGGTTTTGGCCTGAAAGCAGTACACCGGCGCCGGAAAGCAGCAGCTTGCCGACTAAGGTAACAATAACGAGTACAATGATAGGTACCGCGTATTCCAGCAGTAAAGCAGGGTCAACAAGCATACCTACTGATACAAAGAAGACAGCTCCAAACAGATCTTTGACCGGTTTGACGAGATGTTCTATTTTTTCGGCACTTGGTGCTTCGGCGATAAGAGAACCCATAATAAAAGCGCCTAAGGCTGCCGAGAAGCCCATGTGGGTAGCAAGTACTACCATACCAAGGCAAAGGCCGATAGAAGCAACCAGCAGAGTTTCATCGTTCATCAGGCGCTCAGCCCGTTTAAAGAAGGACGGGACCAGATACATACCAAGAACGAACCATAAGACCAGGAAGAACAGCAGGCGCATGACGCTTTCGATCAGCTCGAGCGTCGAAATGTCGGCGCTGGCAGCGGCTAAAGTTGAAAGCAATACCATCATAATGATGCCGACGATGTCCTCAACTATCAGAATACCAAAAACCATTTCTGTAAAGCGCTGACCTTTGAGCTTGAGGTCTTCAAAGGCTTTGATGATGATGGTAGTTGACGACATGGCCAGCATACCGCCTAAGAACAGGCTGTCCATATGATCCCAGCCCAGAATATGGCCTGTGAAATAGCCAACGATCAGCATCCCGCCTATTTCAACGAAGGTAGCTATAAAAGCTGTGCTGCCTACGCTTTTCAGCTTATAAAAGCTGAATTCGAGACCTAGTGCAAATAAAAGAAAAATAACGCCTATTTCAGACCAGGCGTTGATATTAGCGGTGTCTGATACAGTGGGGAAAAAGTTGAAATGCGGTCCGGTAATAAAACCGGCAATAATATAACCAAGTACTAAAGGTTGATTGAGTTTTTTGAACAGGATCGTCGTAATACCTGCAACTAAGAGGATCATCGCTAAATCAGCGACTATCGGCGGTAAATGAGCCATAGGCAGTCACCTTCTTTCATAAATTTATTATACGGATACCATTTTATTCAAAGCTTTGCGGACAAATTTAACAAAATGTTGTATAATATTAAAGCTGTTATATTACACAGCTCTTTCTATATTATACAATATTTCCGGTGACAAAAAAGTGAATTTTAATACAAAATTTGCATATGGAGGTTTTAATTATGTACAAAAATCTAGTTCTTGTAGATGGTGAAATCATGCCGGCAGAAGAAGCGGCAGTTTCGGTACACGACAGGGGGCACCAGTTTGGCGACGGTGTATTTGAGATAGTGCCTGTTTATAATGGCCGTTGTTTTGCTTTATTACCTCATATGGATAATTTATTCGAATCTGTTATTAAGGTGAAAATACCTGCCGTTTACACGATTGAAGAATTGATTGAATTCCATGAAGCACTGATAGCTGAAAGTGGTATTGAAAATGGAGAGATCTATACTCAAATTACTCGCGGGACTGCCGATTATGGGCTGGCGTTTCCGGAAATGTCGGTGCCGCAGCTGACAATGACGATCGTGGAAACTGATCGGGAAGTATTGGCGGCAAAACGTGAGAGCGGCGTCAATATTATTACGACTGAGGATAATCGCTGGCAGTTATGTAACGTTAATACCTTAAACAGGCTGCCTGAAGTTCTGGCACGTCAAAAAGCACGTGAAAGCAACGCTTTTGACACTCTTTTTATTCGTGAGAACGGTAAGATAACTGAAAGCACTGAAAGCAGCTTTATGGTGATCAAAGATGAAATGATATGGACACATCCTGATAATAACCTGGTTCATAAAAATATTACCCGCAGGCTGATCAAGGAACGTCTGGCACCTGATATTGATATGCAGGTCATCGAAAAAGCTTTTGATATGGAGTTTGTCCTGAAAGCAGAAGAAGCATTTTTATGCGGCCCTCGATGCGAGATTATGCCGGTTACTAAAATAGACCGCAAATTCATCGGCAGCGGTGTAGGTAAGGTCGTGCCGCAGCTGCAGGCTGCGTTTAAAGCTTTTGTAGAACGTGAATGTCCGGCAAAATAGGAGAATAGAATGAAAAATAATAACTGGGTAAGAGGGGCGATGCTGCTGGCCGTAGGTCTGGTCCTGCAGGCATTGCGTTTAGTGATCCCTATGCCGCCTATGTGGACTGTTTTTGTCGTCGGTACATTGGTGAATATGGTTTTGGTGCTGGCGGCCCGTACCGTTGGTTTATGGCCGTCTGTAATGATCGCGGTGCTGTTGCCGGTAATGGCGTATTTTCAAGGGCAGCTGCCGCTTCCGTTTTTGATACCGGTAGTGGCTGTAGGCAACTTGGTGATGGTATATCTGTGTGCCCGCTTCTGGGGAAAGGGGATCATCATCGCCGCGCCTCTTTTTAAAACATTTATTTTATATTGCAGCAGTTTGTTCGTTTTGTGGCTGGTTGCAGTACCTGAAAAGCTGGCGTTATTCATTTTGTTTATTATGGGCTGGCCGCAGATGATCACAGGCATTTTAGGGCTTGTACTTGCATATAAGCTGCATAAACGTATTTTCCCCGACACTGCCGAATAGAATCAGCTTGTGGCTTGCTGAAGTTAATGTTTTAAAGCATTTAAAAATCGATTTTAAGAAGCGGCAAAATGCAGCTGGTTGTTTACTAAAAAAGTTTGAAGAAATGCTTGACAATTATATATAGATACGGTATTATTGTTATTGTTCCGTTACGGAACATTGAGTCGCCGAAGTGGCGGAATTGGCAGACGCACTTGACTCAAAATCAAGCGTGGTTACCCCACGTGCCGGTTCGAGTCCGGCCTTCGGCACCATATTACAAAAAAGAAACACTCTAGTTTAAACTAGAGTGTTATTTTTTTGCGTGGATATTTTTAATACAAAGCAGACTCAATGTATTTGGAAGATAATTGAATAGCTATCAGGAATAGCTTAGTTTAGAGGCAATGCCAAGGCAAATAAGAAAAGCAATGAAATAGATGATCGCTGCTTTACGCCTTGTTTTGGGTTCAAGTACGCTGAGAGGTAATACCCAATGTGGTTTTATAAGGCCAATACCCAATAAAACTAAAGATAACACTGTGAATGCGAAAAAGATTGTATCCATGTCATCAGCTCCTTCTTGAAAATAAATGCTGCTGTGGAAAATCTATCGTTATAATAACAAAGATGAAAAAGGCTTCATCGTATAATAAAGAAGCAGAGCGAGTAGTGGCATCATCTTCTACTATTAGAATATCACGTTCATCTTTGACAGACAAGGGGGATATAATATAAGCTGCTATATTTTTATAAAAGGGATAACTATAAATTTTATAAATATTAAAAAATCACAGCTGTTTATTGATTTTGTTTATAAAAGTTATTATAAAGAAGCTGTTTTGGCGGCAGAAAAGAAATTGTTCAAAAGGATAATTTTTGATATAAAAATTTTTAAAATTTAATTTAATAAAAGTGCGTCTTTATAGAATCAGTGGTATATTAAAAATAGCTAAAAAGCCTATATTAATGGTGTTTTAGCGTTTGTTGAAAGGGGCATAAAAATGAAAGAGAAAGACTTGCTTGACTTAGGATATAAGAAATATGAAGGCGAAACTTATGACGTTTATTTTAATAAAGATGTTTGTAAGCATTCCGGTAATTGTGTGAAAGCAAACCATACGGTATTTCAATTAAAGCGGAAACCGTGGGTTCTACCGGTTGCTACCGAGCAGGAGTCAGTTATAACTGCGATTAAAGGCTGTCCTTCGGGAGCTTTGAAATATAAGCTGAAAAATTCTGATGAGATCGAGCCGTGAATATGAGGAGGAAGAACAATGTTTGACTATAGACTGGAAGAAGATGCCAGCAGGTTTGCGGTATTTTATGAAAATGAAGAAATCGGAGAGATTTCCTTCGTAAAAACAGGAGAGCATCTTTTGATTATTGATCATACCTATGTAGATGCTAAATGGAAGGGACATGCAATTGGTAATGCTCTGGTGCAGAAGGTTGTAGATTTTGCTGTCGCTGACAACCGGAAAATCATTCCGCTGTGCCCTTTCGCCAAAAAAGTATTTGACAGAACGCCAGAATATGAAGCAGTGTATTCTAAATAAAAATTTGTTATATCCTATAAAAAAAGCATCAGCAGCTTGATCATCATCTGCCGGTGCTTTTTTTGTTTAGTAATCGTGGGACATGTATTTGATTATGTGCAAATTTTATGTGCTATAATCAGAATAACTTCTAAGAGGTGTTCCGTAAATAATTACAAGGGAGGATTGGAGATGGTCAATAAGACTTTGGAAAAAATGGAAAGGTCTGAACTGATACAGCTGATCGAAATCTATTCTAAAAACTGGCTGGCTATGGATGGCGTTTGGTTTCAGTCAGTAGAACGTAAATTTGGTATGGCAGAGGCCATGGAGCATGACTGTAATATTTGGGAGGCTTTTACAAAAATTGAGGCACAAAAAATCAAAGAGTTTTTAAAGTTGTCATCCAGACCTGGCATAGATGGGCTGAAAAGAGCTTTACAGCTGAGATTATATGCCAATATCAATGAAGATGAGATAATTGTCGATGGGAATACTTTGATTTACAGAACGTTAGACTGCAGAGTGCAGAATGCGAGAAAGCGTAAGGGGATGGAATTTCATCCCTGCAAGGCAGTCGGTATTATTGAATATACTGGTTTTGCCAAGACCATTGATGACCGGTTTGAGTGCGAAGCGCTTAGCTGTTATCCGGAAATAACTGATGAGACCTGTAATTGTTCGTGGAAATTTATTTTAAAAGATAACTGATGATTTTATATGAAGTTTAAACAGTGGTTTTGTAAATAAACTGCTTCTCTGAGATAGTTTATTGCTCTATCCTTTTAATTTTCTGTTTAGTATAATTAAAGAGGATAAAAGAAATGAAAGAGGGTAGAGAAAATGGATCTGTCCGTTTTACACAAACTTACATATGGTATGTACGCTGTTGGAACTCTTGATGGGATAAGACCTGCCGGCTGTATAGTAAATACGGTGATTCAGGTTACAAGCGATAATCCTGTTATTGCTGTGAGTATGAACAAAAATAATTTTACTTATGAGGCCATAAAAAAGAGCGGGCGTTTCAGTATTTCGATTTTATCTGAAGCGGTTGAACGTAATGTTATTGCAGAGCTTGGATTTGCCTGTGGGCGCAAAATGGATAAATTCTGCGGTAAAAATTTTGCCTGCGGTGTGTTGGATGGTTTACCGATAGTGAAAGAGCACGCCTGCGGCTATATGGTTTGTGATGTTATTGCCATGCATGATGCCGAGACTCACTGCGTGATTATGGCGCGTTTAACTAAGACTTTGGGTGGAACTGATGAACCGCCTATGACTTATGAATATTATCATAATGTTATCAAGGGAAAAGCTCCCAAAAATGCTCCGACTTATCAGGTTGAAGTGCCGAAATCAGAAAAGCAGGCTCAGCTGCGTTATATTTGTGAGGTATGCGGTTATATCTATGAAGGTGACATTACCAAAGAAGCGGATGATTATGTCTGTCCTGTCTGTAAGCAGCCGAAAAGCCGTTTTAAAAGGATGTAAGGTCTAAATAAAGAAGCTACGCCTTTTAAGGCGTAGCTTTTTTATAATATTTACAGGCGAAAATCACGTTCGCCGTTTTCGATATCTGTCAGATGCTGTATAACCAGTTCACGTACTTTGGGATTGGGGATATTGGCCAGTTCATTTTGAATGAGCTTTTCGCCAAGCTCTTTAGTATGTGGCTTAGCATAGTCGGTCAAATATTCTTTGAGTGTCATCAGTGCGTTTGGATGACAGCAGTTTTGGATCTGACCGCTTTTGCATAAACTCATAAAACGGTCGCCAGTACGACCCTGACGATAGCAGGCTGTACAGAAACTGGGCAGATAACCGATTTCCATCAGCCAGGCTACTACTTCATCAAGGCTGCGGGTATCGCTGACATCGAATTGTGCTGAGTTTTCAGCTTCCGGTTCAGGTGCGGCATAACCGCCGACACTGGTGCGCGAACCGCCGCTGATTTGTGAGATTCCCAGATGCAGCACACGTTCGCGTGATTTTTGACTTTCGCGGGTAGAAACGATCATACCTGTATAGGGAACAGAAATACGGATGCAGGCTACAAGCTTGGCAAAAATATCATCGTTGATGCTGTTATTAAAGGCGTTGGGATCGATATCGTCAGCAGGGCAGATACGCGGAACGCTGATAGTGTGCGGGCCAACTCCGTGCACTGCTTCCAGATGTTCGGCATGCATTAAAAGACCGGTAAATTCATAACGATAAAGTTCAAGCCCAAAGAGTACGCCAAGTCCCACATCATCGATGCCGCCCTGCATAGCTCTGTCCATGGCTTCCGTATGGTAGGCATAGTTGCTTTTAGGTCCCGTAGGATGTAATCGTTCATAGCTTTCTTTGTGGTAGGTTTCCTGAAAAAGTATATATGTGCCAATACCGGCTTCGTGCAGTTTACGATAATTTTCGACACTGGTTGCGGCAATATTGACATTAACGCGGCGAATGGCGCCGTTTTTGTGTTTGATGCTGTAAATAGTTTTGATGCTTTCCAGAATATAATCCAGTGGATTATTTACCGGGTCTTCACCTGCTTCCAAAGCCAGGCGCTTATGTCCAATATCCTGAAGTGCGATAACTTCGTTGCGGATTTCATCTTGAGTGAGTTTTTTTCGGGTGATGTTTTTGTTTACACTGTGATAAGGGCAATAAACGCAGCCGTTAATACAGTAGTTTGAAAGATATAACGGCGCAAACATAACGATGCGGTTGCCGTAAAAATCTTTTTTGATCTGTTCGGCCAAAGCAAAAATTTCCTGATTTTTTTCATCAAGCTCACAGTCTAAAAGCACGGCAGCTTCGCGGTGTGAAAGTCCCTTGCGTTCCTTTGCTTTAGCAATAATACTGTCGATAAGCGACGCATTATTTTTGTTTGCTGAGGCATAGGCAAGGGTTTCCAGGATTTCATCATGAGCAATGAACTCACTGGCTTGCATTGATTTGACATTATACATTTGTCTACCTTCTTTCTTTCGGGGCAGGAATCCTTTCCCGTCAGTGATTTCCCTTATATATAAATATTTAAAAGGGCTGTTCTTGCGGAGTTTTTGCGTATAAAGCCTTGACGCTTACTCCTTTGAGCATACCTATTTTGCCGGAAAGCGTACTGATAACGTCGGCCGGGGCATCAAGAACGATACTGATAATATTAATGCCTTTTTGTTTATATGGCAGTCCCATACGTCCAATAATATATTCGTTATGGGCATGCAGTAAAATATTAAGCTGTTCTACTGCGGCAGTATTTTCAACGATTATTCCCAGCAAGACGACACGTTTCTGCATACAAGCACCTGCTTTCAAGACAAAATAACTGATTTATTAGTATTATATCATAAAATATCTGTAATTATTATTAACGAACAAGAGGTTATAACTAAAAGATAAAAAATAATTGCGAAAATTAACACAAACAGAATAAAAGTGCTATAATATATGAAGTAAGATTAAAGCAATGGTATCAAAAGTTACAAAAAATATTGCTCTAATTATTTTATTACATGGCGTTTATTTTTGAAAGCCAGTGAAGATTTTTATGTCAGGCAGTATCTGCAGGTAAGTAAAGTGCCGCTGCCGCCAATAATACAAGGATAGGGGATGACTATCGGTATAGGAGTTTTGTTATTTACATCGTCAATCTGACCGGCATAATTAGATTTGTTGAATCTTTTTGAATTGTTGTAAATCGTGCTCAGGCTGTTTAGACATATGTTTTCTATAAAATTTCATTAGGTGTTTTTATAATGTTATTTTAGCAAATAAAAAAGGTGACCGTCAATGAGAGCCGAACCCTCTCGTTGACGGTCAAATGATTGGAAAAAGATTAAAGGAAGACTAATGTCCCAAGCAAATGTCTCGTTTGCTTTGACTGAATTATAACAATAAAAAAAGATGAATGTTGTTGCTGAGGCAACACGAATAAATTTAGAAAATAATATCATAATAAAGTAATTAAAGTAAGTTTGAATAAACAAGAAACACAAATTATAATAAAAACAAATCAAGGGCATATTAAATAGGAAGAAACTTATTTGTTTTATTTAGATGATTGAGAGTAAGAGAGAAGGAGGACAGTTATGAAAGCGGCAATGCAGAATCTTTTGAGTTTACCCTTGTTCAAAGGGTTAGCCAGCGATGAATTAGACACTATTCTTGGTAAAGTAAATGCCCTTGTTAAGCATTTTGAAAAATCGGACTATATTTATTTGGCCGGTGATGCGGTTGAGAGTATTGGCATTGTTGTAGCGGGTACTGTACAAATGATCAAGGAAGATATTATGGGAGATAAGTCCATTATCACAACAATGGGGTCTGGTTCCATTTTTGCCGAAAACTTCCTGGGGCATGACAAACAGGACGAGAAAACTAATGTTAGCTACTTTGCTGCCAGTGACAGCGAGGTGCTGATGGTCCCCTTTGGGAAGGTTCTGACCGATCTGAGTAATAATGATCCCTGCCGTAACAAATTGCTGACAAACATGATTTCAATAATGGCCAGCAACAATGCACAGTTGATTGAAAAAACGGAGATCTTGTGTAAAAAAACTCTGCGCGGCAAGATTATGACTTATCTAGAACAGGAAGCTAAACGTAACGGTTCTATTGAATTTGAAATACCTTTTAACAGAACGGATATGGCCAATTATTTGGATGCTGACCGCAGTGCTTTGACTCGTGAACTGGCCAGAATGAAAGATTGCGGATTGATTGATTTTGATAAAAGAAATTTTAAAATTTTAAAGTTTGAATAGCTTTAATGCACTTATATTATAACAAAATATTATTATTTTACTGTTTAACTGCTAAAAAGCCGAAACCTTGCATGGTTTCGGCTTTTGCACCGTTTATTACAAATTTTAAAAATATAGTGTTGCCTAGGCAACATCATTTTGCATTTACCATTGCTATAATGTAAATTAATAAAGGGATTGCTAAACTTGTAGTTCCTTTGCGATCTTTATATGTTGTCCGACAATTCGAACAGCATATAGAAAATTTAAAAAGGAGGAATTTATTATGTCCCAAGCAGTAAAATGTTTAATTCTGTTGGCTGTGGTTGCATTGCTTTTTGTTACTGAACTTATCCCTCTCGCAATCACTGCTACTGCCGGCGCAATCGCGTGCGGCCTGTTAGGCTTCATCCCTGCTAAACAAGTCTTTTCCGGTTTGTCTAACTCTACGGTAGTTTTGTTTGCAGGTATGTTCATCGTTGGCGCAGCAATGTTCTATACCGGTTTGGCCCAAAAAATCGGTAATACTGTAGTTCATTTCTGTGGTACTGGCGAAAACAGCCTGATGTTTGGTTTAATGATAGTTGGTACTTTGTTGTCTTCAGTACTTTCCAATACTGGTACAGCAGCTTGCCTGCTTCCGGTTGCTTTGGGTATCTGTGCTGCTGCAAAGATTCCTGCTTCCCGTCAGTTGATGCCTTTGGCGTTCGCTTGCGGTTGGGGCGGTATCATTACGATGGTAGGTACACCGCCTAACATTATTGCTACCGGTGCTTTAACTGCTGCAGGTTTAGAAGGGTTTGGTTTCTTTGAATTCGCATGGATCGGTATTCCTGTATCTATCGCAGGTATGCTTTACATGATGTTCATTGGTAAACATTTACTTCCGAAAGTTGAATTGGATGCTGACCAGGAAATCGAACAAGAAGTTGAAGCTACAACTACTTCTTCTTCCAAACAAATCATTTCCGGTGCGATTCTGCTCGTAGTTGTTTTGGTAATGGCTTTGGATATCAAAGGCGTTTCCCTGGAAATGGCAGCTATCATCGGTGCATTGGTTTGCGTACTGACTGGTTGCTTGACTGAAAAACAAGCTTACGCTTCTATCGACTGGGTAACCATCTTCCTGTTCGCAGGTATGATGCCTGTATCCACTGCAATGGATAAAACCGGCGCTGGTAAATTGATCGCTGAATGGACCGTAGGTCTGATGGGCGGTTCTCCGTCTCCGTTGATCGTTACCGCAGTTCTGTTTATCCTGTCTTGCGGTTTGACCCAATTTATGTCCAACACTGCATCCGCAGCTCTGCTGTGCCCGATTGGTGTTGCGATTGCTAAACAACTTGGCGCCGATCCGAAAGCAGTTATCATGGCTATCGCAGTTGCAGCATCCTGTGCATTCGCAACTCCGGTAGGTACTCCTCCGAATACTTTGGTTCTTGGTCCTGGCGGTTATAAATTCATGGACTATGTTAAAGCAGGTACCGGCCTTGTTGTCGTCTGCTTCGTAGTATCCCTGGTTGTAATTCCTGTTATTTGGCCGTTCTTCCCTGGCAAATAAGCTAAGAACTCTCAACATAGGATCCCTATCTGAAAAACCTGTCGATTTTATCGGCAGGTTTTTTGTTTTTGACTCAAATGTAATTTTTCTTGTTATAATATAAATATAGATCGTTAGTAATGGAGTTGTAGAAATGAAAATAAAACCGGAAGAAACAATTCAAATCCAGGGGCCTTATGGCGAAATAAATGGTATACTAACCCCCTGTATCGAAGAAAATACTGCCGCGCCGGTGCTGGTTTTGGCACATGGATTCCGAGGTTCAATGGATGGCGGCGGCAGAGCGGCTGTTTTAGCTGAAATGGCTTCCGAATGCTGTAATGTCATACGTTTTAATTTTAATGGCAGTCAAATCCTTTCCAAGCAGGTTGAAGAATTGGAAGCGGTGCTTGCTTATGTACGAATTAAATTTTCAGCCGGAAAAATATTTTTACTGGGTAGAAGTCTTGGCGGAGCAGCGGCATTAGTTGCCGCTTCACGATCTGCTGATATTACAGGACTGGTATTGTGGGCTGCGCCGAACGATTTACAGGCGACCTTCAGAAATGCCTTGGGTGCTGAAGCCTATAATGCGTTGTCTGCAGGTCAGACTCTGTATTTAAATGATGAACGGGGTGAATTGACCTTAACACCTGATTTTATTACAGATTTTGCCAAATATGATCTGCAGGGGATTTTACGTAACTGGCGTAAGCGTCCTCTGCTGATCCTTCATGGAGAAAAAGATGAAACAGTAGCTGTTGATCAGGCACGTTTGACATTTGCTTTAGCTGGAGTTCCAAAAAAGCTGGTTATCATTAACGGCGGTGACCACAGTTTTACTAATCACGGAAATAAGGCTGCGGCAGAGGTTGTTGGCTGGCTGAAAGACAGGCTGTGATGATTAATTATTGTGGTACTGTATGAAAACTTGGCGATGTATTTTCGAGCCTAGTGAGAATACGTACCCTTGTGGTATAATATTGGTAGCTATAAAACAGGAGGATATGATTTTGAAAAAATTATTAATATTATGTTTATTGGTTTTCAGCAGTTTTAGCGTAGTAGCCTGCGGCAGTGAAACTAAGAGCGAGCCGGATGCGGTGCCGATGAAGCCAGCAACTGCTGTTTTTGAAACGTCAATGGGTGATTTTGAAGTGAAATTGGCAACAGATCTGGCTCCTAAAACTTGTGAGAATTTTATCAACCTGGCGAAAAAAGGGTTTTATAATGGAGTTACCTTTCATCGTGTTATTGATAATTTTATGATCCAGGGCGGTGATCCTACTGGTACTGGTACAGGCGGACCTGGATATACCATTAAAGATGAATTCAGCAGTAAACTGACACACGAAGGTGCAGGTGTTTTATCGATGGCCAACGCCGGTCCGAATACAGGCGGCAGCCAGTTCTTTATTACTTTGCGTGCCTGTCCGTGGCTTGATGGCAAGCATGCTGTTTTTGGTAAAGTTACCAAGGGTATGAACGTTGTTTATAAAATCGGAAAAGTAAAGACTGATGGCAATGATAAACCGTTGGAGCCGGTAACTATTAAGAATATTGTTATAAAAGAGGGGTAAGGAGAGAAAGGAGCACGAATTTGTCCTTTTTACAGAGCGAACGTATCATTGAAGTACAGGATCAACAGGAAATGGTTGGTATTTTAGGGCGAAATGACGAGCTGCTGCGGGTAATCAAGGAACATTATGAGAGTGTTATTGTTGCGCGCGGCAATGTGATCGTTTTCAGCGGTGAAGACAATGAAGTGGGGCAGATTGAAACCCTGTTCAAAGAGCTGCTTTTTTTGTATCGTCAGGGTATGCCTCTGACTACACATGATGTCAGATACAGTATTGGGATGATTGCAGAGGGCCGGCTGGAAAGTCTGCACCGTATGTATGCCGATACGATAATCGTTACCAACCGTGGCCGTCAGGTAAAGGCGAAAACACTGGGACAATGGGATTATGTAGAAACCATTAAACGCAGTAATGTCACTATTGGGATAGGTCCTGCAGGTACAGGCAAAACTTATCTGGCTGTCGCTTTAGCTGTGAAGGCTTTAAAGAATAAAGAGGTTGAACGGATCGTTCTGACTCGTCCTGCTGTAGAAGCCGGTGAAAAACTTGGCTTTTTGCCAGGTGATATGCAGGATAAGGTCGATCCTTATCTGAGACCGTTGTATGACGCGTTATATGACATGCTGGGCAGCGAGACTTTTCAGAAATATGTTGCCAGAGGGACGATAGAAGTTGCTCCTTTAGCTTATATGCGCGGACGAACTTTGAATGATTCGTTTATTATTCTGGACGAAGCGCAGAATACAACACCGGAGCAAATGAAGATGTTTCTGACCCGTTTTGGTTTTGGGTCGAAAATGGTCATTACTGGTGATATTACACAGATTGATTTACCAAACGGTAAAAACAGCGGGTTGAAACAGGCGGCCTATGTTCTGCAGAAAACTCCGGGGGTAGGTATTATTCGTTTTGGAGAAGCTGACGTCGTTCGTCACGAGATCGTGGCCGCTATTATCAGGGCATATGAGAATTATGACAGCAGACGCCAGAAACAGCGGGAGGCAGACAATGATAATAACGCTGGAAAATGACCAGGATAAATTACAGATCAGTGAAGAGCTGGAGCAGCTGCTGACTGCGGGATTGAATGTAGTAGCCAGGCTGCACAGTCTGTCTGAGAGGACAGAAGTTGATATTACTATTGTTGATGATGAAGAAATACATATGCTGAATCGCGATTATCGTAATGTCGACAGGCCTACAGATGTACTTTCTTTTGCACTTGATGAAGAAAGTGAAGAGGAACCGGAGCTTTTAGGTGGGCCTGAAGAACATCTTTTGGGAGATATCATTATCAGCGCTGAAACTGCTTCCAGACAGGCGGAAGAATTTGGACATGGCTTGGAACGTGAAATCGTTTATTTGGCGGTACACGGCCTGCTGCACCTTCTGGGATATGATCATATGACAGATGAGGATAAAGCAGTTATGCGGGCTAAAGAGGAAGAAGCTTTACGGGAAATCAGACTTTCGGAAGAATTTCTGGTTCATTAAAAGGAGCAGTTATGGAGACGAAGTTATTAGCGGCAGCGCAGGCGGCACGTGATAATGCTTACGCGCCTTATTCTAAATTCAAAGTTGGGGCGGCGGTCGAAACTGTTGACGGAGAAATTTTTACCGGCTGCAATATAGAAAATGCTTCGTATGGGTTGACTTGCTGTGCAGAACGTAATGCTGTTTTTGCAGCTGTGTGCAGCGGCGTACGCAGGTTTAAAACTTTGTGCGTAGTTGCCGATACAGATGAGCCGGTGGCACCATGCGGCGCTTGCCGTCAGGTGCTGGCAGAGTTTCCTTTTGAAAAAATAATCCTGGCAAATTGCAAGGGACAGACAAAAACAATGTCTGTGGCAGAACTGCTGCCATATGGTTTTGGCTCTGAGTCCCTGAATATAAAAAATAAATGTAAGTGAAAGCAAAGGAGCGATTAGTATAAATAAGCAGGATGGCAAGCATTATTCTGGTTTTGCGGCTATTGTAGGCCGGCCTAATGTAGGCAAATCAACGTTGACGAATGGATTGATCGGGGAGAAAATTGCAATTATGAGTGACCGTCCTCAGACAACGCGTAATAAGATCATGTGTATTATGAATACTGACAATGCTCAGATCATGTTCTTGGATACTCCCGGTATCCATAAGCCGCAGCATAAGCTGGGGCAATATATGGTACGGGCTGCAGAAAGTACGCTGCACGAGGTAGATGTGGTTTTGTTTGTTGTTGATGTTTCGGAAAAGCGCGGTGCCGGAGAGGATTATATTCTGGAGCAGCTGCGCAAGGTCAAAACTCCGGTGATTCTTGTTGCCAATAAAATCGATAAACTGGCAGACAAAGGTAAGCTTTTCGGCATTATTGAAAGCTATACTAAAGATTTTACCTTTGCGGCAGTAGTGCCTGTTTCTGCTTTGCAGGATACTGAATTCCCGGGTTTAGTAAATGAGATCACCAAGTATTTGCCGGAAGGTCCGGCATATTTCCCGGACGATATGATAACCGACCAGCCGGAACGGATAATTGCTGCGGAAATGATTCGAGAAAAGGTACTGCGGTCAACTCGTGATGAGGTGCCGCATTCTATTGCTGTGGAGATTGATGAATTCAAAGTACGTGATAATGATGATATTTATATTCGTGCCAATATTTTTGTGGAACGTGAATCCCAAAAAGGTATCGTGATTGGGGCTAAGGGCAGCTTGCTGAAAAAGATCGGCGAGCAGGCTCGGAAGGATATTGAATCACTGCTCGGCAATAAGGTTTTTCTTGATCTGTGGGTTAAAGTAAAACCTGATTGGCGCAATAAGGATAAGGCTTTGAAGCAATTCGGCTATGAAGGCTGATTTATTGACTGAAAATACAGTAGTATGGTATGCTTATGCTAATAACAATTTATGAAGTTTATATAAGTAAGGAGAGATGACCTATCGACGGCGACCCCGCTATGACATGCTTATTTGAGCTGTCTATTGCATTATTGATCACTTTATTGAACGGCTTTTTTGTTATGGCTGAATATTCTTTAGTCAGAATCAGAAAAAGCAGGCTGGATGAATTGATCCGGCAGGGAAAAAGCAGAGCTAACACAGTTTTAAAAATGAGCGAAAAGCTTGATACCTACCTGAGTGCGACTCAGCTTGGTATTACTGCTTCGTCTTTGCTTTTGGGCTGGTTTGGCGGCCCGCTCCTCGCTGAAATGTTCCGCGGTATGTTTGGGGTAAGTGCCGGCACCTGGTATGATCATTCGCTGGTTTTTGCCTGTGCGTTTCTTATCATCGTTTTTCTGCATGTTGTTTTCGGCGAACTGGTGCCTCGCACTATCGCCTTAGGTAAGGTCGAGCAGGTAGCGATGGCGGTCGCTTATCCGTTGGTTTTTTTTCATTACCTTTTATATCCGCTGGTTGTGCTTTTTAATCGAATCTCCCATGCTGTATTGTGCCTTTTAGGCGTTGATCCTGTCCCTGATGAAGATATCTCGCGCAGTGAAGATGAGCTGCGGATGATAGTCAGTGCCAGCGAACGCGGCGGTAAGCTGGATCATATGGAAAGCCGTCTGATTGATAATGTTTTTGATTTCGCCGACCGCGTGGCTCGTGAAGTCATGGTGCCACGTCAGGATATGATTTGTTTGTATACTGATGATACGCTGCAGGAAAATCTGCAGGCTGTGCGTGAAAGCCGGCATACACGTTATCCTTTATGTATGGAAGACAAAGATCATGTTTTGGGCGTTATTCATGTGCGTGATTTGATGGATCTGGACGATGACGACGATCCGGCTTTTGATCTGCGGACACGAATGCGCAATATTGTCGTTGTTCCCGAAGGAATGTCAACGGCTAAAGTGCTGCAGATGATGCAGCATAAGCGTATCCAGATTGCTGTAGTTGCTGATGAATATGGCGGTACGGCTGGTCTGGTTACAATGGAAGATCTCCTGGAGGAAATTGTCGGTGATATTCAGGATGAGCATGATGGCGAAGAAGCAGAAGATATTTTGCGCTTAGGCGATGACAGCTATGAGTTCGACGGCCTTGTTTTACTGGACGAGATTTCTGAACTTTTAAATATTGAATTTGACGAACCGGAGGAAGATACCATTGGCGGTTTTGTCTTCGGACTTTTAGGGCGTAAGCCTGAAGAAGGTGACAGAGTCGTTACCGGCAGCTGGCGCTTTGAGGTTACTGAAGCAGAAGGTTTTAGAGTAACACGGGTCAAAGCTACCAGGTTACAGGAAGATGGTACTGCGGTACAAGCTGATGAGTAATACTGCATATCAGGACGAAGTAATTATTTTAAAAGTAAAGGATTGGCAGACTGCGGATAAATACGCAGTCTGTTTTTCGCGTGCCCATGGTAAAATACCTTTTTTAGCGTACGGTGCCCGTTATGCGAGGACTACTGGCGGACGGCTGATACAGCCTTTTGCGATGCTCGATATGCAGCTATATTCTGGTAAACGTCTGGACAGTATGAAAAGCTGTGAATTGATTGCTTTGCCGCAGCAAATGGACATCAAACAGATGGCTTATGCTTCGGTGATTGCTGAAGTGACAGAAGCTCTGACGGAAGCACATGAGCCGCAGGAAGATATTTATGAGCTGCTTGTAGGAGCAGTACAAATACTTTCCAGGAATAACCCGCGTCTGGTCGCGTTGTCGGCTATTTGCAAGCTGCTTGTTTTAACAGGATTTGCTCCTGTTTATGACGCCTGTGTCAACTGTACTGAAGCTGTTGAAGGAGATGCTTTTTTTAGTGTCGTTCAGGGCGGCCTTATTTGCGAAGCCTGTCACGGAGGGGAAGAGTTGCCCTTTAGCAGCGGCGCTCAGAAGCTGCTGCAGGAGCTGATTGCGCTGGATTTCAATGATCCACAGCCTTTTACTGTGCGCGGCGGCGATTTGATGCAGCTGGAACAGATACTTTATCGGTTTATTGTTTACCAGATCGACAAGCCTTTGAAAAGTTTAAGCTTTTTAGCGCAGTTAGGATTGTAAAAGCATTGACAAAGGACGTCTGATTTGATATATTTTCTTTTAAGCGATGAAAGGGATAAGTAGTTTTCTGTTTTAGCGAGCCGGGATGGTGTAAGCCGGCAGATGAGAAAACAAAGGCACCCGGGAGCTGCAATTTTATAAACATCGAGGCGGACCGTATGAGCGGTCAAGCAGGGTGGAACCGCGGAGTGATTTATGTCTCCGTCCCTGTAACTTAATTGTTACAGGGACGGAGACTTTTGTTTTTGTCGTTGTAACAAATAAAATAGGAGGCAGAACATGAATTTTCAAACAATTATTTTGAAGCTCCAGAAATTCTGGGCAGACCAAAACTGCATCATGGGCCAGCCATATGATGTCGAAAAAGGTGCGGGAACTATGAATCCGTCAACTTTTCTGCGCGTTTTAGGACCGGAACCATGGCGTGTGGCTTATGTAGAGCCATCTCGACGTCCGGCTGACGGGCGTTATGGGGATAACCCCAATCGGTTGTTCCAGCATCATCAATATCAGGTAATTATTAAACCGTCTCCGGATAATATTCAGGAGCTTTATCTCCAGAGCCTGGCCGAACTGGGTATCCGTCAGGAAGAACATGATATCCGTTTTGTTGAGGATAACTGGGAATCACCGACTTTAGGTGCTTGGGGACTTGGCTGGGAGGTTTGGCTGGATGGTATGGAAATTACCCAGTTCACCTATTTTCAGCAGGTCGGCAGTATCGACGTGAAACCTGTTACTGTTGAAATCACGTATGGTTTAGAGCGACTGGCTATGTATATCCAGGGTGTGGAAAATGTTTTTGATATTGAATGGGTGGATGGAGTCACTTATGGTGACGTTTTCCATACTAACGAAGTAGAACAGTCTTTTTACAATTTTCAAGTAGCTGATACAGCACTGCTGTTTGATCTGTTTGATAAATATGAAGCTGAGGCAAAACGCGTTATTGAGGCCGGATATATCCGTCCTGCTTATGATTATGTATTGAAATGTTCTCATACTTTTAACCTTTTGGATTCCCGCGGCGCCATCAGCGTCAGCGAAAGAACGGCTTTCATTGGCCGTGTGCGCGCTATGGCACGTTTGTGCGCAGCTGCCTATGTTGAACAAAGGGAAAAACTTGGCTTCCCGTTATTGAAAGGGGAGAATAAATAATGGAAAAATTATTATTTGAAATCGGTACTGAAGAGATCCCCGCAAAATTTATGCCGGGTATTCTTAAACAATTACAAGAGCTTGCTGCAGATAAAATGCAGGAGCTGCGTATTCCGTTTGAAAATATCAAGGTTTATGGCACGCCTCGCCGGATGACCTTTATTGCTGAAGGTGTAGCAGAAGCTCAGGCAGACAGTACGATTGAGGCTAAAGGGCCGTCTGCAAAAATTGCTTTCGTAAGCGGAGCTCCTTCCAAAGCGGCAATCGGCTTTGCCCGCGGGCAGGGGATAGACGTTAAAGACCTGGAAGTGCGCGGAGAATATGTTTATGCAGTAAAACATTTGGCAGGTCAACCTGTTGTCGATTTACTGCCCGGTTTGCTGCTTGATATCCTGGAGTCTTTATCTTTCCCGAAAAATATGCGCTGGGCCGATTATGATTTTCGGTTCGTGCGTCCTATCCGCTGGCTGGTAGCACTGTTCGGTGAAAAAGTAATACCGGTAGAAATTACCGGCGTGAAATCGGGCAGGTATTCGATGGGACATCGTTTTATGCAGCAATCTATGAAAGAGGCTGTGGAAACTAAAGGCCTGCTGAGCGCGGCTATCAATAAGGTTGGCAATGTAGTGCATTCTGCTGTTATGGGAATGCAGGGAGCTGTTGAGATCCCCAACGCTGATGCATATGTACAGGCACTGGCTGACAACTTTGTGATGGTCGATCAGGATGCCCGCCGTGAATTGATTCGTCAGCAGGTGACAGAACTGGCGGCTGCCGAAGGCGGAATTGCTGAAATTGACGAAGACTTACTGGAAGAAGTCAATTATCTTGTTGAATATCCTACTGCATTATGTGGGAAATTTGAAGAAAAATTCCTGTCGTTACCGAAGGAAGCCATTATCACCCCAATGCGTGAACATCAGCGTTATTTTCCGGTAGTGGATGAAGAAGGCAGGCTGCTCAATAAATTTATTACAGTCCGCAATGGCGGTAAAGAGTTTTTGGATGTTGTCGCACACGGTAATGAACGTGTTTTACGCGCTCGTCTCAGTGATGCTGAATTCTTCTTCAATGAAGACCGCAAACTAAAATTGGAAGACCGTCTGGAAAAACTGAAAACAGTTTCATTCCAGGAAGGTCTGGGCAATATGTATGATAAGAGTGAGCGGTTGGCTAAACTGGCTGAAATGGTTAAGTTTGCCATCAATGTTAAAGTTGACGATACTAACCTCAAACGTACAGCTTTGCTGTCTAAAACAGATCTTGTTGCCGGGATGGTGGTTGAATTTACAGAGCTGCAGGGAGTTATGGGGCGTGAATATGCCAAATTAGACGGCGAACCTGCTGAAGTTGCTGAAGGTATTTATGAACACTATCTGCCGCGTTTTGCCGGTGACGAGCTGCCGAAGGGTACTATTGGACGTATTGTCGGCATCAGTGATAAAATGGATAATATCGTTGCTACTTTCAGCCGCGGACTTGCACCGACAGGCTCGCAGGATCCTTATGCATTGCGTCGTCAGGCTTTGGGTATCATCAATATTCTTATCAGCAGTAACTATCATATGCCCCTGATCAAAATTCTGGCAGGTGCGCTGTATCTGCTCAATATCAAACCGGAAGATACCGGTAAATTGATACCGCAGATTTTAGAATTCTTTAAATTACGTTTGAAGAATATGATGATCGAACAGGGAATTCGTTATGACGTTGTCGATGCTGTTTTTGCCGATGAACGCAACGATGATTTAGTAGATATTTACGCGCGCTGCAAGGCTTTGAATGCGTATGTAGTTCTGCCGGAAGCAGAAGCTGTTATTCAGGCTTCTATCCGTGTCTGCAATCTTTGCAAAAAAATTGAGACTGAAGTTGCTATAAGCAGTGCGCTTTTTGCCGACCCGGCAGAGCAGGAACTGCATGATGTTCTGATTCGTCTTAATAAAGAGCTGATCCCGGACATCGTGACTTATAATTATGCCGGTGCATTAAAACTTGCCGAGCAGGTAGTTGAGCCTGTAAATAAATTCTTTGACAGTGTTATGGTCATGGATGAAAATGTTGATATTAAAAATAATCGTCTGGCCCTTCTTGAGCAGGCGAAAGAGGTTACAAATGCTGTCGGCGATTTGAGCTGTATCGTTCTTTAATCGCACATTTTACGGCAGCTGTTTTGTCAGGCCCTTGGTTACAAACACCAGAGTACATTTAGTACGCGGCGTGTCTGTCATCAGGGGCTTTCCTTGTATTTGCAGTAAGATTCGTGGGCTTGATTCTATTGTTAAGAAATATACTAAGAAGTACATTGTGCAATCGTTACATATATGGCGCAGTCTATGAGATGGATTTTAGTTATAATCTGCTGATTTTACTTTTTCTCAGGTATCATTTAGTGTATACTAATATATATACTCTGTTTTTACAGTGACGAAAATATTATTTAAAGAGTAAAGGAGGGCCGTACTGAAAATAAGCATATTTTGTAAAATTTAACACAAAAAGTTAAAAAGCGATGAAAAAAGTCCTTGAATGTGGTGTACAAATATGATATAGTATACACTATATTAAGGGCGCAGCCCAAAAAGTATAATATAAAGGAGTGCTACAATCATGAAAAAAGAAGAACAGTTTCTTCTCTGGTTTGAGCAATTAGAAAGAAAAGACGTTGATATCGTTGGCGGCAAATCCTCTTCCCTCGGTGAAATGACTGCTAAGACAGATGTTCCCGTTCCTTACGGTTTTGCTACTACGGCTTACGCTTATAGATACTTCATTAAAGAAAGCGGTCTTGAAGAAAAGATGCGCTCTATTTTGTCTGAATTGACTGACGTTGAAAACAGCGCTTTACTGCGTGATGTCAGCGCTCGTCTGCGTGATGCCATCATGGCTGAGAAAATGCCTCAGGATCTGCAGGACGCTATTGGCGCTGCTTATGTTGAACTTGGTAAAAGAGTCGGCGAAGAGAATCCCTATGTCGCCGTTCGTTCCAGCGCTACAGCTGAAGATTTACCGGATGCAAGCTTTGCTGGTCAGCAGGATACCTATCTGAACGTACAGGGTGCTGAAACCATTATCGCAAAGGTAAAGGAATGCTACGCTTCCTGCTTTACCGACCGTGCTGTTTATTATCGTGAAAAACAAGGATTTGATCATATAGAAGTTGCTTTGAGTGCCGTTGTACAAATGATGGTTTTCTCTAAAACTTCCGGTGTTATGTTTACTGTTAACGTTGCTACTGGCGATGACAATAATATCCTGATTGAGGCAGCCTTTGGACTGGGTGAATATGTTGTTCAGGGTACTGTTACTCCTGATAATTATACTATTTCCAAACATGACCACAAAATCATTGACCGCTGCGTAAATGAGCAGGACATCATGCTTGTACGCAAAAAAGGCGGCGACTGTGAAGAAGTGCAGGTCCCTGAAGAACTGCGCAAAGTACAGACTTTGACTGACGAGCAGATTTTGGAACTGGCTGATTATGCTAAAAAGATCGAAAAACATTATGGCTGCTATATGGATATGGAATGGGGCGTTGATGAACGTACCAATAAAATCTGGATTCTGCAGGCCCGTCCGGAAACCGTATGGAGCCGCCGCAATAAAGAAGGAGGAGCAAAAGTGCAGGAAAGCAAATCTATGACTACTACTGATCATAAAGTTATCGTGAAAGGTTTGCCTGCAAGCCCGGGTAAAGTTTCTGGCCGCGTACACGTTATTCTTGATCCTTCCCGCATCGATGAATTTAAAGAAGGAGAGATCCTTGTTACTGAGATGACCGCTCCTGACTGGGTACCGGCAATGAAAAAAGCCAAAGCTATCGTCACTGACAGCGGTGGAATGACCTGTCATGCTTCCATCGTTAGCCGCGAGCTGGGTATTCCCTGTATCGTTGGTACTAAGAGCCGTGGTGAAGCTGCTACTGTTACTATTCCTGACGGTATTGATGTAACTATCGATGCTACTCACGGCGTAGTTTATGAAGGCATTATTGAAGAAGCTAAAAAAGAAAATCAGGCAGGCGCTGCTGTAGCGGTTGCTGAATACTTCCCGCCGACTGGCACTAAAGTTTATATGAATTTGGGCGATCCGGAACTGGCTGAGAAATATTCCAGTCTGCCCTGTGATGGTATCGGTTTGATGCGTGAAGAGTTCATCTGGACTACTTATATCCATGAACATCCTTTGTATCTCATTAAAACCGGACATCCTGAAAAAGTTGTCGATCAGCTGGCAGAAGGTATGCGTCAGGTTTGTCAGGCAATGGCTCCCAGACCGGTTACTCTGCGTTTCAGCGATTTCAAATCCAGTGAATATCGTGATTTGAAAGGCGGCGATGAGTTCGAACCTTATGAACCTTCAGCATTATTGGGCTGGCGCGGTGCTTCACGTTATTATGATCCTAAATACATCGAAGCTTTCAAACTGGAATGCCAGGCTGTAGTGAAAGTTCGTGAAGAGTTTGGTCTGAAAAACCTTAATGTTATGATTCCTTTCTGCCGTAATGTAGAGGAATGTGAAAAAGTGGTTAAGATTATGGCTGAATGTGGCTTGGAGCGCGGTAAGGACTTTAAAGTATGGTTGATGGCTGAAATTCCTTCCAATATCATTCTGGCCGATCAGTTCAATAAGTATGTAGACGGTTATTCTATCGGTTCTAACGATTTGACCATGCTGGTGCTTGGCTGTGACCGTGATAATGATACTGTTTCCCATATCTATGATGAACGTAATCTGGCAGTGCGCCGTGCAGTACGTCACCTTATTGAGGTTGCTCACAGCGAAGGCAAAACTGTTTCTATCTGTGGTCAGGCTCCCAGCGTTTATCCTGAATTCTGTGAATTCCTCATTAAGAGCGGTATCGACAGTATTTCCGTAAATCCTGATACTGTTAAATTTACTAAAAAATTAGTTGCTCAAGTAGAGCAGCGTGTTATGCTCGACGCTTTAACAGGTCGCGGCCGTAAAGAAGTCGAAGAACTTGACTGGAAATAATAATTAAGAAAAACCCCGTTGTCTTTTAAGACAGCGGGGTTTGTTTATTAAAAATAGAATTTAGAGTTTTTTAGCTTTGATGGCGATAAGATTCATATATTTCCCTGCACCGGCATTCATTGAAGCTCTATCGTTGATGGCATGTTCCTCATCACATTCCAGCCAGTCCTGCCAGGCTTCCTCCATACACTTCAGCTCTGAGATGCTTTCGATATTGATCGTTTGAGATTGTGAAAGCAGTTCGTGCCACCACTTACAGCTGTGAAAGGTATCAAGATCTTCAGCACCCCAGGAAATGAGCAGTTCGGACGGCAGATTATTGTGATAATCTTTTTTGAAGCCGGGGAAGGCTAAGGCAATTATACCATTTGGTTTGATATAAGGAGCTAGTTTGGTGTCCATAAATTCAGGTGTATTGCCAAAATAATGATATGAATCGACACTGATCACCGCATCAAAATAATTTTCAGCATAGGGAAGGTCAAGGGCATTGGCATGGATTGGTATGATGCGATCTTCAAGCCCGAGCTTTTTGAAGCGCTCAAAATTTTCTGCAGCTGTTATCCAAAGGTCGGTTGCATAGACCTGTACGCCGAATTCTTTTGCTAAAAAGATTGATGTAAGTCCTTTGCCGCAGCCCAAATCAAGTATTTTCATATCTGACGTGAGCTTTATTCCTTCTGTAAGTTCTTCTAAAATTTTTAAGGCATTAGGGCCCATCATATTTTCAAGCAGAAATTGCTTGTCGTATTGTTCGCTTTTAGGATATTTCATTATAGCACCTGCTTTCTCTGTCTTTGTGTTTATTATATTACAGGTTTTACAAAATTACTTCCTGCATTTTTTTTCTGAAAAGAAAAAGAGAACGTCAGGTAATGACGTTCTCAAGGATCAGATTTTCTTTTTAGCAATGATACTGTATATTGTTTTAGATGACAAAAAGTATTCTTCGGCAAGAACAGTAACAGGAATTCCACTTAGATAACGGCAGAATATTTCCTGATTACGTTCAGCAGTTTGTTGTTTTGTACCTTTGGTCGATCCCCAGGGGCGTTTGTTATTGGTTTTACGAGGGATATAGATATATTCACCGTCTATGTATTCCTGAATAGCTGATAAAAGTGGCGGTGGTAATATTTTTTTACCGTTTTGATAGCACATATTGCTTCCTCCCAGATTTATAATTACCGGGATGGCAGCAAAAGCTGTTTTGTTTTAGCGATTGCCTGTCAAATAGCCTTTGCTACCTGACATGACCGCATCGATATTTCTTAAAGGATTGATAAAGCAATCCTCCTTTCAAATAATAGATTCTGGGTTTATCTTATACGATAGCGGCAGATATTGCAAGAAGCAGATTTGTAGGTTTGCTGTAATGCGTGGGAAGTAAAATTCCTGGAAAATATTTTGATTTTGGTTTGACGTACCACTTAAGGGATGATAGAATATTACCAATAGAATATTACCTTTAAAGCGGTCCTGTGAGACTGTAAGGTAGACTTTTAGGTAACTTGTACTACAAGCCTTCTTTGCCATCTTGCAGGCACAGAAGGCTTTTTTTATGTGATTAATAGGAGGTAGGACAATGGCAAAAGCAAACGTATCTCTGGGTGGCAGAGATATCCTTGATCTGGATTCACTTTCCATCGAGGAGTATGAAATGATTCTGCAAACTGCGGCAGAAATGAAGAAAATCATGAAACGTGATATCAAAAAGGTGCCGTCACTGCGGGGCAAATCCATTATCAACCTTTTTTATGAACCCAGTACCAGAACAAGAACCTCATTTGAGCTGGCTGGAAAATATCTTGGCGCTGACGTAGTCAATATTACTACTGCCAGCTCCAGCGTCGTTAAGGGCGAATGCCTGCGCGACACCATTCTTACTGTACAATCTATGGCTTGTGACGCAATCGTTATGCGCCATCCTATCGAGGGTGCCGCTGCTTATGCTGCGGAGGTTGCTGATCCTGTTATCATCAACGCAGGCGACGGAGCTCATGCGCATCCTTCTCAGGGACTGCTGGATATGTTTACCATTCGTGAACAGGGCAAAGACCTGAAGGGTTTAAAAATGGCGATTTTAGGTGACGTGCTGTACAGCCGCGTTGCCCGTACTAATATCGCTGCCTGGACTAAGATGGGGGCTGATGTACATGTAGCCGGACCGATGACTTTGCTGCCTCACGATATAGAAAGTCTGGGCGTAACCGTACACAAACGCGTTGAAGATGCTATCGAAGGTGCTGATGTTATTGACGTCCTGCGCATTCAGCTGGAACGTCAGAAAAAAGGACTGTTCCCGTCTCCGCGTGAATATGCACGAATCTTTGGCTTGAATGAGAAGCGCCTGGCGCTGGCAAAACCCGATGTTACTGTCCTGCATCCCGGGCCGATGAATCGCGGCCTGGAAATTTCCTGGGAGGTCGGCTACTGCGATAACGCCGCTATTCGTGATGAAGTGCAAAATGGTGTAGCAGTACGTATGGCACTCTTATTCTTGACTTTGACGGGGGGTAAGCAAATTGAAAACATTGATTAAAAACGGTCGTGTCATCGATCCCAGCCAAAATATTGATGCCATTATGGATTTATTGGTGGAAGACGGTGTAATCAAAGAAGTTGCGGCGGAGATTAAAGCTGCTGCCGATGAAGTATATGATGCCGATGGGCTTATAGTGGCGCCTGGTTTGGTTGACGTGCATACACATTTGCGTGAACCGGGCCTGGAAGCTAAGGAAGATATCGTAACAGGTACAATGGCTGCAGCAGCCGGCGGTGTTACGACTATCGCCTGCATGCCGAATACCAAACCCGTTATTGATAACTCTATCATTGTTTCCGGTATTAAGGAACGTGCTGCACGTGAAGGCTATGTTAATGTAGAGGTTATCGGTGCTATCAGCAAAGGCGAAGAAGGTAAAGAGCTGGCTGAAATGATCGATATGTCTGAAAAAGGCGCGATGGCGTTCTCGGATGACGGGCACTTTGTCAACAGTCCGCGTCTGTTTACACTTGCCGCCAAATATATAGGTGCTTTTGATAAAGTTTTGATTTCCCATGCTATCGAACCGGAACTGGGACATGAAGGCTACATGCATGAAGGTGCTGTTTCCGCACGTATCGGAGTGCCCGGTATACCTGCAATAGCAGAAGATATTGCTGTTGCCCGCGACTGTCTTATTGCCGAATATACCGGCGCACATGTACATATTGCGCATGTTGCCAGTAAAGGCGCTGTTGATATCATTCGCGGCTTTAAGAAAAAAGGTGTCAATGTGACCTGTGAAGTTACAGTACATCATCTGACTTTAACTGACGAGGCCTGTGCTACTTACAGCAGTGCTACCAGGGTCTCGCCGCCGCTGCGCAGCATGGATCATGTAGAGGCTTTGCGCGCTGCAGTTAAAGATGGCACGGTAGATGCGATCGTCACTGACCACGCTCCGCATGCTCCTGAAGAAAAAGACGTTGAGTTCCGTTATGCTCCCTGCGGATTTACGGGTTTGGAAACATCCGTTGGTGTAGTTTTAACTGATCTTTATCATACAAACATCTTCACAATTAACGAAATTATTGGTAAAATGAGTACAGAACCTGCGAATATTTTTGCACTAAAAGCTGGAAGTTTAAAAGTTGGTTATCCGGCAGATGTAACTATTATCGACCTTAACAAAGAATGGACTGTTGATAATACGAAATTTTATACACGCGGCAAGGTAACTCCTTTCCAAGGAAAACATTGTAAAGGCAAAGCCGTAGCTACGATGGTAGCAGGTAAATTCGTAATGAGAGATGGTGAAGTATGCAAACGGTAGCAAGAAAAGGTAAATTGGTATTAAAAGACGGCAGTGTTTATGAAGGCGAGCTGTATGGTAAACGCAATGCGGTAGGTGAGGTTGTTTTCACTACCGGTATGAGCGGTTATCAGGAAACCTTAACTGATCCGTCGTTTTGCGGGCAGATTGTTGTTATGACTTATCCTTTAGTTGGAAATTATGGTACTAACGATCTTTTTAATCAGGGGCGAAAATCTTTTTTTCAGGGATATGTGATCAGTGAACTGTGTGATCATCCCAGCAACTGGCGCTGCGAAAAAACGCTGGAACAGTTTTTAGATGAACAGGATGTACCTGTACTGACAGGCGTGGATACGCGTGCGATTACCCGTAAACTTCGCAATTATGGTGTACTGCAGGGTGTTATCGTGCCGGCAGAAATGCCGCAGGAGGAAGTGGAAAAGCTGCTGGCTACACCAGAAGTACATGATCAGGTAGCTACAGTAACAACTCCTGAAATTTATACGCTTGGCAACGGCAAATATCATGTTGCGGTCATGGATTTTGGTATCAAACAAAATATTCTTGAATATCTGGCCAGTTTTGACTGCCATTTGACGGTTTTTCCTGCATATACTACAGCAGAGGAGATTTTGGCAGCACGGCCGGACGGTATTTTCTTAGCTAATGGCCCCGGAGATCCGAAGGATTTACAGCCGATCATTGAAGAAGTTAAAAAGCTGATCGGCAAGAAGCCTATTTTCGGCATCTGCTTAGGTCATCAAATTTTAGCTTTGGCTAATGGTGCTGATACCTTTAAAATGAAATTCGGGCATCGTGGCGTCAATCATCCGGTTAAAGACCTTTTGGAAAATAAGGTTCTGATCAGTTCACAAAACCATGGTTATGCTGTTGACGAAAAATCTTTAGCCGGTCTGAATGTGGAAATAACTAACATCTCACTGAACGATGGTACGATTGAAGGTCTGCGTTATCTTGACCATCCTTCTTTCGCAGTCCAGTATCATCCTGAAGCAAGCCCCGGACCAGGCGGTCATGAATATTTATTTAAACGTTTTGTAAAAATGATGGGAGGCCAAAACTGATGCCAAAACTGCAGAATATCAAAAAAGTTCTTGTTATCGGTTCCGGCCCGATCATTATCGGTCAAGCTGCTGAGTTTGACTATGCCGGTACTCAGGCCTGCCGTTCTCTGAAAGAAGAAGGGCTGGAGGTCGTACTTGTCAATAGTAACCCGGCTACGATTATGACGGACGTGCATATTGCCGACCGTGTTTATATTGAGCCTGTTAATGTTGAATTTTTGGAAAGTGTTATTAAACGTGAGCGTCCTGATTCTTTGCTGGCAACTTTGGGTGGTCAGGTTGGCCTGAATCTTGCAATCGATCTGGAGGAAAAAGGTATTCTGCGCGAATATAACGTGCAGCTTTTAGGTACTCAGATTTATAGTATCAAGAGAGCAGAAGATCGTGAGCTTTTCAAAGAAACTATGGAAAAAATCAATCAGCCGATTCCGGAAAGCGCTATTGTTGAAACGATGGCGGCAGCGAAGGAATTTGCCCGTAAAGTCGGGTTTCCTCTGATCGTTCGGCCAGCATATACTTTGGGCGGCACCGGCGGCGGTATCGCTGAAAGTGAAGATGAACTGGATGAAATCGTTAATAAAGGTTTGAAATACAGTCTTATTGGTCAGGCATTGATTGAACGTAGCGTAGCGGGCTGGAAAGAGATTGAATTTGAAGTGCTGCGTGACGCGGCTGATAACTGCATCACTGTCTGCTCAATGGAAAATCTTGATCCTGTAGGCGTACATACCGGCGATTCTATCGTTGCCGCTCCGGCGCAGACTCTGAGCGATCGCGAAGTACAGCTGCTGCGTCAGGCTTCTATTGATATAGTACGTGAATTGGGTGTGCGCGGCGGCTGTAATGTGCAGCTGGCATTGGATCCCAATTCTGAACGTTATTATGTAATCGAAGTAAATCCGCGTGTCAGCCGTTCTTCGGCTTTGGCTTCTAAAGCTACCGGTTACCCGATCGCAAAGGTTTCCAGTAAAATAGCTATCGGTTATAATCTGGACGAGATTCAAAATGCTGTAACGAAAAAGACAACTGCCTGCTTCGAGCCTTCTATTGATTATGTAGTACTGAAATTCCCGCGCTGGCCTTTTGATAAATTTGTTACAGCCGACCGTACATTAGGCACCCAAATGAAGGCTACCGGCGAAGTTATGGCTATCGAACGCACACTGGAAGCAGCAATGCTGAAAGCGATCCGTTCTTTGGAAATCGGTTTGACTCATCTGGAAATGCCGGAATTAAAAGAACTGAGTGATGAAGAAATTCGTGCTCGCATTTCTAAGATCGATGATGAACGTATCTTTGTTGTTGCCGAAGCACTTCGTCGAGGCGTAAGTCTGGAAGAGATCCATGAGATCACGATGATCGACAGATGGTTCCTGCAGAAAATATTGAATATCGTCAAGATGGAAACTGTTTTAAAAACTGAACCGATGACTAAGGAGATAATGCGTAAAGCTAAACGCATGGGCTTTGCCGATGTGGTTATTGGCGAATATATCGGTAAACAGATGATGGAAGTACGTGCTATGCGTAAGGACTGGGGCATTATCCCAACCTATAAAATGGTTGATACCTGTGCTGCCGAGTTTGAAGCTGAAACACCTTATTATTATTCTACCTATGCTGTTGAAGATGAAGTACGCGTCAGTGATAAAAAGAAGGTTGCTGTTTTAGGCAGCGGGCCGATCCGTATCGGGCAAGGCGTAGAGTTTGACTATTGCTCCGTACATTCTGTCTGGGCACTGAAAGAGCTGGGATATGAAACCATCATTATTAATAATAACCCGGAAACTGTAAGTACGGATTTTGACACTTCTGACCGTCTTTATTTTGAACCTTTGACAGTAGAAGATGTTTTGAATATTCTTGATAAAGAACAGCCTGAAGGCGTTATCGTACAGTTTGGCGGCCAAACGGCAATCAATCTGGCTGGACCGCTTGCAGATGCAGGCGTGAAAATACTTGGCTCCAGTGTTGACAGTATTGACAGAGCCGAAGATAGAGAACGTTTTGAACAGCTTTTGACAAACTGCAATATTCCGCGTCCGAAAGGGCATACTGTTTTTGATACGGCAGGCGCTTTAAAAGCTGCAGCTGATGTCGGATATCCGGTTATGGTTCGTCCGTCTTATGTTTTGGGCGGTCGCGCAATGGAAATAGTTTATAATGATGAAGAACTGAAACATTATATGTCCAGTGCTGTTAAGGCTTCACGCGAACATCCGGTACTGGTCGATCATTATCTGCAGGGTACAGAGGTCGAAGTCGATGCTATCTGCGACGGTAATGAAGTGCTGATTCCCGGTATTATGGAGCATATCGAACGTGCAGGTGTGCATTCCGGCGATTCTATCGCTGTTTATCCGCCGCGTAATCTGTCCGAGTCGGTTATCAAAACTATCATTGATTATACCAACCGTATGGCACTTGGACTGGAAGTAAAAGGTATGATCAACATCCAGTATATCGTACGGAATAATGAGGTTTATGTAATTGAAGTAAATCCGCGTTCTTCCCGTACAGTTCCTTTCCTGAGTAAGGTCACCAACGTGCCGATGATCAATGTAGCAACTAAAGCAGCTATGGGTCATTCGCTGCGTGAGCAGGGGTATAAACCAGGCTTGGGCTTCTTCCCGGACTATTATGCAGTTAAAGCCCCTGTGTTCTCCTTCAACAAAATGAGTAATGTCGATATTACATTAGGGCCTGAGATGAAATCTACAGGCGAAGTAATGTGCGTTGATTATCAGTACTCACGTGCTTTGTATAAAGCATGTATTGCTTCCGGTATCAATGTACCGCATGAAGGCTCGATACTGATCACTGTTGCTGATATGGATAAACCTGAAGCGGCAGAAATTGCGGCCGGTTTTGCCGATCTGGGCTATGAAATCATGGCTACCGGAGGTACAGCGGAATATCTGAAAGAAAAGGGTGTTAAGGTGACCGTAGCGACTAAAGTCAGCGAGGGCAGCCCCAACATTCTTGACGATATCAAAGAAGGCCGGATAAGTATGGTTATCAATACAACTAACCATGGTCGTGATGCTGAGCGTGACGGCTTTAAAATCAGACGTTCTACAGTAGAGCATGCCATTGCCTGCCTGACTTCTATGGACACAGCACGTGAACTGCAGCACGTTATGTCGGCAATGCGCCGCCGCCGTGTGGTCAGCATCGTTGCATTGCAGGATTTAGCCTGGGAGGGATAAGCCCGTGCCAAAAACTATTACGAACGCCACTGTTATTGGTCAGCGTGTTTTAAACGCTACTACAAAATTAATAGAAGTTTATGCTCCCGAGATCGCCAAAACGGCGGTCCCGGGACAATTCGTGAATGTGCAGGTCTGCAAGAATACGGCTCCGTTGCTTCGCCGTCCTTTTGGCGTTGCCGGAGTAAATGCGGATAATGGTACTTTCATTATGATCTACCGCATTATTGGCGAGGCTACTCATATTCTGGCAGAAGTGTGCAGTGGAGATAAGCTGAGTATCGTAGGTCCTTTAGGCCATGGCTTCGCTATGGAGGCTGAACGTCCATTGCTGGTTGGTGGTGGTCTGGGACTGGCGCCGCTGCTGTATTTGGCAGAAGGATTCTGTGCGCAGAACAAGCCCATAGAGATTTTGATGGGAGGGCGTTCGGAAGAAGAACTGTTTTGGACAGATTTGTACGAAGATATTTGCCAAAATATCCATATTACGACAGATGACGGCAGTTGTGGTGTGCAGGGGACAGTAATTGCTCTTTTGCCGCAGCTTTTAGACAGCGGTAAATATGACTGCGTCTATGTCTGCGGGCCTGTGCCGATGATGAAAGCTGTAGCTGAAGTTGCTGACGAAAAAAATATAAAATGTCAGGTTTCTTTGGAAAAGTATATGGCCTGCGGTCTTGGCGCTTGCTTGTCCTGTTCGTGCAGTGGTATAGGCAAGCGGCTTAAGGTTTGTACCGACGGCCCGGTATTTTGGGCCGAGGAGGTGGGCGAATGGTAAAAGCATTGTATGATGGACGGTTGGCGACAAATATTGCCGGCTTGAAAATGAAAACACCGATTACCACAGCTTCCGGTACTTTTGGCTTTGGACTGGAATTTACCGACTTTCTTGATCTTGAAAAAGTAGGGGCTGTTACTGTTAAAGGTACCTCCTTAGAACCGCAGCCGGGGAATAAGGGACAGCGTGCTGTTGAAACTCCGTCAGGGATGCTCAACAGTATCGGACTTGAAAATCCTGGTGTGGATTATTTTTTGGAAACAACGTTGCCGCAACTGCGTCAGTATGACGTACCGGTAATAGTTAATATTTATGCCCATTCCTATGAAGATTACGGCAAGATTGCCAAAAAACTGGATGTAGAAGGCGTTGACGCTTTAGAAATAAATATTTCCTGCCCAAATGTCAAAGAAGGAGGCCTGGTTTTTGGTACCTGCCCTGACAGTGCAGCTGAAGTAGTTAAAGCGGTAAAAAGCAATACGTCTAAAATGGTGATTACCAAGCTTTCACCCAACGTGACCGATATCGTAGCCATGGCCCAGGCTGTAGAAGCGGCTGGAACTGACGCTATTTCACTGATCAACACCTTGATTGGTATGAAAATAGATATTGACAGGCAAAAGCCGGTTTTAGGCAATGTTATCGGCGGACTTAGCGGTCCGGCAGTACGCCCTGTTGCGGTGCGGATGTGTTATCAGGTTGCTCAGAACGTACATGTGCCGATAATCGGCATGGGCGGGATTATGACGGCAGAAGATGCGATAGAATTTTTTCTGGCCGGTGCCAGCGCAGTTGCTGTAGGGACTGTTAATTTTACTGATCCCTGTATTGCAGAAACTATTTCACATGGGATTTTGGAATATATGGATAAGCATGGCATTAAAAAAATTAAAGATATGATTGGTTTGGCGTTGCCAGAAGGTAAGATCCATCTGAAACGCACTGTGAAACGTTAAGGGGGTGGCAGGATGAATCACGACGATCGTTTGATCGTAGCTTTGGATTTCCCCACAATGGAACAGGCTAAAGCGATAGTATTGGAATTAGGCGATAATGTCAGCCATTATAAGGTTGGTATGGAACTTTATTATGCTGCGGGAAGTGAAATGATACGCTTTCTTAAAGGGCATAATAAGCAGGTGTTTCTTGATTTGAAATTACAGGACATTCCCAATACCGTTGCAGGTGCTTTAGCGGTTCTTACGGGTTTGGGTGCAGATATGATGAATGTACATGCCGTAGGCGGCAAAAAGATGATGCAGGCAGCTGTTAAATCTGTGCGTGAAGCTGCGGCAAAATTAGGACGCCCGGCGCCGAAACTGATTGCTGTTACTATTTTGACCAGTATGGATGATGAACAGTTTGGTGATCTTAATTATAAGAACACTATTGCAGAGCAGGTTATTGCTTTGGCAAAGCTGGCACAGGAAGCCGGCATGGATGGTGTCGTTGCCTCGCCGCAGGAAGCTGCAGGTATTCGAAGTGCCTGTGGTCCCGAGTTTTTGATCGTTACACCCGGTGTACGTCCGGCTGGTGCGTCTATCGACGACCAAAGCCGTATCGCTGCTCCTGCCGGCGCATTTAAAAATGGTTCCAGCCATATCGTAGTAGGACGCCCTATTACTAAAGCAGAAGATAAAATTGCTGCGGCACAAAGCATCGTAGCAGAAATCAGAGGTGTTTGATATGTTGCAAGAAAAAGAAGTAATGCAGCTTTTAGAAGAAACTGAAGCCGTGCTTCACGGACATTTTTTGTTGACCAGTGGTTTGCACAGCCCTATGTATGTAGAAAAATTCAATGTGCTGCAGCATCCTAAATACACAGAAAAGCTTTGTCAGGAGTTAGCTGAACGTTATGCTGCCGATAATGTAGAATTGGTAGTAGGCCCAATGACAGGCGGTATCCTGCTGGCGCACGAAGTTGGTAAAGCGCTTGATACCCGTGCTATTTTTACCGAACGCGAAAATGGTAAAATGACTTTAAAACGCGGCTTTGAGATTCCAAAAGGAACTCGCGTCCTGATCGTTGAAGATATCGTTACAACTGGCGGCAGTGTTATGGAAGTTCTGGATGTTGTTAAAGAACATGGCGGCGTTCCGGTCGGTATCGGACTTTTGGTTGACCGCAGCGGCGGCAAGGTCGATTTTGGTATTCGTACTGAAGCTTTACTGCATCTTGATGTACCAACCTTTAAAGAAGAGGACTGCCCACTTTGTAAAGAAGGCAAGCCTTTTAATAAACGCGGCCGCACCGGTAAATAGTTTCTAAAGTGTTAATAGTATAAAAATAAAGGCCGATTGCTTGATTATCAGCAATCGGCCTTTATTTTTATGTGATTTTTGTTATAATAGAAGCTGTGTGTGAAAGGGGTAGAGAAGATGTATGTTGTAATCAGAGACCATATTTTAGAAGGCGACAGCCTTGAGGATTTGGCTGTCTGTTTGCTAAGGTGGATGCCTCCTTTGGTGCCGTGGATGCTTGATCTGCAAAATGAAGTGAAAGAGCAGGCAGGTGAATATGGCAGTGAAGGCCAGGCATTGTTAGCTGTTATTAAAGGAGATAGGGAGAAATATAAAATAGACTATCAAAGTAAGGACAGTCCTTTTTTATAAGTAATAACCAAGGGAAGCCAGGCATTACAGCTGACTTCCCTTGGTTTTATTTTAACATGTCTAAAATAAAAAAGCTGCAGACATCGTCTGCAGCTTACTTTTGCGTGGCAGGGGCAGTAGGAATCGAACCCACAACCAACGGTTTTGGAGACCGCTACTCTACCAGTTGAGCTATACCCCTAAAATGGAGCGGAAAACGAGATTCGAACTCGCGACCCCCTCCTTGGCAAGGAGGTGCTC
>ERZ772892.164-NODE-164-length-84221-cov-15.227087_pt1 | contig 84221 bp, 106 predicted proteins | sample MGYA00512126_ERZ772892 | MGnify/ENA primary metagenome ERZ772892 (study PRJEB29015, sample SAMEA2737697) | human gut metagenome | biome: human gut; feature: human-associated habitat; material: faeces | place: China | collected 2012 ... | reverse complement strand
TGCAAAGAATAGCAGATTTACGACTAAAAGCAATAATGGACGAAAAAGCAATTTATGCTAAAGGGCTGGAAGACGGAGAAAAAAAACGCGAAGAAGAATTGAAAGAAAGAATAGAAGAATTAAGGCAAAAAGCAATAATGGACGAAAAAGCGATTTACGCTAAAGGACTGGAAGACGGAAAAAGAAAACGCGAAGAAGAACTGCAAGAGAAGATAGCGGAAATGGAAGAAAGAATAGAAACAATAGCAAAAAAAATGTTAGAACAAAAAATTGATAAAAAAATAATAGCAGGTTTAACAGGAATGACATTAGAAGAAATAGAAAAGTTAAATTAAAAATGGGCGATTTAATCGTCCATTTTTAATTGATTATTTATGAAATTATAAAGAAAATAATTTTAAATTATTGACAGTAATTTTATTAATTAATATAATATATTTACAAAAAATATAATAATTCGACTGTAAAGCAAAACAAGGAAAAATAAGCAATAATTTCCATTACAAAATAAGGAAATTTGTTTGCGTATTATAAGGCATTATGCTATAATTTAAGATAATATAGAAGAAAAAATGAACGGAATTAACGCATTAAGAAAGGAATGTGAATAAAATGGAAAATGGATTAGACAAGTTAACTTCTAGGGAAATATTACAAATGTATACAAGAGTATCTGAATTTATAACTTTTTTAAACAAAGAAGAAAAAAATACAGAAAAAATGGGGGATAAAAATGAATAATTTAAAAGAAGTAAATGAACAAATAGAGGCTAACAAAGAAATACTTAATACATTTCCTAGAAACAATGCAAAAAATATAAAAGCATGCTTAACTCAAATTCAAGAATACAAACAAACATTTACAGATGCTCAAAGCAAGCTTTTAGAAGAAATGAAAAAAAGAATAGAAAAATTAGAAGAAATAAAAAAATCAGAGGAAGTAATAAAGCTAGAAGAGCAGGTAGCAGAAAAAGAAAGAACATTGCATGTAATAAATAAATATAAAACTTCATATGAAAAAATGGACTTAGATAGAATCTTATTTAATTTAAATGTATTCTATAGAAAAAACTTAGACGTTGTTAATGAAGCAATACAAAAAGCTATAGAAAAATTCAAAGAAGTTGGTATACCACTAATGCCAAAAGACTTTACATACAGTAAATATGCTAATGAATATATGGTGGTTTTTTTTCAGGAAATGGAAAAAGGCAATGTAAATTCAGAAAGAATAAAAACAGAATTTGAGAAAATATACTGGAAATGCCCAGATATAATAATTCATATTAGATTAAATATATTATATATATATACAGAAAACGAGAAAAATATAGATAAATATTATGAGAAAAAGCAAGAAGAAGCACTAAGAAATGTTACAGCTGATCAGCTTTTAATAGAACACAAAGATATAAAGACAGAGCTAATAGAAAAAGAAGAAGCAGACAAGTTCAATATAATAAATGCTTTCTATACAGCAAAATTAAACACAAAAGACTATACAGAAAAATTAATAAAAGCAAGTTACGAAAAATTTATCCCTAAAACAACATTAGCACAAATTGATGAAAGTAAAAAAGCAGAAATAGATATAAATTTAAAAAAATTGCTAAATAGTTTGTGGGAATATAAAAATTATTTAAAATTTAAATTTATAATAGATGATATTAAGAAAAAATATGCAGAGAAAGAGCAAAATAAAAATGCATATGCACAAACACAAAAAGAGATACAAACAAGAGAAAGCAAATTAGTAAAATTAAATGCAAAAATAAACGGTACAGGATTATTTAAAAAACCAAATGAAAAATTAAATACAGAAGCCAACAATTTAATTCTAGAAATAAAACAACTATATATTGAATTAGACAGAAATAAAATAAAAGAAAAAATATTTCAAGAAATAAACGAAAACTCAACAGTATTCGATGCGCTTAAATTAGCAAGCTCATATTATACATATGTTTACTATTGTATACAAGACAATATAAAAGAAATAACAGAAGAAGAAATAGAACAATTAATAAAAGAATTAAGAGAATTCGTAAATTGGCCAGATTACACTATACTAGATAATATAACTTTATTAAATGAAAAAGATGTTATGGTTATAATAAAAGATAGATACCAATTATTAAAAATAAATATTACAAAAGAAGACTTGGATAAGGATAACCTAAATGGTGTAATAGATGCATTAGAAAAAATAAAAATGAATCAAAATTTATTAAAAAATAATATAAATATAGATGAATTAGAAAGCGAATGTGAATTTGGAAAAATATTAAAATCCAAATAAAACGTAGTGGCGATTTTAATCGCCCGCAAAAGAAAATAATGACAATGTAAAGTAATTTATAGACGTAGGGGCACATTTAATCGCCCGCGTAAAATGGAGAAAATAAAAATGAGACAAACGAACAAAAGGAAAACAACCATAATTTTAATAGTAATGTTAATGTTATTAGTAGAAATTATAATTTTAGGTTTCTCTAGAGCTAATAATATAAAAGAAATACAAACAACCATTAAAGATTATGGAAAAAATTTAAAAGAAGATAATTTAATATTAAATGCTATAAATAGTGGGAAAAACAGCTACTACATTGTTTTGCCAGACATGATAAATAACAAAGTAGTTGCAAGCTATTTCGCAGACCTTAGAAGTGTAGGGGAAACTCCTACAAGCGACGAAAACACCACAGCAAACGAGGAGATTAAAGAACAAGAAACTGAAATAACACAATCAGAAGAAAATTTGGAGCAAAATAGCGAAACAACTACTGAAGTGGCACAAATGGAAAAAAAGCCGGGAGAAAAAATATATTTAACAGCAACAGAAATAGAAGAGCAAACATTAACATTAACAGTTAAATATGACGAAAAAGAAAAAAACGGAGAGAAATTATATAACAAGCAACTAGAACAAATTGTAGAAGGCAAAAACATAAGTGTTAAAGGCTATATGCCAGCAGATGCAACCATTTCAGTCGAAACAGCAAACGAAGAAAAAACAAAAGAAACATTAAAAGATATTTTAAATAATGATATTACATATCAAATAGCATATGATATAAAATTACTTTCAAATGAAAAAGAATATAACCCAACAGACTTTGACGAAAATGTTAAGGTCACTATAACAGGTGTAGAACCAATAGATACAGAAAATCAAAAATATAAAGTTGTACACATAAATGATGAGAACAAGGTAGAAGAAATAGAAAAGATAGAGCTTAAGGACAATGAAGTTACATTTGATGCCTCAAGCTTTTCAACATATGCGGTATTATTAGATAACACAATGAATTTGCAAAATATGGCATTACGTGCAAACGTTCCTGCAAAAAATTTGGATAGCACATTGACAGATATATGGGATGGAACAAGTACTGCAACAGGTTTTACATATGGAAATGGAACATCTGCATCACCATATTTAATAAAAAGTTGTGCAGAATTGGCATTTTTAAGAAACAGTGTAAACTCTGGAACAACATATTCAGGAAAATATTTTCAACTAGTTAGAAATTTGGATATGAATGGCAATTATTGGATTCCAATAGGAACAACTACTTATCATTTTCAAGGAACATTTGATGGAGCTGGATATGTAATAAAAAATGCAAAAATAGCAATAGCAGCATTAACTACAAGCATTGATTCATATGGATTTTTTGGAAGCGTTGGAGGAGGAACAACAAAAGCAGAAATACGTAATGTGATGTTTGATTCTATTAATATAGAAATAAATGTTAATGGAACAACAGCAACTACAACAGCACAAAAAGGATATCATGTAGGTATTGTAGTAGGAACATTGTATAAAAATTCTAATATTTATAATAACAGTATAACTAATTCTGCTATAGTATGTAAAAATACTTTAACATTAGCAGATAATACATTTAGACTAGTAGTAGGAGGAATTGCAGGATTTGTTGGCAATAGCATGACAGAAGGAAGAAATGGAATTACGATTTCAGAATCAGATCCTGGCAGTGCCGCAAGATACAGTATAAAAGGTTGTTTTGCAGATGTAGAGCTAGATATAGAGGCAAAATGCGCAAATGATGCAAGCGCAGGACAGTATGCTGTAGGTGGAATTGTTGGAATAATAACTGGTCAACCAGTATGGCCAGAATATTGTATGTATAACAGCTCAATAGTATCAAATGGATTTGCAGGACCAATATTTGGATATCTAAAAAATACTACAACATATACGTCAACAAGTAATTATGCAACACTTTGGCAAGGAAATGATGCAGGAAATCTTACAATGACAAGTGCATATTCATCACCAATGAAAATAAATGGCACATCTTTTAGCACATCAGTAACAACAGGGTCTTCTACAAGTAACATAGGACTTAATGTAGGCAAAGGAGCTACAGTAGTTCAAAGAGTACAAGGTATAAACAAGGGAATAGCATATGACTCTACAACAGGAGTTGACAATATAACATTACTTAATGGAAGTGGACTATCAAGAAGTAAGTATTTAAGCTGGGAAGAAAGTTATAAAATACCATCAAACTATACAAGTGTTACTGTAACAGACACAAATAACAAATCAACATATAGTATAACTGCAAAAAATACAAATACACCATTAACATATAAATGGTATGTGAATGGTACAGTTCAAAGCTCAACAACAAATACATTTACACAAAATCCAAGCTGGGATGAGGCATATCAGGTTGATTCAATTATAAAAGATAACAAAGGCTTTTACTTCTTAAAGAGTTTTGAAATACCACAATTAGAACTGAAAATAGCTTTCTCAATAGATGAAGCAAGAGATAAAGTAACAGCAGAATTAACAGGAACAGCAAAAGAGTTAATTAACGAAAGTGATTATACATATAAATGGTATACTTTAGATATTTCTGGACTAACAGCAACAGAAATAAAGGGAGAAACAGCAACAATATTAACAGAATTAGTAGAGGGACAAGAGTATAAATTAATAGCAACCAATAGTAATAATGCAGAATTAACAAGAGAAGGCAAATTTGTTTATAAAGCGGAGAGGACAGTTATATATGTCGATTATAAAGCAGGCTTAGATACAAATGACGGATTAACAAGAACAACACCAGTAAAAACTTTACCAGTAGCATATACAAAATTAAGTTCAGCGGGAACAGTAAATACAAATATAATAGTAATTATGAAAGACTATACAGGTATCGCATTTAATACAAGCTCATTATTGAGCGCAAAAAATGGAAAAGCTGCAACAATTACAGGAGCATATGACGGACAAGAAGAAGGTGGAACGTTGCTACTATCAGGTGGAACAGCAGGAAGATTTATAAGCGGAGATACGAACTTTGAAAATTTAACATTTTATGGTTCTGCACATACAACAGGTACAGGATCTGTTGATTTATATGTACAAGGACATAAAGTAAAGTTTGGGTCTAATATAATAATGGACAGATATATCAAAAATGGTACATTGCCAGATTTTGATATATATGGAGGATGGCGTAAACCTAATGAACAATATAGTGTTGCAACAAATACTCCAACAATTGAAATAAATAGTGGACAATTTAACAAAATTATAATGGGCAATGGTATGGGAACAAATGCAGTTTCAAATCTTCAAAACACAACCTCTAACAATATTATGGGTAGTTCTTCTGCTAGTTTTGGTGGAACTGTAACAGTAGATTATACAGAGAAAATGAAACAGGAAGATATAGGTTTAATAGCAGGCGGAAATGAAATTGGTACAATATATAGTAATGCTATTATTAATATAAAAAATGGAAATGTTGGAAAAATAATAGGTGGAAATTATGCAGACTCAAGTAATAGACCAACATCTTGGGCATATCCATTAAATACATTTATAGGAACTTCAACAATAAATATAACAGGAGGACAAATTGAAAATATAATAGGAGCATCATATGGACGAAATGTAAATGGAACAACAATAAAAAGTGATGCATATTATTATGGAACTATAAATATAAAAATTTCTGGAGGAACTATAAATAGTGACATATATGGAGCAGGAGTAGGAAGTACTACGGGATATAATACTAATTCTTCAGATGCGTATAAGAGCTATGGTGCAAATGTAACAACATCAACCAATATAAATATTTCTGGAGGAACAATAAAAGGAAATGTTTATGGAGGAGGTTATGCATATTCAGAAAATTTAACAGAAGCACAGCAACAATTAGACTCTGGTGCACTATATGGAAACAGTAATGTAATAGTAAATGGTTCTCCAACTATAAATGGGGATATTTATGGTAGTGGAAAAGGATATAATTATTCTACTGTACCAAATAACTCAAAAATGATAGGAAACACAACGGTTACCATATCTGGAACCCCAACAATTGGTTCGGGGAAAATAATATATGGTGCAGGAAATGGACTAGCACTAAGTACAACTGCTGGGTTAACAGGAAATACAACCATAAACATGAATGCCACAATAAATAAATCTGTTTATGGAGGAGGAAATTCGGCAAATGTAATAGGAAATACAAATGTTAATTTAAATGCTTCTAACAATTTAGCAATATATGGTGGAGGAAATGGTACAGGCAAAGTTTCTTTAAAATCAAGTGTAAATATAAATAATGGAACATATGGAACAATATATGGAGGAGGACAAAATAATGTAAGTGAAACTAGTATAATAGCAACAGGAGGACAAGCTAGTTATATATATGGAGGAGGCATAAATGCTAACAGTGTTACAACAAAATCAAACGTAAACATAAAAGGAACAAAAATTATAGGAATGGTTTGTGGTGCCGGTGGTGCAAATTCAACAACAACAACAACAAATGTAACATTAACAAGTTCAAGTGCAACAATACCAACAGTATATGGTGGAAGTAGAGTGGCTACTGCAAAAGCAACAATTACAAATGTTATATGTAGTGGTGCAACAATAACTAATGTATATGGTGGAACAAATACTTCAAATATAAGTACGGCAAATTTAACAATAAATTCTGGCACAATAACTAATGCATATGGCGGAAACACCAATGGCGGAACAGTAACAAATACAATTCTAAATGGAGCAGGGGGGCAAGTTACAAATTTATATGGAGGAGGAAATAGCACTAATATTTCTACTAGTGTAGGTACTGCAACAATAAACATTAAGGGAACTAAAATTATAACAGCGGTTTATGGCGCAGGACGTTCTAACTCGAATACTACTACAACAAATGTGACATTAACAAGTTCAAGTGCAACAATACCAACAGTATATGGTGGTGGACAAACAACAACAAGTCAGGTAACAAATGCAAATATTAATTGCAAAGGAGCAACCATAACAAATATATATGGGGGATCCGCATATGGAGGTAATGTTGAAAAAACAAATGTAAAAGTAAATTCAGGAACAGTAAGCAATATATATGGTGGAAATTATAACTCAGGAGAAATTACACAAAGTACTAACATAACTGTAAACGGAGGAACAATTTCTAGTGCCATCTATGGAGGAGGAAATGGAAGCAACTCTAAAGTAGGCTCTGTAACAGCAAATGCAACAGCCAATATAAATATAATTAAAGGTAGTATAAGAGGAAATATATATGGTGGAGGCTATAATTCTATAGTATATGGAAATACCAACATAAATTTTGGAAAAGATGCTGTTGGAGATAATTCTGCAACAATAGGTAGTATTTCCATTGATGGAAATGTTTATGGAGGAGCAAAGGCAACAACTGCCTCACATATAGGAGTTACAGGTGAATCTAATGTAAATATTGATGGTAATGGATATGAAACACTTATGATAAACCAAAGTATTTTTGGAAATGGTGATAATTCTAATATAAGTGGTAATAAAAACATATCAATTAAAAACTATGGTGCAAGCTCTTTAGCAAAGAAAATATTGTCAGTTGAAAAAGCATCGCAAGTAATTATAAATAATTCAACATTACATATAACAGGAGCAACCAATACAGTAAATCAATATAATACTATAAAATTTGCATTCAATGATATAGGACACCTAAAATTAGCAAATAATTCAACTATATATTTAGATAATGGAGCTAATTTATTAAAAGAGTATTCTAGTATATTAATAAACGCAGATGGAACTGAAACATTAGAAACTGCTAAAATAGATACATCAACAGAAATAGATGGAAGCGAAGTATTAACAACAAATGTAGACAATAAAATGTATATGTTGCAAGGAAACAACTTAAATATAGCACAAAATGAAAATGTTACTACATACGGAAATGTAAATGGAATGACATATTTAGGAATGTACACAAGTTCTGCAAATCCAATAGGAACTACAACACGTACAGGAAACAATAATGTATATGTAATGGGAAAACACAAAGCAAATCATAATATAACAACAGATGGTTTTTACACTAATGAAACAAATAGTATACATAAGTATGTTATTCCAACTCCAACAAGTGCAGACTATTATATATGGTTAATAGGTAGAATTCCAGATGAAAGTCAATTAGATACAGAATTAACAGCATATAAATATAGCACAATAGACACCGTTGAATTACCATTAATAAGTAATAGCGAACCTAATACTATATTTAACGTCTCTAATCTCGAAGCAGATTTAATGCCAACAGTTTCTATAAAGAATAAATTACAAATACCAGCTACAGCAACAACAGAAGATATTGCAAACACTACATTTGGTTTAGAGATGCAAACAGGTACATCAGGTTGGGTATCAAGCAAAACTACAGATTATTATGTGAGTAAAGGTGCAACTTCAGGCACTCACTCTGGCGATATAGAATATTTATCTGACAATTCAACACAAGTTCCAAGTATAATATTGAATCTTTACAATTCGCAAAATATTTCGCAGACTACATTTGTTGGATATGTTGCAATAAATTTTGATGTATTGCAACCACAAACTCCAATAAGATATAAAATTACGAGATTAAGAATAAAAATATCAATATATACTTCGAAAGAACAACAAGCAGGGTATGCAATAGGAATTGCACCAGGAGAAAAATTTGAAGCACCATTTGCAACAGTAGAAACAAATATCACAGAATCAAGTGAATTTTCTATGTATTATAATTTAACAATAAACAACTTTGCAGAATATAAATATGCTACATCATATCCAACAAGTTATAGAACTTTAATTTCTAAAGATTCAACAGGATATGCATATAGTTTGCCAGCAGGAACAAAAATAACAATGATAGATTTAATAAATAACAAATATTACTATTATATTGTAAAAACATCAGATGTATCAAGTGAAAAAAATGAATATAGACTATCTGAATTTTTGGAAATGCCAACAACAAATCAATACTATAACGAAACAGCAGCAATAGCAACATATCAAGATACAACAAATAATATAGTTCAAGAAAAATTTATATTCCATGTGGATTTTAAGGAAACTACAATAACACAAACATCAACAGGAAATACACTAGTTATGGAGTTAAGAAATAGTGAGGGCAGGACAATAGCAAGTGTATTAGGCTCACAAAGAGAAACAGGAAAATATGGAATATATGTGGACAAAGACGCATTATTAAATACACAAATACAAGAAATACCAACAACAGTTGCATTAGGCGATAGCTTTAATATAAAAGCTGCCTCAACATTTACCCAACAAGTAGTAAATGGAAAAATAATATATGATACTCAATATTTAGACAAAAAAATGGGAATAACAATAAATGTATGGGACAACACAGCACAAACATTATTAAACGGGCAAGAGCTGATGGGAATATCTTATGAAATAAATGGAACAACATATTATCCAAACATAAATGGAACAGCAAGAATAAAAGTAGCAGATAATGTTGCAAATATATTATCAAATATAACAGTAAAAACAGAACATAATAAAACATTAACAACAGGAGATTACACAATAGTAGTAGACACATTAGCATCAGCAGACGGAGAGTACTATGAATATGATATAAGACACCACGACAAAAAAGTAGTAAATATAAAAAATAGTGAATATGGATTAAAATTAACAATTGCAGACGAGGATAGGATAATAGAAAAAGGAAAAACAAGCATAACTGTAAATATGGAAAAATCTGTAGCAAACATAACAACACCAACATTTACAGTAAAAGCCTACAGAAGAGACTACACAGAAGAATTATCAACAACATATAATGAAACAATAAACATAACAGCCCAAGCGACAACACCAACATTTATAGTAACACTACCAACAGACATAAAAACAGGAACATACAAAATAGTAGTGGAACTATATGATGGAGAAACCTATATAGGCGAAGCACATGACTACTTTATTGTTACTTAAGCATATTAAAGTTCAAATACAATTTTATAAAAAACAATGGTTATTTTAGGTCAGCAAAAACTGACCTAAAATAATACACAGAAGAAAGGAATATAATGGAGTACGATATAGAGCAAATAGAAAAACAAAATGAAAAAAGAAAAAGAACTAAGCAAATAGTTAAAAAGCTATTATTTGTAATTATTATAATACTTTTATACAACATATTTCTTATAACCAAATCTACATTAGACAAAACAGATGCTAAATCAATGTTTGGCTATAGAGCATATGTAATTACAACAAATAGCATGGAGCCTACAATAAATGTAGGAGATATAATAATAGTTAGTGGAATAGAAAAAGACAAAATTAAAACAGATAAAATAGTTACATTTGAACAAAATAATCAAATAATAACACATAGAATAGTTGGAATTGAAGAAACAGAAAAAGGCTCGAAATATGTAACTAAAGGTGATAACAATCTAACCAAAGACACAGAAGAAATATCATATGAACAAATTTTAGGAACAATTGTATTAAAAATTCCACGTATAGGAAACATTATATTATTACTAGAAGATAAAGTTTATATTATATTGTTATTAAATTTAATATTAATAATATACATAAATACAAAAAGAGTAGAAGAAAAGAAAAAAATGAGGAGAGAAAAAAAGAAAATTGAGGATAAGAGAAAATAAAATAAAAAAAATAATATCTGCACTACCAAGAAAAGTTTTATGGTTGATATTAATATTAATGATTATATATAATGTAATAAACACAGTATATGGAGTTTTTAACAAAAAATTGGATTTGAGAATAGGAAAAGCAACGATGTATACAACCGAAGACAAAACAATGATTCCAACCATAAAAACAAATGATCTAATAATAACTAAGAAATGCCAACCAGACGATTTAAACTTACAAGACATAATAATTTTTGATGAAAATGGAATAACCAAAATACAAAGAATAACAAAAATACAGGGACATGGAGAAAACTCATATTATACAACAAAAGGAGACAACAATTATCATAACAATAATGTAATAATAGAGTATAACCAAATAAAAGGAAAATTTGAAAAAAGGATTCCATTGCTAGGATTAATAGTAAAAATGCTACAATCAAAAATAACAACAGTATTTGTAATAATAATACTTGTATTACTATTTGTATTTAACAGAGATATGAAGATGAAAAGTATAAAACGAAGAAAAAATAAAAAGATAGACCAACTAAGAAAACAAAACAACTAAAATTGGCTATATTTTTTGGAAAATCCAAAATTAGAAGAAATAGCATAGTTAAATTGAGAACGGGCGATTTTAATCGCCCATTATTTATGAATTTATATTTGAATTTGTTTCTTGATTTGTAGTACTAGAATTATTTGCACTTTCTACATTATTAATTTTGTTCATCAAATTATGACCTCTTTTAAAAGCTTTTTTTGAAACCGCAGGCAAGCCTTGGAATACAATTTTAAAACTTGTAAAATCCTCAAGCTCATTATATTCTAAACAAGATAGGTATACATCTAATTCATTAGAGTTTTTGCAAGCTGTTATAATGGCAGGATGCAAATTATAATTGAAAAATAATTCTGTTGCTAAATCAACAGCCTGTAATAAGGTTCCTTTATCGCGCTGTCTAACTAATCTATATGCTTCTCTAAAACGTGAAATAGCAGAATTCTTATAGCATTTTAAAGGAATAGTATATAATTGATTAATAACATCTTGAGCAGATGTATATTTTGCAGGACTCGCTTTTAAAATATTTTTAATATCTGTTAAGGTGTAAGGCAAAACTACTTTTTTCTCGATTTCAGAAATTATTAATGTGTTAGGCAATAAATTAACTTCCTTGGTTCTAACTTTAACCTTTTTAGCAGATTCAGCAATAGCCTTGTTTTGATTTTCGACTTCTTGAAAATCAGCCTTTAAAAAGCACTCTATTTTCATGGTATTTGTGGTAATCTCATCAATAACATCTAAATAATTTTCATTAAATTTAGATATTTTATTAGTCATTACAACATTACTTTCATTATTTTTTATTTCATATAATTGGCTAAGTAGAGCTTCCAAGGAATCTATATTAAATGTAGATTTTTTTAATAGAGCCATAACATTATTTAAGGCCTCGTAATTTTTACTAAATTCCATAGCAGTTTCTATAACTTCAGAATTTTGTGTAATTAAATTCATACACAAAAGAACTTCTTTGTTAAGACTTCTTTGGTATGCTAAACTAGCATCTATAAAAGAAATTTCTCTATTAATAAGTTTTAGTAAATTTGATTTTGTTTTATTATCATTTAATTTTATCATCTGTTCCTCCAACAAAACAATAAAGTTTTGCACATAAATATAAAAGAAAATTAAAAACTTAACATTCCTTAATATAATTATAACATCATATAAAATTTTTTCAATAAGCTTTTCGTTAAAAAATATGAAAAAAATAATACAATTTTACAGCAATATTACAAGTATATTACAAAACAAATACAAAAGTTTTTTTTAGATGTTTTAATCGAAAAATGTATTGATAAAAAAAAATGACTATGTTATATTATAAAGAAGAAAGAAAGTTTACGGAGGATGAAAGAAATGAAGAAAATTTTTTATAACACACTAATTATTTTATATGCATTAATTGCAATAATAGTAACAATATGTTTACTATCTTTTAATCAATTTAAGGTTTCAGAATTTGACTCTACAACAGTATTAATAATCAATACAAACAATCTAAAAGAAAAAGGATTTAACAAGGGAGACTTAGTGTTGGTTGATACAACACAAAAGCAAGAACCGGGAGAAGATATATTTTTTCATGCAACATCAGAGTTAGGAAAAACAACAGTAGATATTCAAACATTAAAAGATAAACAAGTTAGTTCAGTAACAGGAGAAACCACATATGTACTAGAATCTAAAGAAATACCAAGTGATTTAGCAATAGGCCCAACAAAAAATTCAATAAGAATAGGAAAATTGGGAACAATTTTAAGCATATTAGAATCTAAATGGGGATTTTTGATACTAATAGTATTCCCATCATTATTAGCATTCCTATATGAATTATGGGAATTTATAGCAAATATAAAAGCAGCTAAAGAAGACGATGACGACGAAGAGGAAGACGATGAAGATGAGGATGAAGAAGAGAAAGTAGTAGAGAAAAAAGCACCTGTAAAAAATACTACATCAACAGCATCAAAAGCTAAAAAAACAACAACAGGAACATCACAAAAGACTACAACAAAGAAAACTACAACTACTAAATCAGCAAGTACAGCTAAAAAAACTACAACTTCAAAACCAAAAACAACAACTAAAAAAACTACTAAAACAAAAGAACAATAAAATGGAATGGGATGAAAAAATGAGAGTGGTAAAAAAAATATTTAGATGGGTATTTGATATTATATTATTTGTAATATTAGGTATTGCTCTAATAATGGCATATAATCATATACAAGTTAACATTAAAGGAAATACATATACAACAATGCTTGGATATTCTGCATTTGAAGTATCAACAGGAAGCATGTCAGGAACCATGGAAATAGGAGATGCTATACTAGTTAAACTTATTGATCAAAATGAAACTGTAAATAAAGACGAGATAGTTGTGTATAGCCAAGGAACAGCATTGGTAACCCATAGAATAGTAGAAGTAAATGGCAACCAAATTGTTACAAAAGGTGATGCAAATAATACAAATGACACACCTATACAAAGAAACCAAATAGTTGGTAAAGTTATAAAAGTAATACCAAACTTTAGAATGTGGAAAGAAATAATTTTAACACCAAAAGTACTAATACCAGCAAGTGTGGCGTTACTATTACTTTGGGTATTCTTCTCATATGACAAAGTAAAAGTAGAAGTTGTGGTAAAAGAAGAACCTACCAAAACAAAGAAAAAACATACAAAACAAGAAGAAATTGAAGAAAAATCAGAAGAAATAGAACAAAATGATGAAGAAAACAACGAAGAAAATATAGAAAAACCAGAGAAAAAATCAGCAAAGAAAAAAACTACAACAGAAACAAAAAAATCAACAACCAAAGGAACTAAAACGAAAGAAGAGAACAAAACAAAAAAGACAAATAGCACAAGAAAAACAACTGCGACAAAAACAAGTAAGAAGAAAGCTGAAGAAAAATAAATTACAGAAGAGTGTGTGGAGGAAAAATGAAAGAGCAAGTTCGAAGAAGAAGAAGAAAAGGTCGTAGAACAACGGTAATAGCTATAAGATTTATAATTCTTGCTGTGTGCATAATAGTATTGTGCAGCATTGCTCTAACAAATACTATAGCAAGATATCGTAGTGAAGCCTTAGCTTCAAAAGATATAGAAATTGCTATGTATGTATTTAAAGAAGATCACCAAACTATGAGTTTTAAATTAGACCAAATGGTACCAAGAGCTGAACCATACCAACATACGTTTTCTGTAACAAATTCAGATTCAAATAACAAAATTGCACAGACAAGCATAGATTATGATATTACAATAAAAACAACCACAAATTTGCCATTACAATATGTACTATATAAAAATCAAACACCAACATCAGCAAATCCAACCAATATACTTCCAAGTGCTGGAACGGTGCATGCTGATACAGATGGTACATATTTTAAAAACTTTAAAACATCAACACAAACAATGGCACACAGTACAAAAAAGACAGATGTATATTATTTGTTAATATATTTTCCAGAAACCTATAAAAATCAACCAGAATATCAAAATATGATAGAAAGTATGGAAGTAATTATAGATTCAAAACAAAAAGTATAACATATTGTAGGGGCGATTTTAATCGCCCACACTTCGAAGAAATTTCTAAAATAAAAATGCAAGGGGGAAGAGATGAAAAAGAAAAGAAACAGCACATATTACAGATACACCAGGAAACAAATTTTAGTTTTATCAGTGCTAGTTATATTTTGTTTGTCTCTTGTTACAATACTTGCAAGATATGTATTAAAATATGCAAACAATTTTTACACCAGCACAAAAGAATTTTATTTTGAAAGTGACAAATTAAAAGAAAGCAACCCAACATATAGAATAGAACAATGGACGGGAATTAATAGCTATTCAATACCAATAAAACTTAGTACCGCAAAAAACACATTAGAAAAATTATCATATGATGTAGACTATCAAATTTCATATAGTTGCTCAAGCAATATAACATGCCAACTAAGTAAAACAAGTGGAACCATATATACTACAAACAACTTAGACACGGTCACACTTAGAATTAATCCAAACACAGCATTAAATGTTGGAGACCAAGTAACAATAAATGTTACAGCAAGTACTACAGAGCCATACAGTAAAACTATTTCTGCTAAATTTGTGTTTATTATAGGGAACAATGAATATTCATACAAAATTGAAGATGCTGTAGGGCAAATATACTGTGATTTAGTTATAACAAACACAACTAATTATTATATAGTACTTGAAGCATTTGGCTCATACGCTGTTGGAGATAAAGTGGACATATATTCATATTCAATGTTAGATGCAACAGAAAAAGCAAAATGTAAACCAACAAAATTTACACAATTTGGGTATGACCCACAAATACTATCTCTTGATATGGCAAATACAACAGTAGAACTATTCAGCCAAGGAACAGAAAACCAAGGCTCTGTTACATATGTAGTTGGTTCAAAAGTTGGTGTAAAAGCAGAATCAAGTGCAAGAGTTAGATTCTATAAAAAAGATCCAACTCAAAACTATACATATCCAATAAACAATAACACTTCTATTATAACTGTAGAATTCATTGATTGGACTTAAAAAACATTAAAGGAGAAATTTATATATGAGTGTAATGGATGAATATATAAAAATAGTACAAGACGCTATAACTAAATATTTAAAGTTAGTTTTTGAAAGAAAATTTAATAAACAAATATGTGACAGCTACATAAAAACATACATAGATGTTAGATACTATAATGTAAACGAACGCGGAAACCATAGAACATTAAGAAAAGAAATATTAGAAAGTTTAAAAGAAAAGAAAAAAAGATTAATAGTAGATAATAAATCAAAACAATTACTAATAGAAAATATGGAAATGTTTTTTATATATGTATTGTATATAGACAAAGTTACACCATATAAAACAATAGATTATTTAGTAAAAAACATATGCAGACTAAGAGTTAAAATATTAAAAAAAGAAGATGAAAAATTTAGAAAATTATTAAAGGATTTAATAGAAGATGATATAAAGAAAAAAGAAGAATATTTAAAAAAATTTGATAGTAAGGTTTTTTCTTTAAAATTAACAGATTACAATAGCACAAATGAGGTACAAAGAGTAAGTTTAAAATATCATATGAAATTTTCTACAATATTTAGCGCTACAGCAATAGAACGAGCATTTAATACTGGAACAACAAGTGAAGACAAGTTATTTGTAGAGTATAATATGATAAGTGCACAAATAATAAAAGACATAATAAAAGGAAACTTTAAAAAACAATATATAGTTGAATTTGCGGATTCATTATTTGAAAAAAAACAAAAAATAACAAGACTACTAAATATTATAGACAATTCAGCATTGCAGGACAAATTAAGTATTAAAATAAGACACGAAACATTTTTAAAATATAGAGAGGATGCTTATGAAATGCTAAGAAGTGGGTATAAAATAGCACTTATAGCAGATGAAACAATAGACACAGATAGAGCAGAACTAGAAAAATTAAAAATGTTTAAATATATTTTAATAAATAAAGATGCTCCTTATTATGAAGAAATAACAAGAAAAAAAAGATTGCAAAACATAATAGAAATTTAAATAAAGGAATGAAATGAAATATGGGAACATATACAAGATTTTTATATGAATTTTTAGCACAATTCTTTGCAGGATTAATTACAATACTTGGAGGAATTGGAAAAGGAATAGGGCAATTATTTAACATACCAGGATATGCACAAATAATAGACCATTACAAAAACGATTTTTCAATGGCAGAATGGGTACTTGTTGTACTAGCAGTAATTGCGGTAGTAGTAGTTGTTGGTATGGGATTTGCATTAATATTCTTTTTAATAAAAAAATATTTAAGATTTAGAGCAAAAGTAGTTAAACAAGAAGAACTATTGGATGAAGTTGCCCACTTAAATAATAAAGTAGTGAATCTAATGAAAGAAAAAGACGAAATATTAGCAATGAAGGTTTCACAACTTGGGTTAAAACCAACAGAATCTAATTTAGAGCCTTTGCCAGAAGGCGGTGCTGAACAATCAGAAGAAGATCTTGCTAATGATGGAATCAGATTTGCTAAACTTAACGAAATTGATGAGGAATTTGCAAACTATAAAATTAAAGATTATGGAAATTCATTTACATTACCTGAATTTTGCGAAGCATTTAGAAATTTTGCAGCGTCAAGGCTAAGATTGTATTATACAACACACATGATGAGATTATTTGTATCTTCATTAGCTTCTACCAAATTAGTTATTCTACAAGGTATATCTGGTACTGGTAAAACATCTTTGGCATATGCTTGGGGAAAGTTTTTGAAACATGATTCATGTGTTGCATCAGTTCAACCATCTTGGAGAGATAGAACAGAACTATTTGGGTACTTCAACGAGTTTACTAAAAAATTCAACGAAACAGAAGTATTAAAAGAAATGTATATGGCAGGATATACAAACGATATTTATACAATAATCCTAGACGAAATGAACATCTCTCGTGTGGAATACTATTTTGCCGAGATGTTATCTATCCTAGAAATGCCAAATAAAGACGAATGGATAGTAGAACTTGTTCCAAATAGCTGGAAAAGTGACCCTAAAAAATTAAAAGGTGGAAAACTACAAATACCACCAAACCTATGGTATATAGGAACAATCAACAACGACGACTCTACATTTATGGTAACAGATAAGGTTTACGATAGAGCAATGCCTATAGATATAAATGATAAAGGACAACCATTTGACCCAATAGACACAGACCCAATGGATGTAAATTATACATATTTAGACCAATTATTTGCACAAGCAATGATAGACAATGCTGTAAGCAAAGATACATTGGATAAAATAGAAATAATGGATAACTATGTTATACAACACTTCAGAATAGCTTTTGGTAACCGTATTGTTGCGCAAATGAAAAAATTTGTACCAGTATTTGTAGGTTGTGGCGGAGACGAAGTAGAAGGCGTAGACTACTTTTTAGCAAGAAAAGTATTGAGAAAATTTGAACAATTAAATATATCATACATAAGAGACGAAATAGACCCATACATAGACTTTTTAAATAAAACATTTGGAAAAGACAAAATGAAAGAATGTATAGAATACTTAACAAGACTTAAAAAACTAACATAATTTCATTAAACTAAAAGTGGGCATTACTCACAGAAAGGTAAACAAATGAGCGATTTAGAAATATATAATTTATATGAAAGAACAAATCCTGGAACAATAGATACATTTCAAAAAAGAACAGCATCAAAAATGGATTTGCAAACAGAATATGAAAAAGTTATAGAAGATACAGAATGGATAGACTTAATGGAAACAACAATACCATACATAGATAACATATTTCGTAATCCAAATAGATTTATCATAAATGAAGAAGAAATAGTAAAAATAGAGCTAGCAAGAAAGGTTACTGTAGAAAGTATAAAGCACTTAGCAAAACATACAAACTTAATACAAGATGTAGACCCAAAAACAGGAGATGTTAAACCATCTAAAATACTAAATATCAACAAAGAAGAAAGTTATGACACATACGAGAATCGTTTTATTTATACCTTAATACAACATATGAAATTTTACATGATGAGAAAGAAAAAAATGATAGAAGAAAGATTAAAACTATTTGAAAAAAACAACAAAAGATTTTCATATACAGGTAATGCAAAACTATTAAATGAAAATGTAAGTATAACAGTAAATTTAACTACTAAATTAGACGATGGAAACAAACGAAAAAAGGGAGAAACACCTTTAGAAAGAATACAGAGACTAGAAGAAAAATTATTAATGGTAATGGGGTCAGAAACGTATAAATTGATAGAAAAAAAACACATTGCATTAGTAACTTCACCAATAAAAAAGACCAACCTAATTCTAAAAAATGTAAACTTTCAATATGCGGTTAAATTATGGAACTATATACAAACAAACATAGATGACAATGCAAAACATATAAGCGAAAAACAAGACTATTCAGATAATGAGGAATTAAAAAGATTAGCAGATGAAACATTTTTACTAAATTATTTAATTCTTAATTCCTTAGATAGAGATAATGCAGAAGAAACAATGCAAAAAGAAGTCAAAGAACAAGTATTAAATCAAATGATAGATAGAATAGTAAGCCTAAATGCTAATTTAACAGAAAGTGAAGTTAAAGATTTAGTTGCAGATAGATACTTAGTTATTAGAAATAAAAATATAGCAACACTAGGACAAATACAAAAAGTATTTAAGAAACAAATTGAAAAATATTTAGAGAAAATATAAGGAGAAACTCAAAAGATGTTGAAAAAAATAACAGAAAACCCTGTTTTAAAATTAATAAATAATATAGTTTATGTAATATTATTCCTAATAGTAGCCTCAGTCTTATTTGTTGTAATATTACAAAGAGCTAGTAATAATGATATAGCATTAGGTGGAATAAGAATATTTAATATAGTTTCTGAAAGCATGGTTCCAAAATATAATATAGGAGATGTGCTTGTTGTTAAAAGTATAGAACCACAAAATATTAAAGTGGGAGATGACATAGCATATATAGGGCAAGAAAGCACATTTAATCAAAAAATAGTTACACACCAGGTAATTAAAATAGATTATGAAAATGGAGAATATATATTCCACACAAAAGGAATTGCAAATATATTAGAAGATCCACTTGTACATCAAAATCAAGTATTTGGCAAAGTGGTTTATAAAATATGGATATTAAGCCTTATATCTAAAATATTAAGCAATGTTTATGTGGTATTTTTCGGAATATTTGTGCCTATAGTAATTTTAATATTCTGGACAATATTAAAACTTAAAGGCTTAGTAGAAGTAGAAGAATACGAAGAAGAAATAGAACCTAAAAAAAACACAAAGAAAAACACAAAAACAACTAAGAGCAATGCAAGCAATACAAAAACACAAAAGACAAGTACAAGGAAAAAATCAAATGATAATAAGGAATAAAAAATGAGTTTAAAGAAAGTTTTTTATGTAATTAAGAAAAAGGTAAAAATTAGTAACTTAATATTATTAATAGTTTTGCTTATGTTTAACTCATATGCTTGGTTTATATATAATACTAAAGTAAGCACATCACTTTCCGCTAAAATAGAAGCATGGGATATTGCATATATTTCTAACGGAATAAGAGAAACGCAAAATATAATATTAGATGTTGAAAAAATATATCCAGGTATGACAATATATACACATCAAATAACAGTAAACAACAATGGAGATACAAATGCAGAGCTTAGTTTTGCTGTAAGAAAAGTAGAAATATTAGGGCAGGTTTATCAAGTAGATGCAACAACAACACCAGAAATGTTGTATAACAAATTACAAAACGACTTTCCTTTTAAAACAACAGTAACACTAAGTACAACACAGTTACCAGCACATACTGGTACAGCAACAGTAACAATAAAACTAGAATGGGAATATGAATCAGAAGTAACTGGAAAAGACGAATTAGATACACAATATGGCACAAGTGCATATCAATTTATTACAGAGCATCCAGACACACCATGCGTACATTTAGAAATAGAATTAGGAGCAAAACAAGTAAATACATAAAAAAGAAGCTATATGTAAATATAACTTCTTAAATAAGTATTAAACTTTTTGCTCAAATGTAGCATCAATTTTTAACTTTATTTGTCTGTTTGTTTCATCCCAAGTAAATTCGGAATCTTGAGCATCAGTCATAGTAGCACCAGATGCGGTATCATCTACCCATTTAATAAAAACTCTAATAGTTTTAGTTTTTGTACCTGTGCCTGCATAAGGAATAGTTCCAGTTATAACAGTTGGCTTTGTATTTGTAGTACCAGAATTAAGTGTTGTAGTTGTACCACCATCTATAGAATAACCAGTAACTTTAAAATCTGCAAGGTTACTTGTAGTTGAACCAATAGCATCATCAGTATTGTTTATTTTAATGTTATAATCAAAACCAACATCAACATTTGTGTAATCAAGTGCTAAATCAAAATAGCCAGTAGCACCAGGAGCAAGTTTATTAGCAGCAAGATTTGCATTAGTATCAAATACAGGAGTTAATTCAGCAGAGATGTCTGTACCGTTTTTTATGGCCAAAGTATTTAACTTAATATCCCATCTAGCAATAGAAATATCTACTGCTCCATTGGCAGAGGCAACATACTTAGCATAAACATCGGAAATTGAAATTGCAGATACGCAAAGAGCAATAATTGCTAATACAAGAATTAACTTTCTATAATTTTTCTTCATATGTTCACCTCGAATCTTATTTAAATCTAAATAGATAATAACATATAAAGAAAATTAAATCAATACCAAAAAATGTTAAATTAAATGTATAAGCCTTTAATAGGCAATACGGAGAGGAAAATAAAAAATGTCAAAGGAAAAAATCAAATTAAACTCAGAAAAAATAAGCAAAAGAGAAAGCAGAATAAAAGTTTTAAAACTAGGTTTATTAATAAGTACTGTATTTTTAATAGTAATATTTTTCTTATTAAAAGTAGTATATGGACAAGGACCATTTACAATATCATTAGACCAAAACTTTGCTAAAAAAAGTGGTATAGTAATATATGATAATTCAACAGTAAAAGAATTTAGAAGAATATTAGAGGCTGGCAAACTAGAGTTCATGGACAATATATCTATAAGATGGATACCAGATAATATAGATACAGAAGCAGAGGGAGCTCACAATGGAAATAATTACATTGCATATACATTTTTTATAGAAAACAATGGAAACGAGAACTTAACATATTGGGCAGAATTAGTAATAGATGATGTAATTAGAGATGCAGACGAAGCTGTAAGAATAATGGTATTTAGAAATGGAGAAAAGAAGATTTATGCAAAAAGAAATTCAAATGGAGAGCCAGAGCCTGATACAATACCATTTTATTCAGATCAATATGTATACATAGAACCAAGAGAAAATTTTTATCCAAACGATGTAGATAGATATACAATAGTAGTATGGGTAGAAGGAGACGACCCAGACTGTATAAATGATATAATAGGTGGAGAAATGAAAATGCACTTAGAAATAAACGAAGAACACGTGCAAAAATAAACTTAAAATATTACACAAATATTACAAAAAAAGCACAAAGATTACAATTATATTACATTATTCAACAAATGTTGACACCTAAAAATGGCTATGTTAATATAAACCTATATAGAGTTAATTTTTAAAGAAGGGGGAAAAAAATGCAAACAGTAAAAAAGGAGAAGAAAAGAAGCCTAAGAGCAATATTATTAATACTATTAATTGTTGCAGTAATATTGATAGGATCAACATATGCGTGGTTTATTTCGAATAATACTGCTGAGGTGTCTACTTTAAGTGTAAAAATAGAAACTGTGGAGGGACTTCAGATTTCATCTAATGCAAGAGATTGGACTTCTACACTAACAAACGAAATGCTTACAAATGCAGAATATGTTGGCTCATCAACCAATTATTCTGGAGCTATAAACCAGATACCTTCTATACTAAAACCAGTATCATCTATTGGAAAAATAACTGATGGGAAACAAGAAATGTTTTTAGGCAATGTTGCGACTTCCACAAGTGATGCTAATAATGGTAAATACATATTGACAGCAATAAAAGAAACAGATGTGCATGGATTAAATGGAAATTATATAGTGTTTGATATGTTCCTAAATCTAGAAGCATCTTCATCTAAAGATTTATATTTACAACCAGGTTCTGGCGTTACATGGAATGAAGAAAAAGCAAAAGCTGATACAAATAAAGCGTATCAAGATGATAAGGGACTACAAAATGCAACTAGAATAGCATTTATAGTTGAGGGAAATGTTGATACATCACAAACGGAAGATGCATCAAAAGCTGCGCAAAATAAAACTTATAATCAAGCGGATGCGGATTGCGGTAAATATTTATGGGAACCAAATTCTAATACTCATACAACAAATGCAATAAACCAGTCACTTGATGGAAAAGACACACCTAAATATACAGCAGAGGAGCAAGCAGCAAATCCTGTTCCTTATAGTGGAGTAAAAACAGAAATAAATAAAAATAATGATGTTTTATTAGCCGATGCAAAAGCAGCAAATTATTCAAGTTTCTTATCTTCTGTACAACCGGAAATATTTACAGATACATCTTTTACGCAAAGAAAAAAATTAATGACACTAAAGCCAGGCTATACAAAAATAAGAGTGTATATGTGGCTTGAAGGTCAAGATATGGATTGCTATACAGGCGCCTCTGGAACATATCTAGATTTCGATATAAAGTTAGGGATAGATACATATCAAGGGGGCTAATAACTATTACATAAACATTACAAAATTACAGTTTTATTACATTATTCAACAAATGTTGACACTACCTAAAACGGGTGTTAATATATATTTATAGAATAAAAATTTAAAGGAGTGTAAAAATGAAAACAACAAAAAAACAAAAGAAATCAAATTTAAAAGTTTCACTATTACTTTTATTATTAGCAGCAGTATTGCTAATTAGCTCAACATATGCATGGTTTGTATCTCAAAATACTGCAGAAGTTTCAACTTTACAAGTTAAAATTGAGACAGTGGAGGGTATTCAAATCTCATCTAATGCAAAAAACTGGACGTCCACACTAACAAATGCAATGATTACAGGTGCTGACTATGTTGGCTCAGAACTTAACTATAAAGATGCTGTGAATCAAGTACCATCAATATTGAAACCAGTATCTACTATAGGGGAAATTGACAAAGGAAAGCAAAAAATGTTTTTAGGTAAGGTATTAACATCTAAAACAGATGCTAACAAGGGTAAATATGTTTTAACAGCTACACCAGAAACAGATACGCATGGATTAACTGGAAATTATATAACATTTGACTTCTTCATAAATTTGGAATCTACATCAGCAAAGGATTTATATCTACAACCAGGTTCTGGCGTAGTATGGAATGGAGAGAGAGCAGCTGCAGACACTAATGCGGCATATAAAAATGATAAAGGACTACAAAATGCAGCTAGAATAGCATTTATAGTTGAGGGAAATGTTGATACATCACAAACGGAGGATGCATCAACGGCTGTACAAAATAAAATTTATAATCAAGCGGATGCGGATTGTGGTAAATATTTATGGGAACCAAATTCTAATACTCATACAACAAATGCGATAAACCAGTCACTTGCTGGAAGAGATACACCTATGTATAAAGCAGAGGAGCAAGCAGCAAATCCAGTTCCTTATAGTGGAGTAAAAACAGCAATAGAGGAAAAAGATGATATATTACTTGCTAACGCAAATGTAGCTGGAAATACTAGTTTTTTTGCCGCAATGACACCTACTTTATTTACTGATACAGGATTTACTCAAAGACAAAAATTAATGACAATAAAACCTGGTTATACAAAAGTAAGAGCATATATGTGGATCGAAGGACAAGACATGGATTGTTACACTGGTGCTTCAGGTACATATTTAGACTTTAATTTGAAATTTGAAGTTGATACAGTAACAGGTGCTTAGAATTTTAATAATATTAATAAAGTAAAAGAGGCATATATGCCTCTTTTACTTTGCCCAAGATAGAGCTAATTTATTTAATAAAAATTTTGAAGGACTTAAGGAATAAAAATTAATTGCAATGCAAATAATTATAGAAAACGACAGAAAAGTGCATTCTATTGCAAATTTGCAAAAAATATAGTATAATGATTATGGAGGCGAGAATATGATAGAAAGAAAAGAATATTTGGAAAAATTAAAAAAATGGAAAGATAAAGATTTAATAAAGGTTATAACAGGAATAAGAAGATGTGGAAAATCAACTTTATTTGAAATATATATTGACTATTTAAAAAGCATAGGAATAGAAGATAATCATATAATATCAGTAAATCTTGAAAATCCAGATAATGAATTTGACACTTATAAGGAATTATATAAATATGTAAAAGAACAAATAAAAGATAAAAAGCAATATTATGTATTTTTAGATGAAGTTCAAAAAGTTTCAGATTTTCAAAAAGCCGTTGATGGACTATATATTATGAAAAATGTGGATGTGTATATAACGGGTTCTAACGCATATCTATTATCTGGCGAGTTAGCAACATTGTTAACAGGCAGATATATAGAAATAAAAATGTATCCATTATCATTTAAAGAATATTTAAATTATTATAAAAAAGATGCAGATGAAAAGATGTATTTAAATTATATTAATAGAAGTTCATTTCCATATGCTTTAAAGCTAGAAGAAGAATCGGAAATTGACGATTATTTAGATGCCTTATATAATACAATAATTGTGAAAGATATAGGGCTAAGAAAAAAGATGGCCGATACAACAATGCTTAGAACAGTTGCTAGATTTATGTTTAATAATATAGGAAATTGTTTATCTATTAAAAAAATAGCAGATACATTAACTTCAGATGGAAGGTCTATATCTGTTCACACAGTTGAAAGTTATTTAGAGTCATTGGTTGAAAGTTATGTGTTTAATAAAGTTTCTAGATTTGATATAAAAGGAAAACAATATTTACAGTCAGGGGAAAAATATTATGCAACTGATGTAACAATGAGATATGCACTATTAGGAAGAAGAAATATAGATGTAGGTCATATATTAGAAAATATTGTATACCTTGAACTTATAAGGAGAGGTTATAAAGTATATATAGGAAAAGCAGGAGAAAAAGAGATAGATTTTGTTGCTGAAAATAAAGAAGGTTTTACTTATTTTCAAGTGGCATATACAACAAGAGAAAAGGCAACATTAGAAAGAGAATTAACACCATTACAAGATATAAATGACCATTATCCTAAATATATACTTACAATGGATATAGATCCAATAGCTGATTATGACGGAATAAAAAAAGTTAATGTTTTAGATTGGCTGCTAGAAAAATAAATTCGCCCAGTTAGGGACTGTCCCTAACTGGGCAATTTGGACAAAAAGGGACACCCTTATTTTTTATTTAAGAAATAATAAAAAAAGTAAAAATACTGTTTACTTTTGTAGAATTTTTGTATAGAATATAACCAATAAATTAAATATCTAAAGAAAAAGAAAGAGGAGGCTTTTGACCATGAAAATTTTAATGCTTACATGGGAATATCCACCTAGAATAGTAGGAGGAATTGCAAGGGTAGTTCACGATTTGTCTAAAAGATTAATAAAGGATGGACATGAAGTTACAGTAGTAACATATAGGGATGGAGAATTACCAGAATATGAAAATGATAAGGGAGTTAAGGTATATAGAGTAGAAAATTATATGATAAGACCTAATAATTTTATAGATTGGGTTATGCAACTTAACTTTAATATGGTGTCAAAAGCATCTGAAATAATAAGAAAAGAAGGAAAGTTTGATGTAATACATGCACATGATTGGCTAGTAGCAACAAGTGCAAAAACATTAAAACAAGCATTTGGAATTCCAGTTGTAGCAACAATACATGCTACAGAGGCAGGAAGAAATTCAGGCATACATGATGAAGCTCAAAGATATATAAATGATACAGAATGGTTATTAACATATGAGGCTACAGAAGTTATAGTAAATAGTAATTTTATGAAAGGTCATGTACAGGGATTATTTGGACTTCCATTTGACAAAATAAATGTTGTTCCAAATGGAATTAATATAACCAATTTTAATGGAATAGAAAGAGACTATGAATTTAGAAGACAATATGCAATGGATAACGAAAAAATAATATTATTTATGGGAAGACTAGTATATGAAAAGGGAGTTCAACATTTAATATCTGCTATGCCAAAAATTTTAAGCAATTATAATGATGCAAAATTAATAGTTGCAGGAAAGGGTGGCATGCTAGATGACTTAAGAGGTCAGGTAGATGCAATGGGGCTTTCTAGCAAGGTATATTTTACAGGTTATTTGAATGCAAAACAAGTTCAAAAAATGTACAAATGTGCAGATGTAGCTGTATTTCCAAGTACATATGAGCCATTTGGAATAGTTGCATTAGAGGCAATGCTTGCTGGAGTTCCTACAGTAGTATCTGATGTTGGGGGACTAAATGAAATAGTAGACCATGGAATAAATGGAATGAAAGCATATGCTGGAAATCCAAATTCTATAGCAGATTCTGTATTAAGTATATTGTATGATGGAAAATTGGCAAGTAATATAGCAAAAAATGCAAAAGCAAAAGTAAAAGAAGAATTTAATTGGAATAAAATTGCGCAAGATACACATTATATATATGAAAAAGCTATATGCAAAACTGTTGCAGAAAAACAAGCAGAAGAAATAGAACAAGAAAAAGCTAAAAAGGCTGCAAAAGCTAAAAATACAGATTCAGAAATAGTAAATCTATTAAACTTTAAAAAGAAACATGCATATGCTTAAAATATACCATCGGGAGGAAAATAAAATATGAACGTTTATGATACAGCAAACAAATTAGCACAAGAGATAAAAGAATCGCAAGAATATAAAGAGTATAAAAGTATGAAAGACGAAATAATGACAAATCCTGAACTTAAAAGCAAAATAGAAGAATTTGAAAAACTAAGATATGATATACAACTTATGCAATATAGTGGAGAACAAAAAGATGAAGGCAAAATGAAAAAATTAGAAGATATGTATAAAATATTAATAGAAGATGAGCAAATTAAGAAATATTTTGATTTAGAAGTAAAGTTTAATGTGATGATAGTAGACGTAAACAAAATTATAGCAGAAGCCATAAAGGGAGTATTATAAAAACAATTAGGGATTATTCCCTAATTGTTTTTAATTCCCAAATAAAACTATATTATAGAATTTAATTATCATTTACAAATAAATAAGTTTATACCATAATACACTTATGAAAAGCATGTTTGAGCAAAATTTGAAATCTAGCCTGCACACAAGAAGTGTAGGTTATTGTATATAGAATAAGTTAGGGGGGCAAAAAAGTGGAAAGTTTAATTGTTGTTTTAGTATGCATAATTTTTATATACTTAATAAAATATTTATTTGGAATAAAAATTGATGATGTAAAAAAAATAAAAGAACTTGGATATGATAAAGAACTGACGGAAATTACCAATAAATTACCTGATAATAAAATAATATGTGATGAGATATTAAAAAAGTTAGATAATGAAGAAGTAAAAGTTAAAGAAACAGAAAGTAAAATGGCAAGTTTGTATATAGTAGCCACAAATACTATTTTAATAAGTAATATAAAAGATACATTTACACGTGTGCAAACAATAGCACATGAGTGTTTGCATTCTATACAAAATAAAAGAATGGTAATGTTTAATTACATATATTCAAATATATATATAATATATTTTATAGTATTATCAGTTTTGGCACTATTTGGAAAAATAAAAAATATGTTGTTACATGTTAGCATATTAACAATACTAGGATTTATATATTATATAATAAGAAGTTATTTAGAAACAGATGCAATGATAAAGGCTGAGTACTTAGCAAAAAGTTATATGCAGGACAAAAATGAGATGACAAAAGAAGAGATAGAACAGATAGTAAATAATTATAAAAAAATTAACAACAAAGGAGTTGCTATTGTAAATTTTAGCTTATTAATGTCTATAACTATCAAAATAGTAATTTTCGAAATACTGCTACAAATAGGTTATTTAATAAGGTAATAAAATTGACATTATATGATAATTGGTATAAAATGTTGCAATAGAATGGAGAAGATATATGAATAAAAAATGGGAATGTTATAATATAGATGATAATAAGGTTGAAGAGCTAGTAGAACAAAAACACATTAGTAATTTATTAGCAAGTATATTGGTTAATAGAGGAATTACAGAAGAAAAGGAATTAGAGGTATTTTTAAATCCTACTAGAAAAGATTTTTATGATCCATTTTTATTGCCAGATATGGAAATAGCCGTAGATAGAATAATAAAAGCTGTAAATAATAAAGAAAAAATAATGATATATGGAGATTATGATGCAGATGGTATAACAAGTGTTTCTGTACTAAAAAAATATTTAAATCAAATTGGATTAGAAACCGGAGAATACATACCAAATAGATTAAACGAAGGTTATGGTTTAAATAAAGAAGCTATTTTGAAAATATATAATATGGGATACAAATTAATGGTAACTGTTGATTGCGGAATATCTGGATTAGAAGAAGTTGAATATGCAAATACACTGGGAATTGAAACAATAATAACAGATCATCATGAGCCGGCAGAACAACTTCCTAATGCTGTAGCAGTAATAGATGCTAAAAGAAAAGACAATATATATCCATTTAATCAATTAGCAGGAGTAGGAGTTGTTTTTAAATTAATACAAGCAATTTCTATAAAGTTGAACTTAGATGAAAAAGAATATTTAAAATATTTAGATTTAGTGTGCATAGGGACAATATCAGACATAGTCCCATTGGTGGATGAAAATAGAGTAATAGCTAAATTAGGACTTAAGCTAATAGAACAGACCAAAAATATTGGTTTACGAACATTGCTTAACATAGCAAATTTTAAAAAAATAGATTCTAATGCAATATCTTTTGGAGTTGCTCCTAGAATAAATGCATGTGGAAGAATGGGTGCACAAGAAGAGGCATTGAAGTTATTTTTAACAGAAGATAAACAAGAAGCACTAAAAATAGCAAAGAATTTAGTAAAATTCAATCAAGAAAGGCAAAATACGGAAAAGCAAATATTTGAGGATGTAATACAAGAAATAGAAAAAAATAATGACAAAGAGAAAAAATGCATAGTACTTGCAAAAGAAAATTGGCATCATGGAATAATAGGAATTGTTTCATCTAAGGTTACAGAAATGTATTATAAACCTAGCATTTTAATTTGTTTAGAAGGAGACATGGGAAAAGGATCTGGTAGAAGTGTACCAGGATTTGATTTATACAATGCTTTAAGCAAGTGCAACAATTATATAGAAAAATTTGGTGGACATTCTATGGCAATTGGAATATCTATAAAAAAAGAAAATTTTGAAAAACTAAAAGCAGAAATAGAAAAATGTGCAGAAGAAAGCAATATAAGCGATATAATGCCAATAATAAACATAGACAAAAGAATTAATTTAAAAGATATTAGTATTGAAGAAGCAAAGTCTCTGGAATTGCTAGAGCCATTTGGAGAAGCAAATAAAATGCCAATATTTTTAATGCAGAATTTAAAAATTGATTCCATAAGAGCACTATCAGATGGTAAACATTTAAAATTAACATTAAAACAGGACAATTATATTATAGATGCAATAGGATTTAATATGGGAGAATTGTCAAAACAGTATCTTTTAGGGGATAAAGTAGATGTTGTAGGTACTATTGAAATAAATACATTTGGAAACAAAGAGAATATTCAAATGAATTTAAAAGATATTAGAAAAGCAATGTAATTGACATTACAAAAGGGGATGATTATTTGTATGGAAGATAATAAACCAACCATAGAAAAAATTATAACTACAATGAAAAAAAATAGCAGAAAAAATGATATAAAATTAATATCAAAAGCATATGAATTTGCAAAAAATAAGCACAAAGACCAATTAAGAAAATCTGGAGAGCCATACATTATACACCCAATAGAAGTTGCAAATATACTTGCGGATTTGGGCTTAGATGATGCAACAGTATGCGCAGCACTTTTACACGATGTACTAGAAGACACAGATACAAGTAAAAGCGATTTAGAGAAAGAGTTTAACAACGAAGTAGCAGAGATGGTGGATGGAGTTACTAAATTGAGCAAATTAAAATATGCAAGTATGAAAGAGCAACAGGTTGAAAATTATAGAAAAATGTTTTTAGCCATGGGTAAAGACATAAGAGTTATACTAATAAAATTAGCAGATAGATTACATAATATGAGAACTTTGAAATATTTAACCAGAGATAGGCAAATTGCAATTGCAAAGGAAACTATGGACTTGTATGCACCATTGGCAAATAGATTAGGTATATATTCATTAAAATGGGAACTAGAGGATTTAGCATTTAAATATTTATATCCTGAAGAATATAGGGAAATAGTGGAAGGAATTAACAGAAAAAGGGAAGAAAGACTAAAATTTATAGACATTATATTGCATGAGATTAAGACAGAGCTAAAAAAGCAAAGAATCGAAGCAGAAATTACAGGAAGGGCAAAACATTTATACAGTATTTATAGAAAAATGCAAAGAGATAATATTACTTTAGAACAAGTATATGACTTGTTTGCTTTAAGAATTATTGTTAATTCTGTAAAAGATTGCTATAGTGCTTTAGGAATTGTGCATGAACTGTACACTCCTATGCCAGGAAGATTTAAAGATTACATAGCTGTTCCAAAACCAAATATGTATCAATCATTGCATACAACATTAATAGGACAAAAGGGTACACCATTTGAGGTTCAAATACGTACATGGGATATGCATAGAATAGCTGAATTTGGTATAGCAGCACATTGGGCATATAAGGAAGCTAATAATAGCAGAAACAAAAAGTCAAATGTAACAGTAACAGACGATAAACTTGCATGGATTAGAGAAGCATTAGAATGGCAAAAGGATATGCAAGACCCAGAAGAATTTTTGAAAACATTGAAAACAGAATTATTTGAAGATGAAGTGTATGTGTTTACTCCAAAAGGAGATATAAAGTCTTTGCCAAAGGGAAGCACTCCAATAGATTTTGCATATAATATACATGCAGAAATTGGACATCACATGACAGGATGTAAGATAAATAGTAAAATGATGCCTATAATTACAGAACTGAAGAATGGCGATATAGTAGAAATAATAACATCAGAACAATCTAAAGGTCCAAGCATGGATTGGTTAAAGTTTATTAAAAGCTCTGGCGCGAAAAGCAAAATATTAAGCTGGTTTAAGAAAACACAAAGAGAAGAAAATATTGTGAAAGGTAAGGAACTAGTAGAAAAAGAAATAAAAAAGATAGGCATAAACTATTCGGAAATATTTAAGCATGATTTTGTACAAGTAGTACTTAATAAATATAAGTATAATAGTGTAGAGGATATGTATGCAAGTGTTGGATTTGGGGCAATATCAGCAGGAAAAATAGTTGCAAGATTGTTAGAAGAATACAGAAAAGAACATCAAGAAGAAAATTTAGAAGAAAAGTTAGAAGAGTTGTCTAATGAAAAGGCAAAAACATACAAGCCTTCAAAAGCCGGAGTTGTTGTAAAGGGAATTGACAATTGCTTGGTAAAATTGTCAAAATGCTGTAATCCAGTGCCAGGAGATGAAATAATAGGATATATAACAAAGGGTAGAGGCGTTTCTGTTCATAGAAAAGATTGTGTAAATACTCGAAATTTATTAGAAGAAGAAAACAGAATTATAGATGTATACTGGGATTCAGATGAAAAAACAACATATAATGTTGATATAGAAATATATGCTAATGATAGAAGCGGACTATTGGCAGAAATAATAGCTGAAGTTTCAAATGCAAAGTGTAATTTAATTGCTGTAAATTCAAAGGCTACTAAAGAAAAAATCGCTATAACTGAAATAACAGTGGAAATTCCTAATATAGATGGATTAAATAAAGTATTAAAAGCACTTAGAAAAATAGATAGCGTATATGAGGTAAGGAGGAAAAAATGATACTAAAGAGAATAAAAGTAAATACAGGATTAATAGAAGAAACAAATTGCTATATAATACAAGACCAAGAAACTATGGAAAGTATAGTTATAGACCCAGGAGGAGAAGCAGACAAAATTATAGACATGCTAAACATATTGCAAGCTAAAGTAAAATATATATATTTAACACATTGCCATTGTGACCACATAGGAGCAGTTGAAAAAGTAAAACAAGAAAAGGGTGGTAAAATTTTAATACACAGATTTGATGCAGAAGGGCTATATGACCCAAGTATTAGTTTAATAGACCAGGTTGGACTTAATGTGCCAGAATTAGAAATAGCATCAAGAGTGGATGATAATGACATTATACATATAGGAAACATAGAATTTAAAGTAATACATACACCAGGACACACAAAGGGAAGTAGCTCTTTATATTGCGAAACAGAAAATATGCTATTTTCTGGCGATACAATATTTAAAGGAACATGGGGAAGAACAGATTTGCCAACAAGCAATTTTGAAGACATAATAAACTCTATAACAAATAAAATTTTAGTATTACCAGATGATACAATTATATATCCAGGCCATGGAAGAATGACAAGAGTTAAAGATGAAAAAAATATATATTTAGAGCTAAAGGAAGCACAAGACGTGTAAAAAAAGAAAGGAATGAAAAAAATGATACAAAAACCTAAGGGAACAAAAGATATATTGCCACAAGATTCATATAAATGGCAGTACATAGAAGAAAAGTCAAAAGAACTATTTGCAAACTATGGCTTTAAAGAAATTAGAGTTCCTGTTTTTGAAAATACAGAGCTTTTTCAAAGAGGCGTTGGGGAAACTACAGATGTTGTACAAAAAGAGATGTATACTTTTGAGGATAAAGGCGGGAGAAGTATAACACTAAGACCAGAAGGAACAGCAGGTGTAGTAAGAGCATATATAGAAAATGGAATGTCTAGTTTACCATCACCAACTAAAATGTGGTACAATATGTCGATGTATAGATACGAAAATGTACAAAAAGGAAGGCTTAGGGAATTTCACCAGATTGGTGCAGAAGTTTTAGGAACAAATTCGTATTTGGCAGATGTAGAAATAATACTTATGGCTAATGAATTATTTAAAATATTCAATATTCCAAATATAGAATTAGTTATAAATAGCATTGGTTGCCCAGAATGTAGAAAAAAATATCAAGAAAAATTAAAAGAGTATATAGAACCAAACCTAGATAAGTATTGTGACGTGTGTAAATCAAGGTTTGAAAAAAATCCAATGAGAATATTAGACTGTAAGGAAAAAACATGCAAAGAGTATAACAAAAATGCTCCTGCAATAACAGAATATTTATGTGATGAGTGTAAGGAACATTTTGAAAATGTAAAAAACACATTAAAAGAATTAAACATAGAATATACAATTGATACTGGAATAGTAAGAGGTTTAGATTACTATACTAAAACTGTATTTGAATTTATTTCTAAAGATGAAGGGTACACAGTTCTTGCAGGTGGAAGATATGATGGATTAGTAAAAGAATTAGGCGGAGCAGATACACCAGCAATAGGCTTTGCAATGGGAATGGAGCGATTAGTAGAAATATATGAAAAATATAATGCAAACCCAATAGAGCCAAAGAATATGCAAATATATATAGCAAACATTGGAGAAAAAGCCGGAATATATGCTACAAAACTCACACAGGATTTGAGAAAAAAAGGCATATATGTAGAAAAAGATGTATCAGAAAGAAGCTTAAAGGCGCAGTTTAAATATGCGGATAAAAAGAATGCAGAATATTGTTTAACAATAGGCGAAGAAGAAATTGCAAGCCAAAAGGCAAAAATTAAAAATATGAAAACAGGGGAAGAAATAGAAGTAAATTTATCAGAAGAACAATGGAAGCAAGATATTGCAAAGTAACAGTTCTAAAAAAATAATCCTTTGAATATATTAATATATAATAGCATATGGACAAAGGAGAAAATATAAAAATGATAAATTTAGCAGTAATTAATATAAAAGAAGTGGTAAAATATCTAGTAAAGTTAACTATAGTAATAACAGTTGTAGTTGCACTTACTAGATATTTTTCTACTTATAAAAATGCTTTGACCAATAAGTTTAGTGACAAAACATTTCTGGAATGTATAAATCAAACAATTCCAGGAATTAAAGTTATGAATAAAGCAGAAACAAAAACACCAAAGATAGAACCATTAAAAATGATGCTAAATATGGAATTAGCGATGATAGATACAATACACGAAGAGAAAATTACAAGTAATGGAGAAGAAAGAGTGAAAAATAATAATATAGAAGAACAGCCAACAAATGAAAAGGTTGAAGAAATACAAACAGGAGTAAAAACAGAAGTGTTGGAAAATAATGTGCCAACAAAATTTACAGATGAATATAATGGAGTAAAAATAAAAAATGGAACAGACAACAAACTTACAAAGGAAATACTAACACCAAATATAAATATAAATATGAAAAATGTTTTAATTTTTCATACACATACATGCGAGAGCTATACACCAAGTCAAGCATATCCATATAAACAAACAGGCAATTTTAGAACTACAGATAGAAATTATTCGGTAGTAAGAGTTGGCAGAGAGTTAGAGAATTATTTAAAACCATATGGATATAATATAATACATGATGAAAGTTATCATGATTACCCTTCTTATTCTGGATCATATAGTAGTTCATTAGAAACAGTGGAAAAAATACTTAAAGAGAATAGTGGATATGATATAGTGTTAGATTTACACAGAGATGCAATAGGAGATAACACATATGCACCAACAGTAAAAATAGGAGAGGAATATGCAGCACAATTAATGTTTGTAATTGGTTCAAATGGTGGTGTAGATGAACATGAAAATTGGCAAGAAAATTTAAAATTTGCTGTAAAAGTACAGGAAAAAGCAAATGAATTATATCCAGGATTATTTAAGCCAATAATATTAAGAAATTCAGATTATAACCAGTTTGTATCTAAGGCAGCATGCATAATAGAAGTAGGAGCAACAGGTAATACACTTGAACAATGCCTAGCAAGCATGAAATACTTATCAAAAGTAATAAGGGAGCTTTAGTTTTTTTGTAAATCAATAGGAGTAGAAACTTAATCTACTCCTATCAATTTATTTGCTTCGTCCTCCGAAAGATATCCGTATTTTACCATAGATTGTATTACCTTTTTTTGACGGCTTTTTGTTAAGTCAGGATTTTGCGTTGGAGCATAAACACTTGGAGCATTTGGAATGCCTGCTAACATAGTTGCCTCGTATAAAGTCATTTCTTGAGGTTCTTTAGTTAAATAACCATTACAAGCTTCTTTTATTCCATAATATCCATCACCAAAATAAATTGTATTAACATATAACTCTAAAATCTGCTTTTTAGAATATTGCTTTTCTAAATCAAATGCAACAAAAATTTCTGCGACTTTTCTAATAAGTGCCGGGGTATCAGTATCAATAAAGTATAAATTGTTGGCAACTTGCTGGGTAATTGTACTGCCACCTTCTAAAAGTTTAAAATTAGAAACATTTCTTACAATGGCTCTGCCAATAGCAATAAAGTCAATTGCTCCATGCTTTTCAAAGCGATGATCTTCAACAGCAATTACAGCATTTTTATAATAATCTGGTAAACTATCTATAGAAACATAGTTATTGTCAGTTTGAAGTTTAGTAACCATATTTGTTAAACTTACCTCATCAATACTGTCTTTATATAATTTATAACCTTTAAAATACAAAATAGAGATAATGATTAATACACAAAATAACAAAAATATCAATATTTTTTTAAAAATCTTCATAAAATCACCTCTTATAAATTTATTATAACTTATAGATTAAAAAAAATCTATATGAATTAGATAAGAAAAAGCTATTTTTATATTTGTAAATTATTTTAACATTGTAAAGTGACTCTAAAATGACTAACGTAAAAGGGGATTTTTTCCTTGACAAGACCTAATAAATGTAATTTAATATATTTGGTGATAATGAATGGAAAATACAGTAGCAAATGAAAGAAATATACAAATATATCCACTATATAAAGCATTTGCATGGGACATGTTTTTTTACTATTCAATAGCATTTTTATTTTTAACACAAGTGAAAAACCTTTCCCCATCAGAGGTGCTATTAACAGAAGCGGCATACCCAATATTTAAAATGTTATTACTTATACCATTTACAAAATTTATAGAAAAACAAGGAAAAAGAAAAAGTTTAATTTTTGCTAATATATCAATTGTATTATCTATATCAGTTTTGATTTTTGCACAAAATATATGGTATGTTTTTGCATTTCAACTATTTTCTTCTTTAGGATATTTAATAAAGGGAATATGCGAAACCAATATGTTGTATGACAGTATTCCCAGAAATCCAAAAAGAGGTAGCTTATTTGCAAAAATAGATGGTAAAGCAACCAGTTACTATTATTATATAAACTCGGTTGCATCATTTGCAGCAGGATTTTTATATGTTATAAATCCATATATACCAATGGTTTTATGCTTAATAATGAGTGTAATTGCAACATTGTTGTGTTTTAAATTTAAAGAGATAGATGATGAAAGAAATGAAGTTAAAGAAAATCACAAAGAAAATACAAAAGGGTTACTAAAAGATATATTAAAATCGCCTAGATTAATTAATTTGATTTTATTTGGTGCATTATTTTATGGTTTATTAGCTATTTTAACGACATTAAGAACTAGTTTGCTTGACGAAATTAGACTTCCAGAGCAATATTTTGGTGTAATATTTGCATTATTAGAAATTATTTCTGGAATAACAACAATGAACCAAAACAAATTTCATAATAAATTAAAAAATAGAACATTAGCAGTATTATCTATTCCTGTAACGGTTTCTTGCATAATATTAGGAGTAGTAGCAAAAAGTAATATACCATTTATGTTTGTTATAGTTATACTGATATTACTATACATAATACAATATGTAATGAAAGGACCATTTTACATATTGATAAAAAGATATTTAAATAATTTTACAACTCATAAAATAAGAAATAAAATTTCTTCTGTATATAATTTGGTAGAAAATATATCAAGATGCATTATTGCACTTATTTCATCAATATTATTAAAATATACAACTACAGCTAACACGCTACTAATAATAGGCACAATTTACACAATTTTATTATTAGCAATGCTAATAAATATGAAAGGAAAAGTTGGCTTAAATCCAGAAGAATATACAGAAAAAGATATTAAGTTTTTAAATTTAAAATAATTGACAAAATGAATAAGTTAGTAGATAATAGAATAAAAGTTACAAAGGAAATTTTTAAGGTACCTAAGGAGGAAAAAATATGTATGTATTTAATAGGATAACAGTTAATCCGCAATTGCCAAAGAGAATAGACAAATTGTCTAAAATAGCTAATAATTTATGGTGGGCTTGGAACACGGAATTTTTAAAGTTATTTAAAGAAATTGATATAGATTTATGGGAGAACATTGGAAAAAATCCAGTTAAATTTTTAAAGCAAGTTTCTCAAGAAAAATTAGAAAAGATTGTAGAAAATGAGGAATTTCTTAAGGAATATGACAAAATTGTAGAAGATTATGAAGATTACATGAATAGTAAAATAACATGGTTTAGTAAAAAGTATCCTAACAATAAGAATGATTTAATAGCATATTTTTCGGCGGAATATGGGTTGGACGAAACATTGCCAATTTATTCTGGTGGATTAGGAATTCTTTCTGGCGACCATTTAAAATCAGCAAGTGACTTGGGAATTCCATTTGTAGCAGTTGGATTGTTGTATAAAAATGGCTATTTTAATCAAAAAATTAATGGCAATGGAATTCAAGAAACAGAATATAACGAGATTGATATATCAGCATTACCAATAATACCAGTAAAAGATTGTGAAAATAATGATGTTATTATTTCAGTACAGCTTCCAAAAAAGAAATTGTATTTAAAGGTATGGAAAATATTAGTGGGAAGAGTAACATTGTATTTAATGGACTCTGATATAGATAAAAATATAGAAGAATATAGAAAAATTACTAAAACTTTATATGGCGGAGATCAGGAAATGCGTATATGTCAAGAAATAGTTTTGGGAATGGCAGGAATTGAATTATTACGTACATTAGGATTAAACCCAACTGTTTACCATATGAATGAGGGACATTCTGCATTTTTAACTTTAAAATTAATAGAAAATATCATTAAAGAGAAAAAGGTATCTTTTGAAATAGCAAGAGATATTGTAAGCTCTAAAACTGTATTTACAACACATACTCCAGTACCGGCAGGAAACGATATTTTTCCACTAAACTTAATAGAAAAATATTTTAAAGATTATTGGAATGAATTGGGAATACAAAAAGTAGATTTTATGAAGTTAGGAATGAAACCAAAAGACGGATTGGAAAATTCTTTTAATATGGGAATTTTGGCTCTAAAAATTGCAGGAAAAAAGAATGGAGTTAGTAAGCTTCATGGAGCAGTATCAAGAGAACTATTTAGTGAAATATGGCCTAATATAGCAGCAAATGAATCACCAATAACATATGTTACAAATGGAATACATACTTGTACATGGCTTGCACCATCATTAAAGAAATTATATAATAAATATTTAGTTCCTTATTGGCAAGATAATATACAGTGTGACGAGACTTGGGAAAAAATTAAAACAATACCTGATGATAGACTATGGGAAGAGCATAATGCTAGAAAGCAAAAGTTATTAGAAGTTGTTAAAAGTAGCACAATATCAAGGTTAAGAAGAACAGGATATAATTACGAAGAAATAAACAAGATAGTGTCAGGATTAAATCCTAATGCTTTGACAATAGGTTTTGCAAGAAGATTTGCGACATATAAAAGAGCAACACTGATATTTAAGGATTTAGAAAGAATTACGCAAATATTTAGTGATAGTGGTAAACCAATACAGATAATATTTGCAGGAAAAGCACATCCTGCAGACAAAGAAGGGCAAGATTTAATAAAATTTATACATGAAATATCTATGAAACCACAATTTAAGGGCAAAGTTTTCTTATTAGAAAATTACAATATAGCAATGTCAAGGTATTTAATTTCTGGCGTAGATGTATGGCTTAACAACCCAAGAAGACCAATGGAAGCATCAGGCACTAGTGGACAAAAAGCATCTGTAAATGGAGTTGTAAATTTAAGTATATTAGATGGCTGGTGGGCAGAAGGGTATAACTCGAAAAATGGTTGGGCAATAGGCCAAAACAAAGATTATGATAATTATGAAATACAGGATAAAGCAGACAGCGACAGTTTATATGACATATTGGAACATAAAGTTATACCAACATACTATGATAAAAATGAAAAAGGCATACCTACAAAATGGACTGAATTAATGAAAAATTCGATAATGTCAACAGGTGGAAGATTTAGTACATCGAGAATGCTAATAGATTATACAGAAAAGTTGTATTTGCCATTATGTGATTTATATAATAGATATTACTCAAGTTTAGAAAATGTTGCAACATATAATTTGTGGAAGCAAGAATTATATAATAACTGGGATGACATTAAAATTACACAGGAGAATAATTTAGATAATATTACAATAGATGCAGGTAATAATATTGAAGTTAAGTGTAAAGTAGAGTTGCCAAACGTATTGCCGGACAATATAGAGGTTCAAGTATATTACGGAAAAATTGAAGAAAATGGTGTTGTAGATGATATAACAATAATTCCAATGAGAATGAAAAGCTCAGACGTAGAAAACAAAATATATGAATATATTGCAAAAGTTAATTTGAAAAATGGTGGAAACTATGGATATACTTTTAGGGTTATGCCAAAACACGAAATGCTATTAGATTCTGCAAATTTAAATTTAGTAAAATGGATAACAAAATAAGTTATATAAAATATAATGATATATGGGTTTATAGGTTAATCCCCCAAAAACCTAAATATATTTATAAGGAATAGGAAAATGCGCAAAACAAAAATTATATGTACATTAGGACCTGCTGTTGATAATCCAGATATATTAGAAAAACTTATGTTAGCAGGAATGGATGTTGCTAGAATAAATTTTTCTCATGGAAATTACGAGGAACAGCAAGATAGAATTGAAAGAGTAAAAGAAGTTAGAAAAAGAGTTAACAAGCCAATATCATTATTATTAGATACAAAAGGACCAGAAATAAGAATAGGAAAATTTGCTAATGATGAAATTGTACTAGAAAATGGTGATGTGTTTACTTTAACAAATGAAGATATTTTGGGAAATAAAACAAAGGTGTCTATTACATATAAGAATTTATATAATGAAGTACAAATAGGCACAAAAATATTGATTAATGATGGAACAATAGAAACTATTGTTAAAAAAATTGATGGAAAAGACATCATATGTGAAGTTATAAACGGAGGAAAACTTACAAATAGAAAAAGTATAAACATACCTGGAATGAATATTAATTTACCAAGCATTACTCAAAAAGATATAGATGATATAAAATTTGGAATTATAGCAGGGTTTGACTACATAGCAGCTTCTTTTGTTAGAAAGCCAGAAGATGTCCTTGCAATAAGAAAAATACTAGAAGAAAATGATGGAACACATATAAAAATAATTTCTAAAATAGAAAATAGAGAAGGTATAAACAACTTTGATAAAATTTTGGAAGTATCTGATGGAATTATGGTTGCAAGAGGAGATTTAGGTGTAGAAATTCCTATGGAAGAAGTACCAGTAAGGCAAAAAGAATTTATATCTAAATGTGCTAAAGCAGGAAAGCCTGTAATAACGGCTACGCAAATGTTGGAGTCTATGATATTAAATCCAAGACCTACAAGGGCAGAGGTAAGTGATGTTGCTAATGCTATATATGATATGAGTACCTCAATAATGCTCTCGGGAGAGTCGGCTACAGGAATATATCCAATAGAATGTGTTAAAACAATGGCAAAAATAAGTGAAACAATAGAGGATTCTATTAAATATTGGAAAAGATTTAAAAATAAGGAATATGCTAAAGAAAACAAAGATTTAGAGTATAGCTTAAATTATTCAACTTGTACTACTGCAATGGAACTTAATGCAAAAGCTATATTTGCATATACAAATACAGGAAGAACAGCAACAATGTTGGCAGGATTTTTTCCTCAATGCCCAATATATATAATAACAGATAATGAAATAACATATAGACAAATGGCTTTATTATGGAATATTAATCCAATATTAGTTGATAAAGATGAAGACATAGACAAAATGATAAATAACGGCATAGAAATAGCAAAAAAATATAACTATGTAAAAAAAGATGACATAATAGTAATTGCAGGAGGAGCATCAATACTTTCTTGCCATGATGAAGCAACTACAAATAGAACAATAGGTGGAGTTTTAAAAATTTAATAACAGATGTATAAAGAGGGAGTTAAAATTGGCGATTATAGAAAATAAATATCGTATTGGAGTAAAATACGTGAATCAAAATAGACTATTGACATTAAGGGGAATAATATTGTTGCTAGAGGATTTGGCGTGTAGACATTCAGATATGGTTGGTTTTGGCATTAATGATACATTTAAAACAAACCTTTCATGGGTATTACTTAATTGGAAGATAAAAATTTTAAAAGAAGCAAATTATGGTTCTACTGTGACTGTAAAAACATGGTCAAGAGATACTAATAAATTATATACATATAGGGATTTTGAAATATATGATGAAAATAATAATTTAATTTGTATAGCATCTTCTAAATGGGTATTATTAAGTACAAAAACAGGTCACATAACACAAATTACAGACGAGATAAGAAATGCATACAATCCAGAAAACAAAACAGTGTTTGAAGAACCAGAAATATCAAAACTAATAGAACCATCAAATGCCAATGAGACATTTTCATTTAGAGTTAATAGAAGAGATATAGACATAAATAATCATATGAATAATTTGTACTATTTGGATTATGCTTTAGAGGCATTGCCAGAAGATGTGTATTTAAAAAAATTTAAAAATGTGGAAATTACATACAAAAATTCATCAAAGTTAGGAGATATAGTAAATTGTTTTTATAAAGAGCAAGAAGATGGCTATTATGTTGTAATGAAGTCAGAAACAAGCAAAATGTTATATGCAATAATAAAATTGTGTTAGAAAATGATAGAAAATCTAAAATAATTAGAAAGAAAAAAATAAATGTATAAGGACTAGTTATAGTTAGTCTTTGTATGAGAGAGGAAAGTGAATGACAAGAGGAAGGAGAATGAAAAAAAATAATAATACAAAAATTATTTTTTATTTTATTATATATTTTTTACTTTTTTTTGTTTTAATATATTCTGGAATTAAAATTTATGAATGGTACAGGGATAAAAATAAAAACAATGAAATAGCAAAAAAAATTAAGGAGACGGTAATAGTTGAAAGCAATGGTAAAAATAAAGAAGAATATTTGATTGATTTTGATAAATTGAAAGATCAAAATAATGAAGCTATTGCGTGGATTAAAGTAAATAATACAAATATTGAGTATCCTGTTGTTAAAACTAAAAATAATGAATTTTATTTAAATCATAGTTTTGATAAAAGCGAAAATTTGGGAGGATGGATTTTTGCAGACTACAAAAATAAATTTAATGGCACAGATAAAAATATTGTTATTTATGGGCACAATATGAAAGATAATTCGATGTTTGGGACTATGCAAAATATTTTGAATCCAGAGTGGTATAATAATGAAGAAAATACAAATATTATACTAAAGACTGAAAGGGAAAATTATATTTATAAAGTTTTTTCAATATATAGAATAGAAAATGAAGATTATTATATTAAAACAGAATTTAACAATGATAGTGAGTTTGAACAATTTTTAAATACCTTAAAGGCAAGAAGCATAAGGGATTTTAACATGGATATGCTTGAAAGTGATAGTATTTTAACATTGTCTACCTGTGATAACAACAATAAATATAGAGTTGTTTTACATGCTAAAAAAATATAGGAGGAAAAAATTATGGAGAATTTAAAAAAGAATAAAATGTTTATAATAATTATTAGTGTTTTAATTATAATTGTTGCTGTTCTTGGTATAATGCTTATTAAGAATAATGATGGAAGAGGTAATAAAGTGGGAAGTAGTGACAAAAATGAAAAAAACATAAAAATTGTAGAAAACGAGGTAAATAAGCTTACGTTAGAAGATTTTTCAAATTCAGCGTTTAGTATGAAAAAACCAAATGGATGGACAGTTGAAACAGGGGGAATAGATATATTTTATACAATTAGGGTATATGACCCTCAAAATACAAACAATCAAATATATTTAATGTTAAAGATGCAACCATTATTAAAAACAGAAGCAGGAAAAAGATCTTGGCAGAATTACTACAACATGAGTGGCAATAATTCACAATACAAGTTGTTTGCAGATGCCGTGGTTTTAGCAAATCCTACAACAGAAGAGTTTTATAAAAAATTTGACGAGATAGCAGCATATGCAAGTGCAATAGAACCATCATTTTCTACAATAAAGTTTCCTAAATTTTCAAATTTTACTAAACAGGAAGAGTTTGAATCAACAGCTAGTATGAAAAGTGTTGCATTAGATAGCAAAGTGTTAAGAGGAACTTTTACAGGTGATAATTCAAAGCAAGGCGAGGGCTTATTTATGGCATCAATTGTTAATTTTGGCAATAACTATCTTGGCGGTGTAGATACTTCATACTATATGGTTTATGACATAATGGCAATAACATCAGAAAAAGATAAGTTTATAGATTATAAAGAAATATTACTAGAATCTATTAATTCAATAAAATTTAGCGATAGTTATGTAAAACAAACAATAGATAATGGAAATGCTCAAACTAAACAAGCGCTTGCACTAAATGCATCAATACAAAGGGCTTTTGATTCTTATATGAGTGCTTGGGAAAATAGAAGTAAATCATATGATATTATGAGTCAAAAACAAAGTGATGCAATACTTGGATATGAAAGAGTTTATGACACAGAAACTAATGACATATACAAAGCATATAATGGTTTTACCGATGAATATGATGGCGAAAGATATAAATCAATAACAGATAACATGTATACAGAAAAAACCAGTGGCTATATAGAAAAATAATGTTATATATAAAATGAAAATATACAGCACCTTCTTAAATATTTTGTCATATTATGTATTATACAAACAAATAAGGAAAGATAGGGTTAAAAATTTTTTAATCTGAATCAATACCTTAGGAAAGGAATGATAATTAAAATGTATAATTGCAAATATAGAAGGTGTTGTTGTCAAAAAAGCTTTGACAATAATATGTTACAAGATGCATGTAATAATTGTGGTGTAGTAGCAGATTATTACAACGAGAATAATAAAAATTCTTCTTGCGATTGTGGATTTGAAGAAAGTGAAAACGTTTTTCCAACTAATCCAATGTTTGGTCAAAGCTATGTTCCAATTCAGACAATGAACAAAACATTTACCCCTTGTGTTGGATTAAAAATGGGAACAATATTTCCAGAGTTAGTTAGCCCATATGTACCATGTCAATCTATAGAAGAAAATGCTTTTATAAAAGCTATGAATACGGTTGGAGAGGGGTGTAATAAATGTTACTAGAAGAAAATGAAAACAGGAATTGTAACTGCAACAATGCAAATAATAGTTGTTGCCCAAAAAATCCTACTCCAAGTGTTTCAACATATTCTTTTAATTTTACTAATATTATGCCAGAAGAATTTTGTGCAGAGGAAGAAATGACAAGGGCAGATATGTTACAAAAAATACGTTGCTTAGGATTTGCAGTTGTTGAACTTGCAGAATATTTAGACACACATGCAGATGACAAAAGAGCATTGGCGCTTCATAAAGAATATGCTAATGAATTAAGAGAATTATCAAATAAATATCAAAAAGTATATGGACCGCTTACAATTGCATTTCCATGTAATAAATGGAGATGGTTAGAGGAACCATGGCCTTGGGAAAGGGGGAGTTTTTAATGTGGACCTATAATAAAGTATTACAATATCCTATAAATATAAAATGCCCTAATCCAAAACTAGCAAAAAATATAATAAGCCAATATGGAGGTGCTTACTCCATTTGGTATAATTTGTACAGCAAATCCAGTGTAGAAGCGGTTTTGCTGAACTCTATTCTATCTATTAACAGATGAGAAATTTCATACTTTCTTTGAACTTCCACATTAGGATTAGATAAAATTTCATAATAAGACCTTAGCTGTTCTTTCATAATAGTATCATTTGATTTAATTGATAAACCATTTTTACTTTCTGTAAGCTTATTATTTAAATATTCTTTTTGTTTTTGTAAATCTTTCTTGTTCGCCTTGTATTCTTCTATGCTATCTATTCCGTTTATATATGCTTCTTTAATACGAGACTCTTTTTCTTTTAATTTTTCTAGTTGATTATATATAATTTGTGCCTCATTATCTGAAAAGCTCTTAGAATTGATTTTAACGTTTAATTTTAGTTTGCTATCGAAGTCTTTTTTGATTTGCTCTAAAATAGTAGACTCAATTTTATCAATCCTAATTAATTGACTCGTAGAGCAAGCACCTTTAACATATCCACTACACTGATAATAGTCTTTTTGACTTCTTACTAAAGTCTTTCCACATTCCTTGCAACGAACAAGACCATTAAGCCAATGCAAGTTTTGAGGATTTGTTCCTTTATAGTATCTTCTGTTTATTTCCTTCATTTTGGCTAATTTCTCTTTGCATTGGTTGAATACCTCTTCGGAAATTATAGGGGTATGTTCCGACTTGGTAACAATGCTATCAGAAGATGAATAATTTCTTCTTATTTTACCCGTTGGAGTCCAACGCGCCATTCCACAATATACAGGATTATTTAAAATATATTCTATTGTCCTGTTTTCAAAAAGTCCTCCTCTATGTGTTTTATATCCAAGAGCGTTAACCATTTTAGCCAATCTAAGAAAAGATGGATCATAGTTTAAAAATTTGTCAAAAATCATTCTAACGACTTGAGCCTCATCTTCTATAATTACCAATTTTTTATTTTCCATTTTGTATCCGAAGGGTGGAGAAGACTGATATTGCCCTCTTATAGCTTTTTCCGTCATACCTTTTTTTACTTCGTCAGCAAGATTTAATGAATAATATTCCGCCATAGCCTCAAGCATAGCTTCAAGTATGACTGAAAACTTATCATCTTCAATACTCTCAGTAATTGAAATAACTTTAATGTCACATTCTTTCCTTAGTAATGATTTGTATACAACACTGTCTTCACGAGAACGAGCAAATCTATCAAATTTATGTACTAAAATAACATCAAATTTCTTTGGCTTACTTTTGGCTATTTTAATCATTTGTTGAAAAGCAGGTCTTTTACTAGCTTTTCTTCCTGAAATTCCTTCGTCAATAAATATATAATCATCATCTATAATTATGTTATTATTTTTGGCATATGTTTTAATAGCCCTTAACTGTGCGTCAGGGCTAAATTCTAATTGATCATTTGTACTTACTCTTAAATAACAAGCTCCTCTTTGTATCATTATTTAAAACTCCTTTTTTGCTTTTTTAAATATTATTTCTAGTTGTAAATTAAAAATATTATCTTTTTTAGTAACATATAATTCTGTATTATAAGTGTCAGATTTATCAAGTGCTTGATATAATTCGTGTTCTAAAATTTTTGGTATATATCCTAATGTATAAATATAATCATCATCAAGAAGTGTTATAACTTGTAGACGTTTACTATTTCCTGAAAGTTCACATTCATCTATTTCTAAAGAACAATCTAAAAGTTCATTTTGTATATTATCTGATAAATCTAAATTATTTTTTTTAATTATTTCTCTAATTATTTTTTGTCTTCCATCTGTGTCACAATTTGTAATATCAATAATTTTAGAATATATTATTTCAAAATTTTCCTTATTTTTATTAATATTTTTTTTAGGATAGATTGAAAACATTACATTATTAATCCATTTTTTTATGTTCAATATAAAATCTCCTTTTTTTATTTTTAATTATTACTTAAAATTTCTTGTAATATTATAAACTACACCAATAATGGTAACTGGTAGAGTTTCTATATCTTCCTTTGTGAATATTAAAGGTTCTACAGAATTGTTTGCAGGTCTTAATAGAAGTCCAGTATCGTTTTTATAAGCTTTTTTTATTGTTGCTTCATCTCCGTTAATTAGGGCAACAACATAATCCCCATTCTCAAAATCATTTTGTTTTTTAACGATGGCAATATCGCCTTCGTATATTTCAGGTACCATTGAAATGCCTTTAACCTGAACGGCGAAGAAACCATCTCCTTTTAAAGTTTTATCATTAACACTAACATATCCAATAACATTTTCATCAGCTAGCCAGTTATAACCTGCTTTTACAACTCCTAAAACTGGTATTTTAAGTTCTTGATTATTTTCTGAGTTTCTTATATTGGACTTACCTAGTAAATAGTCGGTTGACACATTAAAATATTCAGATAATTTTAAAGTGAGCTCATTATTTGGTTCTCTTAAATTTCTTTCGTACATTCCAATAGCACTTGGAGAAACGGAGATTTTTTTTGCCAAGTCATCTTGTTTTAAACCTAATTCTTCTCTTAATAATTTAATTCTATTACCTATCATATAAAACCTCCATTTTTAAAGAAATTATACCACACAAAACGTGAAAAGTAAACATAACACACGAAACGTGAAAAAATATTAAAAAGTTTTTTGAAAGGTATTGACAAAACACAAAACGTGTTATAGTATAAGAATACAAAACGTGAGGAGGTGTAAGGAATTGAAAGTACTAAAAGATTTTAGAAACTCTTTAAAGCTTACAACGCAAGAGTTTGCAAACTCGATAGAAGTTTCTAAATCGTTATATGAGAAAGTAGAGAGCGGTGATAGATTGCCAAGTAGAGAATTTACTACAAAATTAAAGAAAAAATATCCTCAGTTTGATGTTAATATTTTTTTTATAACGCAATAACACAAAGCGTGAAGATAAGTAAAAATAAACAACAAATTAAACAAGCAATATGAATAATATAAAAATAAGAGGTGTTGAAAATGGAAAAAGAATTAAAAGTAAATGTGGTAAATCCATTAACAGAAGAGCAAAAGCAAAAAACAAAAGAGGTAATAGAAAAATATTTAGAAAGTATATATTCAAGATAAAGAAAGAAGGTGTAACAAATGATAAGTTATTTAGTAGATTTATTTTTATGCAGTATGGTAGTAGTAGCAGAATTAATAGGAACACTCATATTAGCAATATCTGTAGAAGTTATAGTATATAAGATTTTCAAAATTAATCTATATCAAGAAATATGGAAGAGCTTAAACAAGTTAGATAGAAAGCTAAATAGAATATTGAGATAGAAAGGAGGGAAAGAGGGTGGAAGAAATTCAAAAAAATAGTGGTAATGTAAAAGTATACATTAACCACAAATATTGTTTAATAACCAGTAAAAATATGATTATTAAATCTCAAACTGATAAGAACCGTCAGGCATTTGTTTTAATTTCTTAGAGGTAATTATATAAAAAACAAATTTAAAAGTAAAGGAGGGAAGAGAGATGCAAGTATTTATAGGTATAATTCTGGGTTTTATTATAGCAATTATTGTAATGATAGTTACAGGCTTTGGACAAGATTACGAGTTAATAACAACTATAGATGAACTACAAAAAGAGCTTAAAGACAATAAGGACAAGCTTAAAAATAAGGAAATAGCAGAAATAAGAGCAACATTTTTTGCAAGGAAGATAAAAGAAATAGAAGACATTATAAAAAAATCAGAAGAAAGCAAAGAAAACTATTTCATTACTTTTGAAAAAATAAAAAATGTACTATCTGAGAAAAAAGTTCAAACAAATAGTACAAAATAAACTTATTAATTAAACATAACTAAATAAATAATAGCACAGAATATAAAAAAAAGCAAGAGGAGTAATTGAAAAAATGTCAGAAACATTAGAAGAATTAGAAGAAAAATATTTTATGTTAGAAATGCAAGATACGTGGAGCAGTAGAGACTATAAATATGCTGATGAATTAAGAAATAAAATAAAAAAAATGAAGGAGGAAGAAAGATGATAAAGAATTATGATGAGTTAAGAAAAGTCGATGTAAGTAAGTGGATAGAACAAAGAGATGGAGCAGATTATTTGAACTGGGCAAAAGTTGTTGATTTATTGCACGAAAATGGTGCAGGAATAGTATATTTTGAGCCTGTTGTAAATGAATTTACAGGAAGTAGCTTATATATGACAGAAAAAGAATTTGAAGACAGCAAAGGAAATATAAACAGGGTGTACGAAACTGCAGTGAAAATTGTAATAGATGATTTAGAGTTTATTCAAAGAGGACCTGTTACAAATGGTTCAAATCCAGTAAAAGACAATTCAATGAGTCAACAAAGATTATGGAATTGCCAAACAAGATTGTTTGTTAAAGGCGTTGCAATAAGAACAGGTTTAGGATTTGATTTATGGTTGAAAGAAGAATTAAAAGATTCAAAGAATAGCTGGGAAGATGATTTGTCAAGACATGACATATTTAAAATAAAAGAAAGATGTCAACAAATTTATACTCAAAAATTAAAAGAAGGATTATCAGTAAAAGAAATTGCAGAAAGGCTTCACAAGACAGAAGATGAAGTAAAGGCGGTATTTACGTACTTTGATACTTTAAGTAATTTTGAAAGAGATTTAGCAAACATTGATACAAAGTCAAGATAGGAGTTATTACATAGGAGCTTCAGATACAAGTATGGTTGTAGGAAATTGGAACACGAAAACATTCGAAAATTGGTGGTTAATAAAATTAGGTTTAAGTCAAAACAACTTTTCAACGGAAGCTACAAAAGCAGGAAATAATTATGAACACAAAATACTGCAAGCATTGAATATTCCAGATTTAGAGATGGATAAACAAATAATAATTGACAGACTAAGAGTAAATTTAGATGGAAATTCGGAAGACTGTATTTATGAAGTTAAGACACACAAAATAGAAAAAGAATTTAAAGTATCAAAACAATACTGGAGACAAGCACAGGTTGAGATGTATGCGTACAATACCAGAAATTTATACATAGTCGCATATGCACTAAATGAAGATGACTACAACAATTACTTTAATGCGATAGATATAGATAGGATCAAATTTAATAAAGTAGAATATGATGAACAATTTATAAATAATGAGTATCTACCTAGGTTACAAATATTAAGTGAATGTTTGAAGAAAGGAGTTTTTCCAAATGCAAACTACACGGAATAATTAATGATATAAGTATAGATTTCAATACACGAAAACCTAAAATAAGCCTTTTATTAGATACAAATGAGTTAAGTATAGTAGAAGAACTAAAAAACGAAAATAAGCTAAATATCGAGCTAAAAAAATATCGTAAACCTCGTAGCCTCGACGCAAATAAATACTTTTGGAAATTGCTTCAAGAGGTTTGCGATTATAAAGACATAGACACAATAGAAGATTACAAACGCAGAGTAAAAGAATTAGGAATATTTAAGCAATTTAAGATAATGACACAAGATATAAAGACCTTTGAAAAAATATGGACTGATAGAGGAATAGCTTGGTTTTGTGAAATAGTAGATACAACATACATAGGAGATACAGAATTTAAAATTATAAATGCATATTATGGCTCGAGTTCGTACAATAGCAAGCAGATGAGTAGATTAATAGATAATCTAGTTCAAGATTGCAAAGCTGTAGGAATAGAGACGAAGCCACAAGCAGAAATAGATAGTTTATTAAAACAGTGGGATTGTGGCACTAGATAGCAACGGCTATAAATTAAGCTAGTGCCACAAAAGGCCCCATAAAGAGGTAAAAAAATGATAGTAACAGATTTATCAAACAGTTTTAATCCAGTACCTAAAAAAAAGGCAGAAAAGAAAAAAGAAGTTACAACAATTAAAAAGAAAAGCAAGAAGTTAGCAAAGCTAGAGAAAAGCAGATTTAGCATAATAACAAAAGACTTAGAACATTGTTATTTATGTGGAAGTAAGAAACAAGACTTTCACGAACTAATAGAAGGTAAAAATAGACAAGTTAGTATGAAGTATGGATTAGTAATACCAATTTGCCGAAAATGTCACGAAATAGTGACAAATGATAAAACTTTACAGGATAAATTGCATAAAGTCGCACAAAAAGAGTTCAAAAAGCATTACAAGTCAGAAAACTTTATACAAGTATTTGATAAAAATTATTTATAAAAATTAGGAGGAATGAAAATGGAATTTAGAGTTGGAGATAAAGTAAAAATAATAAGTAAAAAAAATGGTGATCAATATACCACTTATGAAGTAGAAAAAACATTCACAAAATCAGATTTAAAAGACGGAGATAAATGCACATTAAAGAATGGACAAGTTATATTTGTTGATAAGACTTCACAATATGGGTTTAACAGCATTGATGCACAATTAAAATACTTTAATGATGACGTAAGTATTGTAAAAGTAGAAAGACCAGTAAAATATGAGACACTATTTGAAAGAGAAGAAGAAATACTAGACGAGACAGAAAAGAGATATTTATCAAACGTAATTAAACCTTTTAGAGACAACGTAAAAGCTATAGAAAAAGTTTCATACTCTAGAGAGTTCATAAAAATATATATAAAAGAAGATGAACCTACCATATTACCATATTTTGAAAAAGGTACAATGTACAAAGGAATGAAAGAAAATAAAGAATACACATTAAAAGAATTAGGATTATAACAACAAGGGCTAGACATAAGTTTTAGCCCTTATTTTTACGAAAGGAGAAGTTAAATGGCAAGAAAGAGAATGATAGATCCTAGTATATGGCAAAGTGAAGATTTTGGAAAATTATCTACTTTAGCTAAAATTGTATTTATTGGTTTATTCTCGCTTGCTGATGATGAAGGTAGAGGAAGGTGTAATCCTGTATATTTAAAGTCTACATTATTCCCTTATGAGGAAAATATAAGAAGTGCCGATATAGATAAAACCTTATCAGAGATAAGCTCTAATATGTCCGTAGTTTTATATTCTTGTGACGGAAGTAGTTATTATAGCCTTTTAAGTTGGGATACATTTCAAAAAATAGATAGACCAAGTCAAAGTAAGATACCAGAATATAATGAAAATACAATGGAATTATTATTCGACGAACATTCGACGAATAATCGACGAACTATCGCTCCTAATAAGAATAAGAAAAGAATAGAAGATAATAGGAATATAAAAGAAGAGAATAGAAATAAAATAGTCGAAATTTACAACACCTATTGTGCTAATTTGCCTCAGGTTCAAAAATTAACCGAAAAAAGAAATAAGTCTATTGATAATTTCTTAAAAGATTTTTCAATAGAACAATTTGAAGAAATATGCAAGATAGCAAATGTTAGTGAGTTTCTAATAGGAAATAACGACAGAAATTGGAAAGCTGATTTTGATTTTCTTATGAGAACTGATAAAGCAACTGCAATATTAGAGGGCAAATATAGTCAAAAGAAAAGAGATAAATTAGATGGATTTAAAGATTTATGGAAGGAGGCAAAAGATGAAGAAGAGCGAAATGGTGCAAATAATAACACTTTTGGCTGGTAATTATGAAGATATTGCTAATAAATCACAAACACAAAGAGAGATGATGTTAAATACATGGCAAGAGTGTTTAGGGGATTTAGATTATAACTTAGTTTTACAAGCTGTAAAGAAAACAATAATAGAAAGCCCTTACCCACCAACAATACATGAAGTAAGAAAAAATGCAATAGAGCTAATCAATCCAACAACAAAGAAAACAGGAATAGAGGCATGGAACGAAGCAATTGGAATGATAAGCAATGGTCTTTATATGACCGAGGAACAATTTAATAATTATAGCCCAGAAGTTAAGAGATTTTTTGGAAGTGTAAATCAAGTAAAACAATTAGCAATGGTGGACATGGAAACAATAAACACAGTTACAAAAGGGCAGTTTTTAAAACAATATGAAGTATTGATAAACAGAGAAAGAGGACAAAAACTATTACCTCAACAAATGCAAGATTTTACAAAACAACTTGCAGATAGAATGAGCGTAAAACAGATAGGAGAGTGATAAACAAATGATTACAACAGAAACAAGGCAAATGAGTTTTAATGACATACAAGATAAAACAAAAATAAGATATATACAAATCTTAAATAGATTAAACAAGCCTAAAACGGCAAAGGAATTAGCAGTAGAATTATTTGATTTAAGATTTATACCAAGTACAGAAAGAAATTATACAGCACCAAGGCTAACAGAATTAGAAAAAATGGGATATGTAAAAGCAGTAGATAAAAAGAAATGCGAATACACGGGCAAAACAGTAGCAGTATATGAGAGAACACAAGCAGGATTTGAAGCAATAAATTATCAACATATTCCAAGAATTGATTAGGAGGCAATTATGCAAGATAAATGTAGTAAATGTGATAGTGAAAAACTATTTGTAGAAATACAAGGAAATAGAAGAGGCTTGTATTGTGGCAAATGTGGAAAATGGCAAAAATGGATTACAAAGCAAGAATTACAAATTTTAGGCAAATACGAAATAGAAGAAAGAGCAAAAGAAGTATTACAAGAAATAATAAAATCTTATAGATATTATAGAACAGCTGAATGTGATGGATATACCAATGTATTACAAGAAACAGCAGTTTTTGAAATGCCAGAGGACTAGCCTATGAAACAAATAGAGAGTAATACGCTTTGCTACTATTGTATGGGTTGTAACAAACAAGAAAACGAAAATTATAAGCCAGTAATGAGATGTAAAGGCTTTGTATCAGGAGTTGAAAACTGGCAAGAAAAATTAAGAGAGGAGCTAAAGAAAAATGGCAATAAACAGTAAAAAGAAACGGAAGTGCAGGAGAAAGAGAATTGGCAAATAAATTAAAAGAATATGGTTATAACTGTAGAAGGACACAACAGTTTTGTGGAAATACAGGACAAGCAGATGATGTAGTAGGACTTGATTATATACACATTGAAAGCAAAAGAGTTGAAAGGTTAAATATAGATGAAGCAATTGAACAAGCAGTAAGAGATACAAAAGACAATAAATTCCCTACAGTATTTCACAGAAAAAATAGAAAAGATTGGTTGGTAACAATGAGGCTAGATGATTGGATGCAAATGTACAACGAATATTATTCTGGGAGAAAGATAAAAGAATATGAGAATACCGAAGATAATAAGTAAAGATGGACATGAGTACATATTGATACAGCAATGCAACAAGAATATGTATCTATACAAAGAAATGATATATGGTTACAAAGAATGTTTTAAAGCCGATGAATTAAGTCTCATAACAAACAAAATAGCAAGAGGTCGCCCACCAAAATATAAATAGAAAAAAGAATAAAGGAGAGAAACATGAAAATATATGATAAGAGAATATATAAAATAAGTGAGTGTATAAGAGTAGTGATAATAGTAATAGTATGTTTCATGATAGGGTATGTATGTGGAATATTAGCAGGGGATAAATCAGAGGAGTTAAAGAATAAAGACATAGAAATAGAATCATTAAAGGACACTGTGTATATGTTAAGAAAGGAGAGAGAAGAAGTATGAGTGAGATAGAAGTGCAGACCAAAGAAAGCTATATGGCTAATTGCTATAAAGTAGGAGGAGAAGATGAATTTTGAAGATATAAAGAACATGAACAAAAAAGAATTTGAGCAATTTATGTTTAATATACAAAGCAACAATAAAAAATTTTGTGTAAGATGTGGAAATTTTACATTAGACAGAATAACTGTTTCAGTCGCAAAAAATGGAAACTCTCCACGAAAATTATGTAATATGTGCAAAGAATGTTATACAGATATGCTAGATTATTTAGGAATAAGTGATATTGAGAAGTAGGAGGAGAAGATGAATAGAGAGATAAAATTTAGAGGAAAAAGAATAGATAATCGGAGAATGGGTATATGGTTATTTATTTTTTGATTTTAATTGTGCAGATGAATATGTACCATTTATAAGCTGGAAAGATGATAGCTATTTAGGACGGCATAGGAGAAGAAGAAGTAGACATAGAAACACTAGGACAATTCACTCGGACTAAAAGATAAAAACGGAAAAGAAATATATGAGGGAGATATAGTTGTAGATAAAGAAGATGAAGTAATGGGAGAAATAACTTGGAATGAAGAAGAAGCTAGTTTTTACTTTTCTATTTTATATGAAAATGGAACTTATGAAGAAGAAAAATTAAATGATTGGGCAAATGCATTAGAAGTAATAGGCAATATATACGATAATCCAGAGTTATTAGGAGGAGAATAGATATGTTTAAAATAAGAGATGATGTAGATTTAAAAGAACTTGAAAATTATGGGTTTATAAAATATCAGAATATAGATGATGGTAAATATTATTATTGTATTTGCGATTTATTTATAGGAGAAGATAGAAAAATATTGCAAGATGATGGAATAAACCCTTGTAAAGCAATAGAATATCAATTAAATGAAATAGAGATTGAAATATTATACGACCTAATCAAAGCAAATTTAGTGGTAAAGGAGTAAATAAGATATGAAAACAGAAACTACAAAAAGACTAGAACAATTATTAGCAAATCGTTTTAATATAAGAAATGAGTTTTATGTTTTTGAATGTACGATTGGCTGGTATGGAAAAGAAATAGTAGATTGTATAATGTACAACTGTCAAAGAGAAACTTACTGCTATGAGATAAAACAATCAAAACAAGATTTTCATAGTAAAAATAGATTAACATTTATAGGAAATAAAAATTACTTCGTAATGCCATATAAATTGTATAAAGAGGTAGAAGATGAAATACCACCAGAAATAGGTGTTCTTGTGGCAATAGATAGATTAGAGCCAAGAGAAAAAGAAGAAATACTTGATTTTGGTATCAAAAAAACAAGTTCTTGGAGAGAACCAATAGATGGATTAAAAGAACTATATTGTATAAAACCAGCAAGGAAGCAAGAACTTAAAGCAGATAAAGAAGTAATATTGTCATCAATGTTAAGAAGTATGCAAAGGGACAGAGTTTATGATTTAGATAGGAGTGATACATAGTGAAAACAGCTGATGAGATGTTTGAAGAATTAGGTTTTAAAAAAGTAATAGATAATGATACAGAAATAAAATATCAATACATAAATAGGATAATGGGAGATAGGATAGAACATACTATTCAAATTGCCAAAATAGGAAAAATAATATTCTCGTATCTAAATGATAATAATCATCAAGTTATGGGGTTTGGTAACAAAGAACTACAAGCAATAAATAAGAAAGTAGAGGAATTAGGATGGATAAAATAGTACAATTACCTCAAATAATATGTGAAGAATGTTACAAAAGAGAGGCTACAAGATTATGTGATTACGATATAGGCTATAACATTGATTTAGAAGGACGAGGAAAAGTAAAAAGAGTTACTTGTGATAAAAAATTATGTGCTGAGTGTGCAACAAAAATAAACAATAAAGATTATTGTAAGGAACATATTAAAGCTTTAAAGAAAGAATTAGGAGGTATTTTAAGTGAAAGAAAAAATAAAAAGAATAATAGAAAAAATTAAAGATATATTTAGTTTACATTGTCCCGAATGTGGTGGAAGAATGAAAAGCGAATATTTAGATATGGAAATAGACCACATTGTATATAAATGTGAAAAGTGTGGAGAGGAGTGGATTTAATGCAATTATTTGAAGATTTAATAAAATGTAAAGACTGTATGAACAATATAAATAACAAGTGTATTTTATATCCAGGAAAAGATGTAAAAGAAGAAAACACAGGTTGTTATGTAGGAATAGATAGAAATAATAAACAAAAGATATTGGGAGGTGTTTTAAGTGGAAGAATGTAATTTTATACGAGAAGATGATTATGATTATATTATATATGAGTGTAGTAATTGTAAAGAAGAGTGGTATTTTGAATATGGAACACCAGAAGATAATAGTTATAATTATTGCCCTAAATGTGGAGCAAAAATAGTAAAAGTTATTGAACTAGAAGAGGAGGACGAGTAGTGGAAAATAGTATAGAAGAATTTGAAATAAAATCAGTTGAAAGAATACCACATAAATTAAAACAAGGGATACTTTATGTATGCTTAGAATGTCAAGTAGCAGTTCATTTATGTGCGTGTGGGTGTGGAGAAAAAACAGTAACTCCATTAGGAATGAATGGATGGGCTTTAAATTTTAGAGATGGGGAATTAAGTTTAAGCCCAAGCATAGGAAATTTTAATATTCCCTGTAAATCGCATTATTTTATAACGAATAATAAGGTTAGGTGGTGCTAATTTGGAAAATAGTATAGAAGAAGATATAACAAAAATAAATACATATATAGAACTAGTATTAGAAAAAGATTACTGTAATTGTAATGAACTTAATACAATTTTAGGAAAACATTGTGATGGAAGTAAAAATGTAGCTTATGCTATGCAGCATATTTTATCGGCATATAAAAGAGTATTAAAAGAGAATGAACAGCTACGAACAGAAATGAACAGCTTAAAAGAAGATATGTCTAATATGTATGACGAAGAAGTTGTAATAAGTATTATAAGCGATAATTTTAATGTAAGTAGAAATGAAGTTTTAGAATTATTAGAAAGTGAGGAATAACAATGAAATTATATGAAAGAATAGAAAACAATAATTTTAATGAAATAGACAAAAATAGAGCAATTGAATTAATTGAAAATGGAAATGGACATTTAATTTATAATGAAAATTATTTTAAACTACAAAAAGAAAATGAAGAATTAAAATACAAAATAAAAGGACAAGAATGTGTAATAGAGACACAAGTACATAATGAAGAAGTTTACGAAAGTATATTTGAGAAATTAGAGAAAGAAAATAAAGAACTAAAAAAACAAGTTAAATCTGATGTAAATACTATATTTTGAAAATAGAGCAAAAGAAATCAAATAAATGGAGGTTAATCTATGGGAACAGAAGATACAATAGAAATGGTAATAATTAAGAACGATACTATAATAAAGAAGAAATTCAGTGTTATAGACGAAGACGAGGTAATAAGTTTTAACTTAGGAAATTTCTTTATAGCAGTACGAAAAAAAGATATTAGAAATTTTATGTGAGGAGGTACAAATGAGAACAGATTTTGAATCTAACAGAATAATATTAGAAGGGGAAACGATATATTTAACTGCAACTCAAGGAGAAATATTAAAGATATTATACAATAAAGGGGATAAAGTAGTGAGCTTTGAAGAGTTTGCAAATAAGCTTTATAATTGCAAATTAGATACATACATCAAAAAAACAATTAGAAAACATGTAAGTTTGCTTAATCAAAAGGTGTTTAAATATATAAAAATTAAGAACATAAGAGGAATAGGATATGTTCTGGAAGGAGATATAAATAATGAGTGTTAATATAGGAGCAGAAAAGAGTAAGCTAACGATATATAAAGATGAACAGGGTAGATATAAAATCTACATTAAGGGAAGAGAATTACAAGAAGACGGAACAGAAAAAGATATATTTATGTCTAAAACAATTCAATTCAAAAAAGATGTATTATTAAAAAATCGAACAGTAATAGAAGTACTAAATGGTTGGAATAGTTGTTATAGAATTAAAACAAATGAATTAAATGAAAAAGGAAAAGAGAAATATAAATATTATGATAAATATTTTATAAATGAGTTTAAAATATTACAAGAAGGAGAAGACGGATATTGTAAGCCTAAGAGAGAAAAACAGAAAGACGATTTTTCATTCGAATACAATGGAGATGACTTACCATTCTAGGAGGAAAGTATGAATTTTAGAAAAACAATAAGAAGAGGAATAAAGACATTTAAAGACAAAGAAATGTTCTTATATGGTCGCATAAGTGAGAGACATAGAGCAGTAGCATATTGTATATTACATAAGTGTTATTTGGAATCTAAAGATATAATGGAAAAAGGATGCAACAAGAAGAAATGCAAATATAAAGAAGAGGTGAAATAAAAAGGCGGAAGAAAAATAGTAGAGAAGAAAGTAGAAAAACAACAACAAGAGAAAAAAGAACAGCTTGTGCGTGCAGGGGAAAATCAAATATTAGAAGAATTTAAAAACAATTTGCCGGAATATATGGAGAAACGATTACAAGCGTTAACACAGGAAATAAGTTTAAAAAAAGATGTGGGAGGATTAAGCAGTATTGAAATAAATGAATTATTAAGACCACATAATTTGATAGGAAAACAACCCAAATATACCGCCGAGCAAATGCAAATAGTGTTTGATTATTATAGAGAAGCATTAGTAAAAGTAAATCAAAAATTTAAATACCCACCAAGTAAAGAGAACTTTTGTGCTTTTGCTGGGATATCAACTGCGACATATAATCAATATTTGATTTCTCCAGATGAAGCAAAACAAGAAGTAATGCTGATGATAGATGACTATATAAGAGAAAATATGCTAACATCAGCACAATTAAAAGAAGTTGATAATATAACAACAATGTTTAGAGGAAAGACAGCACACGGTCTAGTTGAGGCAAGTGCGCCAATAGTAATAGAACATAAAAGTGAAACAGACATAACAAAAATAAACTCAATGATAGAAGCTATAAAGGCTGGAAAAAGTTTAAAGACAATAGAATTAAGTAAAAAAGATTATAAAGTAGAGGGAAAGTAAAAAAATGGAAATATATACCAGCAGAAGAGGACAAGGAAAAACATTAAAAGCAATTCAATTATCAGCAGAAAAACAAATGCCAATAGTATGTTCTAGTTACCATCAAATGGAATATATAAAATATAGAGCCAAAGAAATGAATTTAAAAATGCCAAAACCTATAATGTTTGATGATGTTAGAGGAAAAGTAATAGGGACCAGAAGAGGATTAATAGTTGATGATTTAGATTTCCTTTTGAGAAGATTATTTGATGCTGAGGTTCACTATGCGACTATGGAAACTTGTAATATAACGAGAGTGGAAAAAGAATCATAGTAAAGATTAAAGTAAGAGATTTTGATTAAGAAAACAGTTGGAAAAAGATTTTAACTGGAAAAAGATTTCATATCAGAAAATTTTGACAAGGCACTGGAAAAAGATTTTAGGTTGAGTTTTTTTGAAGGTGCCTGCAAAAGATTTTGACTTAAATATTATTGCTAAAATGTCAATAAAATGGAGAATAAAAGGTGAAATATTTTACAGGAATTTTACAAATATAAAGGAACAAAGCAAATCAACGGAAATGTTGAAAAATTAAAGAAAAACGAGCCACGAGAATTGGTTTTAAACGGTTTATTTTTGCAATCAATACAAGTACTTGTCAAAGACGTAAAAAGGTTTAAAATGCCAATAAATAGGAATGGTAAGAAACGCAAAAAAGAAGCAAAAAGCTTCTTTTAAATATATTATTATTTCATTGCGCAACCAAGAATCACTAAAAATACTATAATCGCTAATATTATGCCAGCAAACAAAGCGAATTTTATTAAAACCCAAATAAGGAAAACGGCGAAAACAAAGCCAAGTAAAACTTTTAAAGCTGTTGATTTATTTATTTCTTCTTGTTTTTTTGCTTCTTCCTTAATTTGTTGCAATTCAATATATTTTAAATTATTTTTCCATTTGTTACAAACTTCGTTTAATGTTTTATCATATATTTTATCAATATAATCTTGTTGTATAACAGTTGTGCCAAATGTTTTCGTATATTCTTTTCTAGTTTCTATATTATAAAATTGCGCTAACAATACATTTAATTCCATTTCATTTCTAGGATTTGTTCTTTCAAACACTCTATCAAACGAATTTTTTAAATCGTGATAACAGGCTATTAACAAATCTTTTTCATATTGTTTTTGCTCTTTTTCTTGCTCTTTTTTTCTTTCGATTTTTTCAATCTTTTTTAATTCTTCTTGTTCCTCACGTCCTTTATTTTTTTGTTTATTTTCCATAATATACAACCTTTCTGATTTTTTTAATTATACCCCTAATTTTCTAATTTTCTATATTCATTTATTATATTGTCAATCTCTTCTGTACTTAGTGTTGCCCCTGATATATCATTTAAAAACAAATTTGCCTCATATTCGTTAAACTCTTTATCATTTCCCTCAAAATAATAAATTAATTCTTCCACATAATCCATAATTTTTTTACCTCCTAGATATTTAAATATTTTTTATATTTGCAGTCGTTCTAATTGCTTAAATTTTCATTTTCTTTTTTTGAAATCTATTTATTATTATAAACCAGATCCTTACGTTCCTATTATATCAACTAACTATGCAATGTTGCAAGTAAAATTTACTTTTTTATATTCTGCGTTTTTTTCGTTCTTTTTCTGATATTCCTTTATTTTTTTTTCTAAATCTTCCAAAATATAATCTATTTGTACATCTGTTAATTTATTGTTTTTTGCTTGCGTAAATATAAAAGTATTCATGTTTCTGCGACCTGATAATTTGTATTTTAAAAAGGCTAATCTTATAATCTCTAATATATCCATTTTAAATCGTGCTCCTTTCTTAGTATTGACAAGTAAGAAATTTTATTGTATTATTTGTTTAGGCTATGCGGTTTAGTCGTTTTTTATAATATTTACGTAAGTAAAAATATAAAAATACACTAAGCCTATTATTTTTAATATTATTGATATTTCAAAGTTCTTAATTTCTCCGATTAGTAATAAAATTGATGTAATGTATAACGTTGCTAATATATAACTTTTAAAATTTAATATATAGTTTTTCTTCATATTTTTTATCCCTTTCTTTTGTGATTTTTCTTACTTGTCAATTGCCCGTTTTAGGTCGTTAGCTCAACCCTTTTATTATGCTTCTACTAGTTCAAAATTTTTATCACATTTGCCGATTTTCAATTCAAGATAGAATCCACAATCAAAGTAGTCTGTCATTGAATCGCTATCATCGTAATTGAAGCTATTGCATAAGTCTTTTACAAATTTAAAAATCTTTTTTCCATATTCTGAAAGCTCAAAGTCGCTGTCAATATGATATTGGTTAATTGTTATATTTTTATTTTCTAATCTGTTTTTTAGTTCTTTTTTCCTTTGCTCACTTTCCCAAATATCAGTATCACTTAAACCCACCCATTTGTTGTAATCTTCAATAATTCTTGTTTTTGAACTCTTACTAGCTTCTTTTACTGCTGTTTCATAATCATTTAAAGGGTTTTTAGTGTCTTTCATTAATGAAATATTTAAAACATTATAGTAACAATTACCTTCAGTTGTTACCGAAAAAGTAGCAGAAGGGAAAACCCTTTTTAATTCTTTTTTTATTATTTTCGCGATTTCGACTATTGACAAGTGTTTGTCACTGTTTACACCTTTCCAACCATAACCACTGTAAGAGTTTTTTATCTCTTTGGTTCCTAATTCAATAGGTTGCTGTGTTTTGCTTTGCTTAATGTACCAACATTTTTTTGCTTTGTGCCATCTGTAACCGTTTGCTTTTAATTGTTCGCGTTCTTCTTTTGTTGGTATTTCTTTAAAATAAAGTTCAATTCCTTGTTTTTCTTCGTTGATTTTTTCAACATATTTTGTTTTGATTTCCATAAATAAAACCACCTTTCTATTTTTTCTCAAAAGGTGGTTGATTTTTTCTATATTCTATTTTATAATAAATATAGAAACACCTTTCGAGGTTTTCTGGGGCTGATATAGTGTTGTAGTTTCTCAGGCTTTCACACTGTATCAGTTTTTTTTGTTCTTTCCCTTAACTTGATTATATTATATCACAGTATATATATACTGTCAATGCTTTTTTACAAATATTTTTAATTTTTTTTCAAATATTTTTCCATTTGTTCTTTTAACCATTCCGTAAAATTTAACTTGTTGTTTTTTAGTTTCTCATCAAATGGATTTGCAACAAATAAAGGAATATAAGCATTATATACTTTATGTGTTTTTAATCTATTTTTTCTTTTTTCTGCTGGTGTTAATGGCATATTATAACCTCCTTTTAATTAGTATATGTATATTATAACAGTATATACATACTATGTCAATACTTATTTAATATTTTATAAATAAAAATAAAGCTATATTATAATAGCTTTATAAGTCTTTAATTTTTTTTATATATTCATTAATTTTGATGTCGCTTGTTCCTTCGTGACTGTTCCAGCTTAAATATTTTGAAGTTATCTCCCAATCAATTGTAGTTAATGTTGAACTTAACAAATTCAATCTGGTTGATTTTGATAAGCTACTTTCTTTATTTGCTAATAGTCTCGCATCGTCTGAAAGTTGCTCCAACTCATTAATAAGTTTTTCTGTGGTTATTTCATCCTTCTTATATTTTTGAAGTAATGAAATTGCTTTATTTTTGCTCTTTACTACGTTGTTATTATTATATATTAATATTATGCCACATACAATCAATATAATTATAATTGATATAATACCATATAACTTTATTTTTTTATTTACTAATTTTGCTTTTTCTGTTTTCGCTCCGCAATTAATACATACTTTTGCGGTGTCTGATATGTCTTTCCCGCATTCTTTACATTTTATCAATGCCATATTATACACTTCCTTATTATATTATTTATATTATTGTATATTAGAATCATACATATTACAACTATTTTATTCCGACATTATTCGACAATAGGGCGTACATACTATTACAAAATCAATTTATTATATTTTAAAATGATCTTGTAGTATTTTACAAAGTATATATATTGTATTAGTTTTGTGTAAGGTTATGTTACCTTACATTTGGTATATATTTAAGATAAAATATGGCATATAATTTGTTGAATATTTAATTAAAACGTTGCAATGCAGTATTTGCAAGCGTTTGAAGGGATAACGTAAACACTAAAACATTACGCCAAATATTAATTTTGTGCAATGTTGTATACCCTACCCCTATTTTTAGAGGCATAGAGGGGGTTAAGTTACCTCTTCAAAAATTCCCAAGTCGCAAAATAGAGTGAAACGTTTGCGAAAATATAACCATAAATATTGAAAATAGTACAAATAATTAATATAATCTAATTAAAGTAAATAATCTAGCTAGGTTATTGAGTAAGTGGCGAGTCTGCTTGCTTGATAACCATTTTTTATACCTAAATAATTGAATTATAGAAATAAAAGGACTGAAACTTAAAAAAGTGAGTTCAATACTTAGGGAGAGTAAAGGAATATAGAATTAGTTCATATATCAAAAATGATATATGAAACGGGGTTATATATATCAAATTTGATATATGTTAGGGGAGATTTTATCAGGAACTATGTAGAACTTAATGAAGGAGATAGAATTTTAAGAAAAAAGTCAATAGATTATTTGAAAAATACCGATGAATTACAAAAAACGGAGATGTATGTAAAATTTTTTCTAAAATCAGCAAGTGTGTTAGCAAGAGAGAAACTATCTTCAGCAGAAATGTCAGTATGTTTAGAAATGTTGCAGTATATCAGATATGATACTGGATATTTAGCTTTTGATAATGGTATTAAATTGACTTTAGATGATATAAAAAGAAAATGCGACTTTGTTTCTGACATAAGTGTTGCAAGAGCAGTAGAGGAATTAGTAAGTAAAAAGATATTTGCAAAAGTAAAAACAGGCAAAGAAAACAATTATTTAGTGAATCCATACATTTTTATGCGAGGCGTTAGGGTAAACAGAACCTTGTCAAAGACATTTGAGTATAGTAGATGGGCTAGACTTTATAGTTAAAGGAGGAGTTTGGGATTTTTAAGAAAATAGGAAATTTAATTGGTACAGCAACAGGAGGAACATTAGTAGTATTGTTTATAATACTTATCATTATATTAGGTTTGGCATTGTCAGGATTAGTATTCTGGGGCATAGGAGAATTAATAGTATGGGCATTTAAAATAGGCTTTGTATGGACATACTGGCACGGATTATGCACAGCAATAGTGGTAAATGTATTAAGTAGTATATTTGGAGGTAAAAACAATGAATGATAGAGCAAAATTTATAGAAGTAAGTAAAGAACAGCAAGATAGAATAGACCTAATTAGAAGTTCATTTTCTAATATGTATGATGTGATAGACCATAATTGCAAACCAAGTAGAGAAACATCACTTGTACTAACAAAATTAGAAGAAGCTCAATTCTGGGCTATAAAAGGAATAACAAGGGAGGAAAATTAAATGATTTTATTAACAATTTTTTTAGAAATTATATTATTTGGATTGATGATTTTATTCTTTTATCTAGCAGATGAAAGTTATGACCATGAATTTTTATTTAGAGGAATTGCAGTAGTGCTATTATTAGCATTATTCGTAGTTCCGATGGCAATAGGAAATTTTCATGGTTATATAAATTATGCTGAAAGTAATGATAAAGATAAAGCAAGAATTACAGCAGTAACACAAGAACAAGATTTATTAAAAACATATTATAAAATAGAAGTAGAATATTTAACAAATACACCAACACAAAGTGGTATGATTACAAATTATAATATAGAGAAAGATACATTTTATTGTTACATAACAGACAAAGAGCTCGTAAATAAATTAAAAGAAAATATGTATAAAGAATTATGGATAATATCAGGACACAAAGGTGGATATGAAAATTACAAAGACTTTGGAACAAAACTAATAAAAGATATAGAATTAATTGAGGAGGAAAAATAATATGGGTAGTGATGAATTTATTTTAAAATGTAAAGACATAGTAAGAAATTATGCAAAGGAACATTTAGATAAAAGCGAAGAAATTCCAAATTTTGATGTATATGTTGTGTGGGGAGTTAAGGCATTACAAAATCACAAAGCATTATTAAGTACATCGTTAAAAGATGGAATGTATTATGAATTAACATACAATGGAGATAAAAAGGAATTGTATTTTGACGCATATAAAAAATTTGAAAATAAATGTATAAGAATGGAGGGAAATTAACTATGTATAATAGAGCAGAAATAAAATGTACACCAGAAGAATTGGTTATAAAATTGCCAAAAAAGATGGAATTAAATGATACTATTAATTTAATGAATAGTTCTGATTATAAGAAAAGGTTTCAAGCAGAATATTATCAAACAAAAATAAGATACGAGAAATTGTGTAAGATGTTAGTGAAAAACGAAGCTAAAACATTAGGATTTACACCAACTTGTCCAATTGAAGTATTAGAAGACCAAAAATACAATATGGAACAATATTTAAAATCTTTACAAATCAGAGCAGAAATAGAAAATATTGAATTAGATTAGTTTTCAACAGCTACTAACTATTCTTATAGTTAAAGGGTTGTGAAATAAATTACCTATCTACCAAGAGTAGAAAAGGTTTCTGGTATTGTATAAATACTGGAAGATAAATCTTCTAGTATTGTGCAATTCCTGTATATACGTTGCATAGTTTAATTGGGAAAACAGCAGTCTCCAAAACTGCAAGATATAGGTTCAAATCCTATTGCACGTACCATTAAACATATTATTACCCAAGTGCTAAACTGTAATATCATACAGCTTGGAATTGTTCGATAAGTAGTCAGACATACGGATACGTTTGTAAGGTTGCTTTCTATGTATAGAGATATATGTAGAGGAGAGGTAAAACTCAATAATGGACAATGTGCAGGGTTTATCGCTTAATAAAACACTAGAGTTGTCGTAGCCACAATAGACGGGCTAGTAGTCAATAAGCCTATACCTCATATCTAGCAAATATGAAGCAATGTAGGTAATGCTAAACAAGGCTATTTCTCGTGATGTTCTTGAAAGAGAACTATAAGACATAACTAGGTTAAAGTAGCCCAATACGAGACAATTTACAGAACAATAGGTATTAGATTGGTTAATACATATAAAATTATCTGAATGATGGGTGAAATTTACGAGAAATCAATCTCGTACGAGCTAGAACGGGGCAAGAAGTATAGAGGTCGCAACTTTATGCTCAGACTTGCTCTCTCGGTGGTTGAATAATTAAGAAGATAAAACTACTGTAAGGGGAAACTCTAATAATATGTTTGTATATCGCGGGGTAGTGTAATGGTAGCACAACGGTCTCCTTAGCCGTAAATGGAGTTTCGATTACTCCCTCCGCAACCATTAGATATATTGAACAAGGTAATTATCTGTTCAATGCCGAGAGGTATTGTAATATCTCTCAAAAATATCTGGATATAGTGTTTAATGGTAGCACGCGTGCTTTGGGAGCATGGAGAGTTGGTTCGAATCCAGCTATTCAGACCAGAGGCAGTTTAGAGGTCTGTCAGGTACCGTAAAATCTTGGAGTGTCTTTGCGGGTGGACTATAAAGTATCCGCACATATTGGAGATAGTGTAAAAGTAGCACAATGTAGGAGTAAACTTTAGTAGGGCATGCACGAAAAAGAAGAAACTCATAGGAATAAAGGGTGTAATTCCCCTTCTCCGATGCCAAATAAAATAGTATGTAGTGATATATCAATACCACGAGGCGTGGACTTCGGTTAGGTGTGGCGTGAGTATTATAAACTAACCTGTAATACTTATATATCATTACATAGTGTTTATTAGAAAGGAACTATTACGGGAAAATTTGAACGAAAACAGACAATAAAAGAATGGGAACTAGAAAAGGGAATAGAAATAATAAAGCCCACAGGCTTTTGGGGACAAAAAAATAAAATATGGAATAGAAAATATAGTGAAAAATTATTTAAGAAATGTGCTAGATTGAGTGAAATAAAATGTAAAACTGATAAGGGACTAAAGTTTTTATGTGGAGGTAATTAAGATGGGATTGCACGATAAATCAAATAGAGAAACACGCAAAAGGAAGTATGCAGAACAATTTGCAAAAACACAAGCAAATAAAAAGAGAAAAGCAGAAAAAAGAGCTAGAAAGTTAGGTAAATAATGCATATAGGTACATATATCAAGTTAATATTAATTAAAAAGAATATGACACAACAAGCCTTAGTAGACAGACTAAACGAATTAGGATTAACAAACAATAACGAAATTGTTAGAAAACATACCATATCAGACATAGTAAACGGAAAACTTACAATATCTCCATTTATGGCAAGAAGGTTAGAAATAGCTCTAGATATGCCAAAATATAGCATCGTAAATTTAATAGGTTTGCCAAAAACAGAAATAGGAATAAAAAAGTTGGAGGAAATAGAAGGCAAGATTATGAGAATACCATACAAGAAATAATAAAACTTCTAAAATCAAACAAAAAAATAGATGAATATTCTTATTATACAATGTGTGAAAACTTGTATCAGTTGCTATTGCAATATTTTGACAGTGGTGTTAATAGTCCAGATAGAAAAAATATTGAGCTAAATGCTTGTAAATATGCAATCATATTTTTATTGCCAGCAACAGAAAATAAAATTATAAATAGTAGTTTAGAGTTTCAATCACAATATTATAGTTTATATGAAAAAACACTTGCATTTGCAGGCAGAAGGTCGTTAGAACACTTTTTTGATTATATGGAGATGAATAATTCAAAGAAGGTTTTAGCGGGCAGAAGAGGCATTTTAAAGCCTTTTTTGTTCTACTTAAATAAGATTACATTTTCAGAAAAATTAAAGTATATAATAGCTTCTTACCCCCCTAGTGCTGGTAAATCAGTTACATTAACATATTGGACAGCTTGGCTATATGGAATAAGCAGAAACTATTCCGTGATAAGAATGTCTTATTCAGATGACTTAGTAGCAGGATTTAGTAGAAACGTAAGAGAGATTATAACAGACAAGCGATTCAGAGATGTATTTCCAGAGTATAGACAGTATGGAGATAATCCATTTGCCACAAAAGAGGTATATAACTGGAAGTTAAAAGACAGTACGGTACCAGCCTCACATATAGCAGTATCAAGAGATGGGCAGGTTACAGGTAAAAGAGCCAACAAGGCAATGATATTTGACGATATGACCAAAGGTGCAGAAGAGGCAACAGACAGTACAATACATCAAGGGCTATATAATAAATGGACAGGAAACTGGATTAATAGACGTGACGGAGATAGTACAAAGTTTATATTTGCAGGTACAATGTGGTCTCCGGAAGATATTTTAAATAGAATTATACAAGATAGAGAAGCAATATCAGAACTAGTTCCAAGCGATAAGTTTAAATATGTATGGGAAAGCAAAGATGGAACAACAGTAGTAATAAGAGTACCATTACTAGACGAAAATGATGAAACAACTTGTAAGGCTGTAATGACAACAGAAGAAGCAAGACAGTTGAGAGATGTAACAGATGAGTTCCAATGGGCTTGTGTGTATCAACAAGACCCGATACCAGCAGAAGGACTTGATTTTGCAGATGATTTATTAAATCATTTTGATGATTTGCCAGTAAATGAAGATGGGACACCGGCATATAGCAATTATTCATTAGCAGTATTAGATACAACTAGGCGTGGTAAAGATAATGTTTCAATGCCGATATGTAAAACAGATGGAAGAATTTATTTTATGATAGATGTTATCTTTAAGAAAAAAGCAATGACCGAATTATACGAAGAAATTGTTGCGAAAATAGAAGAACATCATATTACTTGGCTAGTAATAGAAAACAATACAGATACTTCTTTAAAAGTGCTATTAGATAAAATGCTAGAAGATAGAGAAATATATTATTGCACTATAACAGAAAAGTACAGTACAGTAAAAAAAGAAAAAAGAATAAAAGATAATCAAGGAACCTTAAGAAAATTAATGTATTTCAAACCTAAGACAAAATACAAACCAAATAGTGACTATGGACGTTTTATGAAGAATTTAACGACGTATAGTTTTGACTATCCTAATAAAAATGATGATGCTCCAGATAGTGGAACATTGTTCGTAACAGAAATTATATTAGAGAGGGGGAAACCTAACAAACCAAAAGCAATAAATAGGAGTTTGCTAGGGATTTAATATGAAATCAAATAAAGTAAAGATAGGTTATAAAGAATATGAAATAATAAAAAAACAACAAGTAATTGAACTTCCGAGTGAGTGCTATGGAAAAATTGATTATGACGAAGAAATAATCGAAATTTCTAATAAATTTAGCCAAATGCAACAAAATCAAACATTCTTACATGAATTAATACATGGAATACTTGAAAAACTTGATTTGCACGATTTAAGACAAGATGAAAGAACTGTTAATCAATTGGCAATAGCATTATATGAAGTTATATTAGACAATCCACACATATTTACTATGAAAGATATATAGGAGGTATAAGGAATATTTGTAGTAATTGTATGTATCAGTATAAATGTATAGAATTTAGATACAGCAACATAATTTTAAAACATATGCAAGAAGTCACTCGAGTTAAGAACAAAGATGGTAATATCATAATATATGTTCAGAAATGTAAAAAGTATACGAAAAAGGAGTGGAAAACGCGAAAAGAATGCGAAAAAGCTTGACAAAATACGTATAAATAGTAAGGTTGAAAGTAGGAGAACTATTTTGATAGTGGGATAAAGATACATAAATTAATATATGGAGGGATTAAGTATCTAAACTAATTCATCTCCATTTTAGGAATGGGTTGTATTTCGAGAGCAATCCGTTTACAACCTAATTCTGTTTATGGAGGAGATAAAAGGAACTCAGAGGTAGAAAATGTTGAACAAGAAATAATGTCAAAACCAATTGAAAGTACTGAAGTAGAAAATACACCAAAAACAGTACAATATTTTGGCAGAAGAAAACTATTATCTTCATACACCAAGAAAGAAATAAATGAAAAAACATTGGCTCAAATTCTACCAGAAGTTTTAAAAGAACATGAAATTAATGCAGGCGAAATTGATTATTTATACAATTATTACAAAGGAAAACAACCAATTCTGAACAAAAAGAAAATAGTAAGACCAGAGATAAACAATATTACATTAGAAAACCATGCTTTTGAGATAGTAGAGTTTAAAAAATCTTATGTGTATGGAGAACCAGTCAAATATGTTCAAAAAGGCGAAAAAGAAGGAGAAACATTAAACCCAGAAATATCTTTACTTAACAGATTCATGGAAAGTGAAGATAAAGCAAGTCTAGACAAAGAACTTGCCGAGTGGCAGTACATTTGTGGTACTGCTTACAGGTGGGTTGAAGCGGATAGAAGAGGTGAGGAAGATGATGCACCATTTGAATTGTCAGTTCCAGACCCAAGAAGAACATTTGTAGTGTATTCAAATGACATAAAAGGAGACCCCTTATTTTCAGGGTATATAAGCTATTTTGTGGACCATATAATGACTGATGATAAAATACCATTAGTTGTTAAATATAGAGTAGTAACAATATATACAGATGCAGATAAATATATATTTAAAGAGGATAATGGAGAATACAAAATAATGCCTCAAAGCATTCCAATTAGTGAAGGAATGGTCAACGCATACCCTTTAGAAATAAAAGGGCAAAGAATTATAGAATATCCATTAAACAATTCAAGGCTGGGCTTAATAGAACTTGTAATGTCGGACTTAGAAGCAATAAACAAAATCAAATCTGCAGACTTAGATGGGATAGACCAATTTATTCAAAGTTTATTAGTATTTGTGAACCAAGAAATAGATTTAGCAACATTTAAGAAATTAGTTGCAAATGGAGCCATACAAGTTGCTTCATCTGACCCAGGGAAGCCAGCAGATGTAAAGTTATTAACAAATCAGTTAACACATACAGAAACAAAAGTAGTATCGGATGATAGATATGAAAGCTTATTGTCAATTGTAGGTATTCCAAGGCTTAACCACAAAGCAAGCGGAGGAGATACAGGACAAGCTAGACTTTTAGGAGAAGGCTGGACAATGGCAGATGAAAGAGCAAGGCAAGATGAACTTTCATTTAAAAAGTCAGAGAGAAAGTTTTTAAAATTAATCTTAAATATTTGCAAGTACAAGACCAAAGACAAAGATGAGCAAATTAAAACATTAAGATTGTGTGATATAGATATTAAATTTACAAGAAATAAATCAGACAACTTGTTGGTCAAAACACAAGGATTAATGAATATGATGTCAGCACAAGTGCCACCAGAAGTAGCATTTGTAACTTGTGACTTGTTTTCAGATCCTAATGATGTTTACCAAAAAGGAAAAGATTATTTTGGCAAGGACTTTTGGAAAAAAGATTCCAAGTCAACAGAAACCTTAGTTAGTGGGGGTATCACTAACCACACCAATACAAGCACTCACTTGGCAAAAAATGAGGTAGGTGGAGAGAAAGGAAAAGAAGATGGAGAAAGAGGAATTAGTTAAACTATTATCTAATGCTGAATTAGATGATAATGCGAAAGTAGAAGCTATTCAAAAAATGGTTGATACTTCGTATGTACCAGCAACTGTAGTTGCAAATGAAAGAAGAGCTAATAAGGAAGCAATTGCTAATAAAGATAAGGCTATTGCAGATATAACAGCAGAATATGACGAATTTAAAAAGTCAAAAATGACAGAAGAAGAAAAGAAAACATTAGAAGCTAAAGAAAAGGAAAAAGCATATAATGAAGCACTAAAAAAATTAAGTACAGCAACAGCAAAAACAGTATTTGCTAGTGCTGGATTAAAAGAAGAAGATTATTCAGACTTTATTGAGGACATAGTTGGAACAGATGAAGAAAAAACAAGAACACTAGCTGAAAAAATATGTCAAACAATAACAAAACAAAAAAGTGATGTAGCAACAAAAATGAAAGATAGTATTATAAACGGAACTACACCACCACCAGCAGGAAATGCTGATTTTAGTACAACAAGCAAAAAAGACCAATATATGCAATTATTGGAAGAAGCTACAAAGAAAAATGATATAAACAATATGGTTTATTATCAAAGACTTGTAGAAGAAGAAATAAAAAAAGAAAATTAAAAAGGAGAGATTTAAAGGGCAGATAATTACGCAATGAGTTTTTCGACACCTAACTATTCAGGTGCACTATTTAACAAAGGAAATGAGAGAACACCATTCTTATCAATGATAGCTGGAAAAACAGCTTACACAAATTCAGTTGAGTTCGTATTAGGACAAGACTACACATCAGAAGAGGGAGATATACCAAATATAAGTGAAAAAGGTTCTTTAACAGCACCAGATGCTACATCAATTACGAGAAGTCAAAATACAAACGTAACACAAATATTCCAAGAATCAATAGGAATATCTTATGCAAAAATGTCTAATATGGGTACTTTATCAGGAGCAAACATAGCAGGACAACAAGCGAATCCAAAAACTGAATTAGACTTCCAAACAGCAAATAAATTAAAGAAAATCGCAAGAAGTCTTGAAAAAACTTGTATTCAAGGAACATATAATAAAGCTAATGCAGATGATAAAGTAAACAAAACAAGAGGTATGGTTGCAGCCATTACAACAAACGTAGTAGCTGCTGCAGGAAAACCACTAGACATTTGGCTAGTAAATGATTTAATGCAAAAAATTTACGATAATAACGGAGATATAACAAGATTAACTTTACTGGTTGATGGAGTATCTTTAAATCAAGTAAATGCAAGTGCTGTAGAAAATGGATTAACAGTAGCACCAGCTACAAGAAATGAAAATGGAATCCAAGTTACAAAATTAATTATGCCTCTAGGAGAAGTAGACTTAATGTTAGGTCAATTCTTACCAGCAGGAACAGTATTACTTGTAAACTTTGATGTAATTAGATCTATTGAACAACCAGTGCCAGGTAAAGGTAATTTCTTTAGAGAATTACTTGCTAAAACAGGTGCAGGAGAGAAATATCAAATCTTTGGACAATTCGGTTTAGATTATGCTAACGAATTATATCATGGAAAAATTACTGGATTAGCAACAACATTCACAAAGCCACAAGGTAGAAAAGTTGTTGTAGTTAATAATGGAAGTATAAGTGCGTAAGAGGTAGGATATGAAAAAAGTAGTGTTATGTCAGCATTTTTTTAATAAAATAGGTGGAATTGAAACGTTTATTATAAACTTTTGCAAAACGTTTTATAAAGAGTACGATATAACGCTACTTTGCCGAAATATAGACATTGATAATGCTTTGAGATTAAGCCAGTATGCAGACATTATATGCGAACCTACAGATATAGAATGTGATACATTAATAATTACAAGTGTTTTAATAGATAATCCAATGATAGAAAAAGTAAAGTATAAAAAAATATATCAAATGGTTCATTCAGATTGGTCTCAAATGAAAAAATTCTGGGACTGGGAAATGAAAAAATATTCTCCAGATACACAATTCATAGCTGTAAGTGAAAGTGCAAGAGATTCACTAGAAAAAGAATACGGTTACGACAGTATAATAATTCCTAATATTCTTATAAAGCCTTACGTAAGTACTCAAAAAACCTTGAAATTATTAAGCTTATGTAGACTAACAAGAGAAAAAGGCTTTGAAAGAATGAAACAACTATGCGATTTATTAGAAAGGTCAAATATCCCATATATATGGAAAGTATATGGTACAAATGTTTACAATGAACAATCATACAAAAATATGATTATTCAAAAGCCAGTAACAGAAAATATTGGAGAAATCATCAAAGAATGTGACTATGTTGTTCAATTAAGCGATACAGAAAGCTTTTGTTACACAATGTATGAAAGTTTATTGTTAGGAGTTCCAGTATTAGTAACACCTTTTCCTAATGCAAAGCAAGAAATAAAAGATGGAGAAAATGGTTATATACTTCCATTTGATATGAATATTAGTAAAGATAAAATAAAGCAAATTTATAAAAATATACCCCAAAACGTTAAATATAAACAAGAAGGTGTAAAAGAACAATGGCAAGAGTTATTGAAGTAGAAGTTATAAATCCATATTTTGATATAAAACTTAATAAAGATATGAATGTAGGAGATAGAATCAAAATATCTTCTGACAGATTAAGAGAATTAGAAGAAGCGGGTAAGAAAAATAAGATTCAATTGGTAAAGGTTGTGAAAATAGTGAAAAAGGAGGGCTAAATTAGGATTTCGGAACAAGAACAAATAAAAGAAATGCGTTTAGAAATATTCGAAGATAAAAATGATGATAGAAAAGACGATATATTTAAATTGAAGCTAAAACAAGCAAAGCAAAGATATTTAAATTTAGTTTACCCTTTTGATAAAAAAATAACAGACTTACCAAATGATAGAGCCAGAGAATGGCAAACAAAATGTGCCATAGAATTATATAAATTAGCAGGAAATGAGAATCTAACTAGTTGGTCAGAAAATGGAGTTTCTGAAAGCTATGCAAGAGCCGGACTTTCACAAGACTTATTGAACGAATTGCCTCCAGCAAAGGCAGGTGTTCCTAGTTGAGTAGAAGAGATTGTCAGAAAAAGGATTTATATGTTGCAAAGCTATTAAAAGAAACATTAGATGATTATGGAAACAATATCAATGAATATGATAAGCCTAAATATTATGGAAAGTTCAATATACAGCCATTAAGCGGAAAAAGTGATGTTGCAGAATATGGGAGTAAAACTTCTAAAATGCAAAGAGTATTTGTTGATTATGACAAATATTTAGGGGAATTTAAAGAAGGTGATGTTGCATATTTAGACAGAATAGCGTCTACTAATGAAAAAGTTTATGGAGATAAGGCTAATTACAGAATAAGCTCCGTAAGAGAGCAAGATAGAAAAATAGCAATATATTTTGAAAAAATAGAGTGATATAAAGGGGCAAACAAGTTAATGAAGTAAAATTATCTTTATCGGATTTAGATAAAATGATACAAAGATATGAAACTAAAAAGAAGAATATGCCAAAAGTGGCTTTAAGAATTGTAGATAGACTAGCAGATATAATGATGGAAGACGTTTACCCAGATACGGAAAAAATACCGGCAACAACAAAAGGTAAAACAGCGGTAGCAGGAATTAGAAATACTGAAGAGAAATGGACATACCATGAATATGGGACAGGCATAATAGGTTCTCAAATACCACATACAGCAGAAGCATTAGCAAAAGCAGGGTGGAAATATGATGTAAATGGACATGGAGAAAAAGGTTGGTGGTACCCAACTACTGAAAATGACCCTAATCCATATAAATGGACAGATGAGAGTGGAACATTAAGGGCTTGGACAAAAGGATTGCCAGCAGAAAGATCTTTCTATGAAGCATTAGAAAGAGCAAGAGAAATGTTCCCACAAATAGCAGAGGAAGAACTACTAAGAGAAACAAGGAGTTGATTTAAAGGGCAAGACCAGATGTATATGATGAAATGTATCAGTATTCAAAAGAATATATACAAAGCAAGTCTAAGTTTAGTCCAGTAGTATTAAAATCAGCACCTCAAGAAATAAACAAATTTCCGTTAGTAGTAATACCAGAATGTAAATTAATAATTAAAGACGAAACATTAGCACATAAAGAAAAAGAATATCGTTTGATATTCGATATAGAAGTTTATTCGACAGATAAAACTGTTGGAAATAAAAAGGTTGCAAGGCAAAGCATTATAGCTGAGCTAGAAAAATTAATATATGATGTTTTCGAGGGGCACTATCTAATGAAGGTGGCAGAACCTAAACCAACACCAAATATTGACAGAAACGTAGACAGGCTATATATGAGAGCAGAGGCAACAATTAATGAAAAGAAAATTATTTTTAGGAGGTAATTTAAAGGGCAGATGAAAATGTAAAAGCAATAGCAGACATTGGAACAATGTTATATGGAAAAAAGAAAGGTGCAAACTCATTTACAGAGTTAGTAGAAATTAAAGATGTACCAGATACTGGTTCAGACCCAGAACAAATTGAAGTAACAACATTAAAAGACAAAAACAAAACTTATATAGGTGGTAGAGGAGACAACCCAGCACAAAGCTTCTTATATAACTATACAGAAGAAAATTTCCATAATAAAGTAATGCCTTATTGTAATGGAGAAACACATGATTTCTTAGTAAAATTCCCAGATGGAACAGGTTATACAATAAAAGGTAATGCAAGAACAAGAATAAATGCAGTATCACAAAATGTACCAATAGAAGCAACATTAACAATAACACCAGAAGCAATAGATTATAAAACATCAGCACAAGTTACAGCATTGTTACCAACAGTAAGTGCATAACTAAAAGGTTTAAATGGAGGTAAATTAGTATGAGTAAATTTATGAAATTAGTAGTTAAAGAAAAAGAATATTTAATAGGTTTTTCTAGCAGAGCTTCTGTTTTAAAAGCAGAAAAAGAAGGCTTTATCAAAGCATTAAATTCAATGGATGAGGCACCAGTAGAAGGAACAGCAAAATTATTACATTTTGGTATGTTGGAAAAACAACCTAAAAACACAGTAGAAGAATGTAATCAAATATTAAATGATTATGTATCAGAAAATTCAAACGAAGAAGAAGGCGTAGATATTGGGCAAATATCAAGTTTTATAATGGAACAATATACGGCTTTTTCAGGAGCCCCAGCTGGAAAGAAGAAAATCAAGGAAATAGAAATAGTAGAAATTTAGAAACAGATGGGGAGAAAGTAAAAACGCTTCAAGAACTGTTTTATAAATATTTAATACCATTAGCAATACAAGTTCGGTATGCCCTTGCAAGAATTTTGGAACGATGAACCAGACTTGCTTTGGACATACCGAAATTTATATATAAGAAAAACAGAAGAAGAAGCAAAATTACAAAAAGAAATGATGAATACAAGTGCTTGGCTACAAGGCTATTACACCTATATAGCGGTAACATCAGCTTTTAGTAAAAGCGAAAATTATCCGAACAAACCGATTGAACTTGAAGACAAGCCATTAAATAAATTAGAAAAGAGCAAAGAAGTTGAAAACAAAATAAAACAACAACTTTTAAATGCAAAAATAATGCTAGAGCAAAGGAGTGCTAAAAAGGGCTGATTATAATGTAGATACATTAGAAGACAGAGTAACTTTGGATTACCAAAGTGTAATAACAGGGATTGACCAAATAAAAAATTCTGTCAAGGGACTTAAATCACAATTAGACAAAATTGGTAAGAACACAGGTATTCCAAAATTAAACAGCCAAATAAAAAAATCTTCTTTTGGTAACACAGTCAAAGGTATTGCAGGATTGGGCACGGCAGTTGTAACTGGTAGAAAGATGATTAAAACTCTACAAGGAATGACAGATGAGAGTGTAAGTTTTGTAGAAACTGCAAACCTTTTTAGTGTATCTATGGGAAAAGGTTTACAAGGATTAAACCAGTATTATGAAAGAGCAGTAAAATTTCAAAATGAGTTAAAAGAAAAACTAGGTGTAAACATAGAAGAGAGTATGAACTATCAAGCATTATTTAATTCTATGTCAAAATCTATGGGAATAAGTGCAAAATATGCATATATTCTATCAGAAAATTTTACTAAGTTAGGTTATGATTTATCATCCTTATATAATATAGATCCAGAAAATGCAATGCAAAAATTAAGAGCGGGCTTAGCTGGACAAACTAAACCATTAAGAGATTTGGGGCTTGACATAACGCAACAATCATTACAACCTATTGCAGATAGTTTAGGAATAGAACGTAGTGTAAAAAATATGTCACAAGCAGAAAAGATGGTATTACGTTATATTGCTGTATTAAAACAAGCACAAATAGCACAAGGCGATTTTGCAAATACCATGGAAAGCCCTGCAAACCAATTAAGAATATTTAATGCACAAGTAACAGCTTTTAAAAGAAATATGGGTAATTTATGGCAGGGATTTTTAGGTGGAATATTACCCTATATTAATGGTGTTATGATGGTAATAAACGAACTCCTAAAAATGGTTGCTAAACTATTTGGTTTCAAAGTTTCGGACCAAAAAGTAAATTTAAGTGCAAATATAGGAGCAGATGATTTGGCGGATGACCTTGGAACAGCTAGCGGAAAAGCAAAAGAATTAAAAAATCAGTTGATGGGATTCGACGAAATAAATAACATAACATTGCCAAGTAACTCTGGTAGTGGCTCAGGTGGTGTAAGTGGTGGTATAGACCAAAGACTATTAGATGCAATGCAAGAATATGACAACTTAATGGATAAAGTAAAAGGTAAAGCTACAGATATTAGAGATAAAATAATGGAGTGGTTAGGATTTACTAAGAAAATAAACCCATTAACTGGAGAAATTAACTGGGAATATGCTGGAATGAGTAAACAAGCAAAAACTATGCTAGGTATTTTAAAAACAATATGTGCATTATATATTGGAACAAAAACATTGAAATTAATAGGCTGGTTAAATACCTTAAGAAAAGTTTTGTTAGGAACCAAAACGGCAACTACAAGTTTTCAATCAGGATTGGCATTATTAGGCAAAGAAACTAGAACAACTTGGTCTGCATTAAAATTAGGAGTGGAACAGTTTAAACTGTACAGACAAGCTGGTGATAGTGTAACAAAGTCTCTTGGTAAAACAACTGGTGCAATGTTATCTCTAATACCTAACACTGTGAAAGTAGCAGGGGGCATAGCTGGATTGGGTGGCTCATGTGTATTAGCGTATAAATCAATGGAAGATTTGAAAAGTGGAAGTATAGGTACTACAGAAGGATTGTTAAAATTAGCAGGGGGAATAGCTGGAGCAACAGCAAGTGGAGCATTAATTGGTTCAGTCTTTGGTCCAGCAGGAACAGTAATTGGAGCTCTTACAGGCTTAGTAGCATCAGGAACCACAGCTTTACAGAGCTATAACAATGTTTCGAAAGACTTGAGAGAAAGAATAGAAGAAAATGGGAAAGCCATAGAGGAAAGTACAAAAACAATAGAGGAGAGAACAAAAGCAACACAAGATACAATTAATAATCAGATGGCAGAACTAGAATATACTGAAAAGTTAACAAAGGAACTAGAAAATTTAACAGATTCAAATGGTAAAGTTAAAACCGGTTATGAGGAAAGAGCAAATTTTATATTAAATCAATTAAATAAAGCCTTTGGAACAGAGTATAAATTAACTGGTAATAGGATATATCAAAATGGGAAACTTATAGAAAGTATAGATGGAATCACAAGCAGTATATATAAAACAATAAATGCCAAAAAAGCAGAAATAATCTTAAATGCAAATGAAGGAAATTATGCAAAAGCTATCCAGGAAAGCACAAAACTATACCAGGCAAAAGAAACAGCAATAAAAGATTGTTCAGATGCGCAATCAAACTTTTCAAAAATATTGGAAGATTATGGACTTACAATGGCTGATTATACTAATAACACATATAAGTATCAAAAAGCATTAGTAAGTTATAAGAATATTTGGACTCAAAGTTTGGCAAATGCAAAAAATACTTACGAAAAAGCTACACGAGAAGTAGATGAAAGTACAAAGAACTGGACTAATTGTTGTAAGACTATAATGGATTTTGAAAACTTAAAAACTGCAACTATATCAGCTAATCAGGAAGAAGTTGATAGAATTTTACAACAAATGACTAAAAGCTATGAAACGGAGTCAGGAACACAGACTCAAACAATAAATCAGCAAATGAAAAAAGAAATAGAAATTGCAAAATATAAGAAAGAACAATTGATAGAAACTCAAGGGGAAATTAATGAGGAAACTGAAAAGTTATTAAATTCTCAAGTTGAAATAGTTGCAAATTCATTAAAGAACCAGACACAAAAAATTGAAAACTTAACACCAGAAGTTGTAGAAGCTTGGAGAGCATTAGGCGAAAATAACTATGAAATATATAGAAAAAAGGTTAGTCAGTTATCACCAGAGGTACAAAAAGAGGTCCAAAAGATGACTGGTGTAATTGTTCAAGAGACAAACAACGCAGTACCGAAGGTTGAAAAAGCTTCAAATAGCATATATGAAGCAATTACTAAAGATTTAAAAGGAAATTTTAAAATTGATTTTGGGGTAAATGTTGATTTTAAGGAATTAAAAAGTAAATTAAAATTAATTAAACTGTCAGTAGAAAAGATGAGTAGAGTTCCAATACTTGGTAGTGCCTTTAAAGGAATTTCAGGAAATATAGATAGATTAATTAATCAATTAACAGTGAACGGATACGAAAGTGGAGGATTTCCAGTAAGTGGAGAGATGTTCTTAGCAAGAGAAAATGGATTACCAGAAATGGTAGGAAAGATAGGAAATAAAACATCTGTTGCCAACAACGGACAAATTATTGAGGGAATAAAAGCAGGTGTATATGAAGCTGTAATGACTGCAAATGCACAAAACGGTAGCACAAGAGTAAATTTAGATGTCAGGGCAGATGAAGGAATAATAGTAAAAAAAGCTTCAAAAGGATTTACAGAATATGTAGAGCAAACAGGGGAGCTACCTTTCCCTGTGCCAGTATAAAGGAGTGAAATAAAGGAGTAAACGATATGTATCAGACTTTGTAAGCAAAACTTATGTATCAGGAGACTTGATTTCAATAGAAGGCTATAAACCAGACTTTATAGCAGGTTATGAGATAGAAGAATATGACTTAAGTTTAGAAGCGGGAAGAAATGCAAAAGGTACAATGAGATTAAATTACATTGGAACAAAATATAAAGTTATATTAAAAACCACTCCTTTATTCCAGGCACAATTAACAGAATTTTATTCCCACATACCAAGAAGAGCAATAAGCGTTACATTTTTCAATCCTTATACGGGAGAGAGCAAAACAATAAGTGCATATAGAGGAGATAGAAAAGTATCAATGTTATTTGACATAGATTGTGTAGGAAAACTATATGACGCAGTAAGTCAATCATTAATAGAATTGTAGGTGTGAAAAAGGGCAAGTAATGAATTTAAACAGGAATGCAAAGCAGACGTTCAAAATTTAAAATATGCAACAATAAATATAAAAGGAACTGCAACTAATATAACAGAAAATAATGACTTACAAGAATTTGAAATTAACTCCAACTGTTATGTAAACGACAGATTTATTGGAACTGCTGTCGCTAAAAAGGCAACAGTTAAGCTATTAGATGATGGTAACTATTCACTAGAAAATAAAGATATAAATATAAAAACAGGAATAGAAATAAACAATGCAAAAGAATATCAAAAATTAGGAACATATACTATTCCAAAACCAGACACAGAAGAAGTATCAGGAAATATAAGTTTCACAGGGTATGACTACATGAAAAAATTTGACACTCAATATGTAGATAGTAATACATACCCTATAAGACTAGACGCTTGTTTAGAAAATTTATGCAGTCAAGTTGGTTTAACACTAGGGAATAAAAATTTTCCTAATAATAGTTATATGTTAAAAGGAAATCCTTTTACTAATAAAGAAACTAGAAAAACAGTATTAAGTAACCTAGTTCAATTAGCAGGAGGATTTGCAGAAATAGATGTAGAGGATGGTAAACTTTATGTAAGAAATCTTGATGTAAGTGGAGAAGCAGTAGAAACTATTGATGGAAATAATTATGACGAATTTAAACCCAACAATGTATTTGGACCAGTAAACTCTGTAAGAATACAAATGAATAGTGGTGTAGATGGAGAAGAAACAATAAAAGAAGCAGAAGGAGTAACAGACGAGAATAGATGTCAGATAACAATAGCAGATAATTATTATTTAACATCAGCAGAAGAACGAGAAGCGGTTATAAACGGCATTTTCAACGCATTGAATGGCCTTACATATCTTCCGATAGAATTAAGCTACTATGGCTACCCTTGGCTCAAACTAGGGGATAAGATAAAAGTAAAAGGCAAGAATGATAAAGAATATATAACTTATGTTATGGAACACACTTTAAAATATAACGGAGCATATTCTGGAACAATTAAGGCAATTGCATTAACTAAAACACAACAAGCATATAAAGAAGTTTTGTCTTTAAAAGATTGGAGAAGAAACACAGAATTAGCAGTTGATAAAATAAACGGAAAGATGACAGCTGTAATTGAAGA